>Ga0068853_100005107_pt1 | contig 10253 bp, 8 predicted proteins | sample KBSCornC32_FD_65655 | JGI IMG/M metagenome (GOLD analysis project Ga0068853, IMG submission 65655) | Corn rhizosphere microbial communities from Kellogg Biological Station, Michigan, USA - KBS Corn C3-2 | ecosystem: Host-associated > Plants > Roots > Rhizosphere > Soil ... | reverse complement strand
CCGAAAGAGCAGTCCTACGCCGTACTCCCGATTGCTACGGCCAATCTTTCGCTTCTCGCCACCCGTCGCGGTAAGCCGGAGAACGCGGCCCAGCTCCGCGCGCTCACCCTGACTACGCTCGACGCGATTACCTCTCCCCCTCTCCACCCAGGCTTTCTCCAACTCATCGGCGATGCCCTTTTCGATCTGGGCGAGCATCGCCGCGCGCCGGTGTACTACGAGCTCTGCGCCCAACTCGTCTCAGACAATGGCGACGCTCTCAACACAGCCGTGCTCCTCTCTCGCACCGGTCAGTCCTACTGCCGCGCCGGTCTGCCGGACCAGGGCGTCATCCCTCTCCGGGCGGCTGTGCGCATCTTTCGCAATTACCTGGCTGATCCGCGCATGCCGGACGCGCTCCTGAACCTGGGCAATGCGCTTCGCAAGAAACGTCCGGTGGAGGCAGAGACCGCTTACAAAGAGGCTGCTGAGTGGTACGAGTCGCGGCTTCAGCTTGAGGCAGCGGCTCCCGCCTGGGTCAACCTTGGCATCCTTTGCTCGGAGACCGGACGTCACCAGGAGGCGTTGAGCTACTACGGGAAAGCTCTCGAGGTCCGTCAGCGCTCTCCAGGAACACCTCCCATCCGTATCGCTAGCGTGCTCAACAACGTCTCCAACTGCTACCGTCGGCTCGAAAAGTTCGCCGAAGCTCACAGCCACATCGACCGCGCCATCCAGCTCCTCGAATCCATATCTCCCACGGATATTCCCGCCAGTCGCCTGCTCGCGTCGGCGTACCACTCCCGGGCTCTTATCTTCGCGGCTGAAGCCCGCGACCCGGAAGCCCTTCACTGGTTCCAGAAGGCGGACGTGACGCGCCAGAGCCAGCCAAACCCGAGCCTGGAGGACACCGCCGTCGATCTCACCGAACTCATCGCGGTCCTGGACCGTCTCGGTCGCACCGTTGACGGCGATGCCGCCCGGAAGCGTCTCGTTGAAATTCGCGCCGTCCAGCAGGCCAGCCACGCATCCGATCTCGACCTCAGCGGCCTCTCGGGTGATGGCGACGGCGCACTCCAGATTGAGATCGGTCACGCATCCTCCCGCAGTCGGGAGCAAGCAAACCTGCTCAGCGACCTCGGCCGCCGCTTGGACCAGGAGGCGAAGCTGTCGGGCGCAGGACGGTACAGCGGGTCTGTCACCATTCCCGAGGCCACCACGCTCCTCTTCTATGGTCCGGACGCCGAAGCGCTCTTCCGTGCGCTTGAGCCCGCCCTGCGCTCAGAACCGCTCTCACGGAGCGCTCGAGTTGCGATCCGCCAAGGTCAAACGCTCCGCGAGCTGAGTCTTTCCGCAAACTGACATACTCAAAAACCTTGTCAAGCCCTAGCGCACCTATGTAAAAGAAAACACAGGCTTAATCCCTGATATTTTCGCTTGACCGATCCATTACAATAGAAGTGGGAGAAAAACGTGGGGCCGGCTCCCGCCTGGTCCTAAATCACTGATTCCGTTAGACCAGCGACCTAAGCCGTTTAGATCGAATATTTTGACGATAAGCCCCGCGATTTGAATATTTTGGTTTTTTTGTAGCTCGGAGGCTAAGCTGCCGGAACCGACCTCGATCCGCCTGATAGCCGTCGACATGGACGGCACGCTGCTGGACGACCAAGGCCAGGTAAGCCGTCGTAACCTCGCCGCCCTCCAAGCCGCACAAGCTGCGGGGATCGAGGTGGTCGTAGCTACCGGCCGCCGCCACTCCTATGCTATGCGGGTGCTCCGTCCACTCAACCTGCCACACGCCTGCACCCTGGTCAGCTCCAACGGAACCGTCACCCGGACAATGGGCTGCTGCCACCCTGGCCAGGAACTCGTAGCATCCCAGTTGATCGCCCGAAGCCATCTCTCCCACGAGGCAGCACTCTGGCTCTGTGGACATCTCGATGAGTTCCGCGACGCACTCGTCCTCACCTTCGACCGGCTCGGCGAAGATGGCGACGACACCTGCGGCGCTCTCGTCGTCGAGCACCTCGATGAGCTCAATGCCTCCATCGGCCGCTGGATGGCCGCAAACGAGCCATACATCGAGCGAGTCAACCCGATCGAGCTTGCGTTAGAAGACTCCGATGCGCCGATACAAGCAATGCTTTGCGGGACGGCCGAGCGCATGAGACGGGCCGAGGCTCGTCTGCTCGAGCATCCGGGCGTGGTCGCGGTTGGTCACACCCCAGCAGCGCTCGAGCCGCACCACATCATCGCGCTGCACCGGACCGAATATCCGGCGCGCGACCTGTCGATCCTGGACATCCTGCCCGCAGGATGTTCCAAGGGCGCGGCTCTACTGTCGCTGGCGGCTGCGCAGGGCATCCCTGCCGATCAGATCCTCGCGATCGGCGATAACTGGAATGACGTTTCCATGCTCGAGGTTGCGGGCTCTGCGATCGTGATGGGCAACGCACCTGAGGACCTGAAGGCTCTTGCCGGTCAGCGCGGATGGCGGATCGGTCCCTCAAACGCGCAGGACGGTGTCGCCGAAGCCGTCGAATTCGCATTGGCCGTCAGCGCGGGCCACTAAGCCTTCGCCAGCGCCTGGATGGCCTTGGGCAGCTTCTCATAAATTCCGCCGAAGCCGCCATTCGATAAGATCGCGACCACGTCTCCGGGCCGCAGCTCAGGCGCGATCGCAGAAACAATCTCGTCGGCACCGGCGTGCAGCGCTGAATCGACACCGCGCGCGCGGAGTTTGGCAACCACGTTCTCCGCCTGCAGCCGCTCGTTCTCCGGCACCGCCTCCAGCTTGAACACGCCGGCAAGTATGCTGCGATCGGCGAGCGCCTGGCTCTCGACCAGCGCCTCTTCGAAGACGTTCCGCCGCAGGGTATTGGAACGTGGCTCCAGCACTGCCCACAGGCGGCGACCCGGATAGGCAGTCCGCAGAGCACGCAATGTCTCGCGTATAGCCGTCGGATGGTGGGCGAAGTCGTCGATGATCGTGACCCCGTTCACCTCTGCCTTTACCTCCAGCCGCCTTTTGACCGACCGAAAACTGGCCAGCGCCTCCGCGATGGCCTCCTCAGAAACACCCTGGCCGGCAGCCAGCGCGGCGGCGGCGGTCGCGTTCAACGCGTTGTGCTCGCCGGGCATTTGGAGCTCGAGTCCGGCGAACCATTCGCCACGGCGCAGCAGCGTCCAGTGTGACCTGCCACCCTCGTGCCGCAGGTCCGTTATCTGCCAGTCGGAGCCCTCCTCAAAACCATAGCGCTCGACAGCACAAAACGCCTTGGCAATGCACTCAGTGACATTCGGGCTTGAGTCGAAGGCAATCAACCGCCCCCGCCGTGGGATCAGATTGACGAAGCGCTTGAAGGCCGTTTTCACCGCTTCCAGATCGGTATAGATGTCTGCGTGATCGAACTCTACGTGCGTGAGAATCGCCGCGTCGGGGAAGTAATGAAGAAATTTGGGCCCCTTATCGAAGAAAGCGGTGTCGTACTCATCGCCTTCAAGAATGAATGGCTGCCGCTCATCGCTCTCAGGAGTGCGAACGACGAAGCTGGTTCCAAAGTTCTCCGCGACTCCACCGATCAGAAACGATGGCGAAAATCGCGGCTGTGTGCGCGCTGCAGTTTCGTAGATCCAGGCGAGCATACTGGTCGTCGTGGTCTTGCCATGTGTTCCGGCGACAACCAGCGACTCGCGCCCTGCGAGGAATTCGTCATGCAGGATCGCCGCCATGGAAGTGAACGGAATCCGCGCGTCCAGCACATGCTCCAGCTCAACGTTACCTCGCGAGATAGCGTTGCCAACAATGACCAGATCCGGACGCGGCGTCAGATTGGCTTCTGCGTACGGTTGATGCACCGGGATCTTCATGCCGGCTAACAGATCGCTCATCGGGGGATAGGCGGCGGCATCGGAGCCAGTGACGCGATGTCCCTGAGCCTGCAGCATACCGGCAAGAGAAGCCATCGCGGTCCCGCAGATTCCGATGAGATGAATGTGTTTCGAATTGGTCATAGCGTTACGCCAGTGTAGACGCTTAGATCGCGACCGCCGGTTCCAGAAAGCGGAGTTCCGGAACATTGGAATCGGAGAGGTCGAGTCGCACCCTAATGCCGAGCGGGACGGTGATGTTGGGTGTGTCCACGTGTCCCGAACGGAGCCCAATCGCGATCGGCCCCTGAAACTCCCGCAGCGAATGCAGCACCGCCTCCTCGAGAAGCTCCTGCTCGCGCTCGGCAACACACTGCCGCATATCTCCGAAGACGATCCCCTCCACATGCTCGAGCATGCCTGCATAGCGCAAGTGCAACAGCATGCGATCCCATTGATAGGGTTTGGCGCCTACATCCTCAAGAAACAGGATGCGCGGTTCGGTCGCCGGTATTGGCGCGTAGGCTGTTCCCAGCGCTTCGGCATAAATAGAAAGACAGCCACCCGAGATCGACCCCTCGGCACGGCCAGGTCTCAGCACCCGCAGACCTTCATCCGGACCAACTGCCCAGCATGCATCGCCCTCAAACGTGTGCTGCCAACTCCCGGTGTCCACCCCGTCCGACCGTCCGAAATCCGCGGCGACCATTGGCCCGTAGAAGCTGACCAATCCGCACTCACGGGCGAGCCAAAGGTGCAGCGAGGTGTGATCGCTGTAGCCCACGAAGGGCTTCGGATTGGCGCGGACCAGCGCCGAATCCAGATGCGGCAGCACCTCCGCCGAGCCCCAGCCGCCTCGCGTGCAGATGATGCCGTCGATCGACGGATCATCGAATGCGGCCATCAGGTCCGCTGACCGTTGTTGCAGCGTCCCGGCATAGTAGAGCGGACCTCCGCCCAGCGCATTGGGAAACAGCACCGGGGTGTAGCCAAGTTCGGTGAGCCGCTTCAAACCCGCTTCCACAAGCTCAGGCCGAGGCGTACTCGCAGGAGATACCACAGCAATGCGCGCGCCAGGTCGAAGACTGCGCGGCTTAGTGAGCCCGGAACTCAAAACGCTGTCACCTCCGCGGCAGATGCCGCCGGTTTGACCTGCAGCGCTTCGCCTCGGCAGACGATCTCAGCTGGCCCGGTGAGCAGCATGGCTTCCTCTGCGGTGGGCCAGATCGTGCGCTGAGGACCGCCTTCTGCGACTGCCGTCAGTTCCCGCCCAGTATCGCGCAGCACCATCGCCGCAGCGGAGGATGCGCAGGTGCCGGTGCCGGACGAGGTCGTGGGCCCGCAGCCCCGCTCAAAGATCCGAAATGCAATCTCGTCTCTGGATCGCACCTGAACGAACTCGACATTCGTGCCATGCGGGAACAGCGGGCTGGCGCTGATCTTGGCACCCAGCTCCTGCCAGGGCAGACCGTGCGCAGTGAAGTCTTCCGTATCCACGAAGAGCACAAAGTGCGGGTTGCCGACGTTCACCATCGCGCCTTCGACTGCTCCGATCTCGGGTAGGACGATCGTGCGGGGCATCACGCGCGGAACACCCATCTCGCTCTCGATAAGGTAATCTATTCCACTGCTCTCAATAACGCGGCAGTCTCGAACGCCGCCGTGAGTGCCAAGCGAGACACGCTGCATACCTTCACTGTGCGCGAGCCACGCAGCTACGCAGCGCGTGCCGTTGCCCGAGAGTTCCGCCTCACTGCCGTCTGCGTTGAAGAGCCTCAGAAAGTAGTCGCCAGGACGCCCGCCCGAGCGGTCCAGGAATTCGATACCGTCGGCTCCGATACTGGTATTGCGCGCGCACAAACGGCGCGCGAGCTCCGCATGAGAACGGCCGGCCAGCGCCTCCTCGATGACCAGGAAGTCGTTGCCGCATGCATGTGCTTTGACGAACGAAATCAATGCGCCTCAGTCCTCTTCTTCATCGTGGTATGCGACCACCTTATCCGTGGCATCACTTGCATTCAGCTTAGCGAGAAGCTCCTTATGACGCACACCACTTGCCGTGAGCGTGAACGTTACGCGTTCCTGCGCTCCAAGCTTGTCGCGTTCCAGAATTTGCAGCCGGACGTGTTCGCGGTCAAGCACAGCCAGAATCTCGGCGAACAGCTCGTTCTCATCGGTGCCACGCACCTCGTAGAGCATAGGAAACCGTTTCCAGTTGGCACGCGACTCCATGAGTCCGATGAAACGCAGAGCGGTGTAGACGATGACGGTAGCGAGGGCTGCCTCAAGGTAGAGACCGGCTCCGCACGCCATGCCAATCGCGGCGACAACCCATACGGTAGCGGCGCTGGTCAGGCCCAACACACGCGCCCGGGAATGCAGGATGAGACCGGCGCCGAGAAAACCAATGCCCTGCACGATATTCGCCGCCACTTGGCCCTTGTTCGCCGTGGAGTCGCCCGCGAGAACCTCGGAGAGCATCGTGAACAGCGCCGCGCCCATGCAGATCAAAATGTTGGTACGCAGGCCCGACGCCTTGTGACGCCACTCGCGTTCCCAACCGACCACCCCGCCCAAGGCACACGCCATCAGCATGCGGGCGACAGTGCCCTGCATGAAGCCGAGTTGCTGATCTGCGCTGAAATGGGCAGGAAGATCGAGAGTCATCGGTCGTTCACTCTTGGCAAGAGTAGCACTGCAGTCAATGGGTTGCGCTGCCGAAACGTTGGGACTGGTATACGTGCGCGCTGCGCTGGCCGGTGCCGCCGATGATGCTCACCTCAAGTAGACCCTCGTGGTGCTCGGCCACTGCCTTGAAGACTGCATCCCCTTCAAAGGCTACGACGTATGCGGCGTGGGCCGCGGGGTCATTGAGCGCCGCACGCCAGGAGTCGTAGTCGGTCTCGTTGATGGTTTGCCGAAGAGGAATGCCGGCGTCTTGCAGTGCCCCAATGTGGTCGGACTCCTGCATGAGAATCGTGGAGCCAGGAGGCAACTGATTGAGGAACAACGCAAGGTTACGTTCGAAGGGAATCCGAGTTGTGGCATTGACGATCGCTTCCTTCAGCACGAGAGGGGGACTATAGATGGCGAAGACAGTAGAGCGCCTAGGCCGAAAGAGGCGGACGGCCTGCTGGCAAACCGCAGGACCGAAGATCATCGCCAGCGGGTTGAGAGCTGCCAGAGCCAGCGCGACCGGATAGAGTAGGCGGCTGCGGCGGGATCGCGCCGCATCCTCAGAGTGCGCCCATCTATCCTCCAGCGCGGCAAGGCTCACGGTGGCGAACAAGGCGAGCGCAGGCAGCATCCCCATTCCATAGCGAGCGTTGTAATACGAGTGGGGATAAAGCTGGGGGATAAAAATAGGCACAGATCCGTATGCCACCGAGTAAATGTAGAACGGCAGCGGCAGCCACAGCAGAAACGCGGCGCGAGGGAGGCGTTTCCTGATAGCCAGCCAAAGGCCGACAAGCGCCGCTGTCATCAGCAGATAACCTGTCTCCCAGGCCGTGGCGACGACCTGCGCCGTGCGGGTGTAAAACAGCAGCGCCCATCCAGGATTGTGCCAGCCACGGTAGTGCTTCGAACCGGGTGGCGATGTGCGCCTCTCAATGGCAGGCGCGGAGTAGGGACCACGCATGAAGTCCAGAGGATCGTGGTAGAAGTGCTGGTTGTACCAGAGCCAGAGGAGCGGACCGCTTACCACCAGCAGCGTGAAAACGCCGAATGGTATCAGGAGCTGACGCCGCATGCCCGGGGTACGCCACAGGTGCCATGTGACGATGCACCAAGCCGCCGCTCCGAGCACCCAGCCGTCATACCTTGTGAAAACCGCTGCGAAGATGAGCAGGCCGAGTCCGATCAGGTTGCGTGCGGCACGGGCTCGCTCGGAATCGCGGATAGCAGTCACTACTTGCAGCGTGATCAGTGCGATCCAGATGAGCTCAGCTAGAAAGAGCGGCTCGGTCATGGCAGTCGTCGCGAGGTAGAGCAGGTTCGGATTGACCGCGTAGAACGCCGTCGCGGCGAAGGCCCAGCGCGGCTTCAGCAGGTGTCTTGCGAGCCGATAGAAGCCGACGTTCCCCAGGATGTAGCAGGCGAGCGATGGCCACGCACCCGCAAGTCCGCTCTGCCAGAGCGACATCTTCTGTGCAAACGGAAGCATCAGCAGATGCGGGAGAGGCAGCCAGACGCCGCCTAGCTGGACGAGGCCAGGATTGCGTGTGTCCAGAATGCGGCGAGCGATACCCAGATGGGCGACTGCATCCCCATAGAGCAGCAGATACCCACGCGAGAAACAGATCATCAGCGAGACGAAGCCGAGCAGGACGGAGAACATCAGGACAGGCGAGAGTTCCTGCCTCGTCGCAGGTCGGATCTGCTCCCAGTCGAGTGCTTCGATCGCCTCGCTCCGGCGCGGGCGAACAGGTGCGTCCACCCGGCTCGGCTTAGATCTCCTCGTTGCCAAGATGCGAGATCTCCCGGAAGAGGTTGAAGCGATCGTTGATCTCTTGCTGCGTGACGCTTTGAAGACGCTCCGTGCCGAAACGTTCGACCGCGAACGAGCCCATCACGCCCCCGTAGAACATCGCACGATGGAAGACGGCAGGAGTGAGCTTCGGCTGCGAGGCAATGTAGCCGTAAAAACCGCCGGCGAATGAGTCGCCTGCGCCCGTCGGGTCGACGACCTCCGACAGCGGGAGAGCAGGTGCACGGAACGGACGGGGATCATCCACACCGGCGAAAGAGCGACCGCAGAAGAACGCGGTCGCACCATACTCACCGTGCTTCACGACCAGTGATTTCGGCCCCATGGAGAGGACCTTTTCCGCCGCACGGACTGGATTCGTCTCTCCGGAGAGCATCCGCGCCTCCCCATCATTGATCAGCAGCACGTCAAGTTCACGGAGCACCTTAGCGAGGTTCGCGGCATGGTCCTTGATCCAGTAATTCATTGTGTCACCACAGACCATGCGGACGTTCCGCATCTGGCTTCGGACGCGCGCCTGCAGTACCGGGTCGATGTTGGCGAGGAAAAGGTATTCGCTATCGGTATATGCCGCAGGAATCTTCGGTTCGAACTTCTCGAAAACGTTAAGATCCGTGCCGAGCGTCTCCGCCTCATTGAGCGTGCCGGAGTAGGCTCCGGTCCAGTGGAAGCTGAGGCCTGGCGCACGCTCAATGCCATTCGTGTCGATGCCGCGTCGGGTAAAGACAGCCTCGTGTTCGGGCAGAAAATCTTCGCCGACTACCGCGATCACACGCACATCCGTGAAGTAGCTGGCCGCGAGGGAGAAATGCGTGGCAGCACCTCCAAGTATCTTCGCTCGCTTCCCGTGGGGCGTTTCAATGCTGTCGAACGCGACAGAACCTACAACCAGAATTGCCATAAACCTCATTTCTTTCCCTGAACAGATGGGTGGGAGCGCGTAGCGGCAACACGCCTTAAAGATATTTGTCGATGAGCAGGCCGAGCTTCTCACGTGCAGCCTGCGGAATGGCTTTGCGGTCGGTGAGAATCGCAAACTTGAGCGCGCTGACGCAGGCGCAGGAGCGATCCGATGGCATCGCGCGAACCGCGGCTCTGACCACCTTCCCAGCGTTCTCGGCGTTCTGGTGCAACACCGCTACAATCTGGTCCACTGTCACGTCGTCATGACCCTCACGCCAGCAATCGTAGTCGGTCACCATGGCCATGGTTGCGTAGCAGATCTCGGCCTCGCGGGCGAGCTTGGCCTCCTGCAGGTTTGTCATTCCGATGACATCCGCACCCCAGCTTCGATACAGGTTCGATTCGGCGCGAGTGGAAAACTGTGGACCCTCCATGCAGACATACGTGCCGCCGGATTTTCCCACCACGCCAGCCTCCACGCAGCCCTTCGCAAATGCGTCGGCGACCGTCGCACAGACGGGGTCGCCGAACGCCACATGCGCTACGATCCCTTCGCCGAAAAACGTACTGGTCCGCGCGAAGGTGCGGTCGATGAATTGATCGGGAATTACGAAATCAGTCGGCTTGTGCTCTTCCTTGAGCGAGCCCACTGCGGAGACGGACAGAATGCGCTCCACCCCGAGGGCTTTCATCGCGTAGATGTTCGCTCGGAAATTTAACTCGCTGGGCAGGATGCGATGACCACGACCGTGGCGTGCCAGAAATGCGACCTTGTGCCCTTCCAGATCGCCGAGCACGAAGGCGTCAGACGGATCGCCAAACGGGGTTGAGACGCGCTCTTCGCGCACACTGGTGAGTCCGGGCATGGCATAAAGGCCGCTGCCTCCGATGATTCCAATCTCCGCCTTCTGCAACGATCTGGCTCCTGTATGAACGAGCGCTGAAACGAGCGCGCCTCCACGAGTATATCGCCCAGTCCTCGCAACCTAGCGCACCCACAGGGCAAGTC
>Ga0068853_100005106_pt1 | contig 10253 bp, 8 predicted proteins | sample KBSCornC32_FD_65655 | JGI IMG/M metagenome (GOLD analysis project Ga0068853, IMG submission 65655) | Corn rhizosphere microbial communities from Kellogg Biological Station, Michigan, USA - KBS Corn C3-2 | ecosystem: Host-associated > Plants > Roots > Rhizosphere > Soil ... | reverse complement strand
TCCACGACCCGTACGATTACCTGCGGCCCGGGCTCGCCACGTTCGAATGGAAGAGCAAGGCGTGGGACGCCGTGCCGGAAGGCAAGAAGGCGGTGCATTGCCCATAGCCGCCCATCCCGCAGCCGCCCCGCGGGCGTGCGCGGATCGGATCGACGCGGCATCCTGCGCGCCGGAACGCCCTGACCCCCGGCCACTGGCTGGTCGCGGGCGTTCCGCTGCGCGCGGCCCACCCAGCGACGGTGTCTTTCCAGGGCACTTCGCTTCCTGCGCATCTCCGCGTTCGCGGCGGCGGTCGCCGTCGTCCTTGCCGTCTACGGTTTCGCCGCGTCCCGGGCAATCACGCTGCCCGGCGTGTACATGGACGCGGTCAATCCCGACTATCTCGTCGTCAAGCTGCTGAACGGGCACCACACTCTGCGTGGCCGAATCCGCATGTCTACTTCCCGGACCGGGGACTCGTCTTTCCCCTCTGCACTGCGACATTCTCGCCTACGACCGTTGACCGGGTTGCGTGCGCGGAAACGCGACGACGTGGTCGATCTCCACGCGGATGCCGATGCGCTCGCCGAGCGCGTGATCGTGGTGCGACGGCACGAGCGACAGCAGGCGGCCGCCGCTGTCGAGGCGCAGCGTGTAGAGAATCTGCGCGCCGCGAAACGCCTTGTGCAGCACGCGTGCGCGCACCGGGCTCGCGTCGTCGTGGATGATGTCGTCCGGCCGGATCAGCACGTCGACCGGAACGCGTTCGGCATCCGCGTCGCCCACATAGGGAAGTGTGCGGCGGCTTTCGAGCGTTCCGACCTCCACTTCGATGCTGCGCGGACCGTGCAACTCGCCCGGCAGGAGCACGCCTTCTCCGACGAAGTCGGCGACGAACGGCGTCGCCGGCCAGTGGTACAGGTTATAGGCCGAATCCCATTGCTCGATGCGGCCGTCGTGCATGATGCCGATCGCGTCGGCCATCGCGAACGCCTCGTGCTGGTTATGCGTGACCAGGATCGCGGTCGCGTTCTCGGCCTTCAGGATCGCGCGCACCTCCTGGCCCAGGCGCTCGCGCAAATCGACGTCGAGGTTCGAAAACGGCTCGTCGAGAAGCAGCAGCGCAGGCCGGGGCGCGAGCGCACGCGCGAGCGCGACGCGCTGCTGCTGGCCGCCGGACAACTCGTGGGGAAACCGCGACGCCGCGTCGTGCAGGCCCACCACCCGTAGAATCTCGGCCACCCGTGCCTCGCGCGCCGTGCGCGCCAGTGCCCGCAGGCCAAAACCCACGTTGCCCGCCACGTCGAGATGCGGAAAGAGCGCGTAATCCTGGAACACCATGCCGATGCGGCGCACCTCCGGCGCCCGTGTCATCCCGGGCCGCGAAGCGATCTCGCCGTTCAGCCGCACTTCGCCCTCGACGACGGGCTCGAAACCGGCAATCGTGCGCAGCAGCGACGTCTTGCCGCAGCCGCTCGGGCCCAGCAGGCAGCCGATGTCGCCGCGCCGAAGCTTGAGCGAGACGCCCTTGACCGCAACTCGCTTGCCGTAAGCCTGCGACACGCCGCGAAGCTCGAGCACGACGACCGGCATCGGTTGCGGCAGCGGCGGCGGATCGATCATCGTGATTAGGGGCAGGGAAGAAGCAGGCGTCATGGTACGCAATCGCCGGCATGGCTGACGCGACGACCGCGGCGCCGCGGGTGCTGCCCGCCGCGCCGAGACGCCCTTGGCGGCCGATGTCGCCGCTCGCCGCCGTCGCAGTCATCGTCGCGGTGCTCGTGCTCGTGCCCGTCGCCGCGGTGATCGCGCAGATGTTCGGGCCGGCGACGTCGACTTGGGCGCATCTCGTTTCGACCGTCCTCCCCGAGTACGTGCGGAACACCGTCCTGTTGCTGGTCGGCGTCGGCGCCGGCGTCGCGCTCGTCGGCATGCTGACCGCGTGGCTCGTGACCAATTTTCGCTTTGCCGGTTCCAGGATGCTCGAATGGGCGCTCGTGCTGCCGCTCGCGATGCCGGCGTACGTCGTCGCGTACGCGTACACCGACACGCTGCAGTTCGCGGGCCCGGTGCAGGGGTTCATCCGCGGGGTGACCGGATGGCACGCACGTGAATACTGGTTCCCCGACATCCGCTCGCTCGGCGGTGCGGTAGCGCTGTTCATCCTGACGCTCTACCCGTACGTTTATCTCGTCGCGCGCGCGGCGTTTCTCGAGCAGACAGCGGCGACGCTCGAGGCAGCCCGGCTCCTCGGCGCGTCGCGCGTCGCCACGTTCCTTCGCGTGGGATTGCCGCTCGCGCGTCCGGCGATCGTGGCCGGCATGGCACTCGCGATGATGGAGACGCTCGCCGACTTCGGCACCGTCGCCTATTTCGGCGTGCCGACGTTCTCGACCGGCATCTACCGCGCCTGGTTCTCGCTCGGCGATCCGCACGCGGCAGCGCAGCTCGCGCTCGTCATGCTGCTGTTCGTGCTCGCCATCCTGGGCGTCGAGCGCGCGTTGCGTGGCCGCGCGCGGCGGCACGAGCGTGGCGTCCGCCGTCACCCGGCGCACGAGCCGCTGCGGGGTGCAGCGGGCGCGCTCGCGGCCGCGGCGTGCGCCACGCCAGTGCTGCTCGGCTTTGCCGTTCCGGCCGCGATCTTGTTGCGCATGGCCATCCGCCACGGCGACGCGCAGTTCGGCCCGCGCTTCGTCGAGCTGACGATCAACAGCTTCTCGCTCGCCGGCATTGCATCGGCGGCGGCCGTCGCGCTCGCGCTGCTCGTCGCATACGCGTCGCGGATCTCGCGCGGACGTGCCGTCGCGCTCGCTGCCCGAGCGGCCGGCATCGGCTACGCGCTGCCCGGATCGATCATCGCAGTGGGCGTGCTCATTCCGCTCACGGCGCTCGACAATGCGCTCGCCGCATGGCTGCGCTCGCACTTCGGCGTCACGGCCGGCCTGCTGCTGACCGGCAGCATCGCCGCGCTGGTTTATGCGTATGTGGTGCGCTTCCTCGGCGTCGCGCTGCAGACGGTGACGGCGGGGCTCGCGAAGATCACGCCGGCGATGGACGACGCATCGCGCAGCCTCGGTCACGGCGCCGGCGCGACGCTTGCGCGCGTGCACCTGCCTCTATTGCGCGGCAGCGTCTTCACGGCGGCGCTGCTGGTGTTCGTCGACGTGATGAAGGAATTGCCGGCGACCTTCGTGATGCGGCCCTTCAATTTCGACACGCTGGCGGTGCAGGCCTACAACCTCGCGGCGGACGAGCGCCTCTCCGAGGCGGCCACGGCGTCGCTCGTCATCGTCGCGGCCGGCCTCGTGCCGATCATCGTGATCTCGCGCGCGATTCGGCGCCGCGGCGCGGCGTGATGCCGGCGCGCTACTTGAACTGCGCGCGATCGGCGATCCTCTGCGCCGTCGGCTGGTTGCGGCCCAGCTGCGCGACATTGATCGTGTCGGCCTTGAACGCACCGAGTGCCGCGAGCGCCGGATTGTCGACCTTGACGCCGGGCACCGTCGGCCACTCGTTGTTGCCGTCGGCGAAGTAGGCCTGCGCCTCGTCGCTCGCGAGATACTCGAGGAATTTGATCGCGGCTTCCTTGTGCGGCGCGTGCTTCAGCATGCCGCCGCCGGAGATGTTCATTTGCGTGCCGCGGCCATCCTGGTTCGGCCAGATCACGCCGAGCTTGTCGGCCACCGCCCGCTCGTCCGGCTTCGTCGAGCGCATGAGCCGTGCGATGTAATACGTGTTGCTGAGGGCGAGATCGCATTCGCCGGCGGCGACGGCGCGCAGCTGGTCGGTGTCGCCGCCCTTCGGATCACGCGCGAGATTGGCGACGACGCCGTGCGCCCACTTCTCGGTCGCCGCTTCGCCGTCGTGCGCGACGAGGCTCGCGATCAGCGACAGGTTGTAGACGTGCCCGCTCGAGCGCGTGCAGACCTTGCCCTTCCAGCGCGGGTCGGCCAGGTCCTCGTACGACTTGACGTCGCCCGGCTTGACGACGTCCTTGTTGTACGCGATCACGCGGGCCCGCGCCGAAAAGCCGAACCAGTGGCCTTCGGGATCGCGGTAACTGGCGGGAATGCGCTGCTCGAGCACGGCGGAATGCAGCGGAGCGAAGACGCCTGCCTGCTGGGCGCGCCACAGGCGGCCGACGTCCACGGTGATGAACACGTCGGCGGGGCTGTTCGCGCCCTCGTTTTTGATCCGCTCGAGCAGCGGATCCTCGGGCGCCTCGATGCGATTGATGCGGATGCCGGTCTTCTTCGTGAAGTTCGCGTAGAGCGCCTCGTCGGTCTGGTAGTGGCGCGCCGTGTAGAGGTTCAGCACCTTTTCCTGCGCCTCGACGTACGCGGGCAGGGCGATGGCGGCGGCGCAGGCAGCGAGGGCGAGCAGGCGGGGAGAGCGCATGGTCGGCGAGTCCCGAGTCGAAGCGGATAATGAGTGAATGATAATCATTACTATTCCAGCGCGCAAGCCACCGGCAAAGAAAGGACGAACCCGAGCCGATCGCGAACTCGAGCCTGCGCCAGCACGGCGCTGCCCCTACGCGATTCCGAGATACGCGCGCCGCAGATCCGGATTGGCGAACACTGCATCGGGCGCGCCCTGGGCGACGATGCGGCCTTCCTCGAGCAGATACGCGCGACGGGCGAGATCGAGCGCCATCGCGACGTTCTGCTCGACGAGCAGCACGGCCGTGCCGGTGGCATTCACGTCGCGAATCGCCCGGAACATCACCTGCACCATCATCGGCGAGAGTCCGAGCGACGGCTCGTCGAGCAGGAGCAACTTCGGCGCAGCCATCAGCGCGCGGCCGATCGCGACCATCTGCTGCTGGCCCCCGGAGAGTGCGCCCGCCGGCGCGTCTAGCTTGTCGCGCACGGCAGGGAACAGCGCGCAGACGCGCTCGAGCGAGCGTTCGCGCACCGCGCGGGCAGGGCGCAGGTAGCTGCCGATCTCCAGGTTCTCGCGGACAGTCAGCCGCGTGAACAGCCGCCGACCTTCCGGCACGATCGCGATCCCGGCGGCGCAGAAGCGATGGGGCGCGACCGCCGTCATCTCGCACCCGTCCATCGTGATGCTGCCCGAGCGTGCGCGGTTGAGTCCCGCCAGCGCGCCGATCAGCGTCGTCTTGCCGGCGCCGTTCGGCCCGATCACGCAGACGAGCTCGCCCTGCGCGATCGTCAGCGACACGCCCCACAGTGCCGGCGCGGCGCCGTAGTTGACGCGGAGGTCGAGGACGTCAAGCATGAGCGACGCCGAGATACGCTGCCGCGACGTCGTGGCGTGCCATGACGTCGGCGGCGCTGCCCTCCGCGAGCACGCGTCCCTGGTCGAGCACGACGATGCGGTCGGACAGCGCGGTGACGATGCGCATCACGTGCTCGACCAGCACGATCGTCGTTCCCTGCCTGCGAATGCGCAGGATCAGGTCGACGGCCTCGTCGATCTCGGCCGGCGTCAGGCCGGAGAGCACCTCATCGAGCAGCAGCAGCCGCGGCCCTGCCGAAAGGGCGCGCGCGAGCTCGAGGAATTTCGTCTGATGCAGGTTGAGATCACCGGGCAGCGCACCGCTGCGCGAGTCGAGCCCGGTGAAGCGCAGCCAGCGCGCAGCGGCGGCGTTGGCTCGCGGCCGGTCGAGCGCCGCGCCGCCGAACATCGCCGTAAGCGCGACGTTGTCGCGCACGCTCAAGTGCGAGAACGGTCGCGGGATCTGGTAGGTGCGCGCGACGCCGGCACGGGCGATCCGATGAGCGGGCAGGCCGCCGACTTCGGCACCTGCGAACCGCACGCTGCCCGCGTCGGCGCGGTAATGTCCGCTCACGACGTTGATCAGCGTGGATTTCCCCGACCCGTTCGGACCCAGCACGCCCAGGATCTCGCCTTCTCGGACGTCGACGTCGACGCCGTCGAGCGCGCGCACGCCCTTGAACGCCTTGGCGAGGCCGCGCACCTGCAGCAGCACATGACGTTCTCCATCGGCTCCTGGCGCCGCATCGACAGCGTGCGCAGCCGCGGTCGACGGCATCGGCTCGGCGGGCGGCGACGCCGGCACCGCGTGCGACGCCTGTGCGTCATGCGGCGCGGGCGATGCCTGCGCGTCATGCGGCGCGTGCGACGCCTGCGCGTCATTTGCTGTTTTGACTGCGCGTGGAGCGGTGCGCCTACGGCGCCACGCCCGCCACCCGCCGAGGATGCCCTCGGGCATGAACAGCACGGCCGCGACGAGGATCACGCCGGTCACCGCCTTGCCGGTGACCGCCTGGTCGGCCGCCGTCGATGCGTAGAGCAACAGCGTGATGGCGGTGGCGCCGAGCGCCGGGCCGGCCCAATGGCGCGTGCCGCCCAGCACGCTCATCAGCACGACGGTGAGCGGCACGGTGATGTTGAACGTGCCGTTCGCCGTGACATAGGAAATGAACAGCGCGTGAATGCCGCCGGCGACACCGGCCAGCGCGCACGAGATCCCGAACGCGACGAGCTTGTAGCGGTACGTCGGAACGCCCATCACTTCGGCAGCGTCCTCGTCGTCGTGGATCGCGAACAGCCCCAGCCCGAGCCTGCCCTGGGCGATTGCGCGCGCGACCAGCAGCGTCAGCGTTGCGAGCGCAAGCGACAGCATGTAGAACGCGCCCGACGGCGTCGGCGCGAGCACGGGCACGGGCACCGCCGACAGATAGACGCCGGGGCCGCCGTCGATCGGCGTGTTGAGCACGATCGTCGCGAGCACGAAGGTGACCGCGAGCGTCAACAGCGCGAACAGCTCGCCGCGCACGCTGCGCACGCGGAACACGACGGCGCCGAGCGCCACGCCGAGCACCGCGGCAAGCGCGGCCGCGGCCGGCAGCGTCCACAGGAACGGAACGTCGAACTTTCCGGCGAGCACGGCCGTCGTGTAGATGCCGGTGCCGTAGAACGCGCCGTGGCCGAACGAGAAATAGCCGGAGTAGCCCGACAGGATGTTCCACGACGTCGCGAGCACGATCCAGTGGAACACCAGGTAAAGGAGCGATTCGTAGAACGCCGGCAGGTGCAGGAACGGAACGGCCGCGAGTGCGCAGCCTGCGGCCGCGATCGCGCAAAGCGGGCGGTCGAGTCTCAGGTTCGCTCCGGCCGCAGCAGCAGGAGCAGGATCAGGATCGTGAACGACACGATGGGCGCCCACGACGGAGACGCGAACGCCATCGTCACCGCTTCGCTGACGCCGATGACGATGCCCGCGGCCAGCGGCCCGAGCGCCGACCCCAATCCGCCGAGCATCACCGCCGCGAACACGACGCCGACCCACGCGTAGATCTGCGCCGGCGTGAGCGTGAAGGAGAGCGCGAGGCACACGCCCGCGATGCCCGCGAGCGCGCCGCAAAGTCCGGAAAGGAGCAGCGCGTGGGCGCGCGCGTCGACGCCGAATGCCGACGCGATCGGCGCGTCCTCCGCGAGCGCGCGCAGCGCCCGACCCAGGCTCGTATAGCGCATCGCCGCCCAGATGCCGAACGAGAGTGCAAGCGCGACCACTAGCGTCAACAACTCGGGCACCGGCACGAACAGGCCGCCGATGCGGAACTTGAGGCCCGTGTACACGGACTCGAGCTTGCGGAAGTCGGCGGTCCAAACGCCCTGGATGCCCGCTTCGATGATCGCCGTGAGACCGAAGGTCGCGAGCAGCGAATTGAGCGGCGATACCGCGAAGCGCGCGAGCAGCCATTGCACGGCGATGCCGAGCACAGCGAACAGCGGCACGATGAGCACGAGCGTCAGCAGCGGATCCATGCCGCCGACGCTCGCGAGCTGGTAGCAAAGGTAAGCGGCGAGGAACGCGAAGCCGAAGTGGGCGAGGTTGATGACGTGCAGCAGCCCCCACGCCAGGCCGAGCCCGAGGCCCAGCAGGCCGTAGAGGCTGCCAATGAAGATGCCGGACAGCGCCGACTGCGCGAGCAGCGTACCGCTCGGGAACGTCATCTTGCCGGCCGCGCAGGTCGCGCTACGGCACCCTGAGCGTCGCGCCCGGTGCGGCGTACTCCTTCGGATACACGGTGACCCAGCGCCCGTCCTGCACCTGCTTGACGCGCATCAGGTCGTCGCCGTAGTTGCTCGGCCCGTCGAAGCGCAGCTTGCCCTGGATCGTGTCGATCCGGTGCGTCTTCAGGTAAGCCGCGATCGCCTTGTCGTCCAGGCTGCCCGCGCCTTTGACGCCCGCTTCGAGAATCTGCCACGCGGTGTAGGACGCAGCCGCCTGGACCTCGACGTTGGTGTCCGGGATGCCGGCTTTCCTCGCCCGCTCGTGATACAGGTCGATGAACTCCTTCACGCCGGGCGCGTTCGTAAACGGTGGATGCTCCTCGAACACCGTCATCGACAGCGCGTTGTTCGCGAGCGGCGACTTCGACATCGGGCCCGGCGCCGGATACATGTAGAAATGCTCCTGCGGCGTGTAGTCGATCTTCGAGAGCGCGTCGAGCAGCTGGTTGCCCTCGAGCCCGATCGCGCCCACCCAGATGAAGTCGGGCTTCGCGTCCTTGATTCGCGCGGCAATCGGACCGTAGTCGAGATTGCCGAAGTCCCATTCGAGGAACAGCACTTCGGTCAGGCCGCGCTTCTTCGCGACCTCGCGCGCGCCGAGCGACATGAAATGCACCGACGGAAACTTGCTGGTCACCACCGCGATCGTCTTCGGCGGCTTCGGCGATGCCGCGAGCGCATCGAACACCGTGTTGGGCACCGTCGTCCCGGGTTCGGGACCGAGCGACCACGCGGGGAATTGCATCTCGTATTTCGCCATCGACGGGATGCCGAACGTGTGATGGACGAGCACCTTGTTGTAGCGCTGCGCCACGCCCATCGCCGACAGGATCGCCCCGGTAGCGTACGGACCCATCAGCAGGTCGACCTTGTCCGCCGTGACGAGCTGCTCGTAGAGCGTCCGCGCGAGATCGGGTTTCGACTGGTCGTCCCGGACGATCCATTCGACCTGCCGGCCGAGGAGGCCGCCGCGCTTGTTGAGCTGCTCGACGTAGATCTCGCCGACGACCTTGTGCACGAGGCTCGTCGCGGCGAGGGGTCCGGTCAGCGCGAGCGTGCTGCCGATGCGGATCGGCGGTTGCGCGCCCTGCGCAAGTGCGCCTCCGGCCGCCACGAGCCATGCGCACGCGGCGCCGATGCAGGCGATGCGTCCGATGCGAGTCATCGATGCTCCTCCCTTTCGTTGGTGAACGTCTCTAGCGCCGCTCGTCGACGACGCGGTTCTGCAGCACGCCGATGCCTTCGATCTCCACTTCGCAGACATCGCCGGCCTTCATCCAGATCGGCGGCTTGCGCGCGAAGCCCACGCCCGACGGCGTGCCGCTGATGATGATGTCGCCCGGCCGCAGCGTCATCGCCTCGGAGCACACCGCCACGAGCGTCGCCACGTCGAAGATCATGTCGCGCGTATTCGCGTTCTGCAGCACCTGCCCGTTGAGGCGCGTGCGCAGGCTGAGCCCGGTGGCGCCGGGCGGCAGCTCGTCGGCCGTCACGAACTCCGGACCGAAGGCGCCGGTGGCGTCGAAGTTCTTGCCCATCATCCACTGCGTGGACTTGAACTGGTAGTCGCGGATCGAGCCGTCGTTGAAGATCGAGTAGCCGGCGACGTGATCGAGCGCGCGCTCCTTCGCGACGTAGCGGCCGGCCTTGCCGATCACAACCACCATCTCCCCTTCGTAGTCGAACTGCTCGGACACGCGCGGCCGAACGAGCGCCTCGCCATGCGCCACCCACGACTGCGGAAAGCGATGGAACAGCACCGGATATTTCGGCGCCTCCTTGTACGGTGATTCGGCCGCGTGATCGACGTAATTGAGGCCGACCGCGATGGCTTTCGCCGGATCGACGACCGGCGGCAGGTACGAAATAGCCGAGAGCGCCATGCGGGTCGGCGCTCGCGCGGCAGCGGCGCGCGCGGCGGCAAGGCCCTCCGGGCCCTGGCGCAGCAGTCCCGTCAGCGTCGCGGGAAGTCCCAGCGCGGTCAGGTCCACGACCTCTTGATCGACGAGCAGCCCGAGCCCGGGGTGCCCGCCATCGCGTTTGAAGGCGACCAATCGCATCGATCTCTGCTCCCGTCAGTCGTGCCGCGTCTCGCCCGGCGCCGGCCGCTCGTGATTGACGATGAAGTCGTCGGGCACCGGAGGTCCCCAGATGTAGAACGAATCTTCCGGCGGATGATCGGCCGCGGGCCACTCGACGTCCGCAGGTACGAAGTCGATGCCGTGCGAGTACTCGGCGAAGCTGCCCCACGGGTCCTGCACGTAATG
>Ga0068853_100005105_pt1 | contig 10253 bp, 8 predicted proteins | sample KBSCornC32_FD_65655 | JGI IMG/M metagenome (GOLD analysis project Ga0068853, IMG submission 65655) | Corn rhizosphere microbial communities from Kellogg Biological Station, Michigan, USA - KBS Corn C3-2 | ecosystem: Host-associated > Plants > Roots > Rhizosphere > Soil ... | reverse complement strand
CGTCGGAAGCAGGGCTCGCATCCTGCGCGGGATCGTCGTTCACAATGCCGAACCGGCACTCGCCAATCTCCAGATCGGTGACGACTGTCACGTCGGACGCGAAGTGTTCGTCGACCTCGCGAGCCCGGTTCGAATCGGCGACCGGGTCACGATCTCGATGCGCGTCATGCTCATCACACATACCAATGTAGGGGACAGTCGATGTGGCCTGTCGCCGCGCAGCGCCGGCATCGACATCGGTGACGACGCGTATATCGGCGCGGGCGCAACGATCCTGCCCGGCGTGCGCATCGGCGGGGCCGCGATCGTGGGCGCGGGCGCCGTGGTGACGCGAGACGTCGAGGCGGCGACGACCGTCGTCGGCATCCCGGCAAAGGCGCGCGTGCCGCTGGCCACGAGTGCGAGCGCATCGCGGCCGCCGGCCGATTCGAACGGCTGACCCCATGATGGCGTTCGATTCGTACGCGGCAAAACGGCGGCCGTGGCTCGCTCGTTTTCGACCTCGCAATGGCGACGTTCGGGTGCCCGCCCGTTGCGCGAGAATGACGATTTGATATCGTGCGGTCGTCAGCGGGCCGTGCCCGCCACTTTCGCGACACCGCATGAGCGATCGACATCGCACCCTCGTCACCGGCGCCGGCGGGTTCATCGGCAGCCACCTCGTTGAGCGCCTGGTGCGCGACGGTCATGCAGTCCGCGCGTACGTGCACTACAACGCGCGCAACGACTGGGGCAACCTCGAGCTGATCGATCCGGCCGTGGGCAGCGAGATCGAGATCGTGACGGGCGACATCGCCGATCCGTTTTCGGTGCGCCGGGCCGCCCACGGTGTGCGGACGATCTACCATCTCGCATCGCTGATCGCGATTCCCTACTCGTACGTTGCGCCGCAAACATACGCCGTTACCAACGTGCTCGGCGCCATCAACGTGCTGCAGGCGGCGCGCGACGAGAACGTGGAGCGGGTCGTGCACACATCGACCAGCGAGTGCTACGGCACCGCGCAATACGTGCCCATCGACGAGCGGCATCCGTTGCAGGGGCAGTCCCCGTATTCGGCGAGCAAGATCGGCGCGGACATGGTGGCGGAAAGCTACTGGCGCTCGTTCGGCCTGGGCGTGGCGACGATCCGGCCCTTCAACACGTTCGGCCCGCGCCAGTCGGCACGTGCGGTGATCCCGACGATCGTCACGCAGGCACTGAGTGGCGGTCCGATCAAGCTGGGCTCGCTCGCGCCGACGCGCGACATGAATTATGTCGACAATACGGTCGACGGCTTCGTCGCAATCGGCGGGCACGCCGCGGCCGCCGGGGAAGTGATCAACATAGGCTCCGGACGCGAGATCAGCGTCGGCGATCTGGCGAAAATGATCGTCGGCATGGTCGGAAGCCGCTCCGAAATCGTCGAAGACACGACCCGCATACGCCCACCCGGCAGCGAGGTGGAGCGATTGCTGTGCGACAACGGCAAGGCACGGCGCGTCGTCGGCTGGTCGCCGCGTGTCACGCTGGAAGAAGGTCTCGCGCGCACGATCGACTGGATCGGGCGGCATCGCGAGCGGTACAAAGTCGACATCTACAACGTTTAGGGCTCAGAGGCACACGGAATGCGAGCGGTGATCCTGGCGGGCGGCAAGGGGCAGCGCCTGCGACCGTACACGACGGTCCTGCCGAAGCCACTGATGCCGATCGGCGACATGCCGATTCTCGAGGTCGTGCTGCGCCAGCTCGCCGCGGCCGGCTTCACGCGCGTCACGATGGCGGTCGGTCACCTGGGGGAGCTACTGCAGGCGTTCTTCGGCGACGGCAAGCGCCTCGGCCTCGCGATCGACTATTCGTTCGAGGCGCGGCCGCTCGGGACAGTGGGACCGCTGACGCTGATCCCGTCGCTTCGCGCCGAGCGCGAGTTCCTGGTCATGAACGGGGACGTATTGACGACGCTCGACTATTCGCGGCTGATCGCGCGGCATCGCGAATCCGGGGCCGCGGTCACGATCGCGACATACCGGCGCGAGGTGCGTATCGACTTCGGCGTCATCGAGTCCGATCCGCAGTCGAACCTGCTGACCGGATACGTGGAGAAACCGTCGTTCGATTACCGGGTCAGCATGGGCATCTACTGCTTCGACGCGAAAGTGCTGGACGGGTTGCAGCCCGACACGTACTGTGACTTTCCCGACCTGATCAAGCGCCTGCTGGCCGCGGGCCAGCGCGTGGCGTCGTATCCGTTCGACGGCTACTGGCTCGACATGGGGCGTCCCGACGACTACGCCACCGCGATCGACGAGTTCGAATTGCGGCGCGCCGAATTTCTTCCGAGCGAGGTTGCACGATGACCGCGAGTGCCGATACGAATTGGCGAGTTCCGTTGTTCGATCCCGATCTCGGTCCGGCCGAGGAGCAAGCGCTCGTCGACGTCATCCGCTCGAAGTGGCTGACGATGGGCGATCGCACGAAGGCGTTCGAGCGGCGGTTTGCCGACGAGATCGGCGTCCCGGTTGCGCTCGCCTGCCACAGCGCCACCGCTGCGTTGCACATGGCGGTGGCGGCGCTCGACATCGGCCCCGGCGATGACGTCGTCGTGCCGTCGCTCACGTTCGTCGCCACGGCGAACGCCGTGCGCTACTGCGGTGCACGCCCGGTTTTCGCCGACGTCGCTTCGCTTTCCGACTGGAACGTCGACGCGGGCACGATCGAGCGCGCGCTGACTCCGGCGACGAAGGCCGTGATGGTCGTGCACTACGCCGGCTACGCCTGCGACATGCGAGCCATCCAGGCGCTGGCAGAACGCCACGGCCTTGCCGTCATCGAGGATGTCGCGCATGCCCCGTGCGTGAGCCTTGATGGCGTCGCGCTCGGCGCGTGGGGGGACATCGGCTGCTTCAGCTTCTTCTCCAACAAGAACATGACGACCGGCGAAGGCGGCATGGTGACGAGCCGCCGGCCCGAGCTCGGCCAGCGGCTTTCGTGGCTGCGCTCGCACGGCATGACGACGTTGACGCTCGACCGCCACAAGGGCCACGCGTTCGGCTACGACGTCGTCGCGCTCGGCTACAACTACCGGATGAGCGAGCTCAATGCCGCGCTCGGGCTCGTGCAGCTTGCGATGGTGCGCGAGCGCAACGCTCGGCGCGGCGTGCTCGTCGCCGCGTATCGCGAGCGCCTTGCGCGCATCGATGGACTTTCCCTGCCGTTCCCGACGCATCGCGGCGAGGCGGCGTTCCACCTGATGCCGGTGCTGCTTCCCGCCGACGTCGACCGGACGTCCGTGATGACCGCGATGCGCGATGCGGGAATCCAGACCAGCATCCACTACCGGCCCGTCGATACGTTCACCGCTTACGTCCAGGCCGGGCTCGGGCCGTCTCCGGACGTGCCGAATGCGCACGCGATCGGGGCGCGCATGGTCACGCTGCCGCTGTATCCCGGCATGCGCATCGAGCAGGTCGATCTCGTCTGCAACACACTGCAGGACGCGGTGCGAGTGGCATCGCCGGTCACCAGCCCGGCATGACGCTCGCGTCCCTGCCGAGCGCCGATACCGCCGCAGTTCCCGCGTCGCGAGCCACCGCCGCTCCCGCACCCGCACGGCCACGCGTCTGCTTCGTCGGCTGGGCCGATCACGTCCATCTCGAGCGGTGGGCGGGACACTTTGCCCACGGCGACTGCGACGTCAGCGTCATATCCGTGAGCGGGCTCGGCCGGTATCCGGACGGCGTGCGCCAGTTCCGGATCGGCCTCCGCGGTCGCGGGCCGCGATGGATCAAGCTGCGCTTGCGCCATCTGCTGTGGCGCATCCGGCCCGACGTCGTGCACGTGCATTGGGCGCATTTCGCGGTTGCGGTTCGCAATGTCTGGCGCGGCCCGCTCGTCGTGACCGCGTGGGGCTCGGACGTGTACAGGAGCGAGACGTTCAGCGCGGAAGAATGGCGCGCACTCGGCGAAACGCTGCGCGCCGCCGATCTGGTGACATGCGATTCGGCCGATCTCGCGCAGACGATCCGCGCGTCACTCGGCGTGGATGCCGAGCGGATCGCCATCGTCCAGTGGGGGGTCGACACGTCCCTCTTCCACCCCGAGGGACCGGACCGCCGGACGGAGCTCGGACTCGCGGGCCGCGAGGTGATCTTCAGCGCACGGAGCTTCGCGCCCGTATACAACCAGGAAACGGTGATCGCCGCGTTCGCCCAAGTACGAAGACGGCGCCCGCGCGCGTTCCTGCTGATGAAGCGCTACGGCGGCGATCCGGCGTATTTCGAGCGCATCCGCGCCGAGATTGCCGCGCGCGGGCTGGGCGACGACGTTCGCATCCTCGAGTCCGTTGCCTACGAGGATATGCCCGCGCTCTATCGGACCGCCGACGTGATGGTCTCGATCCCGCTGTCCGATGCGGCGCCGATGTCGCTGTTCGAGGCGATGGCTGCCGGAGTGCCGTCCGTCGTTTGCGACCTGCCGTCGCTGCGCGAATGGGTCCGCGACGGCGAGACCGGTTATCTCGTCGATGCGCATGACGCGTCCGCCGTGGCGGCCCGCGTGTGCGCGGTGCTCCTGCACCCCGAGCGGGCCGAAGCTGTCGTGCGGCAGGCGCGTGCACTCGTAGTCGACAAAGCGAGCCAGGCCGCGCACATGAGCGTGATGGCCGGGCATTACCGCCGGCTCGCAACGTCACGCTGGGCATAGAGCTTCGGCGAACCACGTGGTCTACAAACGACGCTGACCGGCCGTCGTCGAGTTGTCGATGCCTTCAACAACAAGGCATATGATCAATGCCTCCACGTGCAAACGTCGCGAGGAAGCTGACGTCTGCGAGCGCTGTAAGACCGCATCGATTTCGTGACTGGTCACGCGCTGACGGTCGGCGAACCAGGTCGCGAAGCGTGACCGAAAGATCGAGAAAGGAGAATCAGGCCAGGAGGCAAAACGACAAGGCGAAACCACCGCACGCTGTGCGGATCGAGATTTCGCAAAGGTGCTGCGCGCGTTTGGGTGCGGTGGCTGTAGCACGCGCGCGGCACGAACAAGAACTGTATCTGGAATTTTGGGAGATTTCAGATGAGCACGGCCCAGTACTGGGACGATCGCGCCTTGCGCCAGGGGCATACGGGCTGGAGCGATTGGCTGATCTATGAATTCGATCAGCTTGCACGCGAGAAGGCGATACGTGGAGTCCTGAGCAAGATCGGAGCGAACCGCCGCAAGGCGAAGGCGATCGACCTCGGAACGGGAACCGGGGATTTCGCGCGCGTGCTGGCCGGCACCTATTCGGAAGTCGTCGCCGTGGATATCTCCGAGAAGGTCCTGGAGATTGCGCGCCGGATCAACGCCCGAACGAAGAACATCCGATTCGTGCATCCGGATGCGCTCTCGCAGGAAGACACGTGCGATGCCGACCTGGTCCTGTCCGTGACCGTGCTGAATCACATCATGGACGATGCGGCGCTGCAGGCGACGATAGAGAGTCTCGGCAAGGGCCTCTCTGCCGACGGATATTTCATCGCATTCGAGTATTGCGCGTCGAAGGCCGCTGCCGTCAGCAGCTATCAGCGGAACATGACGTTCGAGGAATGGCGCACGCTGTTCGCCCGGTGCGGGCTGTCGCTTCACGACTGCTACGGCTTCTATCACCCGAATCTCGACCGGTGCGGGAGCTTCGACCGCTACAGCGGAAGTTTCATCGTTCGCCTGTTGAGGCGCGTAGGGCGCTCGCAGTTGTCAGCGCGCGCATTGCGGCTCGCCGCGGCGTTCTTCCAGTTCGGCCGGGAAGATTATTTCTGGCGTGGCAAGCCCACGGACACGCTCAGAGTCATGGTGTTCAGAAAGTCACCGCAAGCAGGCGAGGCCATCGCAAGTGCACCCGCCCCGCACATGGAAAACGCCGGCGTAGCAGCGTGACGCGCGACGTCTGAGACCAACGCATGACACTTCCGCGTCAAGACGCGGAACGTGCCCAGCCAATCAGGCCGGCCACGAAGCAACCAGCTTTTCCGGGCGTGCGGCGCGTCAGACGACGCCGGCCCGGAACAGATCGTGCAAGTTGAAGGCGCCCACGAGGCGCCCGGTGCTGTCCACGACCAGGAGGCCCGTGATGCGGAATCGCTCCATGTACTGAAGCGCCTCGGCAGCGAGCTTGTCAGCACCGATCGTATGCGGATTGCGCGTCATCACGTCGCCCACCATCGCGATCCTGATGTCCACACCGGACTCGAGCGTGCGGCGCAGGTCGCCGTCGGTGTATACGCCCGCGACCGAGCCGTCCTCGTTGAGAACTGCGGTCATGCCGAGGCGCTTGCGGCTCATTTCGAGCAGCGCCGCGGCCAGCGTGGCGGTGGCCGGCACCGTCGGCAGCGCGTCGCCGCGATGCATGACGTCGCTGATCCGCACGAGCAGTTTGCGCCCGAGGGCGCCGCCCGGGTGTGCGCGTGCGAAGTCCTCCGCGCCGAAGCCGCGAAGATGCAGCAACGCCAGCGCGAGCGCATCCCCCAGCGCGAGGGCGGCCGTCGTGCTCGACGTCGGGGCGAGTGCCAGCGGCCCGGCTTCAGCCGCGACGCTCGCATCGAGCGCGACGTCTGCTTCGCGGCCGAGCGTCGAATCGGCTCTTCCGGTGAGGGCGACGAGCTTCGCGCCCCGGCGCTTCAGTAGCGCCAGTATCGCGACGAGTTCGGCGGTCTCGCCCGAATTGGAGAGCGCGATCACGACGTCGTCGGGACGGATCATTCCCAGATCGCCATGGCTCGCCTCCGCGGCGTGCACGAAGAACGCCGGCGTCCCCGTGCTCGCGAGCGTGGCGGCGATCTTGCGCGCGATGTGTCCGGACTTGCCGATCCCCGTGACGACCACCCTGCCGGTGCATTTTTCGACCACGGCAACGGCATCGAGAAACGTTCGGTCGAGGCGGCTTGCAAGCGCCTCGATCGCGCCGGCTTCTGCGCGGAGCACGTCCTTCGCAAGGGTGAGCAACGAATCTTGCGTCGCCTGCGCCGCCGCGTCGATGATGGTTGTCGGGGCGAGCGCTTTGCCTGCGGGCGGACCCGAAACGATGCTCATCGTCACGCGCTCGGCTGGCGTGCCGGCACCATCGACTCAGACGCGTCCTGCGCATCGGGTGCCTGCACCGCGACCTTCAATTGCTCATCGACGAAACGGCCCGCCACAAGCGTCGCGCCGATGAGGTAATACGGGACGTCGAACAGCATGATGCTGAGAAACGCGCCACCGACAGCGAAGCCGACGATGCTCACCTGCATCATCAACCCGTATTGCCGCGCCCAGGCGAGATCGGGGCTGGTGCCGGCCTTCCGAACGATGTTGCCAGCCGCTCGCCAATGGCAGAACAGCAGCGCGAGGTAGAGGGCAAGTCCCACGAACCCGTGACTGCCGAGCGCCTCGAAGTAAATGCTGTGCGCCACTTGTGGCGGAAATCGCGAGTCCGGCGAATAGCGGTTGTAGATCTCCCGCCTGGCCACCTCGAAACCTCCTCCGATAATTGGACGGTCCTTCGCGATATTCAGCATCGTCCCCCATGAGTTGAGGCGCATGCTGGCGGAACTGTCCATCTCGTAGGTGCCGATCGTCTCCATCCGGTCGTACCAGCGCTCGGGCATGAACGACAGCACAAACGGAATCGACACTAGCGCCACGGCGATGAAAACGAGCTTGTGACGTCCCTTGAGCCACAGGAACGCAAGCATCGCGGTCACCGCGAGCAGGGCGCCGCGCGAGTAGCTGCCGACGACGGCGATACCGCACAGAATCATCATTCCGAGCAGTCCCCAACGCACGATCCGATGCGGGGTCGTTAGCTGCAGGTAACGCATCATCGGAACGATCATGACGAGCGCAGCGGCGAGAGCGTTGTTGTCCTGGATATAGCTACCGGCCGGGCCCCAAACCCTGAACTCGCCGCCCGTCGTCAACACGAACACTCCGCCTTTGGTTCCGTAGTACGCGAGCGATAGCACGATCACCCAGATGAGCTGGCGAAAATGTTCCTGGTTCTGGAACAAAATGGGCATCATGAGGACGATGAACATCGTCTTGATCATCACGACCCATTTCTCGTACGACTCCGCAGGATAAAAGGCGAGGATTGTCGTGATGCTCGTCCATACGAGAAAAAGCCCGAGTGCGATGCTGAGCGAATTCACCGGAACCGAATTGCGGCGCGTGGTAAGCAGCGCACTGACCAGGGTTGCCGCGCCGATGATCACGGCGAAGCCGAAGTCGTACGCATAGCTCCACGTCAGGCGGTGCGGATTCATCACGCTCAGCCAGACGTACGCCAGCACGCCGATGTGCGGGCGAAACAGGATGAAGGGGATCAGCCCGAAGACGAATCCAAAGAGCGCGATGTCTCTCATGGGCGGTGCACGCCCGCGGCTCGTACGGAAAACGCGGCCGGGGCAGTCATGCCTTCACGGCGACCAGCACGGTGCTGGGCGTCGCGACGTGGCCGAGGAACCGCAACAGGCTCGAGCCGCGCAGCGCTCGCAGTACGATCCGTTGCGCCGGGCTCTTGGTCGCGGCCTCCATTGTGTCGAAACGATCAAGACATCGAAAGCCGAAGGGGCGGAGGAAGCTGCGCAGGCCGTAATAGCTGAACCAATTGACGGCCGGATATTTCGCGTAGTTGGCGATCGCGGGTCGCGTGGTCGTGGCCAAGTGCTCGCAATGCCGCTTGAGTGCGGACGGATACCAGCTGTACAGGGGCAGGTTGAACTCCTGCTGCTTCGGGCACAGAACGTTGGTCGTGCTCAGATAAAGCAGTCCAGCCGGCGCGAGCACGCGCGTAGCCTCGCGCACGCACGCCTGCCAGTCGGTAACATGCTCGAGCAATTCGGGCAGCAGGCAGACGTCCATCGTGGCATCGCCCCAGGGAAGCGCGGTGGCGGTGCCGACCTCGAACGATACGTCGAGTCCTGCCTGGCCGGCGCGCTCGCGTGCGAGCTGGATCAGCGGCTCGCTCACGTCGAGTCCGCGTACAGCGTGCCCGTCGGTGGCCCACATCAATGACTGCGAGCCTGCGCCGCAGCCGATATCTGCGACGTTCAGCTGCCCGGTCTTTCCCGCCTGACGGGCGAGGCGGATCATCATGTCCTTGACGCGCCCGAATCGTTGCTGTGTGGCTTCACTCAGACTTTCGTTGGCGTAATACTTGTAAAAGTCCTCGTGGGAGGAATGGTCCCAGCACGATTTGTCGGTGTTCAGGGTCTCATTCATGCGCTGCACCTCGCCGAGGTCCGGCGATGATAGTTCGGGTGGATGCGATATTCAATTGAACAATCGATCACACGGGGAAAGTCAGCACTATAAGCCGACTGGGATCCACACGTTGAACACGACAGCATTCGAGCTCGTAGCATCCGACTAAGCGTCGGCAATGCTGGACCGCGAGATTCGGTCAGAACGGAGACAGCACATGGAAACATCTCGGCGCGAGTTCATGCGTCGGCTGGCGCGAGGTACGCTTTTCGCCGGAGCGGTCAGTCCGGCGATCGGTCTGCACGATGCCCTTTCGCAACCCCTCGAAGTGGTGCCGCGCCGATCACCGCCGATCCCGCCGGCTCCTCTTCGCTTACCGTTCCGGATTCCAGACCCGGGCACGTTTGCCGAGTTCACCCGGAATCGCCCCGCCGATGTGGGAATGGGCCCGGGCACGCTGGCAAACTGGTGTGGCGGAACCTTCATCTCGAGTTACGGCTTGCGTGGCGGCGTGGCCTATCACGGCGGTCGAGAGCACTCGCAAATCACGACCAACTCGCAACAGGCGGTCTACGTACTGGACTGCAACTCGGGACTCTACGTGAGGCGTTGCTTCCCAACGCAGACGAACACGCAAGGGTTGTTCACCGGCACGCCTCTGGCGTACTCCGGAACGCCGACCGACCAATGGGGCGCGTACACCGACGGCTCTGCGGGCGCGATGCACACGTATGCGGGACTGTGTGAAATGCCGGCCGCATGGAACGAAGGTACGCCAGCGATGGTGCGGGTCTTTCAATCGGCTGGAGCGAGCGCGGCGCTCCTGGGTGAAAGCTACGCCGCAACATGGAGGTTCGACCTGTCGAAAGCCAATCATTCGCTCGCCGAGCCATCGATGACGCGGCTGACCGGTGATCAAACCTATCATCAATTCGCGAATCGGCCCGCCGACGTTGCCGTTGTCAGCGACGCCCCGACTGCGTGCATCGACACCATCCGTGAGGGTTGGTGGGCGTTCTCACGCACGTCGAGTGGAAATCGTGGAATCTCCTTCA
>Ga0068853_100005104_pt1 | contig 10254 bp, 9 predicted proteins | sample KBSCornC32_FD_65655 | JGI IMG/M metagenome (GOLD analysis project Ga0068853, IMG submission 65655) | Corn rhizosphere microbial communities from Kellogg Biological Station, Michigan, USA - KBS Corn C3-2 | ecosystem: Host-associated > Plants > Roots > Rhizosphere > Soil ... | reverse complement strand
CGGTATATCCGACGAACTTATATCCGACCTGTATAAATATGTTCAACAGTTTTTTTCTTTACCACTGGAGCAAAAGAAAAATTATGAAATAAAAGGGCTGGCCGGCCAACGCGGCTATACAAGCTTTGGAAAGGAACATGCGAAAGGAAGCGAGGCTCCGGACCTGAAGGAATTTTTTCAATACGGGCAAATAGCAAGAGATAATTTTAATGGAGAAATGTATCCTCCCAATGTTGCAGTTAAGGAGATAGATAATTTTGATATAACCCTGGCTGAAGCCTACCGGGCTTTTGAAAGATCAGGTACAGCGCTTTTACAGGCGATAGCAGTTTACCTTGGTCTTGACGAAAATTATTTTGATCCGTTCGTATTTAATGGTAATTCTATTTTAAGGTCGATACATTACCCGCCAATAACGCATGAACCGGCCAGTGCTATACGTGCGGAGCAACACGAGGATATTAACCTGATAACATTGCTTGTGGGGGCTTCTGCTGATGGCCTGGAGATATTATCAAAACAAAATGAATGGGTACCGGTTACATCTTTACCCGAACAGATCGTTGTGAATGTGGGGGATATGCTGCAACGGTTGACCAATAATAAGCTTTGCAGCACCACACACCGCGTTGTAAACCCTGCACGAAAATTCTGGCATACCTCCCGGTTTTCCATCCCATTTTTTCTGCATCCGCAGGCATCAATGAGTTTAAAGTGCCTTGATAATTGTATCGATGGTAAGCATCCGAAATTATATGACGATATTACAGCGGGAGAATATCTGGATGAAAGATTACGGGAGATTGGTTTAAAAGCATAAAGCCCTTTTTTGGAATTCCAATAGTTATCAATTTAACAATAAGCAACATTATTGAATAAACTACTCCGGCATATTCCTTTTTTAAAAGCAGTGCTTTTGCACAGCGTTACTGCTTTTGGCGGACCACAGGGGCATGTTGGAATGGTATTAAAAACTTTTGTTGACAGGCGGAGAGATCTTACAAAGGAAGAGTTGATGGAATATATTTCATTTTGCCAATTGTTACCAGGTGCATCTTCAACTCAAACACTCACGCTAATTGGATACAAGCGGGGCGGAATTAAGCTAGCAGTACTTACCTTACTTATCTGGATCCTCCCGGCCTGTACTTTAATGGGGGGCTTGTCTTTTATAGTAGGGAATATTGAAAGTTATAAGATCAAGAGCACTTTATTCCAGTTTATTCAACCAATGGCCATAGGATTTTTGGCATACGCGGCATTTAAGGCTTACCAGGTCAGTATTAAGAATTCGATTACACAGATCATCATGCTGATAGCATTGGTGGGAACCTATTTTCTTTTCAAAACGCCATGGATCATTCCTGCTTTGATAGTTTGTGGTGGTATTGCTACAAATTTCAGTGACAAAAGGATCCCCGAAAAAGAAGTTGTAAAGCCGCGGCAGATCCGCTGGACAAATATCTGGCTCTTTGTATTGATCTTTGCAATAGCGGGACTTTTAAGTGAGACCGCCAGGAAACAGAATTGGGAGAACAAGAAGCCATACAATCTTTTCGAGAACTTTTATCGCTTTGGTTCCTTTGTTTTCGGTGGCGGAGATGTGCTGATACCTTTGATGCTAGACCAGTACGTAGTAAGACCAACCTCCGAAAGGGTTGCAAAAAATAATCCCGATGTTATTAAAGTTGACAGGGAGGATCTGTTGACAGGAGCTGGCATGGTGAGAGCGATACCCGGTCCTGTATTTTCTATAGCTTCTTTTATGGGGGGGATCGCATTAAAAAAGGAAGGGCCCAGAACTCAGTTACTTGGCTGTATAATTGGATCAATTGCTATATTTCTACCGAGTGCCTTGTTGGTGCTTTTCTTTTTTCCGGTATGGCAAAATCTCAAAAAATTTGTTGTAGTATTCAGGTCTCTCGAAGGTATCAATGCAGCAGTGGTCGGGATCATGATCGCGGCAACTCTTTATTTATTAAAAGACGTGTCTATTGTGTCGTTTAATACGCTTAGTTTTATAAATATGTCTGTTATTTTGGGAACCTTTCTTGTCCTGCAATTTTCTAAAATCCCATCACCATTTATTGTTTTATTCTGCTTACTGATCGGTCTCATCTTTTGACCAGGAACGGTAATAGCCACCAATTTCTATTTCTTCCTTAACAATGTCCGGCACCAGGTACCGAATTGATTTTTTGTTTTTTATTAACTCACGTATATGAGTAGACGATATCTCAAGAAGTGGTGCATCTAACAATTCTATATTTGCACCAAAAGTCTCCTCAATATTAAACCCGGGTCTTTTATAGATATATATTTTATGATTGTTTACAATGGCTTCAAAATTCTTCCATTTGTTTATGTTCTGAAAACCATCGCTGCCCATAAGGATAGAGAATTCAAATCCGGGATACTTTTCCTTCAGATAAGCCAGGCTATCAACGGTGTAAGATGGTTTGGGCAGGTTAAATTCAATACTGCTTGCCCTCAGGTTATTTTCTCCGTCGATAGCTGATTTGATAAGATATAGCCGGTGGTACTCATTTAATAAAGATGCAGATTGTTTAAATGGGTTTTGGGGAGAAACCACAAACCAAACCTGGTCCAGTCCGGTTTCGTTAACAGCATGATTTGCAATTATTAAATGACCAATATGAACAGGATTAAAAGAGCCAAAATAAAGTCCTATTTTCATTTATGAAGAAGATCTAATGTTTGATAAAAATTTTAAGACGCTACAACAGTTTCATCGACCCAGATCATCTGAGCTTCATCAAGTCGCAGGCTTAAGTGATAGCCTGCAATGGTTATTGAAATTGGATCTCCCAAAGGAGCAATCTGGTCAACCTTTACTGTTTCTCCAGGAATGCACCCCATTTCCATTAGCTTTAAAAAAATGTCATCCTTTTCGAATTCTGTAATAACAGCCTTTCTGCCAACCTTCATTTCCGATAGCCTTTTCTTCATTTCTTTCTTTTTCAATTACCAATAGATCTCTTGCAAATGTATCAAATCAATATTGTTATCTAATTTCGATATTAGAAATTAAGCTATGCAAAAAATTCATTTCTATTTTATTGAAAGGCAACCGACTATAAGACAGCGTAAAAAGCTGAAGGTTTTTATAGAGGAGCTTTTTTATTTGGAAGGAAAGCGACTGGTAACACTATCCTACGTATTTTGCTCAGATGGGTATTTGCTTGAAATGAATAAGAAATTCCTAAAGCATGATTTTTATACAGATGTAATAACCTTCGACTTGGGGTCTTCAAAAACCGAAATTGAAGGCGAGATCTATTTGAGTATTGACAGAATTAAAGAGAATGCTAGAGCAGAAGCTGTTTCTTTCGAGAATGAGCTGCATAGGGTAATTTTTCACGGAGCGCTTCATTTATGTGGGTACAAAGACAAAAAACCATCCGAAATTGCCCTAATGAGAAAAAAGGAGGGTAAATATCTCGGACTTTACTTTAAGTAAACGGCCACTAATTTTTCACGTGGAACATTAGAGAAACCGCAGAATCCTATGATTTATAGTGTTCCACGTGAAAAACGAATTCATACGGAGCTCTAAATCCTTTACTTACCTTTGTGCCCATGTTTCAGGAATACGACATAATAGTAGTTGGTGCGGGTCATGCGGGCTGTGAGGCTGCAGCCGCAGCCGCAAATTTAGGTAGCAAGGTCTTGCTGATAACCATGAATTTACAAACAATAGCCCAAATGAGCTGTAACCCCGCAATGGGAGGTATAGCAAAAGGGCAAATTGTGAGAGAAATTGACGCAATGGGTGGTTATAGCGGTATTGTTACTGATAAAAGCATGATTCAATTCAGGATGCTTAACCGATCAAAGGGACCAGCAATGTGGAGCCCCAGAGTACAGAGCGATAGAATGTTATTTGCAGCTACCTGGCGAGAAATGCTTGAAAACACGCAAAATGTTGATTTTTATCAGGATACGGTACAAGGTCTATTGGTAGAAGACGGACAAGCCTGTGGTGTTACTACCGGATTGGGACATCATATACATTCAAAAGCCGTGGTTTTAACCAATGGCACTTTTTTAAATGGGGTGATACATATCGGGGAAAAGAATTTTGGTGGAGGACGAATGGCCGAAAAGGCATCAACTGGGATAACAGAGCAATTGGTTTCACTTGGTTTTGAAACCGACAGGCTAAAGACCGGGACCCCACCAAGAATTGATGGCCGTAGTCTTGATTATTCAAAAATGGAAGAACAGAGGGGGGATGATGAGATTGTGGGTTTTAGTTACCTGGATATTGAAAGAATAAGACCTGAACAGCAAAAAAGCTGTTGGATAACCTATACCAATGAAAAGGTACATGAGTTATTAAAAACCGGATTTGAACAGAGTCCGATGTACCAGGGGCGAATCCAGGGCACGGGGCCGAGGTACTGCCCCAGTATTGAAGATAAAATAAGCCGGTTTGCACAAAGAGACAGGCATCAGCTGTTTGTGGAACCGGAAGGGAGTAACACAATTGAAATATATGTTAATGGTTTTTCAACCTCTTTACCAGAAAATATTCAATATCAAGCACTTAGATTAGTTCCTGGCTTCGAAAACTGTAAGATGTTCAGGCCTGGTTATGCTATTGAGTATGATTTTTTTCCCCCAACACAACTAAAATTCTCGCTGGAAACCAAACTAATTGACAATTTATTTTTTGCCGGACAAATTAATGGAACAACAGGTTACGAGGAAGCAGCCTGCCAGGGTCTGATGGCAGGAATTAATGCCCACCAAAAAGTACGGCAATTGGAACCGGTGATTTTAAAGCGAAGCGAAGCGTATATAGGCGTACTAATTGATGACCTGATAAACAAGGGAACTGATGAACCGTACCGCATGTTCACCAGCCGTGCTGAATTCAGGACTTTATTAAGGCAGGACAATGCAGATCTGCGCCTGACAGAAAAAAGTTACCGTCTTGGACTGGCATCACAGGAAAGAATGGATAAGGTAAAAGCCAAAAGGGAGAATGTTGAAAAAGTAAAGATCGTGCTCGGTTCCTTAAGTCTTGACCCCGAAGAAACGGCCAGCTTTTTAGAAAGCGTTCAATCATCAACGTTACTTACCCGGCAAAAAGCAGCCCAGGTATTGTTGAGGCCAATGATAGGACTGAAGGAAATGATCAACTATGTTCCAAAAGTTAAAGAAGCGCTTGCAGGTTTCAACAACGAAACACTGGAGCAGGCTGAGATACAGATAAAATATGATACTTATATAGAGAAAGAAAAAGAGCTTGTTTCAAAAATGGGACAATTGGAAGATCTCATAATCCCGGATAATTTTAATTATGAAAAACTTGTTTCTTTAAGCAACGAAGCCCGTCAGAAATTTACCAAAATAAGGCCAAGAACACTTGGACAGGCATCCCGTATTTCAGGGGTTAATCCAAGCGATGTACAGATTTTGATGGTTTTTATGGGCAGATAAAAAGTAATTATGAGCCTTAATTTTAAAGCTGAAACAGCAAAAGAGTTAATTTTTGAGCATATTGCAGAATACCTGCATCTTCAAAACTTACACATCAATAAACAGGATAATACTCGTCCCTGGGGCGGCTTTTTTGTAATCGATGAAAACGAAGCCGAAAAATTCATTGATCTTTATTTTCCGCACCTGACCAAAGAAGCCTTAAATATCTCGGGCAAACTCAGTCCCAAAATTTTAGTAGTGGCACCTGGCAAAAGGCTTAGTTGGCAATATCATCATCGCAGGGCGGAGATCTGGAAGCTAATCGGCGGTGTGGCTGCCGTTGTTACCAGCGATTCGGATGAAGAAAAAGAAACGAGGCAACTAAATATTGGAGATATTGTTCAGTTAAAACAAGGCGAAAGGCACAGGCTGATCGGGCTCGAAGATTGGGGAATTGTTGCTGAAATTTGGCAGCACACAAATGCAGATGATCCCAGCAATGAAGATGATATTATCAGGGTGCAGGATGATTTTGGTAGGTAAATACTTAAGCTTAAAATGCTGAGTTTATTTTTATCTCAGCTTTTCTTAACCTTGATTTGGAAGCCGTATATGCTCACTCGGCTTTTATTTTGGCTGAAGCCAATACCATTTTTATTTCGCCGTAAGTAAAATCGGGAGGTAAATTTTTTATAATTGTTGTATGACTTGCTGCGCCGTGTACGGCTACGGCGTTTAAAATTAATTCCTGTTTTTTTTTCGATACCAGGTCGTTAATTTCAATTTCTCCTTCAGCGATAAATGGAATAAGGTGGCTTTCAATTGAGCCTACCGTGAGTTTTCTTTCGGCGGCGATCTCTGTGATAGATTTTCCCGCTTTATACAAATTAAAAGAAACTGTTTTAGTATCTGTTTTTGTTACAGCATTTTTTTCTTTTCCTGCTTTTTCTTTAGAAGCTTTTGACGGCAGTGCCGCCATATTGCTCTCAATGCCATTACGTGTACAGAACTCCTGCACCGCCTCAATAATATCATCGCCGTATTTATCAACCTTTGCTTTTCCAAACCCTGTTATTTGCAACAGATCCTTTTTGTTTAATGGTAAGTAGGCTGCAATTTCTTTCAATGTTGCCTGGTTGGCCACCATATAAATAACAAGCCCCTCTTCTTCCACCGTCATATCTCTCCAACGCTTTAGTGTATTATACAATTCGGTGTTGGCCACATCCGCATATACTTCTTTTTTGCCACTGGCGTAGCAGGTGAGATTATATTTTGGTAATGCGAATTTTAATTTGTGTTGTAAAAACGTAGTCACGGAAAAGGGCTGTTTGCAATATTGTAAATAATATATAGTACTGTAAATAGCTAAAGCCAATTGCTGCAACTGTTCATTAATAATAGTAGCGGTTTCTTTGTGCTCTGTTAACAAGGGATGGTTTTGCAAAGTATTCTGATATACCGAAAATTTTGGTTCAAAATGATTGGCAGCATCACTGATCCTCTTTTGCGCAGCGGTATTATTCTCGATCACAGGTTCATCCTTCATGATACCGTTAACCACGTCAATAAATTTCAACCCCACCGATTTATCGGCAATGAAATGCATTTTAATATTTTCAATCCAGTTAACAGCATCGGCATTTAATTTGTCGCGCTGCTGGGTAATATGATGAAGTAATAAACCGATGGCGATCTCAACATCACTGAACGAAAAAATTTCACTGATCAATTGTTGCGTAAAAACCTGCCTTGCACCAGTGAACCGATCAGCAAGCGAACCTTTATGGGTTAGTGATTGCTGTGCCTTAATTACCTGGTCGTTACTAAACAATGTTGCTGATGAAAGTTTAGATAATAATACAATCCCATCTAAACTTGTACAACGGCTAAGTGCTACATATACCTGCCCGCTGCTGAAGGAAGCACCGGCATCGATCATTACCTTTTCAAAAGTAAGTCCCTGGCTTTTATGAATGGTGATAGCCCAGGCCAGGCGCAGCGGGTATTGTGTAAAACTGCCCAGCGTTTCCTGCTCCAGCCTGCCATCGGCACGGTTTAAAGTATAACGGGTATTTTCCCAGGTTTCTTTTCCCACTTCAATTTCAACCCCGTCTGTATCTACAATGATCTTATCTTTTTCTAAAAATTTTACTACACCGATCTTTCCGTTAAAATATCTTTTGGATAACATATCGTTCTTTAGAAACATTACCTGTGCGCCTTCCTTTAAAACCAGTTCTGCTTCTGCAGGAAACATATGCTCCGGAAAATCTTCTTCCACAGCAGCCTTAAAAGTAAATGGGTCGGCAAACAAATTTTCAATCTTTCGCTGGTTAATTTCTGCAGCCTGTTTATTGTGCGAAGTAAGCGTAATATATTTTTCGCCGGGCATTGGTGAAAACAATGGATCGTACCGCAGATGCAGATCCTCAAAATCATCTGCATCCATTTGGTTGTTACGTACCTTATTTAAGAGCCTTACAAATGAATCTTCTTTTTGCCTGTAGATTTTAGTAAGCTCGATCAATAAAGGCATTTGTTGTTTAATAGCAAGACTATCGAAAAAGAACGGGCTAGTGTAATACTCCTGCAAAATGCTCCATTCATGATTTTGTGCAACAGGCGGTAACTGGTGCAGGTCTCCAATGCACAATAACTGTACACCGCCAAACGGCGTTTCATAATTGCGGCGAATACTTTTTAAAATAGTATCAATAGCATCCATCACATCACAGCGCACCATGCTTATTTCATCTATCACCAATAACTCCATTTTTCGGAGCAATTGCTGCCGTTGTTTGTTGTATCTTATTTTACCCAGCAGATCCTCTTTATGCAACCTGGTAGGTAAAAAAGGATGAAAAGGCAATTGAAATAAACTGTGCAGCGTAACCCCACCTGCATTTATTGCCGCTACGCCAGTTGGTGCAGCTACCACCACATTCTTGGTACAGTTTTCTTTAAGATATTTAAGAAAAGTGGTTTTACCTGTACCCGCTTTACCGGTAAGAAAAATATTTTCGCTGGTTTCAGTAACAAATCTGTAGGCGAGGTCAAAAACTTCGTTATGTTCTATAAGTTGCATCACGATAAAGATAGGGCATACTAATAAATCAGGATTATTTAAATGATTAAAACTGCAAACCGGCAGCAGCGTTTTTTTCTCCTAAAAAACTGTTTTTTTTCCGTTTGTGTTTCGACCGGTTTTTTATAGCATTGCCTGGGCTATGTAAATAAAAAAGATAGAAGGCCCGCACAAGGGTACGGCGTGGAGCCTTTCTATCTTAACAGGGGGATTATGCAGAAGCTTTACTGCCCAGCATCAGTAATTCATTTATTTCCACTTCGGAAATAAATTTCTTATTCCCCTCTTTATCGGTATAGCTGCGGCTGATGAGCTTGCCTTCAATGGCTATCTCACTTCCTTTGTTCAGGTATTTTTCGGCGATGTCGGCAACCTTGCCCCAGGCAACCAGGTTATGCCAGGTGGTTTCTTTAACCTTTTCGCCTTTGGCATTGCGGTAAACCTCGTTTGTGGCAATACTAAAGCGGGCCAGCTTTTTTCCGCTTTGTGTGTTTTTAACTTCTGGAGCATTGCCCAGGTTGCCAATTAGCTGAACCTTGTTCTTTAATGTGTACATGATTTTAAGTTTTGCTTGCCGGCCCGGGACTCGGCGGGCCCAACAACTGGTTATAAATTTTTTATTTCAATCAACCGGCATTGACGTCGTTTCCGTTTGACAATGCAAAGATGGAAATGCCAGAAAGCAATAGCCGGAGATTATCCTTTTACTTACAGATGTAAACGATTGTAAACGGATAAGAAGGAAAATAATGATCAACCAAAAATTGAACTATGGTAAAACAGAAGGAAACCAGGCCCTGCAGTTATTGCGAAAAGCCGTTGAAAGGCCGGAGCGATAAAAAATTTTGTGACGATTACTGCAGATCGGCTTTCAATAACGAACTTAAAAGTTCGGCCAATAATTATATGCGGAATGTGAATCACGCACTTGGTAAAAACCGCCGCATACTGGAAAGCCTGCTTCGGCAGGACGAAGCAACTGCAAAAGCAAGCAAAGACAAACTGATCGAAAAGGGCTTTCAGTTTAAATACCATACCCAACAGTATTTCGCCAAAAATGGCAATGCTTATTTTTATTGTTATGAATACGGCTACCTGCAACTGGATAATAACCGGGTTTTGATCGTAAAGCGAATCGAAGAATAAAATAGATCACCGGTAAAGCAACGATTTATTCATATTCCATATCTGAAATTATGCCGCAATAATAAAGTAGTTTTGCAGGCTTAATCAATGAATTTGAGATTGCTTTTAAACAGGGTACGGTTAATTATTTTTACATGTGTATGTATATTTTGCGGGGAGCAAAGGTCTGCCGCACAATGCGCCACACCCATTACCATTTTTCCATACAACGAAGGTTTTGAAGCAAACAATGGTGGCTGGATAACCGGCGGCACGGCATCCGACTGGGCCTGGGGCACACCGGCAAAAGCAGTAATTAATGCTGCAGCAACCGGCGCAAAATGCTGGATCGTTGGCGGGCTTAACGGCAGCAGCTACAATGACGGAGAAGCATCCTGGTTACAAAGTCCCTGTTTTGATTTTACCGGCCTTCAATATCCACAGATATCATTCAGTGTTTTCTGGGAAACAGAGAGAAGATTTGATGGCGCCAGTTTTCAATATTCAACCAACCTGGGCGCCAGTTGGACAAATGTTGGATCTGTAACCGAACCCGCGAATTGTTTAAACGGCAACTGGTTCAACAATTC
>Ga0068853_100005103_pt1 | contig 10255 bp, 8 predicted proteins | sample KBSCornC32_FD_65655 | JGI IMG/M metagenome (GOLD analysis project Ga0068853, IMG submission 65655) | Corn rhizosphere microbial communities from Kellogg Biological Station, Michigan, USA - KBS Corn C3-2 | ecosystem: Host-associated > Plants > Roots > Rhizosphere > Soil ... | reverse complement strand
GCCGCTCTGGCTCGACGATCATGGGCGGATTGTTTGCGGGTGAAAAGCGTGAAACCGCTGCTCGATTTTCATTTTTGCTCTCGATCCCAGCAGTGGCCGCAAGCGGCCTGCTCGAGCTGCGAAAGGCCGTCAAAGTCATGCCGCACGACGCTTTCATCCCTCTTGCGGTAGGCGTCGTCGTCTCAGGCATCATCGGCTATGCGTCGATCTGGTTCCTGCTCGCGTATCTCAAACGGCACACGACGACGGTGTTTATCGTCTACCGAATAATCGTCGGCAGCATCATCCTCGCGCTCCTGTGGCGAGGCGTCATAGACCCGTCGGTGCATTAAGAATTTGGCCACGAATATACACGAATGGCACGAATGAAGATCGTACAGGGAAACATTCGCAGGTTCGTACGGATCGCCTCATCGGTGTAGTTGCACATTCGTGACATTCGTGCCCATTCGTGGCTAAACTCCCCATGCTCAAGCGTTGGATATTACGAAAGCACGACCGCGATGCGGTGACGAAGCTCGCTCGCGAGTTAAACGTGCCGCCGCTCATCGCTGCGCTGCTGATCTCCCGCGGCCACGACTGCGTCGAGTTAGCTCATCAATTCCTCAATCCCAGCCCCGAGCACTTGCATGAGCCGTATCTTCTAAAAGGTATGCACGAGGCGGTCGAGCGAATTCAAAAGGCGATCGTCAATAAAGAAAAGGTCCTAATCTGGGGCGACTATGACGTTGACGGCACGACAGGCACGGTCTTGCTCAGGAAGATGTTTCGGCTCCTTGGTGTCGAGACCGGCTTTCACGTACCAAATCGCTTTACCGAGGGTTACGGGATCAATATTCCCGCACTCGAGCAGGCGCAGAATGATGGCTATTCGCTCGTGATCAGCGTTGATTGCGGCATCCGCAGCTTTGAGCCTCTCGAATGGGCACGCGATCACGGGCTCGACTGTATTGTCACGGATCATCACCTCACCGATGAAGCGCGCGGTAATCCGCCCGCGATCGCGATCGTGAATCCCAATCAAACCGGCTGCATGTATCCCGACAAAAATCTCGCGGGCGTTGGCGTCGCATTCAAGCTTGCCCACGCTCTCTTGCGAGAGCATAAGCTCGAGCACGAGGTTCCGAGCTTTCTAAAGATCGCCGCGATAGGCACGGTCGCCGATGTGATGAATCTCACCGGCGAAAACCGTGCGATCGTCGCGCTCGGCCTTCTTGATCTGCCAAAGACAGACTCATTCGGTCTCAAAGCTCTAATGGAGGTCGCCGACTGCACCTCCGAGATGACGAGCTATCATATCGGCTTTCGCATAGGCCCACGCATCAACGCCGCCGGGCGAATGGACGTCGCGAGGCACGTGATAGAGCTGTTTGAGGAGCCAGACTTTACAAAAGCGCGCCAGCTTGCAAGCGTGCTCGACACCCGCAACCGCGAGCGTCAACAGATGCAGCAAAAGATCACAGAATTAGCTCTGACAGAGACGGAAACGCACGATGGAAAGCACTTCATCGTCGTTGCCGGCGACGGCTGGCATCGCGGCGTGATCGGTCTGGCGGCTTCTCGCATAGCTGAGAAGCTCTACCGGCCGACTATCGTGCTCTCGATCGAGAATGGCAAGGCCCATGGCTCAGCGCGCAGCATTCCCGGATTCCATCTGCTCGAGGCCCTCGATAGCTGCGGCGATCTTTTTGAGCAATACGGCGGCCACGCCGCTGCGGCCGGAATGACCATCAAGAGCGAAAAGATCGCGGACGCTCGTGCCGGCCTCAACACCTACGCGGCCTCAAAACTCGCAGACGACGAGCTGACCCCGCAACTTTACATCGACGCTCTCGTGACGCCGGAGACGCTGGATCTCAAGCTTCTCGACCAGCTCGCGATGTTCGAGCCGTTTGGGCAGGGAAATCCTAAGCCCGTATTCCTCACGCGCGATCTCGTCCTGACGGACGAACCTTACGTGATGAAGGATAAGCACCTCAAGATGCGGCTTAGTGCTCCGTCCGGCAAGCAGTTTGAGGCGGTCTGGTGGGACGGCGTCGAGCGCTCAAAGGGGCAAACGCTTAAACCTAACTGCCGCATCGAATTAGCTTACATCCCGGAAGCAAATTCGTGGCAAGGCACGACCCGCCTCCAACTTGTGGTAGAGGACCTGAGAGCAGATAATTAGACGCTTAGTGGCCGCGACCGAAACACACATCAAAAGCTACCAATTGCGGGCGAATCTGCCTCGAATCGCACGCTATCTCGCCCTCGCCGCAATGGGTGTCGCGCTGATAGTCGTGGTCGCGGGATTTTATCGCGGCGGTACGCGTTCGGACTTTAAGCTCAAGAGCGAGCACACGCACCTCTCGACTGACGTCGTCGCAGAAGTTAACAATTACGAGCGCCTAGAGAGCGATCAGGGCACGCCCAAGTACTACATCAAGGCAGACTACGCAAAGACCTTCTCCGACAATCACCAGGAGCTCCAGAATATGTACCTGGAGGTCTACGATAAGGACGGCAACACGAGCAAGCTGTCATCCCAGAATGCTCTCTACGTCCCGGAGCAGGACAAAAACTTCACCGCCTATCTCAAGGACAACGTCAATATCGAGACGCCGCAGGGTTTAAAGGTCAAGACGAATAACGTCGTCTACACAAAAAAGACCGAGACTGCCGATGCGGACGAGGCTGTGGAATTCGAGCGCGACACGGTAAAGGGCACCTCGCTTGGCGCAAAGGTCCGAATGGCCGACAAGCAGATCGACCTTTTAAAGGACGTTCAAGTCGAGAGCTTTGAGACTCCCGAGCTGATGAAATCAGGCGTGCGGTACGCCAAGATCAACTCGGCGTCGGCAATGATGGACCAGTTGCAGAACACCATCCAGTTCAATGGCGGAATGTCTGCAAACATTACCTCCAAATCGAAGACAGGCGTCGATCAGAATACCGACGTACAGGCCTCGCGCGCAGTCGCGTATCTCGCGGCTGCGGCCGACAACACCAACAATAACGGCGGCTCCAACGCTCCGGCCAACACCACCAAAACGCCGACGCTCAAAAAGCTCGAGCTTTGGGAGAACGTTCATATCGTCTCGACACCTGCCGGTCAGCCGGCGACGACGATCGACGCCGGATACGCGCTGTTTGACAAGGATGCGGCGCGTTACGAGCTAAAGAACGGCGCTCACATCGTCACAAATGCCCAGGATAAGAACACCGATATTCGGGCCGGTGAGGCGGTGTTTGAGCAAGAAGCCCACAAAGCAACGCTCACCGGTAATGCGGAGGTCACGCAAAGCGGCGAGTATCTAAAGGGCGACGAGATCCAGGCCGATCTTTTCCCGGACAACAAGGTCAAATACGCGGTCATGCATGGAAACGCGTTCGCAAAGCAGACCACGCCCGAGCGAGTGATGAGTGTCGCCGCACCCGAGCTGAACGTCACTTATAACGATGCAAAGGTGCTTTCCTTAGCAAATGCCGTCGGCGCGAGCCGTGTCGACATCACCCCGGCACAGCCGAATACTCGATATTCAAACGTCATCACAACTGCGACAAATGGGATCAGCGTGACATTTAAGGGCGAAGGGCTCGTAGATGCTATGCACACCGATGGCCGCACGACAATAAATCTGTCGGCTCCCAACAACGCACCCGATTCCGCAAACAAGCGTGTGACTGCCGATACTGTCAAAACGACATTCCAACAAAACGGCAAAGACATCGCCCGTGCCGAGGCAGTCGGAAATGCCGAGCTGTACATCGAGCCGATCAACGCTGGCAAGAGTAATTTCAAGACAACGATCGACGCACCTCGATTCGATTGTGAGTTTTTCCCGACCGGCAACAACGTAAAAGCCTGTGAGGGTGGACCCAAAGGCAAGGTCACGCGTGAGCGAACCATCGCCGAGGAGGGCCGTGGCACTCAGTACTTGACGGCCGACAAGCTCAACGCTCAATTTAGCGATAAGACCAACGACATCGAGCGTATGGATGCGATCGGTAACGCAAAGTTTAACGAGCTGGACAAGAATGCGATCGCTCGCGAGATGTCGTTTACGCAAGCTGATCAGGTAGTTCGTCTCCGAGGCGGCGAGCCGACGGCGTGGGACTCGCGAGCACGAACCAAGGCCCGCGAGATCGATATGGATACGCAGCACAACAAGGCGTACCTTCGCGGCGGCGTCTCGACGACCTACTACAGCAAAAAGCAGATGCGTGACGCAGGCCCGTTTGCGAGCTCGGATAAGCCGGTGTTCATTACTGCCGAGAACGCCGAGATCGACAACAACGCCGAGACAGCCGTCTACACCGGCAATCCGCGCGGCTGGCAGGAGAGTAATTACGTTCGCGGTGACAAACTCATTATCGATCAAAAAGCCGGCACCTTCCGCTCGGATGGCAACGTGCAGAGCGCACTCTACAGCGTGCGAACGCATAAGAATGGTCACGAATCTAACGAGCCCGTTTACGTCGCGGCTGTGTCGATGCTATATCAACGCGACGCAAGGGAGATCCAGTATCGCGATTCGGTAGATGTGCGACAGGGCACTGACCGGCTATCGGCTGGTGCCGTCGATGTTTATCTTGACGAGCACAACGCTTTGTCCAAGACCGTCGCCGAGGGAAATGTCGTCATGACCGAGCCGGGACGTCGCGGCACCGGTAATTGGACGCAGTACACCGCGGCAGATGACATCGCGATTCTGCGTGGCGACCCGGCGACCGTCACCGATGCCGAAAGCGGGACTTCGTCAGCGGCCCAGATGACATTCAATCGTCGCGAGAATAGAGTTGTAACCGAGGGTAAGCCAAAACCCGCCACCGCCGGACGCACGCGGTCGGTCTACAAGGTCAAGCCCTAACTACCGGATGAATGACACCAACGGCGCTCATGCCGCTGCGCAAAACATCGACACTGTGACCGCCTCGGGCCTCAAGCTCGAGGCGTCGCACGTGCAGAAGACGTACGGTGGCCGGCGTGTCGTCGATGATGTCTCCGTGTCGGTGAGCGAGGGCGAGGTCGTCGGTCTGCTCGGAGCGAATGGGGCCGGGAAGACCACGACGTTCTACATTCTCGTAGGGCTCGAAAACACTGAGCACGGCAGCGTCTATCTCGGCGGCCAGGAAGTTACAAAACTCCCGATGTACCTGCGAGCCCGACTTGGTCTCGGATACCTGCCGCAGGAGGCGTCCGTTTTTCGCAAGTTAACGGCCGAACAGAATATTCTTGCCGTGTTGGAGACTGTGAAAATGTCCCGCGACGCGCGCATTTCGCGGCTCGATGAGCTCTTGAATGAGTTTGGTATCGAGCACGTTCGCAAAACTCGCGGCGATGCACTCTCCGGCGGCGAGAGGCGTCGCGTCGAGATCGCACGCTGCCTGGCCACCGAGCCAAAATTCATCCTCCTTGACGAACCTTTTGCCGGGATCGATCCGCTTGCGATCGACGATATTCGGGAGATCATTCTTTATCTCAAACGGCAGGGAATCGGCATCCTGATCACGGACCACAATGTCCGCGAGACACTCGATATCACTGACAGAGCGTACATTCTCTCCGACGGCAAGATCCTGCGCGCCGGTACGCCCGCGGAGCTTGTCGATGATGCCGAGGTTCGCCGTCTTTATCTCGGCGAGCGGTTCTCGCTCTAGTCGTCGTTCTTCGCATCCTCAACAAATCCGGTTATAATCTAGCTTAGGAACGGTTTTTGCAACGGTTCCTGAGATTTCGCCAAAGCCGCGTATGTCTTCCCTAAGGCTTACCCATCAACTCCAGCAAAAAATGGTGCTCACGCCGCAACTGCGGCAGCGCATCGAGATGCTTCAGATGACCTCGCTCGAGCTCAATGAGCTGATCGAGCAGGAGATGGTTGCGAACCCTGTCCTCGAGGAGGTCATGCCCGGCGAGGAGACGCAGGAGATCTCGAATGAGATCCTCGATCAAAATTCGACGGGAGAAAATGATGGTCTTGAGAATGTCGCGAGTGCGGACGCGGTCTCCGAGGCACGGACCGATGCGCTCGCGGAGTTCGAGAGCATCGCACCCGAGGGTGTCGCCCTCAACGGCGATGCGGAACGCGCGAGCGATGTCGACGGCGATGACGACAGCCATACCGACACCGCGGACTCTTTTGAAGAGGTCGACTATGGCCGCGAGTTTCAGGATTATCTCGATCCGGGATACCGAACGCAGGAGATCGAGTACAAGGACGATGCTCCGAGTTTTGAGCAGTTCCTGACGCACTCGCCAAATCTATCCGAGCATCTCGAATGGCAGCTAAATCTGCTCGACATCAGCGAGGTCAAACAGCGGGCGGCGAGCGAGATCATCGGTAATCTCGACGAGGACGGCCGTCTCACCGTGACGATCGACGAGATCGCGTCTGCCGTCGGGTGTTCAACCGAAACTGCCGGGGGCGCACGCAAACAATTGATGCAGCTCGACCCTGTCGGCTGCGGCGCGATGGATGTGCGCGAGTCCTTACTCGCCCAGCTCGAGGCGAATGGCGAATTGGACAGTCTCGCCTACACGCTTGTGAGGGACCACCTCGAGGACCTGCAGCCTCACAGGCTCGGACACCTCTCAAAGGCCACGGGCGTCGACGTTCACGTGCTCGATGCCGAGATCCAAAAGATCCGCGAGCTGGATCCATATCCTGGACGGCGGTATTCGTCGGAAGAGGCGATCTTCGTGGCTCCCGAGGTCTACATTGAGAAGCTCGATGACGATTACGTGATCTACTTTACCGATGACGGCACGCCTCGCCTCCGGATCTCGACAACATACAACGGCATGCTCCAGCAGCCGGACACGTCAAAAGAGACCAAGGACTTTATAAAAGAAAAGGTCCGCTCCGCCGTCGACCTCCTCCGCAACATCGAGCACCGGCGACAGACGATATATCGCGTTGTCGAGTGCATAGTTCGCAGGCAGCGCGATTTCCTCGATAATGGCGTGGAGCACCTCAAGCCGATGATGCTCAAGGACGTCGCCGAGGATATTGGAATGCACCTTTCGACGATCTCACGCGTCGTAAATCGTAAGTACGCTCACACGCCGCAAGGTGTGCTGGAGCTAAGGCGATTCTTTAGCGAGGGAATGCTAAATGAAGAGGGTGAAGAAGTTTCGACCCGCATTCTCAAGCTGAGGATCAAAAAAATGGTCGAGGAGGAAGATACGAAAAACCCACTAACAGATGATGAAATAGCCAAGGTCCTGAGCAAAGAGGGCGTGAAACTCTCACGCCGAACAGTAGCTAAATATCGCGACCAGATGAGTATTCCTGGCTCGCGGGAAAGGAAAACTGTCATATGAAATTTGAATTCACAGGACGACACATCGACGTTACACCGGCACTCAAAGCTCATGTCGAGGAGCATTTTTCCAGACTCGGCGACCTATTTGACGGCGGCAAGCCCGCCAGCGCGCACGTGATCATGGAGGTGCAAAAGCCGGGCTTTCACCGCTCCGAGATCGTTCTCACATGGCGAACCGAGACGATCACCGCGAGCTCGATCGACAACGACATGTATCTGTCGTTGAACCAAACCGTCGACAAGGTCGAAAAACAGGCGCGCAAAGTACACGACAAGGTCATCGATCGCTCGCACAAAGGCACGAAAACAGGTGTCGTGGTAGGCGAACCCGCGGACAGAGCGGAGTTCCCAATTAGCACGCCGCGAATAGTCGACATGGACGGCGGCGATTCAAAGCCGATGACACCCGACGAGGCCGCGATCGAGCTTGATTCGGGTTCAAAACCTTTTGTGGCTTTTCGCAATTCGGCTAACCAAAACCACGCCGCCGTACTTTTCAAACGGGCCGACGGCAATTACGGCTTGATCCATCCTTGAGGGCAGTCAACTTATGCCGCCAGAGAGGCGAAAGGTAAAGGACCTTCCCGGATTCGTGATAATCACAGGATTGAGCGGGTCCGGGATGAGCTCCGCGACGGACTCGCTCGAGGACCTGGGCTATTTCTGCGTCGACAATTTGCCTCTGACGATGCTCCAGCCTTTTGGCCGGCTGCTTATTCCAACTGACAATGGCCGTGCGGCGATCCAAAAGGCGGCGCTCGTGATCGACATTCGTGAGAGACAATTCCTCGCGGATTTTCCCGGAGAGCTTGAGAAACTCAAACGCCGCGGCCTATCGCCCTTCGTCGTGTTTTTTGAGGCGTCGGACGAGGTCCTGCAGCGTCGATTCTCTGAGACGAGGCGTCCGCATCCGGCCGATAAAGGCAAAGGACTGCTCACTGCAATTCAGTCCGAGCGCAAGGCGCTCAAGCACATTCGCAAGCTTGCGGACCTGATCATCGATACCTCCGACTACACGGTCCACACGCTGCGTCAGCAGATAGTGCAAAAATTCAGCGGCTTTGACGAAGGCGTGCCGATGAAGGTCGAGGTCGTCTCGTTTGGCCATAAATATGGTACGCCGCGAGGACTTGATCTGCTGTTCGACGTGCGGCACTTGCCAAATCCATACTTTCAAAAAGAGCTCAAGCACTTGCACGGCGAGAATGACGAGATCATCCAGTTTCTCAACAAGCAGCCCGAAGTCGGCGAGACGATAGACCGGTTCAACGACCTGCTCGAGTTTTTGCTGCCAAAATATCAACGCGAGGGGAAGTCGTATCTCACGATCGGGATCGGATGCACGGGCGGCAGGCATCGTTCGGTAATGGTTGCGAATAGCGTCCGTAATGCGCTTGCGGAGCAGGGATTTGACACCTCGGTGACGCATCGAGATCTGCAAAAGTAGTTATGAAAAAGATCGGTGGAGTGATCATTTCGCACGGGCAGCTCGCGACCGAGCTGTTGACCGCCGCCGAGGCAGTGATCGGCGATATTGGCTCGATCCGGGCGGTTTCGATCGGCTGGCACGACGACGTGGAGGCCGCTAAAGGCGAGATCCAGCAGGCGATCGCCGAGGTTTCGCGCGGTGCGGGCGTGCTGCTTTTGACAGACATGTTCGGCGGCACGCCGACAAATATTGCGGCCGTATTCCTAAAGGCGGGCGAGGTCGAGATCGTAACCGGCGTCAATTTGCCGATGGTCATAAAACTCGCCTCGCTGAACAAGGACATCTCGCTCTCCGATCTCGCGCGTGAGGTCGAGGAGCAGGGAAAGGAATCGATCACGCGGGCCGGCATGCTGCTCGAGCCGCAGAAATTGAAAAAAGATGCCTGAGCGCCGCGTGACGCTCATTAATGAACTCGGCCTCCACGCACGCGCGGCCGCACAGGTCGTGCGCTGCGCGGCAAAATTCAACTCGCGGATAACGCTCAGGCGAGAGGATCGCGATGTCGAGGCCGATTCTCGCTCGATCCTGGATATTCTTTATTTGGCGGCTGGGCACGGAAAGCACGTGATCGTCACGGCCACCGGCGAGGATGCTGAGGAGGCACTTGCCGAGATCGAGACACTCTTTATCAATGGCTTCGGAGAGATCTAACAAAGTTGGTATCGTGGGCGTTCCGCTCGGTTATGGCGCCGGATTGACCGGCAGTGAGCTGGGCGTCTCGGCGATGCGCCTCTCGAGAGTTCGCGGGCGAACATTGGCCGAGCACATCAGCGATCTCGGATATGATGTTAAAGATCACGGCGACGTCGATATCATTCGCCCTGCCGCACTTAACGAACCAGGCAATCCCAAGCATCTCGCGGAGATGCTCGCGTCGTGCGAAAACATCATCTCGTCTCTCTCGCCCGTCCTCGCTAACCATGAATTCCCAGTGATCCTCGGTGGCGACCATTCGATCGCGATCGGCACATTCTCGGCCGTTGCAAAGCATCACCGCGATGCGGGCGATGGCGAGATCGGCCTGATCTGGTTCGACGCTCACGCGGACATCAACACGCCCGACACATCGCCGTCTGGCAATATTCATGGAATGCCGCTTGGCGTTCTGCTTGGTCACGGGAACGAGCAGCTCGTTGGTCTTGGCGGATTTTATCCAAAATTGAGCCACAAGCATCTCGCTCACGTCGGAGCCAGAGACGTCGACCCTGGCGAACGCTCCGAGATCGAACGCCACGGCCTGCGCGATCAATTTTTCACAATGAGCGAGGTCGACAGCCGCGGGATCTCGGCTTGCGTGGCGGACGCGATCGAGATCGCATCCCAAGCTCCCGGCGGCTTTGCCGTGACATTCGACATCGACTCGATCGATCCGAGATTCGCGCCAGGCTCCGGCACCCTTGTGCGCGGCGGCCTCACCTATCGCGAAGCCCATCTCGCCCTCGAAATGATCGCCAAGCACGG
>Ga0068853_100005099_pt1 | contig 10257 bp, 10 predicted proteins | sample KBSCornC32_FD_65655 | JGI IMG/M metagenome (GOLD analysis project Ga0068853, IMG submission 65655) | Corn rhizosphere microbial communities from Kellogg Biological Station, Michigan, USA - KBS Corn C3-2 | ecosystem: Host-associated > Plants > Roots > Rhizosphere > Soil ... | reverse complement strand
AGCGGAAAGATCCAGAAGTTCGAACTTGCCAACTGGATTCGGGACGGCAAGCTGAATCCCGTAGCGGTCCGCTGAGAGCTTGCCCCGCGGTTGGTGCGCTATTCTCAGGGGGCAGTGACCCGCCGCTTACCGGGAAGAGGTGACTGAAATGGATGGAACGGTTCAACTCCAGGTCGATCAGGGCCTGGCGACGATCACGATCAATCGCCCGGAGTGCATGAACGCGCTGACTGACGGGATGATCGTCGACCTGACTGAGATCGCCCGTGACCTCGCCGAAGATCCGGCATGCCGGGTAGTTGCAATCCGGCATGCCGGAAAGCATCTGAGTACGGGTTCAGACACGGGTACCCTCGCCGATGCGGCCACACGGACTTCGGCCGAACGAGAGCGGATATTTTACCACGGCCTTGCCACCCGTATCCAGCCACTGCTGCGCGCATATCTGGCCTTGCCCCAACCGGTCATCGTCAGTGCCCGCGGACACGCAATCGGCCTCGGCGTACAGTTCCTCCTGACGGCCGACATGGTCGTTGCCTCGGAAACGCTTAAGATCACGCTTCCCCAGGTCCAACTAGGCCATGTGTTCGATCATGGAGAATCCTACCTGCTCCCCCGACGGATCGGACACCGCAAGGCGATGGAACTCGCGTTGCTGGGCGATCGCATGTCGGCATTCGATGCGGAGCGCTTCGGACTGATCAATTTCCTCGTCAGCGACGCAGAACTCGAAACGCGGACGGATGAAATCCTGGCTAGATTGCTGGCCCTGCCACCGCTCGCCCTGCTAAGCAGCAAGGCCCTCATGCGATCGAGCGAATCTGCGGATCTGGATACTCAGCTTAGCGCCGAGCGGATGTTCGCATCCCGCTGCGCCAGTACCGAGGACTTCACGGAAGCGATCGCCGCCTTCAGCGAAAAGCGCCAGCCACGATTTACCGGGCGGTAGCCAGAACTTCCGTTACGTCCGAAAGCGTTTCAAGTGCAAGGTCATTGGCGATCAGAATCCTTTCCAGTTCGGTCGCAGCCTTGGCAGTCTCTTGCAAAAGCCAAGTGCGGAACGTGCGCAGCGCAGGTCCGTCGGGTCGGCCCCTTCGGGTCACGATGTAGTGCGGCAGTGATATCGAGAATACCCTATCGATCGGCAGAGCCAATCTCCCGCTCTGCAAGTCGCCAGCGACAAAAAACAGGTTGCCCAGTGCAATGCCCGCCCCTTGCCTTGCCGCCTGGTATGTCATGCTCAATGAATCGAAGCTGATGTGGCGCAGCGTGCTGGCGTCCGAAACATCCAGCGCCTGAAGCACGGTGGTCCACAATGCGCCTTCCCGCTCAGCCATCAGGAAAGTCTGATCTGCCAGCCATGACCGGCCTGCGCTGCGCCCATGTTCGGCGAGTTCGGGTGCGCAAACCAGGGCGAAGCAAGTTTCGAACAAGCGATCACAACGGAACGATTCCCCAATCGGGGGCACGCCGGTCAGGGCCATGTCAAAATCGTCGTTGCGCCACTCTGCATCCTTGATCGACAGGCTGAATTCGAGATGGATTTCAGGATGCAATTCGCGGAACCCGGCAAGCCGGGCGGACAACCATTCCGTGGTGAAGGTCGAATAAAACCGCAATCGCAGTGTATTGTCGCGCTGCCGGTCGCTTGCCAGCGCATGGCTGGCCATGTCGATCTCGTCGAAGGCCCGTGATATCGAATCCAGATATGCGGCGCAGCCGGGCGTTGGCTCCACGCCAGCTGGCCCCCGCCTCAGCAGGGTGCGACCGAAATGCTCCTCCAGCAGCGTCACGTGCCGGCTTATTGCCCCAACCGAAACCCCCAGTTCCTTCGCCGCTGCCGATAGGCTGCCTCGTCGGCCAGCCGCCTCCAGCGCGCGCAGGGCATTGAGAGAAGGAAGCCTAAAACGCATTGTGTCCTTGGGGTCATGGCGTAACCTGTTCCGCGAGAAATTCGCAGGCCACGCACACCTGGTTTGAGAAAATTGTGACTACCCCTGTCACGAACGTCAAGGCACTCTCCGCGCAGAACAGAAATCTATTGGGATAGGATTGCCATGTCGGGCGAGAACTACGATTTCGACGTGATCATTGCTGGTGCGGGTCCAGTCGGTCTGACCATGACCATTGACCTTGGGCGCCGCGGCATCAGCACGATGATCATGGAACGCGACCCCACTACAGCGCCGTGGCCCAAGATGGACCGTTCCAACGCACGGACCATGGAAATCTATCGCCGCATGGGCATCGTCGACCGGGTTCGCGCGCTCGGCTATCCCGGCGACAATGCTATGGATGTGTTCTTGGTGCGCACCATGAACGAGCCGCCCATTGCCACAATCCCCTTCCCCTGCGTCGACGAGAAACGCGCACAGGTCGCAGCCTGTACAGATGCCAGCTTGCCGCTTGAGCCCTATCAACTGGTGGCGCAAAATGATCTCGAACCCCTGCTTCGCGAGGTTGCGGAAAGGGAAACGCCCAACACGGTCGTCCGCTATGGCCTGGAACTGGTGAGCTTTGAGCAGGATGAGAGCGGCGTCACCGTCACGACTCGCCGCTTGAGTGAAGGCGAAGCACCGATCCCTCCCTCGCCGGAAAACCTCGATCTGGACCCGGCCGGCGAAGGTTCTGGCGCGATCGAGACCTTCCGTTGCCGTTACCTCGTCGGGTGCGATGGCGGGCGCAGCACGGTGCGCAACTTGCTTGGCATCCCCATCGAGGGAGTCTCAGCGCCGAACGACCTGCGTCAGGTTATCTTCAAGTCCGACGATCTCTACGAGCGAATGGCCGTGCCCAAAGGCCGCCATTACAGCTTCGTGACCGGCGGCCATGCAATGGTGGCGCAAGGATCCCGCAAAGAGTTCACACTACATTCGCCGCTTCCTGCCGATACCGACTTCCACAAGCTGCTGCGTGAATTGATCGGGTTCGAATGCGATATCCGGATCAGCCATGTCCTTACTTGGCGACCACACCTGCGGGTTGCCCGTTCCTTTCGCAAGGACCGGGTGTTCATGGCGGGCGATGCAGTCCACCTCGTCATACCAACGGGCGGACTCGGTATGAACACCGGCATCGGCGACGCCATCGATCTGTCGTGGAAGCTGGCGGGGACGATCCAGGGCTGGGGCGGCCCGGAACTGCTCAACTCCTACGAGGCGGAGCGTCGCCCGGTCGGCATCCGCAATATCGAGGCATCGACCTGGGCCGCAGACGGGGCGTTTTCGTGGCAGCCGACAGTCACGCGTGAAGTGTTGGAGTTCGGCCCTGCGGGCGAAGTCGCTCGCGCCAGGATCGCCGCCACCTTTGTTGCTCAACAGGGACGAATGCACGGAATGGTCGGCGTGGAGACCTGTTATTCCTACGCTGGTTCAACAATCGTAGCGCATGAACCAGGCAACATGCCGCACTGGGAATTCAGCCGCATCGTTCCTCATAGCCGTCCTGGCATCCGGATGCCGCACATGTGGCTGAAAGACGGGCGTGCCATGCAGGACATTTTCGGTAGCGGTTACACGCTGCTTGACCTGGCCGGTGACTACGATAGCGCCGCAATAGAAGGTGCCTTCGCCACGATTGGCGCACCGCTCGAAGTCATCAGACTTGACGAACCGCATGTCCGGGAAACGTTGAAGGCATCTGTCCTCCTGATACGTCCTGACCTTCATATCGCCTGGCGTGGAGCAGCATATCCCGAAACAATCGAAGAAGTTGCCCGTGTCGTGACCGGGCATGGGCCAGGCTACCGGCCCTAACGTGGACAACATCAAAGGGAGAACAGGTTTATGATGCGCGAAACGGGTGAAATCCCCAATACAGCCGACGTCATAGTTCTCGGTGCGGGCATTGCCGGGCATTGTGCCGCACTCGCCGCAGCAGAAGCGGGAGCACAGGTGCTTTTGCTGGAAAAAGCCTCTCAGCCCGGCGGCAGTTCGGCCATGGCAGGGGGTGGCTTCGTCTTCGTCGGCACCGATCTTCAAAAGCAGGCGGGATACGATGAGGACACGGAATACCTCCGCAAGGGATTGTTCGAAACGGGCAAGAACCGCAACAATCCGGAACTAGTTGATGCCTTCGTTCGCAATCAGCTTGATGCCTATGCGCTCCTTGCCCAGCATGGAGTGAAGTTCAAGCTCGGCAGCATCGACCGGCTGATTCTCGAAACGGGAACCGGCCGGGCCATCACCAACATGCACATGGCCGTTCGCGCCCATCCGAACGTCACCTTCGCTTCGAAGTGCGCGGCGATGAAGCTCGGACGGGATTCCGCAACCAACGGCGTTACCGACGTGACCGTCGCCTTTGGTGACGAAATCATGACTCTCAAGGCCCGGCGCGCGGTCGTACTTGCCACCGGCGGCTTTTCTCGGTCGCGCGAATTGCTGGGCATCTTCGCCCCCGAATTGCTCGAAGCCGTCAAGCATGGCGGCGTCGCCAATACCGGCGACGGCATCATGATGGCTTGCGATCTGGGCGCCGGCCTCGCCGATGTCGGCTATGTGTCCGGCTCGTTCGGCGGCGCCATCCGCAATTACCCGCATGGCGTGCAAGGTGCCGACGAAGTGCCGCCGCTGCTGTTCAGCTTTTTGGCGGGAGGGATCTTGGTCAATGTCGAAGGCAAACGCTTCGTCAACGAAGGTCAGACCTACAAGGCGCTCGGCAGTGCCGGCATGGCCCAGACCGGCGGGGTCGCCTTCCAGATCTTCGACAAGAAGGTGCTGGACACCGCGCTCGAGGACAGTTCGGTCAACAATTACCAGGAAGGCATTGCCGGCGGCTATATCCGCATGGCTGATACGATCGCCGACCTTGCCGGATGCATGGGTCTCGATCCGATCGTGCTCGAACAGACCATCGAGCGCTACAACGCCGATGTCCGCAAGGGCATCGACACCGAATTCGGTCGCACCAGCAAATTGATGACCGTTGATAAAGCGCCATTCTGCATAGCCGCCAGTGCCAATGCACTCACCACCACCTACGGGGGCATCACCGCCAACGGGAAGATGGAGGTGGTCGACTGGATAGGGGAGCCGATTCCGGGACTGTTTGCTGCAGGAGAAGTAGTCGGCGGATTTCACGGCGCCGGCTATTTCAGCGGCACTTCGCTCTCCTCATCATCGACATTCGGCATGCTTGCCGGTCGCGCAGCTGCTGGCTGCAACGCAGTCTGAATCCTGCACCGAGGACGGCAGCCATGGATAACCGAACAACGCTCGTCGACGGAATTATCGCCGATTTCGTCAGCCCGCCCGACAATCCCGCGGCCCGAGCGAGCGCGCTCAGCATCTTGCGATTGTGGCACGTTGGCATCGAACACCATGATTTCGCGCTACTTGAAAGCCTGATGCACGAGAACATTGTGATTGAGCTGCCATTCAATGAAAGTGGCCGGACCGAAGCCGGTTACTACCGCGTTTATGAAGGCATCACGGCTTGCCTCGAATTCTGGCAAGTGGCAGCAAGGTTCGAAGGTGAAATGCGGCCTTTTGAAGACATGGACCTGACGACAAGTCCCGATGGTTCACGGTTGTTCCTGGAAGCGCGTGGCGACGTCACGATGCGATCAGGCACCGTGTACCGCAACCGTTATGTGCTGCGTCTGGACGTCGAGGACGGCAAGGTCCGCCGCTATCGCGAATACTACAATCCGATCGCCTCTGCCCACGCCTTCGGACGGCCCATTGCCGGACAATTCCTGATCGAGAACCTTTGATTCGTCGGCAACTGGTGTCCATCCTGCCAAGAAATGGAGTCAGGCTGTCCATCGCACCGCCCAATCCCTGGGACGACGAATTATGACTGAGAATTAGCTCTCTGAGCGCCCCCCCAATGTTGCATCCATGTTGCATGGAGGCGCGCGATGCCCAGGGAATTCGTTGTATTTCCGCGGAATTTTGTCGAACTCGACGTCGACCAGCCCACAAAGGCCAAACCCCAAGAAAATCAATGATATCAAGGTTTAAAGTGGTAGCGGAGGAGGGACTTGAACCCCCGACACGCGGATTATGATTCCGCTGCTCTAACCAGCTGAGCTACTCCGCCCCGTTTCACCGCGCACGGACCGCAACGGCCCGGCGACCGGCGCGCAGCCGGTGGGTCGGCGCGCTATACGCAGCATAGCAGCAAGGGTCAATGGCCCAGACATGCCGGATATTAGCAGAAATGTTGCGCTCTGCCCACGGCTCTGGCAATGCCCGCGTCTACGAGGGGCCTGAGGCAAGGGCCGGCTTTATTTGGGTAGGGGCAGTGCAGATTATGAGCCATTTCGACGTCCTGATCGTTGGCGCGGGCCATGCGGGCGCGCAAGCCGCCATCATGCTTCGTCAGCTCAAGTTCGAGGGCACGATCGGCATGATCGGCGACGAACCGGAACCGCCCTATGAGCGCCCGCCCCTGTCCAAGGAATATATGAGCGGCGACAAGCCGTTCGAGCGTATCCTGATTCGTCCCGCCACCTTCTGGGGCGAGCGCCAGGTGACGATGCTGCTCGGCCAGCGCGTCGCCGACGTCGATCCGGTCGCGCATCAGGTCGTCACCACGGACGGCACCACCTATGGCTATGGCCGGATGATCTGGGCGGCGGGCGGCACCCCGCGCATGCTGAGCTGTGCCGGCGCGACGGCCGAGGGCGTCTTCGCGGTCCGCCGCCGCAGCGACGCCGATGCGATCATGGCGGTGCTGCCCGCGATCGAGAATGTCGTCATCATCGGCGGCGGCTATATCGGGCTGGAGGCAGCCGCCGTCCTCTCCAAATTCGGCAAGAAGGTCGTGCTGCTCGAGGCGCTCGACCGCGTGCTGGCGCGCGTCGCGGGACCGGACCTGTCCGCCTTTTACGAGGGCGAGCATCGCGCCCATGGCGTGGACCTGCGCACCGGCGCGCGGATGGACCATATCGTCGAGGAAAATGGCAAGGCGACCGGCGTGAAGATGGCGGACGGCAGCATCCTGCCCGCAGACATCGTCATCGTCGGCATCGGCATCGTGCCCGAAGTCGGTCCCCTGATCGCGGCGGGCGCATCGGGCGGCAATGGCGTGGACGTCGACGGCTTTTGCCGCACCAGCCTGCCGGACATCTACGCGGTCGGCGACTGCGCGTCCCATGCCAATAAATTCGCCGAGGGGCAGCAGATCCGCCTTGAATCGGTGCAGAACGCGAACGACCAGGCAAAGCTGGCGGTCCAGCACATGCTGGGTGAAGTGGTGCCGGAATATGAGGCGCTGCCCTGGTTCTGGTCCAACCAATATGACCTCAAGCTACAGACGGTCGGCCTGTCGACCGGCCACGACCAGACGATCCTGCGCGGCGATCCGGCCAGCCGCGCCTTTTCGGTGGTCTATCTGCGCGCCGGCAAGCTGATCGCGATCGACTGCGTCAATGCGGTCAAGGATTATGCGCAGGGCCGCGCGCATGTCCTGGCGGGGTCGCGGCTGGACCTCGACCAGCTGGCCGATTCGACTATTCCGCTGAAGGAAGTCGGCCTGGCCTAACCGCGGAAGGCGTAGCGGCGGATCAACTCCCACGGGCCGCCGCGATAATACCATATGGCAAGACCCGCGATGCGCAGCGGACGCGGGGTAAAATCCCGCTCCAGTTCGGCGAAGGTCGCGCGCGCCCGCTCTGCCGTCACCTTGTTCTGTACGGTGATATGCAGGCGCGGACGGCCTGCGTCCTGGGGCGTCAGCACCGCAGCGAAGCGATCGGCGATGTCCTCGCGGATCGCCAGTAACGCCGGGCTTTCGACATGAAAGGCGACACCCCCTCCCAACGCGAGGAGCCGATCGATCCGTGCCGCTGGGCAAGGCCCCCGCGCATAGCCGGCCAATTGCGTCTGCAACTCCGGCAGGCAGCGCGGCGGCAGGTGATGGAACAGGGTGATATGCGCCTTCAACTGGTTGCGCTCCGGCGGAAAATGCCGAGTGCGCAAGGCATCGGCCCAGGCCTGATCGGCCGGTTTCATCTCCGCCGTCATGATGACGGGCGAAAGACCCCGGCCCGCCTGCAACGGGTCCGGGGCGGCCGCGACGCCCGAGGGCCGGACCGGGAGGTCGTCAGCCGGCGGGATTGCTTTGCAGCCATTCGAGGACCGGCTCCGGCGCGCTGGCGCCATAGGGATCCTCGTCCAGTCCCTGGTCGTTGATGCCCGGCTCCTCGAACCAGGCGGTCACGACGCCGTCATCGACCACCATCGCATAACGCCAGCTGCGCTCGCCGAAGCCGAGATGGTCCTTGCGGATCAACATGCCCATGCGGCGGGTGAAATCGGCCGAACCATCCGGCAGCAGCTTGACGTTCCTGACGCCCAGATGCTTGCCCCACTGGAACATGACGAAGGCGTCGTTGACGGAAATACAATAGACATCATCCACGCCCGCCGCCTTGAAATCGTCATAGAAGCGCTCAAACGCGGGGCACTGCTCCGTCGAACAGGTGGGCGTGAAAGCACCGGGCAACGAGAAGACGACGATACGCTTGGACGCGAACAGGTCTTTCGTGCCAACATCCTGCCAGCGGAAGGGGTTGGGGCCAGCGACGCTTTCGTCGCGTACGCGCGTTTTGAGAATGACGTCGGGGATGGTGCGTCCGATCATGCTGGGCTCCGTGAATTGGTAAAGGTTCGTTTGGTGAACCCTCAATGACGAAAGCCGTCTCATTTGTGAAATTGCTTAAAATGTGATCACTGAGCGTTTTCATCAATCAATTGTTGCGCTTGGCATTTGGTCGCCCGCCCCATAGGCTGTGACGACAGCAGCGGAAAACGCACGGGGGAACGGGCATGGCACGGGGCATGGCGTTGAAACGAAATGCTTTTTGGGCGGCGATCATCCTGCTGATATGGAGCATCATCGGCATTGGCGCTTTCGTCAGCCAATATGTGATGGACCTCGATGCGTTGGCGAAGACGGACGCCTATCAGGCGCATCTGTTCGCCACCATGCCCGGATGGGGCTGGGCCGCCTATGCCGTCGCCATTTTCGCGGGCTTTGCGGGCAGCGTGGCGCTGCTCTTGCGAAGCCGCTGGGCGGTGCCGCTCTACTGGCTGTCGCTGGCGGGGATCGTGATACAGTTCGGGCGGACGTTCCTGATGACGGACCTGATTGCCGTGCGTGGCTGGGGAACTGCGATCTTCCCTGCCGTCATCACAGTCATCGCGCTGTTCCAGATCTGGCTCGCCACCAGGCTGCGACGCGGCGGCAACCTCGCCTGATCGGACCGTTCTAAAGTTCGCCGCGCTGGCGTCGGATCTCAAACCATTTGCGGACATTCTCATTCTGCTGGTCGAGCGTATCCGCAAAGATATGCCCGCCCTTGCCATCCGCCACGAAGTACAGCGCCTTGGTCTTCGCCGGGTTCAGCACCGCGTCGATGGAGGCGCGGCCGGGATTGGCGATGGGGCCTTTGGGCAGGCCAGTCATCGCATATGTGTTATAGCCATTGACCGCCGCGATCTCCGATTTGCGGATGCGTCGGCCCAGCGGCTTGCCCTGCGTGATCGGGTAGATGATCGTCGGGTCCGCCTGCAACATCATGCCGGTGCGCAAGCGATTGGCATAAACGCCCGCGACGATGGCCCGCTCGGCGGGGACGGCGGTTTCCTTCTCCACGATGGATGCCAGCGTGACCGCCTCCTGCGGCGTCCTGACCGGCGTCGTGGGCGAACGCTTTTCCCAGGCCGCAGCGAGATAATCGGTCATCGCGCGCTGCATCCGCGCCACCAGTTGCGCGCGGCTCTCCCCCTTCTCGAACCCGTAGCTGTCGGGCAGGATCGAGCCCTCCGCCGGCACCGGCACGGTCCCGGTCAGTTCGCCCTCGGCCATCAGCTTTTCGTGCACGATGACGGAGGGCAGGCCCTCCGCCACGGTGACGAGGTGGGTGAGCGACTTGCCGCCCTGCAGGATCGACAGGATCGCGCTGTTGCTGGCCCCGCGCGGGATGACATATTCGCCCGCCTTGATCGGCGCGGCTCCGCCGAACAGCTTGGCGCGGGTGAGGAAGGCGTCGGCGGATCGGACCGCGCCCGCCGTCTTGAGCAGCCGCGCGGCGCTCGTCAGCGTCGCGCCCTGCGGCACGATGACAGTCTTGTCCGCCGTGAGGGGGCCCTTCGATACCCAGCCATAGGCAAAGTTGAACGCCACCAGAGCCAGCGCCACCCCCACAAGGGCGATAATCAAAAGCCCTTTGCGGCGCATGGCCTTCACGTCCTCAAGCGGCGGGTATCATCACGAGGCTGGCGTTGGTGCCGCCGAAACCAAAGC
>Ga0068853_100005096_pt1 | contig 10260 bp, 10 predicted proteins | sample KBSCornC32_FD_65655 | JGI IMG/M metagenome (GOLD analysis project Ga0068853, IMG submission 65655) | Corn rhizosphere microbial communities from Kellogg Biological Station, Michigan, USA - KBS Corn C3-2 | ecosystem: Host-associated > Plants > Roots > Rhizosphere > Soil ... | reverse complement strand
ATGGTGAACCGCGACTGCACGGCCGCCGAACGCATGCTGGCATCGCCTATCTCGAAACCCAGCCACATTGCTGCGAGCAGTAATCCCGTGCTGCAGATTGCCAGAGTGCTAAAAATACGCGTCATCGAAATTCACGTTCGTAAAGCAGCCACGGATGAAACACAGATTGAACACGGAAAATGATCGTTCATTGAAAATCCATGCTTATTCCGTGTTCAATCCGTGGCTGAATGCAGTATAAGCGAACGGCTAGACGGTTCCCAGTATCCGATTTGAACACTCACTCAACGGTCGTCTTAAAATGCGAATCACACATATCGAAACCTTCGCCGTCCGCATCCCCCTGAAACCGGAACGGCGGATGGTGTCCGCCTTGGGGCAGCATACTGTGTCGGAATATGTGCTCGTTCGCATCGGCACCGACGAGGGTGTCGATGGGGTCGGCGAGGCCACGGTCATGCCGCGCTGGAGCGGCGAGACGGTTTGGGGGGCCAAAGCGCTGATCGACCATGTCTTCACACCGCTGCTGATCGGCTGCGACCCGCACGCAGTTGCAGAAATCGACCAACGCATGGACCGTGCCTGTGCACACAACTGGTTCGCCAAATCCGCGATCGAAATGGCCTGCTGGGACATTCAGGGGCGCGCCGCCGGCAAACCGGTCTATGATCTGCTGGGCGGGGCGTGTCGTCCGCTTTCGATCACGTGCCGATTTTCGATGGGCGCCTATGACCCCGATCGCGCCCGGCGTCGAGCCCATGAGCTCGTCGCCGAAGGGTTTGAAACGATCAAGGTGAAAGTCGGCGGCGATCCCGACCTTGATATCGAACGGGTCCGCATCGTGCGTGAAGCGATCGGGCCGGATCGCCAGATCGTCATCGACGCCAACTGCGGTTGGGATGCCGACACGGCAATCCGCTGCATTAACGCCCTGGAGGACTGCCACATCGCACTGGTCGAGCAGCCGACGCCCGACGGCGACTACGCAGCAATCGCCCGCGTCCGCCGCGAAGTGAAACCGCCGGTGATGGCCGACGACATGTGCTTCAACCTGGTCCACGCGCGCGAACTCGTGCGCAACAACGGCTGCGACGTGATCAGCTTGTATCCCGGCAAGAACGGGGGTATCCGCAAATCGAAGGAAATTGCCGAATTTGCCGCGTCCCATAACGTCGCCTGCAGCATGGGCTCGAACCTCGAATGGGACATTGCCACCGCCGCGATGTGTCACGTGGTGGTCGCCTGTCCGAACATCCAGATCGAAAAATACCCCGGGGATATCCTGGGTCCCGAGTATCACGAGGTACGGATCGCCCGCAATCCGCTGGAAATCAAAGGTCCGGTCGTGACGATCACTGACCGACCGGGTTTGGGAATCGACGTCGACTGGGACCTGGTCAAATCGGACCGGTGCCCGAGCATGTAGTCCATCGCGCAAACGAGACCGGCGAGCGGAGGACGTAAGTCCGCCGGTGGGTCCAGACGTAGTGAGGCCCCCCTGCCCTACGTCGTGCAGGCACAATATAGTTATCGTGTTATCCACAGATTTCACAGATTTACGCAGATTAAGTTAGCTGCTTTCGTTCGCCAAAATCTGCGTCAATTTGGATTATCTGTGGATTATGGCGTTCGTCGACATTCACGACTCGGTACAGGATCTATGGTCCAGCGCCGGTTGCAAGTGCGTCGATTTTTGCCACGGCGTTTCGCATAAACGTCTGATGTTGCTCGAATGTTGCGTCGCGGGTTAATTCGTAATCAGTAAATAATTCGTCAAGAAACTGGAAGCCAACAATATCCGCCGGCTCAACGAGATCAAGTCGTTGCACGGCACCGTTGTCCTCGTACAAATCAACAAAGACCGTCGCCCACAAACCTTGCTCTGATTTCGCAAGAACACGAAATTCTGTGGGGCGCTCGATGCTGAACTCGATGAACTGGAGCCGACCGCCTGGCAGCCAGACTCCTGTGACGCTGTCGCAGCAGTCCCAAAGCGGGATGAGCAACGGACCGTCGGGGATGTCAGCGCCATGATACACGAAATACGGCGGGCCCAAGCATCGATACCAAAGGACCGTATGAAGTTGTTCGCCCGCCGATTGCCGAATCAGTGCCTCTGATAAGCCCAATTGCCGCAAGGCATCCAATCGCTGTTCTGCGGGCACAACCGGCATGCGAATCACCTCGTAATCGATGAGCGCCAGTTCACGTCTGCGGTTCGGCAGCATCAGGTGCCAACCGCACATCGACGCTGTCACTGTGGGCCGTCAGTCCCTCTTTGCCGGCCAGCAGGCGAATGTCGTCGGCTGCATCCTGCAAGGCTTGCTTGTCGTAGCAGATCACCGACGAGCGCTTGAGGAAATCGTTGGCGCACAAGCCGTTGGCGAACCGGGCCGTTCCGCCGGTGGGCAAGACGTGCGAGGGACCGGCCACGTAATCGCCAACGGCGACTGGCGTGTCGTGGCCCAGAAAGATCGCGCCGGCATTCTGGACTTTCGCCAGAAGCTCTTCCGGCCGGGCCGTCGAAATGTGCAGATGTTCCGGGGCCAGAATATCGCTCAAGCGGGCTGCCGCATCGGCATCCGCGACGGAAACAAGCGCTCCGTATTGTTCCAGACTCGTGCGCGCCAGATTGCCGCGATCGAGTCGCGGGAGCCGTTTCTCCAGCGCCGCCTTCACTTCGGGAATCAGCGCCCGATGCCAGGTAATCAGGACGCTCGATCCGGGGCTGTGCTCGGCCTGCGAAATCAGGTCGCTGGCCACACAGTCGGGCCGTGCTGTTTCATCGGCGATCAACACGACTTCGCTGGGACCGGCGATGCTGTCGATATCGACTTCGCCGAAAACGTGCCGTTTGGCCAGTGCCACGAACAGGTTGCCAGGGCCTACGATCTTGTCGACCCGTACGATGCCGTCGACGCCGTACGCCAGGGCCGCAACTCCCTGAGCCCCGCCGATTCGATACACTTCGGTGATCCCCAACTCGTGGCACGCCGCCAGAATGTCGTTGTTGTATCCGCCGAACGGCGTCGGAGGCACGATCACCGCGATTTCGCGCACGCCAGCAACCCTCGCGGGGACCGCCGTCATCAGCAGCGTCGATGGATATGCCGCCGCTCCGCCCGGAATGCAAATCCCGATTCGCTTGAGCGGCAGATACCTTTGCCGGAGCTCGATCCGTCCCCCAGCCGGGGTCGTCTTCTGAACGACCGCGTCACGATTGAGCAGGCTCGCTTGAAATTCGGTGATGTTGCCGACGATATGCCGCAATGTGGCGAGGTACGCAGATTGGGCCTGACCATGAGCGGCGGCGAATTCGGCAGGCGAGACGCGCAGCGATTCCGCCGTCAGCTTTTTGTTGTCCAGTCGGGCCGTATAGTCGAGGACTGCTGCCAGTCCGTCGCGGTCAACGTCTGCGCAGATTCGTTCGACGACCTGCTGCGGCGACAAGGGTTCGCCGAATAGTTCGACGGTCCGTTGTCGTCCCAGTTCCGAGACGATATCGCCGCGCGGGCTCAAACGCTGCCGTAATTCAGTCACCAGTTGTTCGCCGGCCTCGCCGGGCCAGTCGGCCGTGGGAATGTTCAAAGGCAATGCATGGTTCATGAAGTTCATCGTATAGGGCACGGCGGCTGGCGACAACGGCACGGTTGCCCAGCTCGAACTGGGAGAAGCGAAACGAGGCACGAACCACCAAGGGATCATTTGTGAACCACCAAGGGGCCGCGCAATCTCATGGTGGGTCAACATTGCAGTCACCCGCTGTGCGAAGTACAGTGAAACGATGCCCTTGTTCAGCGAAGGGGCCAATTGTTTGATTGACGTTTCTCGGAGCCGGCACCTGTATGACAGCGACAGTTATCGACATGCGCAGCGACACCGTCACCAAGCCCACCGCTGGAATGCGGCAAGCCATGGCCAACGCCGAAGTAGGCGATGACATGTCTGGCGAAGATCCGACGGTCAATCGGCTCGAAGCACTGGTGGCCGATCTCCTGGGAAAAGAAGCCGCCGTTTACGCCTGCTCGGGAACGCAGTCGAACCAGATGGGGGTCCGCACGCACTGCCAGCCGGGCGACGAATTGCTCATCGAAAGTACCGGGCATATCGCCAACTTCGAACAGGGCGCCCCTGCAGCCCTGAGCGGCGTCACCTGCCGGTTGATCAACGGAGAGCACGGCATGCTCGATGTGTTCGATCTGGAAGGCAAAATTCGCGCCGACAACCAGCACTTGTGTGTTTCGCGCCTGGTGTGTCTCGAAAATACGACGAACGTCGGCGGTGGCCGCGTCTATCCGCAGGAACAAATCGACCGCGTTTGCCACTGGGCGCACCAGCATGGCCTCAAAGTGCATCTCGACGGCGCCCGATTGTTCAACGCGGTGGTGGCCAGCGGTTCGACTCCTGCCGAGATCTGCCGGCACGTTGACACGATTTCCATCTGCTTTTCCAAGGGTTTGGGCTGCCCCATGGGCTCGATTCTCGTCGGTTCGAAGACCGACATTGCCCGCGCCCGCCGCGTGCGAAAACTGTTCGGCGGCGCATTGCGGCAGGCAGGCATGGTGGCGGCCTCGGCTCTTTACGCTCTGGAGTACCATGTCGACCGATTGCAGGTCGACCACGACAACGCGAAAGCGTTCGCCGAAGCCCTGCATGCCATCGACGGCATCACAGTGGAACCGGCCGAGGTGGAGACCAACCTGGTGTTCTTCAATGTCGATCCCGAACTGGGCAATGCGGCCCAACTTTCGGCCAAGCTCAAGCAGCGCGGCGTGCGGATCGGCGCCAGCGGCCCGCAGCGCTTGCGGGGATGTACTCACCTCGACGTCGATCGCGCGATGGTGCTGCAGGCCGCCGAAGCCGTGGCCGAAGCCGTGGCCGAAGGTCTGGCCGGGGCCATCGGCGCTGAATTGGGGCCGTACGCCCGCGCGTAGGACAGGTTTCTAACCTGTCCGATTCATTTGAAGTGCCCAATAACATCGCAGAATCGCGATTATTCTCGCGATGTGGATTTTTAGCCGGACAGGTTAGAAACCTGTCCTACGGCGGTCCGCATTGATCCATACTGCCAATTTCGGCTACAATAACCCAGGCACGGAGGCCGCCCTTTCGGCCCGATTACCGACAGAGGCACAAGTCACCCACACGGACGGAGAACCAACATGGAAGTGCAAGGCTTGAGTTCAGCCAGACCGATGTCGCCCGTCAGCCGGCCGGAAACGATCAGCGGGCCGGCGCAGTTTGCGCCCGTGGGGCCGGTTTCGCCCAAAGATGAAGTGGAGATTTCCGCAGTGGGGAAATTGCTCGACGATGCCAGCCGCACTCCCGGAATTCGGGAACAACGCCTGGCCGAGATCAAGGCGGCCATCGAAGCGGGCACTTACGAGACGCCCGACAAGCTGGAAATGGCGCTCAATCGCATGGTTGACCAGTTGAAGCTTGACGGCCGTTAGGCAGATGAATTGATGACTCGGGGGAGATGGTGAGCGAGCTTGCGACGATTGCGGTTTCTGCCAGTCCGGCGGATAAGTTCCGTGAATACCTGGCCACCCGCGGCAAGCGCCTGACTCGCGAACGCGAGACGATCGTCGAAGAAGTGTTTGCTTCCCATGAACATTTCGATACCGACCAGCTCGTCATCCGGCTCTCGACGCGCACCGACGGCAAACGAGTGAGTCGCGCGACCGTCTACCGCACCCTGGACGACATGGTGCTGGCGGGCCTCTTGCGCAAGGTTGCCCGCAGTCACGATCGTGAAGTCTACGAACACGATTATGGGTACCCGCAGCACGACCACATGATTTGCAGCAAGTGCGGCACTCTGATCGAATTCGAAAACGCCCCGTTGTCGCGAATTCTCGACTCTGTCGCCACCGAGCACGGCTTCCGCATGACCGGACATCGCCTGGAAGTCTACGGCATGTGCGCCGAATGCAGCCGTCCTCCGCGCCAGCGGCACCGCAAGCTGGACATGATCTGAGCCGCCTCTGTACCGTGGATTAATATCCACGCTACCTGAAGCGGCCTATTCCAGCTCATGGACGTCGTGCAACACGCCGCGCGGAATGCAAACGGTGAGCACCGTCAACTTTCCGATCGCTTTGTGTTTGACGCCGCGCGGCACATAGACCACGACCCCTTTGTGCAGCTCAATCACCTCGTCGTCGAGAATCATCGTTCCCTGCCCATCGATCACGTAGTAGAATTCGTCAGTCTTCGCGTGGTAGTGCAACTTGGCGTGGTCGATCTGGACTTCGAGCACCTCGGCAGCCGCTTCGTCGTGCTCTTCGATTAGCGACCGGACTTGCCCGCACGTCTCGGCCCAGGGGCGGACATCGTCCGGATCGCGCCTGAGATATTTGGCTTTCGTGGCAGTGCTCATGGTTATTCGTCCTCAAATTTCTGTTTTAGTGTCTCTCAGCGCTCTTCGCGCGCCTGCGAAGGGTTGTCAACCCGATCTCGCAGCTCGACGACCGCCGCAGCGATTACAACATCGCGACGCCCTGGTTGCTCCCGTGCCTGGCCGAAGAGTTTCAGCACGTCGGTTGCAGTTTGGCCCGGGACAACCGGAACACTTTGTGCCGGAACAATTCGATCGGGCGTGACTCCTCCCTGCGGAGGCTGGACACGGCCGGCAACAGCTCTAACCGGCACAAGTAATGCACTCGACTCGGGCGCGTCACGCTTCTGTAACGGTTTTCCGCTCGGTCGTTCGAATACTCCTGTCGGAAGTTGCAGCGACAGATTCTCACCCGCCACGCGGATGATCGAATTGCTCCGCGCAGAACCGGCGCTGGGTTCGCCGAACACAATAGAGGCGCGATTGTCTTGTAAGGCTGCCGCGATCCATTCGCCCCCGCCAGTCGTCGTGCGGTCGATCAGGACGGCCAGCGGCCAATCGCGAAAGAGGCACTCGCGATCGGCTTGGAATTTCTGCACATGCCCGTTGGGTAATCGCACTCGCCCGATCGTCCCTCCATCCAACAGGGCATCGGCCAACAACAGCGCCTGATGTGCGTCATGTGATGACGTCGACCTCAAGTCGATGATCACGGCAGAAATTCCGTCAGCACGGAACTGCCGTTCGAGCCTCCGGAGCTCGTGCGCCGCACTGCCGTTGATCTGGCGGATTTTGACATACCCGATCGGGAGATGAGGTTCAATGCGATAGTCCCATTTATTGTCGCGGTCGCGAGCCCATCCCTCCAGCGCTTCGAAGACCACTGGCCCGCGCGTGACGGTCACGCTGCGCGGGGCGTCTTTTCCTTCGGAACCACGCAGCTCCAGCGTGACATCGGTTCCTTCTTCGCCACGGAGCAGCTCGATGATTTCCCGGAGCGGCACGTTCCGCGTGTCTCGCTCGCCGATTTTCGTGATCAGGTCGCCATCGCGGCCGCCGGCCCGCTCCATCGGGCCGCCGCGAAATACCGATCCGATGCCGGTGCAGCGTGCCTCGTCGTTGAAATGGAGCGCGATTCCCGTCCCGACATAGCGATTCCCAGCCGATTGTTCCCGCGCAGCCCCTTCACTCCCGACGAGGACTTGCGCGTCGCGAACTGGACGTAGCAAACCTTCGAGAAACACGGCCGTCATGCGCGAAGGCGCCAGCGCCGTTCGGCGTTGTTCCGACGTCATTTTTTCGAACCAGACTTGCCTGAGGAAATCGCGGAATTCGTCGGCCCGCGCCATTTGCGAGATGCGAGCGCTCAAACCGGCGGGCGCTGTTCCCGGCACGTTTTCGCAGAGGGCTTTGGTTCCCGCCAACCACATCTCCTGGCGAGTCGGCGGATCAAAATGATGTGCGAGGACCACCTGAATCACCGCTTCGGCCTGGCGCGCCAGCGCGTCGACATCGAGCGAATCTGCTGCCGCAACGGGCGGCGCCGCTTCGTCGCCGGCGACCGGCAACGCTGCGGCCGCGATGATCCAAACGGAAACGCAAATCCAGTCCTGTATCACTCGATAGCGCATATCGGCATCCTCGCGCCCAAAGGAATCAATCGTGCCGTCAAGAATCGGACGGCTTCAGCTTAACTTTCCCGTTTGCGAATTGCGAGAGGACTCAGTAGGTCCCACCTGCCGGGTGGCGAGTTCAATCGCAAATTGCGGAACCAAACTGGCTGAATCATTTTCAGCTCGAATCGCTTTCGAACTCATGGCTTTCATTTGCGTCGGCCACAGTTCCAGGTCAGCACCCGACGGGTGGGACCTAATTTGGCGAACTGGCCAGCGGCTCCGCTATATGGGCGAACTGCTGGGAGGGCAGAACCAACTGTCGAGTGCCGAACTGTGCAATTCTTCTGCGTGCATTCCCTTGCCCAACCGATCGGCTCGGCGGTTGAAGAATCGAACCACGAACTTGATGAACAGTGAACCAAGCATCGCGCCTAGCGCCGCCAAGATGGCCGTCGTTATCGCGAGTAAGATTTTGCTGTCAGTATGATCATCGCTGACGGTCCCCGGGTACATCCCGGTGAAATTCCCCAAGCTGTCATTCTTGATCTTGTCAAACTTTTCCATCGTGAGAGCAAGGCCAATACTTTGGAGATTGTTGTGGCATTGCCTGCGACGCGCAGCTTCGCGCGCATTCTGGATGCCCGGAACGACCAACAACAGAAAGGCGCAGAACATCGCCAACACCACCAGGAGCTCAACGCGAGTGAAGCCCTCCGTGCGACTTGCCGCACGGTAAATACGCGATCGGAAAGTTTGCATGTCATGCTCCCAGTCCGCGGTCGGAAAGAGTTTCGACCGTCTCCCACCCTTCACTCGTCCACGAACGCGCAATCGCATCCTGAACCGCGGCCACGTTGAGAGCTTCGGCAAAGCCCGGTTCGGCCTGCTTTCCGGTAATAACCGACTTCAGAAACTCAAACGCCTCGATCGCCTTGAGGTCTTCGTAGCTCATGCTGTTGCCCGGCCCGGGATAGAACAGCGAGTAGCCGGGATGGGCCGGACCTGCTTGAATCAGCACAGGCCCATCATGTTCGTCGGTGCCATCGGGCAGAAAAAGGGAGAGCTCATTCATCCGCTCATAATTCCATTTGATCGCGCCCAACGTGCCGTTGATCTCGAACGTCATTTCGCAGCGCGGTCCTTTGGCGACCCGGCAGACTTCCAGGCTCCCCTGGGCTCCGCAGGCAAACTGAGCGAGCGCCCCCACGTAGTCTTCATTCGTCACGGGAGCGCGGGGCGCATTGGCATTAACCGAGAAATGCGTCCCCTGCCCCGGCGTCGCGACGGGGCGACTCGTGATAAACGTCTTCTGATTGCCGACGACCCGGCGGATCGGCCCCGCCAGCATGTGGGCCATGTCCACCACATGCGACATCAGATCTCCAAGCGTTCCGTGACCAGCCAATTCGCGCTGAAAGCGCCACGACAGAACGCCATCGGGGTTGCTGCCGTAATCGACCAGAAACCGGCCCCGGTAGTGCGTGAGCGAACCGAGCTTGCCGCTCTCGATCAACTGCCTGGCGTACTGGACGACCGGCGCCCAGCGATAGTTGTACCCGACCCAGCTCAAGACCGCGGCCTCGCGCGCCAGGTGCGCAATCTGGGCCGTCTCGCGGCTGTTGCACCCAACCGGTTTTTCGCAAAACACATGCTTTCCCGCCCCAGTGGCCACGCGGACCATTTCCATGTGCAGGTGATTGGGGGATGTCACATTGATCACCTGCACCTGCGGATGCGAGACAGCCTGTTTCCAGTTGGTCGTACACTCTTCGAAGCCCAGCCGCTCTTTCGCCTCGCGGGCGCGGGCCTCGACTTCGTCTGCACAGATGACCAGCCGCGGGCGAATGCCGCTCGCATGGAACCGGTCGTCAATCGTGCGATAGGCGCGGCTATGGACGAGCCCCATCCAGCCCATGCCGATGACGCCGATGCCGATTTCGTTTTTGGTCATGGTCAGCAGTTTCGGAACTGATTGAATTGACGACCGCGTTGATTCGGGGAGCGACCCTTCGTCGTGTCGCAGAGCCCCATTTGCGAGTCTAGCATTCCACGAACGGTTGCGTCCATCGGCTTGGAGGGGCTTGCGGCACGGTTGGCGACGGCCCCTGCCGCCTCGCGTGGCAGGTGAGAAAGATTCCGTGGCTAGATTCAATGCCGGTCAATTCGACAAGGCCCCTGCCGGCTCGTCCGGCCGGTGAACAAGATTCTAACGCTAGCGATCTCACGCATTGGTCAAATTGCCGCGTTACTTGAAGGCCGCAGAATCTCATTCACCTGCCACACGAGGTGGCAGGGGTCTTTCGA
>Ga0068853_100005093_pt1 | contig 10261 bp, 9 predicted proteins | sample KBSCornC32_FD_65655 | JGI IMG/M metagenome (GOLD analysis project Ga0068853, IMG submission 65655) | Corn rhizosphere microbial communities from Kellogg Biological Station, Michigan, USA - KBS Corn C3-2 | ecosystem: Host-associated > Plants > Roots > Rhizosphere > Soil ... | reverse complement strand
AATTGAGTTTATGCCCTCAGAGGGAGTTCGAATCGACCGTCAACTATACCAGGGACGGTGATATCCTCATCGAGCTCTTCCCAACGGAGGGCGTAGCCATTCACCTCAATTCTAACCTGCTGAAGCTCCTCGTCGGTCGCGCGGGCAAGAATTTTGAATCGATCTGCTGGAAAGCCCACAACACGCCCATCATGAAGCTCGACGTAAATCATGCGCCCTTCAGCCCAGGCGCGTATAGCAGTCGGCTCAACCGTCTCTACTACGTCATCGATCATGGTACTCATTAAACGCTCTCCTCAACTTCTCTTGATGCTTAAAAACCAACTGCTCGATATGTCTAAGATCCATTGCACGGACACCACGGTTTCTAGCCAATCGGATTGCTGGCACTAACCAAAACTTGCACTCTCCCTCGGGAGTCCTAACATGGATGTGAGCCGGCTCGCGCCCCTCATCAGAGTAAAAATGGAATCTCCAGGATCCGATCCGCATGACCGTCGGCATCTGACCACTCTAACATGGTTATTGCTACTGAACATTCGCGTCGTAAATATCGTGCAGGACCTCGGAGATGGTCTGGCGGTTGTCGGGTGAGCGGGGTGTACGCTTGCGTTTTGGCGTCGGAGAGTCCGAGATATCGATGATGGACTGCGGCTGAGGGCGGTCTTCGTTTGATCGAGCGACGGCTTCGGCGTGCAGCTCTTTCACATTGCCTTTAGCTAACTGCTCGCGACTGAACTCGAGCATCTTTTTACCACGATTCTTGCGGGCACGCTCGAGTGATCGCACAGCCGCGGAGGTGAGCGGAGCTTCCGCGGGTGCGCGCTCGATGCGGCGAAGCATGCGGACGTATTCACGAAGATCTCTCGACGGGAAAACGATCGCCGATTCGTCAGCGGACGTGTCCTCGAGGGCGAGCGATATGTGCCTGACCGCACCGTTATGATCGCCCATTTTCTGGTACAGAGCGCCTAAGACAAAGTGTACAAGCGGCGGCGCCGTCGGCATTGTGCGGAGAACGGCCTCGCCTCTTGCTGCGGCTTCTCTGATCTCAAATCCAAACCAGCGCCGGTCGTCGTCACGGAGAATATCGTTTGCAGCCAGATAAAATTCAAAGATGCGCCGCGTCTCGGTGCGTGTCTCGCTGGTAAAGACCTTCCAAACAAAAAAGGCCAGAGCTCCAAAGAACCCCAGCAAAAAAACAGGAAAACCGATCACGTACAGCATCAATGCGACCACGCCGACCGTAAGCACCGCAGGAGCTTTCTCCCGAAGCGCCGAGCCCTGTCGCCGTTCGATCGCCGATCCGTCAGACATTCACTTCAGGCCCGGTGTCGGGCTTTGAATTCTTTTTCTTACCGCCCTTGGCCTTTGTTTCGTGAGCCTCTGCCTCACCCGCGGTCTCGCATCTTTCCTTTCTAAACTCAGCCGACACCCTATTGCCGAATTCATCCAGCACCTCGGCCGCCTTGTTAAAGACCTTTACCGACGCGTCAGCGACGACGGTCAGCGTCTCCTCGATCGCCGCCGCCTCCATGCGAAAAAGGCTGCCGAGCTTCTCGTCGAGCGGCAATTGCTTGAACTGCTCTTCAAACGCCGGACGCTGCTTGGTATCGGTGCTTTGTGACTCGCTGGTTTCCATAAAACTCTCCCTTTGCTGCAAAGTTTGGCTCTAACGCCCTTCTTTCATTACGGCAGCATCTAGCCCCAAGTTCCCTCTCAATGGATCGCGGTGCGTACCTTCACCCGCGGCTGGGCTCCCGGCGGAGCCGCGTGTCCATTCGTTGCGTTGACCCGGCATTCCGAGCACAATCCCCATAACCTGAGGCTGTGATGTGTCGGCTTAAAACCGAAGTTGCTCGCCATCTGGTCCTGCAATTCCTCTATCTCGGGTGAGAAGAATTCGATCACGATGCCGCACTCGGTGCAGATCATGTGGTCGTGATGCTCGTGGTTATAGTGGTGCTCGTAGTAGGTCCTGCCATCGCCAAACCTCACCTCGCGAGCGAGTCCGGCCTCTGTCAACAGCTTGAGCGTACGATAGATCGTCGTCAGCCCGACGTCCGGATCTATCTTGTGAACGAGACTATAAAGGTCCTCGCTGGTGAGGTGTTCCTCAGTGGAAAGAAATGTATCGAGGATCAGGTCTCGCTGCTCCGTGCGCCGCAGGCCCGCGGCCTTTATGTGCTCCGCGAAAACTGATCTTTCCTTCTCGAATGGGTCTTTTCTCCTCGCCACGCGTGTCTCCAAGGTGATGCTACCACTTCAATTTTGATTTAGCCACGGCGACCTTTGATCGCATCCTTTCGATCCGCTCCGGACTGACGCCGGCCTTGGCCGCAAGCTCCAGCGACCTCTCGCCAAGCAGCAGATAGATCTCCAAAAGCTCATCGGAGCCAACCTCGTTGAGTGCCGCAAGATGCCTGGTAAACGTCTCAGAATCGGCTCTGGCGAATGTACCGGTCAGGGCTTTTGCAGTCGATTGCTCCTCGAGATTTCCGACCGTGCTCGCAACCAGCGGCAACAGGATCTCGGTCGATTCCTCTCGCGAGAGCCCGCAATCCGTCATCATCTCTATCGCCGCGTCAAAGAGCGCTACCAGATGACCGCAAGCCGTCACCGCCGCCGCATGATAAAGCGTCTTGAATCTTGTCTCTATGCAAAACGGCTTACCACCGAGGTCCCGCACGATCGCTCGGCCAGTCTGTACAGCATCAGGATCGCCCTCGACACACATATAAGCTCCGGGAAACCTCTCGGGGCCAAGCTCCGCGCGGCTTATTGAGACCAGAGGATGCAGCGAGCCGATCAGGTTCCCGCCGTCACGCAGCGGCTCCAGCACGCTCGACGGCGTCGATCCGCTCGTGTGAAAAACCGTCGCGTCCGATATCCAACCGCGATATTCGTCTATCGCCTCACGCAGCGCCGTGTCCTGTGTCGTGAAAAAGACGATATCCGTCCTTAATCCCTCTCCAAGATCATCCGGCGGCAGCAGTCTCGCGTGTTCCAGCCGTCCCGCGAGAGCGACGACCTCGTCCGTCCACTCGCGAGATACGAGTCCGGTTACACGATACTTCTCCGGGGGCAGGCTCAACGCCAACGCCCCGCCTACGCGGCCGACGCCGATGATCGCTACGCTCAGCATATGGACACTATAGCCCGTGCCGTGAGCGAATGTAACTGTCGTCTAAAAACTTAAAAGCTCGACCTCGGCCCGCGTCTCAGCCGTGCTGGCCGACTCAACTGGCGAGGGCGTCTGAGAGCAGACGTCAGCTAGCGTTCGCAGCTCATTTGCGGTGAACCGCGGGAATCCCTTACTCGCCTCGAGGCTGTCGATGATGAACTCGATATTCGCTCCCGGCAACTCTTTTCCTGCTCCGATCAATGCCTGCTTCTGCTGACGAACTTTACCGCGAAATTGCTCCATCGTCTGCTCAATTGTCGCTCTGAGCGTAGATGGCAGTCTGGCCATCTGATCAAGATCGTTGAGTCCATTTCCGCAGGCACAAACAGGCCGGATGACAAGCTCTTGGGCCGCATCCGCCGTGCAGCCGCCGCTTCGCATCTGGCGAATGATATTCTCCGCCTGCACTGCAAATCGCCTATCTACCAGCGGCAGCTCTGCGATCCCGCGGAACGCCGACCACAGCTCCGACGCCATCACATCCTTCAGCACCTGCGTGTCCGCAGCCGCAGACATCACCTCGACGTGCTTGGCCGCAAAGTGCGTCGCGTAAAGCTCGCGGTATTGCGTCCACAATTCCGAAATGCGGTCATTGCGACCATTCAAAGCCACACCGCCGCCGATGAGCAACGCAAGCAGCTCGCGACGAAGCGAATCGACAAATTCATCGCCCGTCCAATCCGCGGATGCTATGTACGTCAACATCTCGCTGCGTCCGGCCGAGAGCAGAACGTACTTGTTCAGTATCGCCAGCTCCTCGGTCTTTAGATCGTGATCGGCCTCCGAGTCATTGAACAGCTCGGCGATCGCCTGGAGACACTCTACAAGCGTGCTCTCCTCCCGCTTTAGCGAAGCAATGGCCTCCGCCGTCGCGCCGAATGTCCGTTTAAGACCCGCGGCAAGCTTCCAAACCGCCGTATTGAGCTGCTCGTCCGGCAGCACATCAAACCTTGCGATCGTATTGTCCGCCTCCCACGCCTCGAGCCAGTCTGCGAGGCTCTCGACGATCAGAACGCGGTCCTCGCTCCGATCGACCGATTTGAGCGACTGGTTACCAGTCAGCACCTTTGCCCACGAGAGCAGGCGATCGACGGAATAGTCCTCACTCCGCGGCGGCGCGATCCCTTGAATGTCGTCCCAGATGATCTGCAGGTCGAGCGAACGATGATTTATCCGATTCCCGCTCGCCGTCACAAAATCGAACTGCCTCTGCGCGACCAACGCTGCCAGAACGAGGTGGCGCGCCTCACGCGTGAGCCCAAGAGGCGCGGCAGAGAGGCGTTTCTCGATCTCCTTTAACGACACTTCGCCGTGCTGCGCGTCACCCAACGCGATCTGGACCAGCGGGAGCCGCATCAGCTCGTCGCCCGTTGTCGCGATCACCGACGAATCGAATGACACTCCTAATCCCAACGGTGCCGCAAACTCGTCGACAAGCCTCCGTGTCTCAGCAGATTCAGGCGCCGCACCGCCAAAGAAATTGGCTACCAGCGTCGACGCCTCTTTAACCCCGAGGCTCGCAACAAACGACGGATGCTGGGGATATAAGCTGTCGAAATACGGCGTCAAAGCCTTTGACAGGATCTGCGACAGCGTATGCGCGCTGGCGGTCTCGTCAACGATCTCGTACTCGACGCCATTCGAGACGAGGCGCGCCTCGTGCATGAAGACCCGCTGCCAGATCCGCTCGGCGGCGATCGAATGGATCTGCATCTGGGTCGCGAGGCCCTCGCCAGCGCTCTCGCGCACAGCGAGGTCGTTGCGGAGTACGTGATATCGCCTCAGTGTCGACTTTTCCTGATCGGTTAGCATCGCGACGCGCCACAGCAACGCCGGCGTTGCCGAATTGACCCGCGCGTCAGCGCGACGCTCGACAAAGACCATCCAGTCGGCGGTGGATTCGCGTTCAAAACTCTCGTGCCGCCAGACGATCTCGCCACGTCGCAGTGCGCCTCGCCATTCGACCGTACAGAGCGAAGGGGCTCGTCCAAAGTCGTCCGACGCCTCGATATCCGAGAATTTCTCGGACGTCTGCCTCAGCAGCACCGTCCACACGTCGTCATCGGACACCTGTGCCGCGGCGACATCGAGCGCGCTCAGCACCTCAGACGTCACATTGGTCGCGCCGCCGCGCAAGCGATAGGCACCGCCATCCACTGTCGCGAAACCAGCGGTCGAGAACGACTCAAGCATGCCGCCTACCTCGGCGCCCGGACCGTAGAGCATCATCGCGGCCGCGATATCGTCGGCAGACGCTCCCTGGCCGTCGAGCGAGAGGAGGAAAAGCCCTTTGAGAATGAGCTTTGCGGTCAAGCGCGTCGCAACCGGAGCTTTTGCTATCACCTCGTGCTCGATCGCGTCGAATGTCACAAACGCCTCATTCAGGTCCGCAACCTGACGCAGCTTTTTCTCGACGCTGTCAAACATCTCATCGAGCCCGATCAGCGAATTTGCGGGCCTGCCGAGTATTCGCACACCGGCCTCGGACGCGAATCCGAGCAGCGCAAAATCATGCAGGTACAGCCGGATCAGAGGCGCTATCTCGAGCGTCGCCGGATGCATTGGATACAGCGACAAAAACCGCTGCTCGCTCCACCTAAATGCCGGCAGCACTCGCCGCCAGTCGGCGTAAATGTCGCGAAGCAGCGGCAGCTTTGAGCCGTCCTTCGCAAAAATGTGCATGTCGACGATCTTAAAAAGGTGCTCCTGATCGAGATAGTCGATCTGAAAGCTCCTCGCGATCGATGAATTCGCCCCGTCGGCACCGGCGATATCATCATCGAGCGCGACACCGACGAACATCCCCATCGACTTCCCAATTTCTGCCGCCTCGCTCAGCACCCCTCCGTCATCGCGAGATACGCGTGCTTCACGGCCGATCGCAGTATCAAAAAACAACACAAAAGCCTGCTCGCCCGCACGCGTATTCGCCTGGAGCAGGATCTCCGAGACGCTCGATCCCATCGATTTAAGCTCGACGCCGATCGCCGCGGCGACTGCAATGCGCAACTCGGATAGAAGGTCGGCTCCCGAGCCTCGTCGGACGTGCGCGACCATGTACGGCCTTCGCGCGAGTCCCTCGGCAACGGACTTTACATGTTCGTCGCTGATCTGCGAACGCAGCTCAGGCTTTGCGAGGATCGCACCGACCGCCGCAAGAAAATGGCTTTTCCCGACGCCGCGAAAACCCGCCAACGCCGCCGCAACGCCAACTCCGCGGTTCGCGCTTGCGACGCGCTCGAGCCACTTCGCCATCAGGTCCGACGTGATATCGGTAAACCGGTAGCTTGCCAGCGTCTCGGCCGGGTCGATCGCAAAGTCCTGCAACTGCGAGAACGCGCGGACCTCGACAATGTCTTTAACTTTCTCCTCGAGACGTTTCATTTTAGGAAGGAAGGGAGAACCAAGAATAGGGGACGAAAGAAGGGCAGCAGACTTGCGAGGCATATCAGAGTAGTCGCGTCTGCCACTCATGATTTTAACAAGTTTTTACAAGCTTGTGAATAGCCCTGATAAAAAAATTATCCGATGGAGCTAAAAACCTGCGATTTTCGCAACTTCACGACCCTCTCGCGCATCTTACGAACGTTGAATTACAACTCTCTGGAGCGATAGAATCGCCTATAGGGTCTGGAGGCCTCATCTCGTATGCATAGCAGTACCGTCCGCCGCACCTCAGCCGCCATCCTCGCGGTGTCGATGTGGACCAGTGCATTGGTCGTCGTTCCTGGCGCTTATGGCCAGACGAATGACACGTCTTCCACTTCTAAAACAGCCAAAAAAGACGCAAAGACCTCCAAGGCCACGCCATCGGCGACCCCGGCTCCGGCTGCAACCTCCAACAAGCCGCTCTCTGTCAACGAGGACCCGGCGATGATCGGCAAGCGCAACATCAACGGCAGCACGGGCGATAAGCTCTTTGGCTGGCTGGGCGGCTCCAAAGAGAAAGAGATGCAGATCGGCCGCCAGATGGCCGCCGAGGTCGAGCAGCAGTCCAAAATGCTCGATGATCCGATGGTCAACGAGTACATCAACCGCATCGGCCAGAATCTGGTTCTTCACTCGGATGCGAAGGTTCCCTTCACGATCAAGGTCGTCGACACGGACGAGGTGAACGCATTTGCGCTGCCCGGCGGATATTTCTTTGTGAATCGCGGCCTGATCCTCGCTGCTGACAACGAGGCCGAGCTTGCGGGCGTCATGGCCCACGAGATCGCTCACGTCTGTGCCCGCCATGCTATGGAGAACGAGGGCAAGGCCGCCGCAATGAATTACGGCGCACTTGCCGGCATTATCTTTGGCGGTCCGATCCTCAGCAATGTCCTTTACAACGGCGGCGGCATTCTACAGGGTCTCGCCGGCCTAAAGTTCTCACGCGGTGCGGAGGAAGAAGCCGATCGCCTCGGCGTCCAGTACGCTTATGCCGCAGGGTACGATCCGACCGGCATGGCGACAATGTTCGAGAAGCTCGCCGCACAAAACAAGAAAAAACCCGGTACGGTCGCAAAGCTTTTCTCGACCCATCCGGAGAATCTCCAGCGCCGCGATACGACGTTGGCGCTCGTCGCACGCTTTCCCGAGAAGGACGAGTACATTATCTCGACATCTGAGTTTCAACGCGTCAAAGAGCATCTTATGAAGCTCACCAACGCCAAGGCCGGCATCGTCGCCGATTATGACAACACCGACGACAGCCGCCCGACACTCAAAAAGCGTCAGCCCAGCGACGTCGGCAACGACGGCACCGGCGTCCTCGGCTCCGACTCCGGCGGCACCTCAACCACCAACGATGGTCCGCCGAAGCTCAAAAAACGCGACTCGAGCCCATCAGGCGAGGACACAAACGGCAGCTCGAGCAGCAGCTCAAACGGCGATAAACCGCCAACAATAAAGCCGCAACCCAGCCCAACACCCACTCCGCACGAGTAAAGACTGGAGCCGCCAGCATCCTGCTGACCCGCAGCATTGCTGCTATATTACGATTAAAAGGCCGGCACTCTCGCCGGCCTTATTTATTACTCGCCTCCTTACGAAGAACGGGTTGTTCGCTTTTGGTGTCGTCCGTTAGAGGGCGCAAACTTGTTGAAGCCACGACCGCTCGCGGTATATGATGTAGAACGGTTTTCCCGTCTTCCGTTACATAAACAATGAACCTGAATCATAGAATGAAAAGCGCGGTAAACGGATTTTTCGATCCGCCGGGCGAACTATGCAACTCCGCCTTAAGTGCCTACGCTTGGGGAGATGTCGCTCCCCTGCAGGAAGAAGTTAGTCCTGCCGATCAGGTGTCTAGATGGCTAATCACCTCACTCAGAGTTCTGATGTTCGGTCCCGGAACGTTTGCATTGTTCTATATGACGCTTAAGGCGGTGTTCTACTATCCGAGCGTTAGCCCGCGTCCAATGTCGTATCTACTCGCAATATTCTGCGTCTACGCGGGCTCCGGTCGGTTACGCCACCTTATAAATTTAGCTGTACCGGCGGCCGTGATTGCAATGGCAGCAACATCGGTCGCAGCATCATGGCTTTTTTTTGGTAGAGAACTCACCGACCTTTACTTTTGGGACTCGATTTACCTACTGCCAGCCGTTCTCACTACCGCAAAGCTCGTACAAATCGCGGTCGCCGAAAGAAAGTGAGAAATGATGGCTATATAAACCACGTCTTCCATGTTTATCCTCCCCTTAGATTCTTCCTTTACTTTGCCGCGGTCTCGCTTGATATTTTTCCGTCGCGCTTAAATTCGGGGCACGGCTTTTGATCCGTCATCAATTTGCGTCGAGTTGGCGCACAAGATCGTACACAAATTAGGTACTTTTGCGGGGAACAGGACTCATTTTGAGATGCTCAGCAACAAAAAAGGCGGCCATAGGGCCGCCAAGTTCTTCATTGTCCATTATCAGCTACCAACTATCCGCTGCCTACGGTTTCTTCACCGGCGGCGGAGTGTCGGTCACCGCGCTCGGCGGTCCTTGCTGATCGGGCTTTTTGGACGCTTGGGTCGGGCGGTCGTCGCGGATGACGGTGGTGAGTGCCTTTGGGATCTGGTTGGCGGTGATGTCGCCCTGGTTCTGGATGATCTGGTCGATCAGCTCAAAGCGTTCCTTGTTAAAATCGTGCGTCATCAGCACGCCGTTCTTGTCGATCGTCATTGGATAGACGCCGAGGAACTCATTCTTAAGGCCGCTCAGGAAGCCGGCCTGTGGACAGGGCTGAACATCCTTTCGCTCGGGTTTTGGCTCCGGCACCGTCGCACCGATGATGCCGAGTTGGTCCTTTGCCTTTTGCACGTAATCGCTGTTCGGATAATCCGATACGATCTGCTGAAAATACCTCGCCGCCTGGTCCGTCTCTTCCTCGATCAGGTAAGTGTTGGCGAGCTTGTACAGGACCTCGTCCGTATTACAAAAATTCGGGTACTTGTCGATGACCTCGCGATAGCGAGACTGAGCACCCTTGAGACCGCCCTTCTTTTGGTCAACAGAGAGGGCGTAATAGTAGTTCGCGACGTCTAGGTTGTGCATTCCGAGGTTGTTTTGCACCTCGTTGAGTCTTGTCTGAGCGTCGGGCCTGAGGAACGAATTGGGATAATTCGCCATCAACGCCTTGAGCCGCACCTCGGCACGTTTTGCATGCGTCGCATCGCGGTCGGGCAGACCAACCTGCCGCATTTCGCACTCCGCGATCTTTAGGATCACGCGGTCGGCCAGCGGGTGCGTCGGAAAGAATGTCAGCCAATCGTTGTAGGATGCGATCGCCTGGATCAGGGAGCTTGTATCGCCCTGGAGATAGAAGGAATCGCCGATCGCAAGCTTTGACATCGGCAGATAAGGCGAATCCGGATACGTCGTGATGATCGTCTGAAAAAGCAGCCGCCCCGTGTCGTAGTTCCCTTTGCGGACCTCCTTGGTCCCAGTTACAAATAGCTCTCGATCGCGACCGGGCGCTACATTGCCGACGAGGTCCTGATATTCGTCTTTGTGACCACCGCCGCCAAAGATGCCAAAAAGCTTGCCGCCGCCCTTTTTATCGTCCTTGGGCTTGGTTCCGGTCTGTGAGCCGGAGCTGGCTCGCACT
>Ga0068853_100005091_pt1 | contig 10262 bp, 10 predicted proteins | sample KBSCornC32_FD_65655 | JGI IMG/M metagenome (GOLD analysis project Ga0068853, IMG submission 65655) | Corn rhizosphere microbial communities from Kellogg Biological Station, Michigan, USA - KBS Corn C3-2 | ecosystem: Host-associated > Plants > Roots > Rhizosphere > Soil ... | reverse complement strand
ATTGGCCATCAATGATTCGGGCACGATTGTCGGTCGCTATTCCACGGCCACGATGGAGCGCGGGTTCATCAGAGATTCCTCCGGAACGATCACCACTTTCGACGTGCCGGGCGCGACCAACACGCAGCCGAAATCCATCAACGCGGCGGGCTGGATCACGGGCCTGTTCCGTGACGCTTCAGGACAGCATGGCTTCCTGCGCAGTCCGGACGGCGCTTTCACGACCTTCGGTAGCGTCCATGCGCGTCTAGATCCGCGCTGCATCAACAATGCTGGCGTTGTTACGGGCGTCAGCCGGAACAGCCACGGCTTCATTCGCAAGGCGGACGGGTCGATCAAGCTTTTCAAGATCGAAGGTGACAAGATCCACGAAACCAATCCCACCTGTCTCAACGACGATGGCGTCGTGATCGGCAGCTATTTCCAGGTGATGGGACACGGCTTCGGCACGCAGATCGGCTTCATCCGATTCCCGTGATGCACAACTCTTCTGCTCAGAGCGCTCAGTCTTCTAGACCATTGATCAGTGCGTGATACCGGTCGAGATCGGCGCGGCTGAAACAGCAGAAAATGACGCGCTCCGGCAAATCGCGCGTGCGCAGATGGCTGCTGATCGTCGAAAACGCGATCTGCGACGCGCGGTCCGGCGGCCAGCCATAGATGCCGGTGCCGATCGCGGGGAAGGCGATCGTTGAGAGGCTGTTCTCCGATGCGAGCCGCATGGCGTTGCGATAGCACGACGTCAGCAATTCATCCTTTTGGCTTTCGCTGTGCCCGCTGTTCCACATCGGCGCGACGGTGTGGATCACATACTTCGCCGCAAGCCGGTAGCCTTTGGTGATGATCGCGTCGCCGGGTGCGCAGCGTCCGATCTTCCGCAGATCGTTTTCCATTTCGATGCCGGCCTTGCGGCGGATCGCGCCGTCGACGCCACCGCCCATCTGAAGCGGCGCGTTCGCAGCGTTCACGATCGCATCGTAGGCAAGCAGAGAGATGTCGGCTTCGATGGCTTCCAGGCGGTGTTTCAGCGTCATGACGGGAGACTACTCCGACGCCCATGCCTTGATGAGGTGGTGGGCAATCGCGATCGACGGCGGCACCGCAATGTCGGGCATGCGTTCGCCGGCGATCAGGCGCTTGGCTTCGTCACGGGTGAGCCAGCGGCCGTCGCTGATTTCTTCGCCGTCGGGTTTGAAGTCGCGGCTTTCGGCTTCGGCGATGCAGCCGATCATTAGCGATGAGGGAAACGGCCAGGGCTGTGTCGCGACATAGCGCACGGCGCCGACTTTCAGATTCACTTCCTCCATCAATTCGCGGCGCACCGCCTCTTCGATGGTTTCGCCGGGCTCCATGAAGCCGGCGAGCGCGGAATAGAAATTCCCGGGGAAACGCTTGTTGCGCCCGACCAGACACGCATCGCCGTGTACGCCGAGCATGATCACAACCGGATCGGTGCGTGGGAAATGATCCATCGTGCAGACATCGCAATGGCGGCGATATCCGCCATCGGTAAGCTGCGTGCGCGAGCCGCAATTGGGACAGAAGCCGTGACGGTTGTGCCAGTCGATCATCGCCTTCGCCTGGCCCATGATCGCGGCATCCTTCATCGGCAGCGCCATCGCCGAGGCGCGCGCTTCGGTGAAATGGCCGAAGCCTGCGAGTGGTCCTGAATTCTCCGGATCGTTCGCAGCGGAAACGTCGAGTGCGAACAGCGCGCGCTCGCCTTCAAGCCCCAGAAATACCGACGGTGCATCCGGCGCGGCCATGCTCTCGCACAGGCCGGGACGGAAGAGGCCGAGCTCCGCCGCCTGATCGCGCTTCTGCTCGCCGATCAGGAAAGGCTGCAACCGCCACATCGGCAGGATGAGGGATGACGGATCGCGGAGCTTCGCTGCGAGCCATTCTGCGTCGGTGCGCTTTTCGCTCGCGCGGTTGAGAGGATTGCCGGTGAAAGGGATCATGAAGACCTCGAAAGCTTAAGCAAACTAACCATTTGCCACATTCAGACAAGCCGATAAGCACCAGAAAACACTGCACATCACGCGCGTGAGTTGTGGCCGTTAAGAAAATATTTGCCATGTTCGTTCAGCACGACTTTACGCGTGGCGTGGTCCAGTTGCGCATGTTTCGCGTTATCGACTGCGTTTTCCAGGAACACGATCTGCGTCTCGTCCTGCTTGCGGGCGTGCTGTGTCTCTTCGCCTGCGTCACGGCGATGGGCCTTGCCGGCCGCGCGCGCGTGGCGAGCGGCCGCGCGCAATTGCTCTGGATTTCTGGCGCTGGCTTCGTCGCCGGTTGCGGCATCTGGGCGACGCATTTCGTGGCGATGCTCGCCTATCAGACCGGCTTTCCGATCGACTACGACATCACGCTTACCGTGCTCTCCGTCGTTATCGCGATTGCGCTGTGCGGTGGGGGCTTTGCGCTCGCGATCAAGGGCGGACAGCCTTTTGCAGGCGGTGCGCTGACGGGTTCGGCCATCGGCATCATGCATTATGTGGGCATGGCGGCGGTGCGTGCGCCCGCGCTGGAGATCTGGGATTTCCGCTACGTCGCAGCGTCACTGGTTATCGGCATTCTGGCGATGGCGTTCGGCATGCGTCTGGTCGCGCGCAGACAGGATATGCGCAGCTACATGATCGGTGCGGGCATCTTCACCCTCGCGATCTGCTCGATGCATTTCACCGGTATGTCGGCCGTCGTGTTCCACTACGATCCGACGATTGCCGCGACGCCGGGCCTTTTGGCGCCAGATATTCTGGCGATCGCGATTGCCTCCGTTGCCGCGCTGATCCTTGGGCTCGGCATGGTCACGGCGGTCGTCGATCACCATCTGGCGGATCGCGCTGCAGGCGAGGCGACACGTCTTCGTTCGCACATCACAGCGTTGGAAGCTACCCAGAAAGAACTCGAAAAATCGCTGCGCGAGCGTGCGATTGCGCTGACAAAGGCCGACGAGGCCAGCAAATCGAAATCGGCATTCCTCGCTGCGATGAGTCACGAATTGCGCACGCCGCTCAATGCCATCATCGGCTTCTCGGAGATGATGACCCTGCAGGCCTTCGGCCCGCTCGGTAGCCCTCAATATCAGAACTATTCTCGCGACATCCATGAATCGGGAAAGCATCTGCTCGCGCTGATCAGCGACATTCTCGACATATCGCGCCTTGAAGCCGGCAAAGCCGACCTGCACGAGGAGTCGGTTCACGTCGGCGTGCTGCTGCGCGATTGCCTGCGCATGGTCGAGCATCAGGCGAAGCAGGGTGGCGTCGCGCTCAAGAGCGACGTGCCGATGGACACACCGCGCGTACTCGCTGATGAGCGCCGCCTCAAACAGGTGATGCTAAATCTGCTCAGCAACGCGGTGAAGTTCACACAGGAAGGTGGCTCGATCGTCGTGCGCGTGACGACGGCGAGTGACGGCATGTTCCTGTCCGTCGAGGATTCCGGTATCGGCATCGCGCCCGAAGATCTCGCGCGTGCGTTCGAGAGTTTCAGCCAGATCGATTCCACCATCGCACGGCACAAGGAAGGCGCGGGCCTCGGCCTGCCGCTGTCGCGCCAGCTGATGGAAGCGCATGGCGGCACCTTGACGCTGGAAAGCGTGGTCAGCGTCGGAACCATCGCCACAGCCACGCTTCCGGCCTCGCGGATTCTGGCCATATCGCGGTCCGCGGCCTAGTTCGGACTCGCCTTCGCCGCGCCAACCCCCTATATCCCCGCGCGGAAGTCGGTGGGCGCGTCGCTCGCTAACCTGGTCAGGCCGGGAACGGAGCAGCCATACCGAATCCGACACGGGTCATCGGCTTCCACCTTCCTTTCCACAAACATTTGCCGGAATCCGCGCGACCGCGCGGTGCGGCTTGCTATACTCGCGCTATGGATCAGGAACCCGGTCTCGGATTGGACACGCTGCCTGCAAAGCAGGAGGCTTATCGCGTCCTCGCGCGCAAATACCGCCCGCAGGATTTCACCGGCCTGATCGGGCAGGAGGCGCTGGTCAAGACGCTCTCCAACGCGTTCGCGACCGGACGCATCGCCCATGCCTTCATGCTCACCGGCGTCCGCGGTGTCGGCAAGACGACGACGGCGCGCATCATCGCGCGGGCGCTGAACTGCATCGGCCCGGACGGTAAGCGCACCGCGCCAACCATCCAGCCCTGCGGTGTGTGCGATCCCTGTGTCGCCATTGCCGAGTCCCGTCACATCGACGTGCAGGAAATGGACGCCGCCTCGCGCACCGGTATCGAGGACATCCGCGAGATCATCGAAGGCGTGCGTTATGCCCCGGCGAGCGCGCGCTACAAGGTCTACATCATCGACGAAGTGCACATGCTGTCGAAGAATGCCTTCAACGGGTTGCTCAAGACGCTCGAAGAACCGCCGCCGCATGTGAAGTTCATCTTCGCCACCACCGAAATCCGCAAAGTGCCCGTAACGGTGCTGTCGCGCTGCCAGCGGTTCGATTTGCGGCGTATCGAGAGCGCTGAACTCGCCGGGTTGCTGAAGACGATCTCCGAAAAGGAAAATGTGAAGATCGAAGACGCGGCGCTGGCGCTGATCGCGCGCGCGGCGGAAGGATCGGCGCGCGACTCGCTTTCGCTGCTCGATCAGGCGATTGCGCATAGCGACGAAGGCACGATCACGGCAGAGATGGTGCGCGGGATGCTCGGCCTCGCCGATCGCGGCCGTATCCTCGATCTGTTCGAGAAGCTGATGGGCGGCAAGCTCGCCGAAGCGCTCGCCGATCTGAACGAACTCTACGACCGTGGCGCCGATCCGCTGGCGGTGATGCAGGACCTGCTGGAAACGACGCATTTCCTCACCCGCGTGAAAGTCGCGCCGAACGCCGAAGGCTTCTTCGACGGCTCCAGTTCGGAGGGCGCGCGCGCCGCAGCGATGGCGGCAAAGCTTCCCGTCGCGGCGCTGACGCGCGCGTGGCAGATGCTGCTCAAGGGTCTGATCGAAGTGCGCGATGCCACGCGCCCGATTGCGGCGTGCGAGATGGCGCTTATTCGGTTGTCCTACGCCGCCGATCTGCCGCCGACCGACAAGTTGGTGCGCGATCTGCTCGATGGCGGTGTGCCTGCGCCGCGTGGCACCGCACCGGCTCCGTCGTCTGGCGGTGGCGCGCCACGCGCAATGAGCATCGGCAATGTCACGGCGAGTGCGCAACGCGCGCCGCAGCCGACCATGGCGGCACAGAACGCGCCTTCACTGCGAACGCTCGAAGATGTTGTGGCGCTCGCAGCCCAGAACGGTGCGCCGATCCTGAAAGTGCATCTCGAAAACGATGTGCATCTCGTTCGTTTGGAGCCCGGCATCTTTGAATTCCGCCCCAGCCCGCGCGCGCCTTCCACGCTCGCCGGCGATCTGAAGCAGAAGCTCAAGGACTGGACCGGCATGCCGTGGGCGGTGTCGATCGCGCGCGAGGGCGGCGAACCGACGATTGCCGAACAGAAACGCTCCGCCAAAGCCGCGCGCATGGAAATCGTCATGCAGCAGCCGCTGGTGCGCGCCGTACTCGACCGCTTCCCCGGCGCCGAGATCGTTGCGGTGCGCGACGCGGTGGTGGAAGACGCCGCAGTCGCGCAGCCGATGCCGGACGACGACGCCTAAAGTTTCGCGCTTTGCGCCCGGCTGATCCCGAAGATCAACATCCACGCCGTCATCACCGCACGCACGACCTTCACCGTGCAGGCGATCGCGACCAGATACAGCCCCCAGCCGTGATGCCAGAGCAGCGCCGCACCGCCGACGGCGCCGGTCAGATAGGCTGCGATGATCGTGGCGATCAGCAGGGTTGGAAATCCACCACGGTCGCTGATGGTGATGTGCTGGTTCATGTAGCGGTAGATGATGGTCAGCGGCAGCCTGAGCCCGAACAGGTTGATGATCACCAGTTCTGCGCCAAGGAAGAACACAGGCTGCGGGGCGAGCACGGCGACGGCTTCCACCAGTACCGTCAAGAGATGGATCATGTTGAAGCGCGCGCCTTGCATCGTCACGCGGGTGTTCACGTCGTCGAGCGCATGGATTTTGTCGAAATGTAGCGAGACGACGATGAACAGCAGGCCGACCAGCGCGCCTGCCGACGAGCCGAGCATCACGAAGACGTCGTGCCAGAGTTCGGGTTGAACGGCTTCCATCGTGTCCTCCGCTAGAGGAAATTCGTTGGCCAGATGATGCTGCGCCACATATGGGCGACGGGGGAGTTGTCGAAGCCTAGGCCTTCGGCGGGCTGTTTGAAGTGCTTGCCGACCACGTCTTCGAATTCACCGGGATCGATCTCCACACCTTCCTCAAAAGAATAGAGATCGAACAACGTGATCGCCCGTGCACTGCCATACCAGCGGTGCTTGCGTGCCTCTTCGTAATCGCGCGTCAGGTACTCCGGGATTTTGTAATCCGCGCCCCAAAACCGCACATAGGCCACTGGGTATTCGTAGTTCACCGCCGGATCGGCGAAATAGCGCAGCGACTGGTGATGCTTCACCGCCCACGCGACTTCCTCGTCGACATACGGCGCGATCATCTGCGCGCCCCAATAGCCGTGATCGGCGCGGATCAATCCACCCAGCGCCACGTCATGCAGCAGACAGGCGAGCACGATCTTCTCGTCGTGTCCCGCCTTTCGCGCATTGCGCGCGCTCTGCAGCATGTGATTGACCGCGAGCTTGCGGAAGCGCAGGCGGAAGAAATCCAGGATCGCCGGCTTCTCCGGCATCTTCGCGAGCGCCGGGTTGTCGCCCACCATCAGCAGTGTGTCGGGTCCGAGCTGCGAAAGGATGCGGTTCTCCAGATCGTGCTCCGGATCGAGGATCGCGTCGATCGGTTGCGGAACGGTCAGTCTGCGCGGTTCGGACAAATCGGCATCGCCTCGGGTGACGGCGGCAAGCTTCGCAAGGATTTCGTGTCCCGGCTAGATCGCGTCCGGCAGCCTGACGAAAGACGGCAATGGCGCGGGCTTTACGCCGAAGAGCGCTTTTACGTTCCACTCCGCACGTTTCCGCGCAGCAAGCTCCGGCACAGCCAGACCGGCAAGGCGGTAATAGCGCGCGATCAGATCGCTCTGCCGGAGTACCTTGTCCTGCGGGTAGAACGAGAAATGGCTGACCAGAAGGTCGCCAAGAATATGTCCGGGCCTGCCGATCCGCGACGGCCACACCGCGCTGATCCATTCCTCGTCATCAACGCCAAGCGGACAGAAATCGTCGCCCGACGCTGCCGCCTCTTCGCCGAAGAAGCCGATGCAGTTGATCGAAAACCGCGACAGCGCGATTTCGAAATCCGGCACGCGGAAAATGTCCGCGGCGCCCGCCGCCATGGCTTCGAGGAATTTGTTGTGCAGGCACGCTGCGAACTCCGCACTCCGCCATCCCGTCTCGCATGCCGCCGAAGCCGACAGCGGCGCATCGATGTGAAGCCGGCTGTGATATTTGAGCAGCCAGGAACAGATCGCGTTGTTGATCACCATCGGCGACCACCACGCGTAGCGGTCACGCTCGCTTGATGCGCGCGCATAGAGATCGCGGCCGAGATGCGGCGGCAGATAGACAAGGTCGTCGTCCATCTTGATGTAGAAAGCGTCCGCATCGCGCGCATGCGGATAGAAGCGATTGATGCTGCCGACCTGGCCATCCGCGCCCTCGACTTCGATCAAACGGATCTTTTTGTGCCGCGCCGCGAGTTCGCGGATGTAAAGTCGGTCTGACTCCTTGCGGCAATTGTCCCACAGATGCCATTCGTCGATGCTGTCATCGGCGAGGACATAGCGCGCGAGGCACGCCATATAGAGATGCCGCCCGGCCGGGGTAACCACGATAATCCTGTGCGCCACGATGATCCTCGTGAACTCGCTGATTGCCGCCCCCGGCGCCACGTTTTTATCAGGGGCTGCCACTAGCGAAAACGCGAAACGCCACCAAAATGGATTGCTTCTGTTTCACATTGTTTGCGGCGCGCGAACGGCGTAGGAACGGGCTCGTCTGATGGAACTTTTGTAATGGCGTCTAACGTTGCGGGCCCTGAGATCGAACGGCTGATTCAGCTTCTGGCGAAACTGCCAGGGCTCGGTCCCCGTTCGGCGCGGCGCGTGGCGCTGACGTTGCTCAAGAAGCGCGAAGCGCTGCTCGAACCGCTGGGCGCGGCGATGCGCGAAGCGGCCGCCGCGATCCGCGTCTGCGATACCTGCGGCAATCTCGATACGACCAACCCCTGTTCGCTCTGCCGCGACCCGAAGCGCGACAGTCATGTCCTGTGCGTGGTGGAAGACGTCGCCGATCTCTGGGCGCTGGAACGTGCCGGTGTGTTCCGCGGGAAATATCATGTGCTCGGCGGCGCGCTTAGCGCGCTCGACGGCGTGACGCCGGAGAAGCTCAATGTCGTGTCGCTGATGAAACGTGTCGGCGAGGGCGTCGACGAAGTGATCCTCGCGGTCAATGCCACCGTCGAAGGCCAGACCACCGCGCATTATCTGATGGATACACTCGCCCCCACCGGCGTGAAGGTCACGCGTCTCGCGCACGGCGTCCCCGTCGGCGGCGAACTTGATTACCTCGACGAAGGCACACTCAGCGCCGCGTTCAAGGCGCGGCGGGGCCTTTGATCTCTGTCTTCTTCTTGCGATTGGTCCACCACACATAGGCGGCAGCCGCAGACAATCCCCATAGCAAATAGTCGACGCTGTCGTTCACCGAATCCGGCAGCACGAACGACGCGATACCGAAACACAACGAGGCCATCAGCGACAGCTGGCTCCACGGCATTTTGAACTTGCTGCCACGCGCTTCTTTCCATGCCCGCAGTTCTTCATCGACAGAGGATGGTTCGGGAGACAGAACGATCTGCGCAACAGGCATCGCGCGCACCGCTTTCACAGGCGGCACGTCGGGTACAGCGCGGCGGCCAAAGGCAGGACGGTTCGGCATCTTGGGCCATACCGTCGCGCGTTCGGATTAGCGATCGCTTAAAGCGTTCGTGCAATTTTAGGGGTTAGGCGGGTTTTCCAAGCGAAGGCGTGGCTTCAGGCGGCGCGAGGTCGACGGCTTCGATCCGGCCCGCGCGCGCGACGACACGGCCCATGGGCTTCTCGATTTCGCCGATATCCTTCGAGGTGCGCTCGAAATGCGTGCGCAGCTCGCCGACGCGGTCGGCCAGAAGCTTCACGTCTTTCAGCAGCGCGCCCACCTCCTTTTGGATCTCATGCGCCTGCTCGCGCATCTTGGCATCGCGCATCAACGTCTGGATGGTGTTCACCGCGAGCATCAGGATATGCGGCGATACGATCACCACATTCTGCTGGCGCGCCTTCTGCACGAGATCGGAGAAATTCGTGTGCAGCTCGGCATAGATCGATTCCGACGGCACGAACATCAGCGCCGGGGTCTGCGTCTCGCCGGGGATCAGGTATTTCGTCGCGATATCGCCGACATGCTTCTGGATATCGGTGCGCAGTCGTGATGCCAAGCCCTTGCGCTCGTCATCGCCCGCCACGCGCAGCGCCTCGAACGCCTCCAGCGGGAATTTGGAATCGACCACGACGACCGCTTTCACGTTCGGCAGGCGGATGATGCAGTCGGGCCGCGAACCGTTGGACAGCGTATGCTGGAATTCATAGAGCGACGGCGCGAGTTGATCGCCGACGATCGCCTCCATGCGCTCCTGCCCGAACGCGCCGCGCTGTTGCTTGTCGGAGAGAATGTCCTGCAACGCCACGACCTGTGTAGAGAGCGAGGTGATGTTCTTCTGCGCGGTGTCGATGACGTTCAGCCGCTCGCCGATGCCGGCGATGGTCTCGGCGGTCTTGGTTGCGCTTTCAGTAAGCGTGTCGCCCATGCGTTTGTTGAGCGCATCCATGCGTTCGGTGAGCGTGCGTTGCAGTTCGGCCTGTTGCGCGACGGTCTGGCTGAACTGGCCTTTGATCTCGCCCTGTGCCGCGAGCAGCGCGTCCAGCCGCGGATCGGGTTTCGGCGGTTCCAGAACTGGCGCGGCAGGCCTGCGCAGCGCAAACGCGACAATGGCGGCGGCGATAATCAGCGCAGCAGAAAGGATAAGGTAAGCAGAATCCATGGGTTTTACTGCGTTCTCTTGACCGGGACGGGGGCACAGCCTATTTCCCGCCCATGACTATCCGCCCCATCCTTACCGCGCCCGATCCGCGTCTCAAAGCGGTCTCCACCAACGTCGAAAAAGTCGACGACGAGGTCCGCAAGCTGATCGAGGACATGACGGATTCGATGTACGAGGCCGACGGCATCGGC
>Ga0068853_100005082_pt1 | contig 10267 bp, 7 predicted proteins | sample KBSCornC32_FD_65655 | JGI IMG/M metagenome (GOLD analysis project Ga0068853, IMG submission 65655) | Corn rhizosphere microbial communities from Kellogg Biological Station, Michigan, USA - KBS Corn C3-2 | ecosystem: Host-associated > Plants > Roots > Rhizosphere > Soil ... | reverse complement strand
ACCTTCTCCGATAGCACGCTGGCGAAGATCGCGGCGAATGATCCGGGAGTAGGGCAGGGGGAGAACTGGGGCGTGACCTCCTTCCCGATGTTCTATCAATCGAGGGACTGGTACAGGAGTCTTTTCAAAACGTCCTTCCGGCCTACGCACAACCTGAGCATCTCGGGCGGCGGCGAGAATTCCTCCTACGTCATATCCTTTGGCGATACGAGGGACAATGGCAATATTTCCGCGGGAACGAACAGTGCAGTACGCGACAATCTGCGTATCGATCTTCAGACGAACCTGCTGAAGAACCTCAAACTGGACCTCAATACGGCGTATGACTATCTGAACACGAAGCAGCCGTCGGAGCTGAATGATGCCATCGACAATGGTCTGAAGATGTTCTCCTATTTGCCTGTGAGGAATCCCGCCGGCAACTACTACGGTTATCAGGGATATGAGAATCCCTTCCAGGAACTGACCATGGGTGGTAATGAAACGATTACCGACTCCCGGTGGAGCAACAACGTAAAGCTGGACTTCGAGCCTATCAAAGGATTGGTATGGACCGGTCAGGTCGGCATCAATATTCAGCGGCACGATGACAATGCCACTTATCCGACCAATATCGAGCATAACTGGGATAATACGCCCAACTCGCTGATCCGCAATAACCCGAACAGGGCGAGCTATTCCAACTTCAATTCCGTCTATAAGAACTTGACGACCTATGTCAACTACGGCAGAGAGTTCGGCAAGCATGATGTCAAGCTGATGGCGGGGGCTTCCAGTGAAAAATTCACGAGGCAGTCGGAATATATGCAGGGGGCTGATTTCTCGAGCAATACCGTTTTTACGCTGCCATTGTCCGATCCTGCCAACCTTCGGGCCGGTGACTACTGGGATAATAATCCGTGGGCGCTGCAGTCCTTTTTTGGCCGTGCCGCCTATTCCTATGACGGCAAATACTATCTGGAGGCGACGCTGCGTAAGGATGGAAGCTCCAAATTCTCTCCGGAAAAACGATGGAGCGAAATCTATCCCAGCATCTCCGTCGCCTGGAAGATCTCGGGAGAGGAGTGGTTCAGGAACCTGATCGGCAACGATGTCGTCAACCTTTTCAAGATCCGGGCGTCATGGGGCAAGACCGGCAACCAGGACCTCCCGTCCCTGGGCCTGTTCGACTATATCCAGCAGATCAATATTGGCGGGCAGTATCCCATCGACGGGTCGACGGTGTCCAAGCTGGCTTCGCTGAAAGGGATCGCTTCTCCTGACCGCACCTGGGAAACTATAGAAACGAGGAATCTTGGTTTCGATCTTTCTCTCGTCCGTTCGAGGCTGAATCTTTCTTTCGATATCTACCGAAAGAACAATAACAACATGCTGGTCAGCATTACATATCCTTCGACACTGGGTGCCGCTGCTCCGACGGCCAATGCCGGAGCCCTGCTGAATAAGGGATGGGAATTCAACGGTCAGTGGAACGACAAGGTTGGGCAGGTTCGTTATAACCTCGGGGTAATCCTGAACTACAACACCAATACGATCACCGATCTGCAGGGGCAGGACAATTATAACCTTGGCCTGACACAGGCTCGTCAGGGATATCCGCTGAACTCCTATTTTGGGTACAAGGGCTCCGTTATCCGGAACCAGGCTGAGCTGGATGCTTATGCTTCCAGGTACGCCGGGAAAGGCATCGTGCCTGCTACACAGCCCAATGGTTATGGCGGTTTAGGGATTGGCGATATGATGTACCAGGATATAGACGGGGACGGTCAGATCACGACCTATGGGGATAGGACCAAGGGTCATAACGGGGACGCGGTGTTTCTTGGATCGCAGATCCCGAAGCTCACTTATAGTATGACCGGTGGGTTGAGTTATAAAGGGTTCGATCTCTCCTTTATTCTGCAGGGCACTGGCAACAAATATGTGTGGAGGGGCAACGGGAACTTCGGCGTTCCTTTGGGGCAGTCGTGGTTTCAGCCGCTGGATTATTTCTACGGCAAAACCTTTTCTTCTGCTAATGCGGCCGCCATGTATCCGCGTCTGTCGAATAACGGAACCGTCAAGGGCAACAACTATGCATTCTCCTCGAAGTGGCTGGAGAATACGAGATACCTGAGAATGAAGAACATTAGCGTAGGGTATACGTTCACCAATCTGCAGATCAGGGATTTCAAGATCCACGGGCTGCGGGTCTACGTGAGCGGACAGGACCTGTTCGAGTTTGCAAAGGGAACCTGGGACCATATGTATGATCCGGAAGAGACCTATGTCCCGACCGTTACGGAGGATGCCAACAATCCCGCGTATTATGAGCAAAACTATCCCATGTACCGTGCGTTCTCGTTTGGGGTCAATGTTAACTTCTAAAACAGATTGCGATGAAAATGATTAAAGTTTCAACTATTATAATAGTGATTTTGGTGATGGCCGCGGGTTGTAAAAAAGACCTCGATCTGACGCCCCAGTCCGAGATCACGGATCCTGCCTACTGGCAGACGGCGAATGATTTCCGGCTGGCTGCCAATTGGTTTTATAACCAGACGCTGCCTGACCCGCGGTATTATGGCACGAACAACAACGACAATATGTCGGATATAGCCTTTGGGCAGAGTAGCATCGATCCTGTGAGCTCGGGCACTTATGTTCCGGCGGAACAGGATGACAACTGGGATAGCGCGTATAGTTCGATCCGGAATGCGAACAAGCTGATTAGCGAGGGGAGTTCATCGGCGATCAGGAATGATGTTGTGGCATTTTTGGGCGAGGGTTATTTTTTCCGTGCTTTCGACTATTTTAATCTTCTGAAATTGTACGGCGGCGTGCCCATTATCAACAAGGTCCTGTTGCCGACCGACTCGGCGGTCTTTACTGCCAGGGCTTCGCGGGATGTGGTTATGGATTCGATATTGAGCGACCTGGACAATGCTATTGCCGATCTGCCGGTGAAGAGTGTGGCGGAGACGGGGAGGATCTGCAAGGAGGCGGCTGAGGCGTTCAAGGCGAGGGTTTGTCTGTTCGAGGGTACCTGGAGGAAATTCCACGCGTCGGGGGATGCGAATGTTCTGCTGGATCAGGCCGTGCTGGAGGCGAAGAATGTCATCGACAGCAAGTCCTATACGTTATATCAGGGTAAGGGCGATGCGAGCTACCGGTATCTGTTCATCGATAATACGAGTATGAATGACCCGGAGACCATCGTCTCGAAAAAATACCGTACCAATATCAACGTCAACGGATGGGCGTATGGGGTATCCTGGGGCAATCTGAACCCGACGAAAGCGGCCGCGGATATGTACCTGTGCAATGATGGTTTGCCGATCGACAAGTCGCCGTTGTTCAAGGGGTATGACTCGTGCCGCTCGGAGTTCTATAACCGGGACCCGCGGATGGCGCAGTCTCTGCTGATCCCGGCGACGAAGGTGATCAGGCCGCAGTATGATAGCTACCGGCCACAGTGGCCGGGGATGGATAACAACAGGAGCTCGAATTCGGGGTATATGCTGTATAAGTTCATTTCCGAGCAGCCGACGCCAGGCGATGGCGGGGGTGCTTTCGACTGGAATGTTATCCGGTATGCCGAGGTGTTGCTGATCTATGCGGAGGCCGTTTTTGAGCGGAATGGGTCTATTTCCGATGCGGATCTTGATATTTCAGTGAATGTTTTGCGGGATAGGGTTCATATGCCGCATCTGACGAATGCCCTGGTGAGCGGGGCAGGATTGGATATGGAGACCGAGATCCGCAGGGAGAGGACGGTAGAGCTGGCTTTTGAAGGGTTCCGTTGGGATGATCTGCGGAGATGGAAGACTGCGGAGACAGTGTTGCCGCGGTCGGTGCTGAGCGTTAAGGTTACCGGGACTGAGTGGGCTTCGAAGGTGATCACACTTGATGGGAGCAGTTATAACAGTATTTTTTACAATCTCTCTGCGGGGCAGTTGGAGAATGGATACAAAGTGTTGCAGCCGGCGAGTCAGCGGTCGTTCAATCCAGGGAAGAATTATTTGTTGCCGATACCGACGAAGCAGGTGGCGCTGAATCCGAATTTGAAACAGAATCCAAATTGGTAATATGGTAAAGCTACGGGTTGTTATTCTTTTTGTTTTTTTCCCGGTGGGTTGTCTGCTGGCGCAAGGGGGTGTCGGGACTTCAGCGGCCCGGGGGCGGGCTGCAGGTGATGGGTTGATGGGGGGGCGGTTTTTGACATTCAATTGTGTGATCCGTGTCAACCAGATAGAAGTGTCGAGGGACAGGAATGTGGGGGAGGATGAGCGAAGTCTCCATACGCCTCAGCGGGTGGAGGATTTTCGTGCCGCGGTTGCCAGGGGGTTTCCGGGAGCGAAGATGACGTGGGCCCTTAGCTGGCTGGCTTTGCATGATACTTCTTCGAACTATGTTCGTATACGCAGGCTGGTGGCGGGTTATCATTTTGAATATGGGGATGAGGTGACTTTTATTCCCGGCGCTTATTTTGCGAATGCGTATAATTCTACTGAGCAGGTGAACAGGGATCTGCATGAGGGGTTGGCTGCGGTGACGGAGATGGTCGGTCATGGGTATCGTCCGCTGAGTATATTGGCCGGGTTTCTTTCTGCGAAGAACCAGGAGTATCTGGCGACGGTGGAGGGTATACATGTCTGTCAGGCGAATATCTGGAGTCAGTATTCGATCGATAATCAGGATGGGGATGGAAGTGTGAGTTATCCTTTTTATCCGTCATTGGAGCATTTTTGTAAGCCCGCGCAGGGTCGTGGCGATTTTATCGACTGTGTAAATCTGGATGGATGGACGGTCGATTTTTTGGCTGGGCGCAGGGCGGGTTTTGCCCATGGTTTTAACTCGCGAATGGGGGTTGGGCCGATCGAGACGCTGGGGAAGTATGGGGTGAAGGTGGGGTTGGAGGAAATGATGCATACGACTGCGATCCATTTCGACAGGGGGTTTGAGTTGAATGGTTTTGCGTGGGTGACGAACTGCTGGGAGCTTTCGCTGCCTTACGACTATGGGGATATTACGTTATGGCTGGACGCTGTGCGCAAGCGGTGGCCTGGTGTTAGATGTATCACGCAGGGGGAGTTTGGGTTGATGTGGAGGAAGCATTTTTCTTCCAATAGGTTCGACTACCGTTTTGAAGAGGTGGGGTCGGGGATCGGCGGGTCGGATAAGGATAAGAAGATCCGGTGGTTTATGAATAAGGATTTCCGGCTGGCGATGTTGGGTGATGCTGAGGGGGAAAAAGTGATCGACTTTACGCGGTATGATCTGCCGGCTAAGGAGCCGGTGTCAGGGAGTACGAGGAACTGGAGTTTGCTGGGGGAGATCAATCAGAAGGGGATCAGGCCGCAGGATAAGCCGGTTCGGTTGAGTGAACTGCCGGCGGGGGATCGGGCGCTTATTTTGAAACGTTATCCTGCATTAAAGTAATTATGGAAAGACGATCATTTTTAAAGTTATCCGGGGCCGGTTTGTTGACCGGTCCCGGGTTGTTGGGGGGGATGGCGGGTGCGGCGCCTTTAGGGTTGGCGGGGACTGCGCCTGCTATTTTTGGGCCGGCGCCGGTGGAGCTGATGGGGGGAAGGTTTGTTACCTTTTGTATCATGATCAGGGTGACGCCGTGGGAGGTGTCGAGGGATGTAAAGCTGCATCCGCGGGATGAGGCTAACTGGCATACGCTGGAGGGCGTGAATGCGATGCGGGAGGCGTTTGCGCTGAATAATCCTGGGGGAAGGCTGACATGGGGTTTTACGATGAATGCGCTGGAAGATAAGCGGAGGAACTATGTGGAGATAAGGGAGTATGCGGCGTCCTGTCAGGCGAAGTATGGGGATGAAGTGACGTATTTTCCCGGTTATTTCCCGGCGATGTATCTGCCGCGGGAGCGGATCAATAGAGAGATGACGGAAGCGATACAGACCATTTCTCATTTTGCGGGTGGGGGGTATCGTCCGCAGTCGATCATTGGCGGCTTTTTGCCGGCGGATAGTCTTAAATATCTGGCGGAGAAGGAGGGTATCCATGCTGCGCAGGCGGTGATCTGGAGTCAGCACAATATCGACGGGGGTGGGGCGGATGGGTCGCCTTCGTATCCGTATTATCCTTCGACGGAGCATTTTTGTAAGCCGGGGCAGGGGAGTTCTGATCTTATCGATTGTGTGAATCTGGACGGGTGGACGGTGGATTTTATCTGTGCGAGGCAGAGCGGGTCGAATGGGCACGAGATAACGGGGTACAATAGCCGCCGGGGTGTCGGGCCGATAGAGACTTATGTGGGTTGGGGGCTCGACCTCGGCAACAGGGAGGTGATGCATACGACGTCCATTCATTTCGATAAGGGGTTTGAGCTGAATCGGTTCGGGTGGGTGACGAATATCTGGGAGGCGCAGTTGGTGTATGAGTTCGGGAAGGAGTTCATATGCAGCGCGCTTCGGTTATGGGTGGGGGATACGCTGAAACGGTGGCCGGACACGCAGTTTGTGACGTTTGGTGAGTTTGGTGAGATCTGGCGGAGGTCTTTTAAGAGTAATGATGCGTTGAACTACCGGTTTGTGGAGAGGGGTTGCGGGCTGGGGGATTCGTATAATAATCTTGAGATAAGGTGGTTTATGAATAAGGCGTTCCGGCTGGCGTTGTTGCATGACTGGCATAGGAAGACGGCGCCGCGGGTGATCGACTTTACCCGGTATGATCTGCGGGTGCATGAGCCTGGGGATGCGTATCCGGAGAGGCCTATCAAGGACTGGAGTCTGATCAACCGGATCAATCAGAAGGGGTTGAGGGCGGAGGATAGTCCGGTGTTGTTGCAGGAACTGAGGGATGAGGAGAAGGAGTTGATTTATCGGTACTGCCCGGAGTTGAAGGCGGTGTGAGGTGTGACGGGTAAGGGGTAGGGCCGGGTGCCGGGGCCGGCGTGTGGAAAATTGATCCTGATTTAAATGAAAGTGGCTAAATTGGTGGATCTATGAGAAGATTTCTGCCGGTTTGGCCACTTTTGTTGTTGGCTGTTTCTCTGCGGGGGCAGGGTTCCCACGAAGTATTTATCTCGGATATCGACAATTTTTGGAGGGCGTATGACAGCGTTCAGACTACCGCGGACAGCGTGAAGCAGGTGAATTTTCTGCAGACCTTATATATCGATAAAGGGACCGAGGGGCTTCGGTTGTTTATGAAGGTAAGGGATCTTACGCCGGGGTTGTGGGTGCATGTTATCCGTCAGTACCCCGGTTTCTGGCGGTCCATCCGGCCGAATACGCTTGTCGTCCGGCAGAAGGAGGGGGAGATACTGAATGGGGTGGAGAAGTTCAGGGCGGCCTATTCGAACTACAAGGAGGGGAAGATCTATTTTACGATCGGGGCGTTGAAGGCGGCGGGCACGACGGAGGGGCGGGCGTTGCTGATCGGAACGGAACTGGCTACGGGAAATGCGTCGACTGACGTGTCGGAGTTTCCGAACAAGCGGCTGGAGAATTTTTTCAAGCAGACGAAGACGGACAATATTGTAGCGATCACCGTTCATGAATACGTGCATACCCAGCAAAAGGAGGAGGGGAAGACGCTTTTGGGGCAGTCGATCTATGAGGGGGCCTGTGATTTTATCGCGGAATTGGTTTTGGGCAGGACGCTGGTGTATCCTTATTTGGAATATGGGAGGGAGCATGAGGGGGAGTTGAAGGCGAAATTTAAGGAGGAGATGTATAAGGAGGATTATAGCCAGTGGATCTATAATAGTTCGACGACGAAGGGGATCGGTGACCTGGGGTATTTTATGGGGTATACGATCTGTAAGGCCTATTATAATAAGGTGAAGGATAAGCGGGAGGCGGTAAGGGCGATCATCGAGTTGTCTTATTCGGACAGGGGGGCGATCGGGGAGTTTTTGCGGGAGTCGGGATATTATTAACTTGCGGGTATGGAAGAAACTGTCGAAATTCCGGTGACTGTTAGGGGTGTTGAGCGGACTTTTGCGGGCAGGATACAGGCCTGGCGGTATGGTTTGAGGATTTTGGTCGATATTGACGGGACGGAGGTGGTGCTGGAGCGGGATGATGCCGGGGAGTTCAGGGCCATTTTGCCGGAGGGGTTTGTGGGGAAACCGCCGGAGAAGGAAGTGGTTAATGCGATCATTGGGGTGTTGGAGTCGTTGTAGGTTGGATGAATATAGGGTTGACTGAACTTACTGCAAGCACGGTTATGGCGGGGAAAATTTGGGTTTTTAAGGGAATCTTGGCTATTATTTCTCTATTAAAGCCTATCTTCACCGGACCTATTTGAGCCTCGTAAATAGTAACGGAAATAATTCAGCCCGGTATTCTTACTTTTTGCTTTTCTCAGGTGATATTGTTATATATTAAATTGTTGTAGTATGAATATTTATGTTTCTAATTTAGCCTTTAATGTTCAGGATGAAGATCTTAGGGAATTCTTTACGCCTTATGGGGAAGTTACTTCCGCCAGGATCATCATGGACAAGGCGACGGGTCAGTCGAGGGGATTCGGTTTTGTGGAGATGAGTGACGATACGGCGGCCAAAAAGGCGATCGACGAGTTGAACAATGCGACTGTCGAAGGCCGTAATATCCGGGTGACGGAAGCCCGGCCTAAGGAAGAAAGACCTTCCCGCGGCGGTAATAGCGGCGGTGGCGGCGGATACAAGAAAAACCGGTGGTAGCGTTATACCTCCGGGCATCGTGGACTTAAATTTAAAAAAATTATGGCGAGATCTAACGGGATGTCCAACAAGCGGGAGAAGGAAAAGCAGCGTCAGAAAGAGAAGCAGGAGAAGCGTGAAAAGATGGAAGAGCGCAAAGCCAGTCAGACTAAGGGGAAATCTTTAGATGATATGCTGGCTTATATCGACGAGAATGGAAATATCACGTCCACCCCGCCGGATCCTGAAAAGAAGAAGGTTTTCAATGCAGAAGACATTGAAATAGGAGTGCCTAAAGGCAGGGCGGTCGACGAAGACCCCATAAAGGAAGGCAAGATCGATTATTTTAACGGATCGAAGGGTTTTGGTTTCATCATCCAGAGCGATGGTGAAAAGATCTTTTTCCATATCAATCAAACCACCTATCCGGTAAGGGAAGGTGATGTCGTGAATTATACTGTGGAGAGGGGACCGAAGGGGTATAATGCCGTCGGTGTTGCGAAGAAGGTTTAGTGGCTGGTGTTAAGAGGCCTTATCAGATCAATCAATCCAATATTCAATTAAGCCATATGGTTAAAGGCAATTTTATTGACGACCTTCTCTACATGCCCTCTTACGGATGGAAGGACAAGGATAACAGCCTTGTTGTTCCGACTAAAAAGCAGCTCTGGGCGGAGGCATTTTCCCGAATTAATATCTTTAAGACGCAGAAGAACTGGATATCTTTTGTCAGTCTGCTGATGCTCATCGCTCTGGTGCCTTTCTTCCTCCTGTTCATTTTCAAGTATTTTTCCTGGTATCTGGTAATTGCCATCGTCGTGTATAGCATGATGATCATGGGTACGCACGGCACCATCTGGTTTCACCGCTACTGTACGCACAAGTCGTATGCTTTCAGTCATCCGGTGTGGCGTATCATAACGCAGAATCTCGTCATAAAGACGGTACCTGAAGAGATCTATGTCATTTCGCACCATGTACATCATTGCAAATCGGATGAGCCGGGAGACCCTTACAACGCTAAGGCCGGGTTCTGGTACTGCATGCTGGCGGAGTACAATCATCAGCGTGTGTCTCCCGATCTGAGCGAAGATGCGTATAAGAAGGCGGTTCGCTTTATGGATCATACGGGGGTCAGGCTGAATTCGTATCAGCAGTATCAGAAATGGGGCTCTATCGCTTCGCCGGCATATACGGTGTTGATCTGGGTTTTGAACTGGAGCATTTGGTATCTGATATTTTCCTGGATCGGCGGGCCTGCGCTGGCTTGCGCCCTGTTCTCGGCTGCCATGCTGTGGTTTACGTTCATCAGGGCCTTTAACTATGCCGGACACGGCGGTGGAAAGGAGAAGCACCGGGAGGGGATCGATTTCGACCGGAGTAATCTTTCCATCAACCAGTCCAGACCGGGTCTGTTGGCGGGGGAGTGGCATAATAATCACCATTTGTTTCCGGGCAGTGCACGCTGCGGTTTTCTTCCCGGGCAATTGGACCTGGCCTGGGTGTATATTTATTCGTTGCGTCAAATGAGGATGGTTTCGTGGTATAAAGACTCCAAGAAGGAGTTCCTGAAGAAATATGTATCGGAGGGGGGCGCCGCCGGCGTGATGCCTTTGACGGGGGATG
>Ga0068853_100005078_pt1 | contig 10270 bp, 8 predicted proteins | sample KBSCornC32_FD_65655 | JGI IMG/M metagenome (GOLD analysis project Ga0068853, IMG submission 65655) | Corn rhizosphere microbial communities from Kellogg Biological Station, Michigan, USA - KBS Corn C3-2 | ecosystem: Host-associated > Plants > Roots > Rhizosphere > Soil ... | reverse complement strand
ATCACGGCCGAGACGTGCGTGCATTTCCTGCATTTCAGCGACGCCGACTACGCGCGGCTCGGCAACCGCATCAAGTGCAATCCCGCGATCAAGACCGCATTCGACCGCGACGGCATCACGCGCGCGCTTGCCGAAGGCCGCATCGACGTGCTCGCGACCGACCACGCGCCGCACACCGCCGCGGAGAAAGCCGAGCCTTACGTCCGCGCGCCGTCGGGCCTGCCGCTCGTGCAGTACGCGCTGCAATGCGCGATCGAGCGCGTGCTCGACGGAACACTCACGCTGGAACGCGTCGTCGAGGCGGTCTCGCATGCGCCGGCGACGCTGTTCAACGTCAGCGAGCGCGGCTTCCTGCGCGAAGGGTATTTCGCCGATTTCGTGCTCGTCGATCCGCGCAAGCCGCATGCGGTGACGCAGGCGGACGTGCGGTCGAAATGCGGGTGGTCGCCGTTCGAGGGATATACATTCCGGACGAGCATCGCAGCGACGTTCGTCAATGGGCATCTTGCGTATCACGAAGGCGAGCTCGACGACGGGACGCGCGGCATGCGGCTGGAGTTCGCGCGGTGACGCATCGCGCTTCGTCGTCCCCGCACCCTTCGTCATCCCGGCGAAGGCTGGGATCCAGCGCTTTGATCGCAGCGGTGAAAAACTGGATCCCGGCCTTCGCCGGGATGACGATGATGTTGGCATTCGCCGTCGCCGATGCCGCGGAGAATGACGCCGGGTTCCCCGAATCCGTCCCGCAAGGCACGCTCGTCATCGGCACGATCCCGCCCGGCGCGCACGCGCGCTACGCCGGCCGCGACCTCAGGATCACGCCCGACAACCACGTCGTCTTCGGCATCGGCCGCGATGAGACAGGCCCCGTCACCGTCGACGTCCGCGAACGCAACGGCCGCCACGACCGCATCGAAATCGCCGTGACCCCGCGCGACTGGCCCGTCGAGCGCATCGAAGGCGTGCCGCCCGCGACCGTCGAGCCGCCGCCCGACATCGCCGAGCGCATCCGGAAGGAGCAGGCCCGCGTCGTCGCGGCGCGCACGCGCGACGATGCGCGCGAGGACTTCCTCGAAACGTTCAGGTGGCCGGTCGAAGGCCGCATCAGCGGCCGCTTCGGCAGCCAGCGCGTCTACGTCGTCAACGGCAAGGACGTGCCGAAATCGCCGCATCCCGGCATGGACATCGCGGTGCCGCAGGGCACGCCGGTCAAGGCGCCGGCGAGCGGCATCGTCACGTTCGCCGACGCGGGCCTCTATCTCACCGGCGGCACCGTGCTGATCGACCACGGCCACGGCGTCAGCTCGAACTTCCTGCACCTGTCGCGCCTCGACGTGAAGGTCGGCGACCACGTCGTGCAGGGCCAGGTCATCGGCGCGGTCGGCATGACCGGCCGCGCGACCGGGCCGCACCTGCACTGGGGCATGAACTGGTTCGACGTGCGGCTCGATCCGCTGCTGCTGGTCGAGCCGCCGCCGCGCTGACGTGCCGGTGGGCTGAAAGCCCACCCGATTTGTTCCTTTTATGGCGCTTCGAATCCGCTCGCGAAGATCGTGTCGTCGGCGCCGCCCACATCGAACGTCACGCGCACCGGCAGCGTGCGCCGGTACGGATCGTTGCTTCGCACGCACAGATCGGCTTCGTAGCGGCCCTCGGCGAGCCCCGTCGCATCGAGACCGACCGTGATCGCCTGCGCGTCGCCCGCCGCGACCGTGCCCGCCGCCGGGTCGAACGAGAGCCACGGCGCCGGCACCGCGTTCGTGCACGGGCCGCCGGGCGTCGCGATCGCGAGCGCGGCGTTCAATTCCGGATCGGCGCCGATCGTGCCGACGAGATCGGCGTGGCCGCTGACGAGATCGACCCTGTAGTCGCCGCCGAGGATGTCCGGCGTCGCGCCGATGAGATAGAGGATGTCGCTGGCGCGATCGAACGCGAGCGAGCCGTTCAGCGGGATCGCGACGTCCTCGCCGATCGGCCCGATCGGCGTGGCGGCGCCGGTGCCCTTGTCGACTTCCATCAGCGACAGGCTGTTCTGGTCGAGCGCGAACATGTGCCCCGTCGCGTCGATCGCGAGGCCGATGATCGCGACGACGTCGGGGCCTTCGATCGGCACGATGCGCGTGACCGATCCGTCGTAGCGATCGAGCGTCGCGAGCGTCGTCGTGCCGCCGAGGCCGGTGATCGCCGCGTAGAGCGTCGACGTCGTCGGATCCCAGGCGAGCGCGGCGATGTATTCCAGGGGGCCGATGCCGGTGTCGCCGACCGGCGTGATCTCGGCCGTCGCCGTGTCGACGCGGTCGAGGATGTCGGTCTTGAAGATGTGCGTGCCGCCGATCTCGCGCCAGCCGCTGACGAGGTATTCGGCCGAGAAGTCGTCGTCGACGAAAACGCCGGCATCGTAGATGCGATGGACCGGCCCGACCGGCGTCGGCACCGACGGTGCCGCCGCGTCGAATCCGAGCAGCGCATTGTCCATCGTCGGATAGTCGGCGAGCAGCATGCGCGAGACGTACGCAGGCACGGGCGTACCGGCGCCCGCGGGCGCGATGCCCGTGCCCTGATCGAGCGTCCAGGCGAGATCGCGATCGCCGGTGTTCGCGAGCGTCAGCGTCACGCGGGTCTGCCCACCGGGCGCAGCGCTACCTGCGATCGCCGACGGCGGCGCCGCGACCGGTGCACCGACCGCGAGCGTCACGCTCGCGCTGGCGGCATACGTCTGCGGCGCGTTCGCGATCCAGTCGATCGCCGAGTTGTCGGTCACCGATGCGGTGTCCCACGAATACGACATTGCCCAGCCGTCGTCCTGCTGCAGGCCGATGCCGGCGCAGACGCCGCCGTTGCAGACGTCCGGCGCGCCGAAGAAGTTCTGGAACGCGGTGTACTCGACGTCGAGGTATTCGAAGCTGATCCTGCCGGTCGCCTCGTCGATGACGAGCTCGAACGTCGCGCGGTCGTCGTTCGCGGCGGCGGCTTCGTGGCGCACGTTGTACCACTCGACGACGAACTGCCGGTCCGGCGCGTCGCCGACCGTGTCGGCGAACACGGCGCCGTAGGCGTCGATGCACTGATCGCCGCAGAACGACCAGCCGGCGAAATCGTCCCACAGCGGCAGCATCGCGGGGCCCATGCCGAGCTGCGGCAGCGCGCCGGCGGCGATCGGGAACAGGACGCAGCGATCGACGCCGACCTGTGCGCCGCCGTCCATGCCGACGCAGAGCCGGTTCGACGCGACGCCGTAGAAATCGAACGGGAACGGCACCTCGACCTGCACCATGCCCGAGCCCAGCGCGTCGTCGGCATTGGTCGCGGGATCGAGCGCCTGCGCCGTCGGGCTCGTCGACAGATCGATGAAGGCGCCCGCGCGGATCGCGGGCATGTAGTCGGGCCGCACGTCGCGGGCCGTCCAGGTCAGCGTGCGCTCGCCGCCCATGTTGCGCGCGGCCTGGCGGACGCGGTTGTACTGCACGGTCGCGCCCGGCGCGATCGTGAGCGCGTGCTCGGACAGGAGCGCGCCCTCGACGCTGTCGTCGAGCGACTGGTATTCGAGCGTCGTCGCGGTGTTGTTGGTGACGCGATAGCAGAAATTGACCTCGTCGCCGACCAGCACGTCGAGCGAGGTGGCTGCGCCGCAGCCATCGGCCGGAATGTCCGTGGCCACGGTGACCTGAACGTCGATCCCCGGCACGCCGGCGAACGCGGCGCTCGAGCCGGCGCAAGTCAGGATCACGAGAAGGCAGGAGCGAAAGCGAGAGCGCATGCGAAGTCCCCGACGGTTCGGGCCGGACCGGCCCTTGCCGGCCACGATAGGCGCCGCGCCGCGCAGATGCGTCTGCGCGGCATCGCAGAGATGTCTCGGATCGATCTCAGCGCGCTCGCGATGACAGATCGGTCAATTCGGGCCGCCCGAGCGGATCGCGACGGCTTGCGGCTCGACGCGCGATGTGCGCTCGCCGGCGAGCCGCCTCGCCTCGCCGGCGGCCGCCTCGGCCAGCGCGGTTTCGCCGAGCACGGCATGCAGCAGCGCGGCCGCCTGCGCCGCGCGGAAATCGAGCGCGACATAGGGCGTCAGGCGTTCGAGCAACGTCCCGGCCCGCGCACGGTCGGCGTGCCGCACGGCATAGGCCGCGTAGGCCGCCGATGCGGCGACGATGCGCGCCGGCTCGCCGGTCCCGTCCGCGTAAGCGAGCGCCGCGGCGAAATGCGCGTCGGCGCCGGGCTCGCCGGTCGCGTCGAGCAGATCGGCGCGCGCGAGATCGTTCGCGTACGTCCACTCCGGATCCTGCGGCGAGGCCGCGAACTCGGACAATCGCGCCAGCAGCGGCGCCACGGCAGCGGGTTCGCGGCTCTGCAGCGCCGCATCGGTCAGCACGATCGCGGCTTCCGGCACGGTATCGCTGCAGCTCCCGACCGGCGCGTGCTCGAAATCGCTGACGATGCCGTCGGCGAGGCGCAACGCGAGCGGCGCCTTGCCCTGATCGACGAGCACTGCCGCACGAAGCACGCCGAACGCGGGATCGGCCGTCGCATGGTCGCCGCGCTCGGCGAAGCGGTCGAGCACGCGCGCCGCTTCGGCGAGGTGCCCGCTCCGGCGAAGCGCCTCGACATGCCGCGCGCCGAGAAACCGGATCAGGAGCGGATCTTCGAGCCGCGGCAGCAGGCCCCAGCCGCGCGTGCTGCTGTCGAGCGCGCCGGCCTGATCGACCACCGTGAGGCGCGTATCGACGCGACCCGCGAGCGCGATCGCGAGCTGGTCGGCGATGTCGAAGCGGCCGTAGACGTCGATCGCGCGATCGAACATGCGCGTCGCCTCGTCGTAGTGGCCGCGCTGGGTCTCGATGATCGCGCCGTTCAGATCGAGGCTGGCGAGGCCGATCGGATCGCCGCTCCGCTCGAGCGCGCTCCGCGCGCGGCCGATGTCGGCGACCGCGAGATCGACACGGCCGAGGCTGCCGTCGACGACGGCGCGTTCGGTGTAGGCGCGGCCCTGCAGCGAAAGATCTCCGGCGCTGCCGAGCGTGGCGATGGCCGCGGTGTAGTGCCGCTGCGCATCCTCGAAATCGTGGCGCCGGATCCCGACGCCGCCGAGCCCCATCTCGCCGAGCACGCGAAGGCCAGGTGCGACGGTCGCCCCATCGGCGACCAGCGGCGCGAACGCGGCCGCGGCTTCGTCGAGCCGGCCCGCGCGGAACGCAGCCTTGCCGGCGCGCGCGAGGACGCGTGGATCGCGGCGCGTCGCCTCGTCGGTCGTCGCCAGCAGCGCGCGCGCTTTCGCGATATCGCCTTCGAGCAGCGCCGCATCGAGGCGCTGGACGACTTCGCTGACCGCGTCCGGTGCCGTCGTCGCCGACGATACGGCGTGACCGGTGTCGCCGAGGAACGCAGCCGCCGCCAGGCTCGCCGCCGGCAGCAGCGACGCCGCCTCGGCACGATAGGTGCGCGCGCGCCCGCCGTGATACGCGTCGATCGAAAAGCGCCAGACGCCGCCGGCGAGCTCGGCGCGCGGCGCGAGCAGATAGTCGGCTTTCGTGAGCGATGCGAGGCGTGCGCGTTCGTCGATGTCGGGCGCGGCGCCCGTCGCCGCTTTCGCGATCGCGACGACGCGCTCGCTCGGCAGAACATTGAGCGTCGCCTCGCGCAGGCGCGAGGCGACATAGTCCATCGCGCCGAGCCGAATCCAGGTCGATTCCGGCGAAACATCGGCGACGCTGACCGGCAGCACGACGACGAGCGAAGGCACGACGCTTTCGCGCGAAAGCTCGGCGCCATGGCGCTTCACGACCAGCACGGCCACGATGATCGATGCGGCGAGCGCAAGCGCGCCGGCCGCAAGTCGCGATCTGCGCGAGGACCGCGCGCTCGCCGCCGCCGCGATGGCTGGCAGAGGCTCGATCGCCTCGGCCGGCGCGGCCGGCGCGAGCGTCGCTTCGTCGTCCTGCGACGACTCGATGCGCACCGGCGCGACCCACCGGTAGCCGAAGCGCGGCACGGTCCGCAGGCTGCGATCGGCGTCGTCGCCGATCGCACGACGCACGCGCCAGATCGTCTGCGTCAGCAGCGTGTCGCTCGCATCGACGCGGCCCCAGACCGCCGCGATCAGCTCGTCACGCCCGACCGCGCGGTCGCGGTGCTCGATCAGGTAGGCGAGGCTTTCGAGCGACTTCGGCACGATCGCGACGCGTTCCGCGCCGCGCCAGAGCTCGCGCGCGGCCGGATCGAGCAGGAAGTCGTCGAATCGATAGCGAACGGCTTTCATTCCGCCAAAGCATAACGCCTGAAACGACCGGCGCCGATCAGCCCGCCTCGTTCAGGCTGACGGCGCAGCGATCGTCTTCGCCTGCAGCGACACGCGCTTCCCGCCGCCGATCGCCTGCGTGCCGACTTCGCGAAAGCCCCTGCGCCGCGAAATCGCTGCGCCACGCATCGCGGATCACGCGGCGTAGCCGCCGGCGATGCCCTTCGTCGCGACCGCGACCGCGTCGTGCGGATGCAGGCTCTCGTGATGCGTCGCCCGCACGCGGAAATCGGCGATGCGCTCGTCGGCGTCGAGCGCGCGCTGCATGCGGCGCGCGGCGTCCTCGCAGAACATCAGGTTCTGGCCGTTCGCGAGCGCGAATGCCTGCTCGTCCTCGCGCTTGACCGCGGTCTGCACCGGCGTCTTCAGCGCGTTCTCGATCAGGTCGATCACGTCGATGATCGGCAGATCGAATCCGTGCGCGAGCGTGACGCGCACGTCCGCCGTGCTGCGCTGGCTGTGCGGCGTCGCGACGATGCCCTGCTCGCTGCCGAGCCACGCGAGCACTTCGTCGCGCGCGATCGTCTCGCGCGAGGCGAAATCGGCGGCGAAACGATCCTGTATGAGCTGGCGCGCGAGCGCCGCCGAGGCGGGACACGTGCTCGAATACTGCACGCGCACGGCGAGCTCGGCCGCGAAGCCGGCCTCGTCGAGCCGCGCGCCGATCTCGACCGGATACGCGCGCCAGCCGCTGTGCGCGCTCGCGAGCGCCGGGCGGCGCACGAGATGGTCGAAGCGGATGCGCACTTCGGCATGCGTCGAAAGGTCCGCATGCGAATCGAGGAAATCGCGCAGCAGGCGGCGCAGCGTGCACGGCGTCAGCGCCTCGGCCGAGAGATGCCGGTCGAGATGAAGATACAGCCGCGACATGTGGATGCCGCGCGCCTCGGCATCGCCGAGATCGACGAACGCGGCGACGCGTGCGCTGACGCGCTGGGCCGTGCCGTCGGCGCCGGCGACGAGCACCGGCAGCTCGATCTCGTCCATGCCGACGCGGTCGAGCCGCCCGCCGATGCCGGGGCGCGCCTCGGCCGCGACGTCGGGCAGCATGCGCAGCGTGTTTTCGCGTGAAGACATGGTTCGATCCCGAAAAACCGGCCGGAGCCGCTGCCACCGATCTGTGGCCGCGCGCGCCGGGCTCAATAGCCTAACAGGCGTCCGGAAACGATGATTCTGCGTTCACCGCCGCGAACGCCGGGCCGCGCGCCATGCGGACCACACGACCGGCAACGACAGCCCCGCGAGCGCGGTGTCCATCGCGGCCAGCGGGTCGGTCGCGTTCTGCGCGAGATCGGTGCGCTTCGCGTCGGCGGCCGCCATGGCCGCCCTGAACGCGCCGAGCGGCGCTCCGATGCCGGCTTCGGCAAGCGATCCCACGCCGCGAAGCTCGCCGCCGAGTCGGCCGAACCATTCCTTCAACGCGAGCGCCCGCGCCGGCGACGCCTTCGCGAGATCGCCGCGCGACAGGCGATGACTCGCCAGCAGATCGAGCGGCAGCGGCAGCTTGCCGTCGCGCAGCGCCTCCGGGAGCGACGCCGTCTCGCGCAACGCGCGCCGCAGCGTGAGCGCACCGAGCACGCCCCTCGCGTCGGTGCCGAACAGCCCGGCTTCGATCTTCGCGAACGGCGCGTAGAGCCTTGCGTAGGCATCGAGCAGCGTCTGGCCGTCGGGCGCAGGCTCGGGATCGCGCTGCGCGAGCGCGCCGACGATCGCTTCGTGCCAGAGCGCGGACGGCACGCGTTCGCTCGCAATGCGCGCGCCGAGCGCCTGCGTGAGCGGATGTCGCGCTTCGCCGTTGCCTGCGCGCGTCAACTCCTCCGCCCACCATTGCAGCTTGATCGCCGACGGCTGCGCCTCGCGGATGCCGAACGCGGCGTGCTCGATCTCGAACACGAGACACGCGAACGCTGCCTGCGCGTCGCGCTCGCCGCTGCGATCGAAACGCAACGCGAGGCCGAACTCGGGATAAGCCGCGATCCACTTCGCCTCGAAGCTCGCGAGCGGCGTGCGGGATGCTTCGTCGCTCACCAGAGCCCGAGCGCGCGCGGCAGGTCCGACGGCGTCGCGACGACGTGATCGGCGCCCCACGCGTTCGGATCGCCGCCGTCGAGATAGCCCCAGGCCGCGGCGACGGTCGACGTGCCGGCCGCGCGGCCGGCCTCGATGTCGCGCCGGTCGTCGCCGACGAACGCGCTCGCGAACGCCTCGACGCCGGCGAGCTCGCAGGCGCGCAGCACCGGCGCGGGATCGGGCTTGCGCACCGGCAGGCAGTCGCCGGTCACGATCGCGGCGCAGCGGACGTGGAGGCCCATCTCTTCGAGCAGCGGCCGCGTCAGCCAGCCCGGCTTGTTGGTGACGACGCCCCACGCGATCCCGCGCGATTCGAAGCCTTCGAGCATCCCGGCGACGCCGTCGTAGAGCCGCGTGTGCCGCACCATGTTCGCCGAATAGATGTCGAGGAAGCGCGGCAGCCACTGGTCGATCATCGTCTCGTCGGCGCCGGGCAATCCGCGGCGCAGCATCGCGCGGCCGCCGGCCGAGACGACCTCGCGCACGCGCACCGGATCGGGCGGCGGCGCGCCGAGCTCATGGCAGAGCGCCTCGACGGCGGCGATGAGATCGGGCGCGGAATCGATCAGCGTGCCGTCGAGATCGAACAGCACGGCGCGCGGCGGCGTTCGCGTCATGCGGGTTTCGAGGCGGCGACGAGGTAGTTCACGGCGACGCTCGGCGTCAGCCACGCCTTGCGCGCGAACGGGTTGTAGGCGATGCCGCGCAGATCATCGAGCACGAGGCCCGCGGCGCGAAGACCGCTCGCGATCTCGCTCGGCTTGAGGAACTGCGCGTAGTGGTGCGTGCCGCGCGGCAGCAGGCGCAGGACGTGCTCGGCGCCGACGATCGCGGCGCCGAACGCGAGCGGCGTGCGGTTCAATGTCGAGAGGAACAGCCTGCCCCCGGGCTTGAGCAGTGTCGCGACGGCGTGGATCACGCTGCCGGGATCGGGCACGTGCTCGAGCATTTCCATGCACGTGATCGCATCGAAGCTCGACGCCAGCTCGTCGGCGAGCGCTTCGACGCTCGCTTCGCGGTAGTCGACCTTTAGCCCGCTTTCGTAGAGATGCAGGCGCGCGACATCGAGCACCGCCGGCGCGAGATCGATCGCGGTGACGTTCGCGCCGGCACGCGCGAGCGCTTCGCTGAGGAGCCCGCCGCCGCAGCCGACGTCGAGCACGCGCGCGCCCGCTAGATTCGCGCGTTCGGCGATATAGCCGAGGCGCACCGGATTGAGGTCATGCAGCGGACGCGATTCGCCGTCGGGATCCCACCAGCGCGCCGCGAGGCGGTCGAACTTGGCGGTTTCCGCGGGATTGACGTTGACTTCGGGGTTCATTCCTTCACCGCGACGATTCCTTCACCGTGCCGAGCACGAGCTGCAGGCCCTGCCAGTCCGCGTCGCGATGCGATTCGTAGCTGATCGGCAGCGACGGGTCGTCGCGCTTCATCGTGTCGAGCGCCGCCTCGACCGTGTAATGGTCGTTCGCGTAGAAGATCCAGACGCGCTTTTCGTTGTCGGTGAAGCCGGCGACCTGCGTCGCCGTGTCGCTTTCGATCGCCTGCTCGAAGTCCGTGTCGAGATCGGCCGCGCGCTCGCTTTCCTCGCGCGGCACCTTGCCGCTCGCATCGTGCCTGAAGCGCCAGGTGACCTCGACGCACCACGGATGCGCAGCCTTGAAGTCGACGTCCGGCATCCTGTCGCGCCAGCGGACCGTGGTCGGATGGCCGTCTTTCTCGCCTTCGCCGATGACCCAGACCGCGTAAGGCTTGTGCGGCTTGTGATCGGCCGGCGCCGCCGTCGCGGCCGCGGTCAGCAGAACGGCCGCGCAGAGGCCGAGGAACGAACCGGTCAAACGCGCTGAAGTGGCCATCTCACACTCCTGCAATGCGATCGCGCCAGCGGCGCGCCTTCTCGCGAATCTC
>Ga0068853_100005076_pt1 | contig 10271 bp, 10 predicted proteins | sample KBSCornC32_FD_65655 | JGI IMG/M metagenome (GOLD analysis project Ga0068853, IMG submission 65655) | Corn rhizosphere microbial communities from Kellogg Biological Station, Michigan, USA - KBS Corn C3-2 | ecosystem: Host-associated > Plants > Roots > Rhizosphere > Soil ... | reverse complement strand
GCCGCGCGCGCCTATTGCTCGCAGGTGCGCAGCTTCATGGCGGCGAAATAACGTGGAGTGATCACCGGTTCGGTCGAACGATAGTCCGCTTCGTTTAACGCGCCGCTTCAACCCAAAACGAGACCATCACCAAAATAGCTCTCAGTGCTTTCATGAATGCCTCCAATAGCAATTGAGCCCGTTTTCTTCCCTTTTGTCGTTGCCTGCTCTACGCGCGTCGCAATTGGGTATCACGACAAAATGCTCTCGAAGCATATGCGTAACGTCGCACTCCCGGCCTTTTTCATCCCGATCGGAATGACGATTGTGCTTGTGTTAGTCGTATTTCGATTTTGCGCCTTGACGTTCTGCACGAGAGCCCTCACATCTCCCCCATCAGTCGGCCGGGCGGCCGCCGCTTTACGGCGGAGGAAAGTCCGGGCTCCACGGAGACACGGTGCCGGATAACGTCCGGCGGGGGCGACCCCAGGGAAAGTGCAACAGAGAGCAGACCGCTTCGGTTCGCCGAAGTAAGGGTGAAAGGGTGGAGTAAGAGCCCACCGCGCGGGTGGCAACATCCGCGGCACGGCAAACCCCACCGGGAGCAAAGCCGAATAGGAATGGCATCGGGCAACCGAGATCCGTCTTCGGATTCGCCATTCGGGTTGGCTGCTTGAGGCGGCGAGCGATCGTCGTCCCAGAGGAATGGCCGCCGCGCGGGAGAAATCCCGCCTTACAGAACCCGGCTTATAGGCCGGCTGATCTTTGAGTGAGAGGGCTCGGCGGAAACCCCGCCGGGCCCTCGCCCATTTCGGATCAGCAGCGCACGCGAGAGCAACTGCCCGCGTCGCTGCTACGGCACGACACGCAATAGTGCCGGCCGCTGTTATCGACACAGGTGCACCAGTAGGTGCCGTTCGGTTGCTTTGAACAGCTGCAGCTCGCCGATGCCGGCGAGAAGAAGCCGAATACGGAAAGCGTGCCGGCGACAAGAACGAGAAATAGCAAAGTGCGTTTCATCGAATCCCCCGTCTCTAAACAGGAAAAGCCTATGTCCACGGCGCGTCCCGCCGCCGGTAAAATCCAACCCATCCACGAAACAAAATTACCCCTACACAAATAATCTTGCGTTTTTCGCTGCACAGCAAAAAGGCAGCCATTGTTCGCAAACGGTTTTCCCCGTTCCCGCACTCTGAAGTTGCGTGTCGCGTCGTTTCGGTCCCTTGCGGCGCCGCTTTGTCCGGTTAGGGTCGACTCACGGTTAATTGCACGGGAGGCACGCTTTGGAATCCGCCCGCAGCTTTAATGCCCTCGCGATCTGCGTCACGTTTGTGTTTTTGGGCGCGGTCTTGCTGGGAATGTTCTGAGAGATTTCCAAGGAAAGAGAGACGCCGGGGATTTTCCCCGGCGTTTTTCTTTTCAGGCGGCGCCGCGCGGCAAAATGGCGCTCGTCTGCAAAGCGCGCATTTTTCGTTCTACCCTCCGTCGAAATCCGGCCTCTCCGAACGTCATTGTGTTGCCGGAGCATTCCGCCCGGCCGCAATGAAGGAGACCGCGATGCAATACCTGCTGATGATCTACCAAAACGAAGCGAAGATGCTGGCCGCAAGCCAGGAAACGGTGAGCCAGACAATGGCCGCCTATGGCGCTTACACCGAAGCGATGAAAAAGGCCGGCGTCTATCTGGGCGGCAACCGCCTCAAGCCGACGGCGTCGGCGAGCAATGTCCGCGTCACCGACGGCAAGACCAATGTGCTCGACGGGCCTTATGCCGAAACCAAGGAGCAGCTTGGCGGATATTATCTGATCGACGTGCCCGATCTCGACGCGGCGTTGTCCTGGGCCGCGCGCTGCCCGGGCGCCAGCCGCGGCACGATGGAGGTTCGCCCGATCTGGCCGGTGTAGGTCGCAATGTCCCGAAAAGACGGCGAGAATGTCCGCGAGGCGGCCGAGAAAGTGGCGCGCCGAAGCTACGGCAAGCTCGTCGCCTTTCTCGCGGCACGAACCGGCGACGTTGCGGGCGCTGAGGATGCGTTGTCCGACGCGTTCGCAGCCGCCCTCTCCGACTGGCCTTCGAGCGGAATCCCCGATCGTCCTGAAGCGTGGCTGATGACCGCCGCACTTCGCAAAGTCATCGACGCGAGCAGGCGGCAGCGCCGTAGCGAAAATGCCGCCGCGCACCAGCGCCTGATCGCTGAGGAGCTGAATGCCGCGGCGAAACACGCGCAGGAAATCCCCGACGACCGTCTCGCGCTGATGTTCGCCTGCGCGCATCCTGCGATCGAACCGGCGATCCGCGCGCCGCTGACCCTGCAAACCGTTCTCGGTTTCGATGCCGCTACGATTGCCTCGGCCTTTCTCGTTTCGCCCGCGGCCATGAGTCAGCGGCTGGTGCGCGCGAAAAACAAGATCAAGCAGGCGGGGATTCCGTTCCGCCTGCCGGAGCGCGCCGAGCTTCGTGAACGGCTCGACGCCGTGCTCGACGCGATCTACGCCGCTTTTACAGAAGGCTGGTCCGATCCCGCAGGCACCGAAGCCCGCCGGCGCAACCTCGCGGAAGAAGGGATTTGGCTGGGGCGGCTCGTTGTCATGCTTCTGCCGAACGAACCCGAAGCGCTCGGCCTCCTGGCGCTAATGCTGCATGCGGAAGCCCGGCGCGGCGCGCGGCGCAACGCATACGGCGAATATGTGCCGCTCGCCGAGCAGGACACTGCACTATGGGATATCTCTTTGATCGACGAGGCCGAAGTGCTCTTGTCGCGCGCGAACGGCCTCGGCGCGACGGGGCGCTATCAGCTTGAAGCGGCGGTGCAGTCGGCCCACGCCGTCCGGCGGCGAACCGGACAATCGGACTGGCACGCCATCGAACGGCTTTATGCCGCTTTATCGGCGCTGACGAACTCGCCGGTGGTGACGATCAATCGCGCGGTCGCGCTGGCCGAGATCAATGGCGCAGCGGCCGCCCTCGCCGAACTCGACGCCCTCGCCGTGGACGATCGGCTCGCCGAATATCAGCCCTATTGGGCGGCCCGTGCGGAGCTGTCCGCGCGCGCCGGAAAAATCGGCGCAGCGGATCATGCCTACGAGCGCGCGATCGGTCTAGAAGCAAATCCCGCCATCCGCGATTTTTTGCAAAAACGCCGGACCGAAATGCACCGGCGGGAAAATTTCTAAGCGACTTCGCGGTTCGCGCCCGCCATCAGCCGCCGCCGGTCGCGCCCGAGCCAGAGCGAAACAGTGAGCCCTTCTTTCACCTTGCCTTCGGGGCTGAGCATCCGGTGCGAGACGAAATCGAGCCCCGCCGCTTTCATCCATTGCGCGATCGTCTCTTGCGCAAAGCCGAGGCGGCGATGCGCGTGCTGCTCGCGCAAAAATTCCAGCTCATGCGGCGCGAAGTCGATCACAAGCAAGCGGCCGCCGGGCCTCAGCGCCCGCGCCGCTTCGCGGATCGCGCGCGCGCCGTCATCCAGGAAATGCAGGACCTGATGCACGATCACGACGTCGAACTGGTCGCGCATGTTCAAATTATAAATATCGCTTTTCCGCACCGTGCAGTGCTTGAGCCCTGCCTTTTCGAGATTGGCCCGCGCGATCGACAGCATTTCCGGGTTCATGTCGATGCCGACGCCGCGGCCGATCTCCGGCCCGAACATTTCCAGCATCCGCCCGGTGCCGGTGCCGAGATCCAAGAGGCTCTCAATACGCACGCCCGCGAGCGCTTCCCGGATCGCGGACTCCACGGCCGCTTCCGAAATGTGCAGCTTGCGCAATTCGTCCCAGTGCTTGGCGTGCTTGCGGAAATAGGATTGCGCCGCCGCCTGCCGCTGCGCGCGCACTTGCGCGAGCCGCTCGCGGTCGCGTGCGAGCACCGGGTCCGCATGGTCGACAAGATCGAGCAGCGCTTTCCCCAATTTCGCGCCCTGTCCGCGCGAGACGCGCCGGTGAAACGCCCAGCTTCCCTCGCGGAAGCGCTCGATCAGCCCGGCGTCGGAGAGAAGCTTGAGATGCCGCGAGATGCGCGGCTGCGACTGGCGCAAAATATCCGTGAGATCCGAAACCGTAAGCTCCTCTTCGCCGAGGAGCGCAAGCAGCCGGAAGCGCGTGTCTTCCGCGGAGGCTTTCAGTCCCGCAAGCAACGCCGAAAATCCGAGAGAGTCGTGCCGCTCAGCCATTGCTTCCTGTAGCGCAATCGGTTTCATGTTTGGTTTCGCATATCGCGTGCCGGCGCGCGAACCGGGCGAGGATCATTGCTCAATATCGGAAATACGCGCATTTACAAGGATATAGACTACACATTGAATTACCTACATATGACAATAAAGCGCCCGGAACGGCGTCCACAGGGCTTCATTTTCAATGCGCATGGCGTCCCCTAGAATCGCCCCGTCCCTCGCGCCGAAAGCGACCATGTCCCCTGCTGCCTCCCCAGCGCCTCAGAGCCGCGACCTGCGGCTCGATTTTTTTCGCGGGCTCTCGCTCTGGTTCATTTTCCTCGACCATGTGCCGTCGAACATCATGGCCTGGGTCACCGTTCGCAATTACGGCTTTTCTGACGCGTCCGAAATCTTCGTTTTCATCTCCGGCTATACCGCGGCCTTCGTCTATGGCCGGGTGATGAACGAGCGCGGCTTTATGATCGGCGCCGCGCGGATTCTCAAGCGCGCCTGGCAGATCTACGTCGCCTTTGTGTTTCTGTTCGTCTTTTATGTCGCGGAGATTTCGTATCTTGCGACCCGTTTTCAGAACCCGCTCTACACCGAAGAGACCGGCTTCTTCGAATTCCTGCAAAAGCCCGAAGTAATTCTCATCGAGGCCTTGAAGCTCCGTTTCCTGCCGGCGAACGTGGACGTGCTGCCGCTCTATATCGTGCTCATGGCGTTCTTTCCGTTCGTCCTATGGCCGCTCCGGCGCTGGCCGAACGTGACGCTCATAGGCTCCGTGGTTTTGTACACGATCGCCCGCCTGCTCGACTGGAACATCTCGCTCTATCCTTACGACCGCTATTGGTTCTTCAACCCGTTCTGCTGGCAGCTTCTGTTCGTGATCGGCGGCTGGTGCGCGCTCGGCGGCGTGCAGCGGATCGAGAATTTCCTGAAGTCGCGGACGGTTCTCGTCCTCAGCATCTTGTTCCTGATTTACGCCGCCGTTCTGCAACTGAGCTGGCTCATGCCGGGCGTCATGCGGAAATTTCCGGCTTGGGCGATGATCCTGCCGCTCAACAAGAGCGATCTCTCGCTCTTCCGACTGTTCCACTTTCTCGCGCTCGCCAATATCGTCGTCCGTTTCATTCCGATGGACGCCGCCTTTCTGCGATCGAGCTGGGCGCGGCCGATTATTCTCTGCGGACAGCATTCGCTCGAGATTTTCTGCCTCGGCGTGTTTCTTTCGTTCTCGGCGCATTTCTTCATCACCGAGATTTCCGCGCGCCTTCCCGTCCAGATGCTCGTGAGCATCACCGGCATCTGCATCATGATCGGGGTTGCGTCAGTGATGAGCTGGTACAAGAACATCGACCGGCGCGGCGGGAAACCGCCGCCCGCGCAAACGGGCTTGGGAGAGCGACCCGCATGAGAAAGCGTCTCGCCGCCATCGCAATATGTTTCGCCTGCATTGCCGCCGGTATCGCGCCCGGCTTCGCGCAGAACTGTCCCGTCAGCCACGAGCTGGTCGCGACCTTCGCGCCGCTGCCGCGCGTGCATGCGGACGTGACCAAAAACAGAAAGCTTAACATTCTCGTGGTGTCGGCGGCACCCACGCAAACCGGCGCGGCCGCGGGCCTCAAGAGCTATCCGTATTTCCTCGAGCTCGCGCTGAAAGAGCGGCTCAAGAAAACCGACGTCACGGTCTTCGCCCACTCCATTCCGAGGAAGCCAATCGACGACATGGTGGCGGCCCTGCCGCAGCTTCTCACGGAACAGAAGCCCGACCTCGTGATTTGGCAAACCGGGACGGTCGAGGCCATCCGGGCGATGGATCCCGACGTCTATGGCGACAAATTGCTTGCGGGCGTGGAGCTGATTCTCGCCGCCAAGTCCGATGTGATCCTGATGAACCAGCAATATAGCCCGCGCACCGACTACATGTTCGACGGGGCCCCCTATACCGACAACATGCGCTATGTGGCGCAAAGTAAGGATATTGCGCTCTTTAACCGCTACGAGATCATGAAATATTGGGCGGAAACCGGCATTTTCGACCTTTCCGCGATGCGCAATGACGGAGTATATGAGAAGCTGCATAGGTGCCTGGGGGGGCTCCTGTCCGACTTTATCGTGCGTGCGGGTTCGCTCCCTGGCAGCTTGGAGCAATGATGGTGCGCTTGCGCCCTTTTTTCTTCGTCGTTTTTCTCGCCGCGATCGCGGCGGGCGGAGCGCGCGCGGACGATAGCGTTGCCGGCGACTGCAAGGGCAAGGCGGGCATCGCCCGCTTCGAGAACGGCGGCCTCATTCATGTCGCTGCGCGCGTCGCGCAGAAAGAAACGATCACTGTCGTCGCCTTCGGCTCGTCCTCGACCGAGGGCGTCGGCGCGAGCAATACGCGCGCGACCTATCCGGCGCGGCTCGAAGCCGAACTCAAGCAGCACTTCCCCGGCATTTCGGTTCGCGTCGTGAACCGCGGCGTGAGCGGCGAGGATGTCAGCGAGATGCTGAAGCGCTTCGATCGCGACATCATGAAAGTGAAGCCCGATCTCGTGATCTGGCAGCTCGGCACCAACGCGATCCTGCGCGACGACGGCATCACGCCGGAGCAGCCGCTGATCATGGAGGGCCTGCGGCGCCTCAAAAAAGCGAACGCCGACATCGTGATGATGGATCCGCAATTCGCGCCGAAAGTGCTGCGCGATCCCGACGCGATTCCGATGGTCGAGATGATGACCAAGATCGCGAAGGAATCGAACATTCCGCTGTTCCACCGCTTCGAGCTGATGCGCCACTGGCGCGACGATCTCGAAATGCCCTACGAGAAATTTCTCTCGCCCGATCTCCTGCACATGAACGACTTCAGCTACGGCTGCACCGCGCGCTATCTCGCCGCCGCGATTGCCGACGACGTGAAGGCGACGAGCAAGATGGACGGCGTGCATGCGAGCGTTCCGCCGCGCACGGGCACGGTCGCGACCAGCCGCTGAAAATTCACGCGGCGATCATTTTTCCGTCAGGACATCGATTGTGAACGGCCGGCGCCTCGCTTCGCCCGCTATTCCTGCTAAGACCGGGGCATGAACATTCCTGCGAAACCGCTTGCCGCGGCGCTCACACTTTTCCTCGCCGCCGCTCTCCTGCCCTCCGCCGCCTCTGCGCAAAGCGCCAATTCCGGCACCGACGCCGTCTCGCGCGACCGGGTGCTGCGCGATCCGGATATTCCCGCCACCGGCAACCCGAAGGGCGACATTACCGTCGTCGAGTTCTTCGATTATCAATGCCCCTACTGCAAGACGATCCATCCCTATTTCAAGAAGGCGGTGGAGGAGGACGGCAAGGTGCGCGTCGTCTCGAAGAGCTGGCCGATCTTCGGCGACGTCTCGGTCTATGCCGCGCGGCTCGTGCTCGCCACCAAATACCAGGACAAATATGCCGAGGCGCACGAGGCGGTGATTTCCGCGACGACCAAGCTCGATGAAGCGCGCGTGCAGGAATTGCTCGAGAAGGCCGGCATCGACGTGAAGCGCGCGCAGGACGACCTGCAGAAAAACGCGAAGACGATCGACGCCGCAATCGCCCGCACCAACGAGCAGGCCGACATCATCGGCTTTCGCGGGACGCCCTCGTTTATCTTCAATACGCTGCGCTTCTCCGGCGTGCTCGACACCGAAGGGTTCAAGGCCGCCTTCGCAGACGCTCGCAAGGCAACGAAAGCGAAGAAGTAGCTACTCCCTCGTCCCCAAATACCGGAACGAAGCCTCTTTCCACCAGTCGCTCTGCGTCGCCGTCAAAAGCGCGACGGTGACGGGCTTCCGCAGCGGGCTGCCGGTCGGCAGCACGAAGGCGTAGTTCTGCGGATCGAAGGTCGTATCGAGCAGCTGAATCGCCGACGAATAATTCTGCCGGATCGTCCAGGCGAGAAGCGCCTTGTCGAACACGAAAGCGTCGATTGCGCCGCGCCGAAGCGCGTTCAACCCGTCGCTCGCCGTCGGATAGCCGCGATGTTTGATCCGCATTTTCGAGAGCGTCGCATCGGCCGCGGTGTCTTTCACTGACCCGGTCCGTACCGAGCGCAAGTCCTCGACGTTGTGCACAAGCCCCTGCAGCTGCTTGGTCGTCAAGAGCGAGGTGATGCCGGCGGTGAAAACCGCAATCGCGATAATCGATGCGATCATCCAGACGATGCCGACGACCCTTCCGGCCATGGTCTTCGGCCCGGTATCGGCGCGCGTGCGCTGGGTCATGGCGAGCGTCGACCACCATACGCTCGAAGTGAGCCCTTTCTTCAGCCCGCCGCTGAAATCCTCGTTATGCCGCCGCTCGAACAGCCACATCAGGAATCCCGAGAGGAGCGCGAGCCCGAGCAATCCGAGCACCGCCTGCAGGAATCCGAACGACGTCATCGCCCGCACGATCGGCACCCAGCTCATGCTGCTCACCGCAGGCACCGCGATCCCGAGCCCGGTGACGTAGAAGGATTGCGTGAAATCGAGATGCTGCTCCCGCTCGGCCGTGACCGTGAGCGCGCCGATACCGGCGTCGGCCTTCCGCGCGGCGACGGAATCCAGCAAATCCTGCACCGTCGCCGCCTCAACGAAGCGATATTGCAGTTTCAGTTCGCGCGCGATGCTCTGCCAGAGCTCGACGCTGAGACCCGTCCACTCGCCGCTGCCGTCCTTCATCGTGAAAGGCGGCGCGTCCTTGATCGCGACCACAAGCTCGCGCGTCGTGTCGGCATTGGTTTGCGCGTGCGCTTGTTGAACCAGAAAAAACGCCGCCGCGGCGGCGATCGAAATCGAAATAAATTTTCGCAAAATCACGAGACTGAAATCCCCCGGAGGACGGCCGCCTAAACTATACCGGCCATCGCACTCAATCCAAGAGCCAGGAAAACGCCCGCCTTAGCTCCTTCGCGCCGTCCCGCTCGTACCAGCGCCCATGCGCGAGCACGATCCGCGCGGGATCCCACCCGATCATCGTCTCCACCGCGGCTTTCAGCGCCGTCTTGTCGCGGTACGAAACGCGCATGTCGCGCGGCATCGAGCCGTTCGCGCCGCCAAGCCGCGTCAGCCAGCGCGCGAACCAGCCGAGCTTTTCGGGCTCGAAATTCTCGATGAAATCCGTGAGCACCAGCGTCCGGCTCGGCCGGTGGAAGAACACGACCTCGGTCATATAGCTGCCCGCAACCGGCAGCGTCGCGATCGCGTCGTCCCATGGATAGCCGTCCTTGCGATCGAGTTCGCCGGCGGGGAAATCGATCCGCCCCTTCGCCTGTTCGCGGATTTTCGGCGCGAGATAAATCTTCGCCGCCGGAAAGGCCGCGTGCCAGTCGGGAATCCACCAGTAATGAATGCGGTTGGGGGCGACGATCCAGCGCGGCGTCCCGAGCCGCGCGGCTTCGAAGCCGAGCGAGGGCGTAAGCATCGTCGGCGAGTGCAGGAAGAGATCGCCGCCGATGCGGATGACGGTCATGCGCGTGGAAAAGCGCATTTTCAGGCCCGGCGGCCCGAACCCGATCGCCGGCCCGTCGACGATCCAGACATTTTCCGCGATCGCTTTTAGCGTATTGAGCGGCGGATAGGTGATGCGATCGTGCATTCCGCCGATGATCGGCCCCGGCGGCGCAAACGTCCACCCGCTATTTCTTCTGCGCCGCGTCCGGCACCGTCTTCACTTCATGCGTTCCGCACGGACCGCACTCGTAAGTAACGATCAGCTTTCCGTCTTTGGTTTCGACCGACGTGATCAGCATGATCACATCGCATTTCGGGCAGCGAAACGGTGGCAATTCAGCGGACATGGTTCCCCCAATAAGACGGAGCCTTGTAGCGCGAAATCCTTAGCGCGTGTGTTCGCTGGGAAACATAGGCGAGCAAAAATCTGGCAGCGCGAACTAGCGGCGGATGGCGAGCGCCGGACAGCGCGTTTGCACGGCACGGAGATCGAGGGTAAAAAAAGTTCCGCACGGCATCTTGACTGTATTTTATAATCTGACTATATTCCTATCAACCTTGCTCGTTGGAGGGGCGTCTTCCGGAGGCGTTCTTGAAGGCGGGGCAAGGCGGCGACGGCCGCAGCGTGCGACGCACGCGCGTTGCGGCGGCCCAAGCCGCACGGTGCCCGGCGCGCTGACCGCGCGCCACAATTGGG
>Ga0068853_100005069_pt1 | contig 10277 bp, 9 predicted proteins | sample KBSCornC32_FD_65655 | JGI IMG/M metagenome (GOLD analysis project Ga0068853, IMG submission 65655) | Corn rhizosphere microbial communities from Kellogg Biological Station, Michigan, USA - KBS Corn C3-2 | ecosystem: Host-associated > Plants > Roots > Rhizosphere > Soil ... | reverse complement strand
GGGGATTCAACGACGCGGCGCATTTCAGCCGCGCGTTCAAGGAGCGATTCGGCTGCTCGCCGCGCGAATGGCGGCAGCAGCGCACGCAGTAGCAGGCTGGCTTACTGCACCAGCAGCACCGTGGTGTTCGTCTCGGCGATCACCTTGGTGGCGACGGAGCCCATCAGCGCGCGGCCCAGGATGCCGTGGCCGTGCGTGCCCAGCACGATCAGCCCCGCCTGTGCAGCCGCGGCCGACTTGAGGATTTCCTCCGCGATGTGGCCGTGGCGCGCATCGACCGTGTAGTTCGTGATGCCCTGCGCAGCGAGCTGCGCCTTCACCGGCTCGATCACCTTGGCGCTTTCCTCGGCGTAGTAATCGGAGACGATCTCCTTGCTGAGGTGGCGCGTGACGTGGCCCGAGATGCCGGTGCACACGTGCACGATGACCAGTTCGTGGCCGTCCACGAACATGGCGCGGTTGGCAACAAGATAGGCCAACGCCTTCTGCGTGTAGGCGCTCCCGTCGACTGCGATGAGGATTTTCATGGCCCCGTTATACGGCGCGTGCCGCGCAGGCGGCAACGAGTCGCACCGAAGGCCGAAGGGCTATGCGCCCCCGGAAGATCAGCCGCGAATCAGCCGTGCAGGCCCTTCCAGAGCATGTAGGCCGCCAGCATGTAGAGGATGCTCGCGAACACGCGCTTGAGCTTCTTCACGGGCAGGCTGTGCGCCGCCTTCGCGCCCAGCGGCGCGGTCAGCACGCTGCACAGGGCGATCACCGCCAGCGCGGGCAGCCAGATGTAGCCGAAGGAACCTGCCGGCAGGCCCTGCACCGATTGCCCGCTCACCGCATAGCCCAGCACGTTCGCCACCGCGATGGGAAAACCCAGCGCCGCGCTGGTGGCCACCGCGTTGTGGATGGAGATGTTGCACCACGTCATGAACGGCACGCTGATGAAGCCGCCGCCGGCACCCACCAGGCCCGAGATGAAGCCGATGGCGCCGCCCGCCGCGAGCTGGCCGCCGGTGCCCGGCATCTGCCGCGTGGGCGCGGGCTTCTTGTCGAGGAACATCTGCGTGGCCGAGAAGCCCACGAAGAGCGCGAAGAAGATCGCCAGCGCCGTGCCCTTGAGCAGCGAGAACACGCCCAGGCTGCCCACCAGGCTGCCGATGACGATGCCGGGCGCGAGCCGCCGCACGATGTCCCAGCGCACGGCGCCGCGCTTGTGGTGCGCGCGCACGCTCGACACAGAGGTGAAGATGATGGTCGCCATCGAGGTCGCGATGGCCATCTTCACCGAGAGATCGGCCGGCGCGCCGCGGTGGCCCATGATGATCGTGATGAACGGCACCATCAGCATGCCGCCGCCGATGCCCAGCAGGCCTGCGAGAAAACCGGTGCCGAGCCCGAGGGCGGCGAGTTCGGCGATGAGGATGGGGTCGAGCAGGCTGGAGACGTTCACGGAAATTCTGTATCGCAAAAAGCAACGGCCCCGAGCAGTGTGTGCAGGGGGCCGTGGCGGAAATAGGTGTCTGCAAGTGGGCGCCGGACTCGCATCCTGAACCGGGGTTCAGGTGGGCGAGGGCAGCAGGACTTCGGGTTCATCTGACGCGAGATGATCACACCCGTCGAGCGATTTACCAAGCCCGGCTCCGTAGAGCATTGGAACAAGGACATATAAAGCCCAACGCGCACCGCAGACGAATCGGATTTTACGCTCCGCCCCGCAGCCGGGGAACCCGTTCAGAGCAAATGTCCATCGCCCGCCAGGGCCTGATCGAGTCTTTGAATGAGTTGGGCGGCCTTCGGGTCGGTGTCTGTGGTATCTGCGGCAACGGCAGGCGCGGGCGTCGCGGTGGCGGAGGCCTGCTGTGCGGCGAGGTCGAACGCCAGGTTCAGCGACGCCAGCACCGCGATGCGGTCGCGGGCCTTGACTTTTCCCGCGTCGCGGATCTTGCACATGGCGGCATCCACGCGTTCGACGGCTTCGCGCAGCTGCGCCTCGCCGCCATCGGGACAGCCGAGCAGATAGCTCTGTCCCATGATCTGTACTTCAATCTGCTTCATGCGGGGGAATCTTCGGAAGGTGGTTCAGCCGGCAACCGTTCGAGCAGGGCGTCGAGGCGCGTGCGGGCCGCGACGAGCCGCGACTTCAGAGCGTCGCGTTCGCGCGTGAGCGCATCGACCTGTTCCTGCAGCAGCGCGTTGGTGCGCTGCACCTCTTCGTGACGCACGAGCAGTCGTTCGACGCGCTCGGCGATCTGGTCGATGGGGCTGGAGGCGGGCATGGTTGGCGATTGTAGTTTCCCGGGGAGGCGGTCCCGCCGAGGCCGGACGCGGCGCCCGGCATGCCCGGGATTCTGCGGCTTTGCCGCCCGCCGATCAAACCCTTCGTCGGGCGCTCAGCCCTCGCTCAGCCGCACGTAGGTGGCCAGCAGCGCGCTCTTGGCGACCACGCCCAGCAGCACCGGGTTGGCGGCGCTCTCGATCAGCGGCAGCCGCTCGCCGAGGTGGTCGAGAAAGCGCTGCAGCGCCTCGCCCAGCCCGGTGTCGGCGGTGATCGGCAGGATCGCCTGCGAGAGCAGGGCGCCGGCCGTCGTCTCCTGCGGCGCGGTACCGAGCGAGGAGAGGGGCACCACGCCCAGGTAGCGTTTGCCCGCGTCCACCACGTACAGATACTTCACGGGGTACTGCAGAAAGAGCTTGCTCATCGCCTCGCGGTCCGCCTGCGGGCCGACCACGGTTTCGGCCGGCTGCACCAGGTCGCGCATGTGCAGCCCGCGCAGGCGCATCTGGTCGTCGCGCTGGGCATTGCGGTGCAGCGTGATCTCGTACATCGAGCCCGCGTTGGCCGAGCGCGCCACGAAGTACGCGATGACGCTCGCGGCCATCAGCGGCAGCATGACCTGGTAGCTCAGCGTCATCTCGAAGATCATCAATATCGCCATCAGCGGCGCTTGCGTGGCCCCCGCGAGGAACGCTCCCATGCCGACGATCGCGTAGGCAAAAGGCGCCGAGCTCGCTGCCGGCCACAGTGCCTGCACGCCCTGGCCGAAGAGCGTGCCGATCATGCAGCCGAAGAAGAGCGCGGGCGTGAACACGCCGCCCACCGCGCCCGAACCTGCGGTCGCCATCGTCGCCACCGCCTTGGCGAGCAGCACCATCGCGATCAGCGTCCACGCCCACGGCGTGTGCAGCACCGAATTGACCACGCTGTAGCCGTTGCCCCAGACCTCCGGCATCGGCACCGACACCGCGCCCATGACCAGCCCGCCCAGCGCAAGCCGCCAGGGCAGCGCCAGCGGCAGCCGCGAGAACAGCGCCCGGCTGCCCTGCAGCGCGCGCAGGAAGCCCACCGCCGCAAAACCCAGCAGCACGCCGAGCACGCAGAACAGCACGACCTCGGTGCCGTGGATCTCCGGGAACGGCGGCATCCTGTAAGGCGGCTGGTAGCCCGGCAGCGCGCGCATCGCGACGTTGGCGACCACCGAGGCGATGATGATCGGCCCCACGCTCTCCATCGCGATGGAGCCCAGCACGATCTCCGCGACGAAGAACGCGCCCGCGATGGGCGCGTTGTAGGCGGCGGTGAGGCCGGCCGCCGCGCCGCAGGCCACCAGGAGCCGCAGCCGCTCGGCCGGAAAGCGGAACACCCGCCCCAGCAGCGAGGACGCCAGCGCCGCCAGCTGCACCATCGAGCCCTCGCGCCCGATGGAACCGCCGGTGCCGATGCTCACCAGCGACGACGCGCTGCGCGCCAGCGTCTGCGCCACCGGGATGCGTCCGTCGCCGAGCACGATGGCTTCCATGTAGTCCGACGTGGCGCTGAGCTGCGACACGCGCCTGGCCAGCACCAGCAGCAGCCCCGCCACCAGACCGCCCAGCGTGGGGCATGCGATGCGCGCCCACCAAGGCAGATGCTTCGCCATCGCCACCAGCCCTTCGCCGGGACCGAGCACCAGGTGCTCGAAGGCGAGAAGCGCGGCGCGGAACAGTTCGGTCGCCAGCGTGCCCAGCAGCCCGGCCGCGATGGACCACAGCAGCATCGACTGCCAGCCCGAGACACCGAAGAGCCGCTGCAGCGCCGAACGCAGATTCAGGAAGATCGAGGCGGGCCGCATCATGGCTGCCGATGTTAGCGGGGGCGCAACTTTCGACTTAAGCCCTGCCGGGCCGCGCATAAAATCGCCCCGTTGGTGCTCGCGCCGTGGTTCGCACGGCGCAGTTCAACGGGAAGCAGGAGTGGAAGCCTCCCGGTCGATCTTATGGATCGCATCGGACCAAGGCCGAAGCCGCCTGCGCTGCCCCCGCAACGGTCAAGCAGACGGTGCCGCAAGGTGCCAACCCCTTTCCATCGAAGCCACTGGATGCCCTGAAACAGGCGTCTGGGAAGGCGGCAAGGAGTCGTTCTGCCAGCCCGGATACCGGCCAACAAGGCGGCTGCCGCATGCGTCGAAGATGAATGACGAACGCATGCGCGGCCATTGCGCCCAGGCGCCGGCGGGGAGGCCGGCCAGGGGTATTGACGTTCGTTCGCTTGATTCATGATTTCCCACGTTTGCTCTTTCCGCGGCTGTGCTCCCGCGCGCCGTTTCCGCCACGCCTGCCTGCCGCTGGCGCTGGTTTCCGCCTTCGGCGGCCTGGCCCATGCGCAGGAGGCGACCACCCTGCGCGAGACGGTCGTCACGGCCAACCGTACGCCGCAGGCGCTCTCGGAGCTCGTGGGAGACGTCTCCGTCGTCGACAGCAGCACCATCGAGCGCAGCGGCGCGACCGGCGTGGCCGACCTGCTCGCGCGCCTGCCCGGCATCGAGATTTCCCGCTCGGGCGGCGTGGGCAACACCACCAGCCTGTACATCCGCGGCGCCGAGACGCGCTTCACTGCCGTGTACCTCGACGGCGTGCGCATCGACTCGCAATCGACCGGCGGCGCAGGCTGGGAAGGCATTCCGCTCTCGCAGATCGACCGCATCGAGGTGCTTCGCGGTCCGGCCGCGGCGGTGTACGGCTCCGACGCTGTGGGCGGCGTGATCCAGCTCTTCACCAAGCGCGGCGAGGAGGGCGTGTCGCCCTACGCCGGCATCGGCTTCGGCAGCAAGGGGCTGCGCAGGATCGAAGGCGGCGTGAGCGGCCAGTCGGGCCTCTTCGACTACTCCTTCGGCGTGGCGCATGAAGAGAGCAAGGGCTACAACGTGCAGCCGGTGTCGAAGCGCAATGTGGTCAAGGACGGTTTCACCAACCCCGACCGCGACGGCTACAACAGCACTTCGGGCAACGTGAAGCTGGGCTACCAGATCACGCCCGACCAGCGCATCGAGGCCACGCTGCTTTCCAGCGACATCAAGGCCGGCTACGACGCCACCGTGTCGTACAAGACCAGGCTGCCGATCCTGTTCGCCAACGACATCTCGAACAACACGCTGCAGACCGCCGGCCTGACCTGGTCGGCCAAGTGGAACGACGTCTACAGCACCCGCGTGCAGGTGACCGATTCGCAGTCGGTCTACAAGACGCAACCTTCGTTCTACCGCACAGAGACCCGCCTGCGCGGCTACCTGTTCCAGAACGAATTCCGCTTCGGACCGCACCTCGTCACCGCCACGCTGGAGCGCCGCGAGGACGCCCTGGAGAACGCGCCCACCACCACCTCCAAGCTGCTCTCGCGCGACCGCTCGCAGGACGCGATTTCGCTCGGCTACGGCTTCGTGAAGGGCCCGCACTCGCTGCAGCTGCACGTGCGCCACGACAAGGACAGCGAGTTCGGCGGCAAGACCACAGGCAGCGCTGCCTACGGCTACGCCATCACGCCGTCGCTGCGCTTCACGGCCTCGGCCGGCACCGCCTTCCGCGTGCCCACGCTGTACCAGCGCTTCAGCGAATACGGCCTGGCCACGCTCAAGCCCGAGTCGAGCCGAAACCTCGAGCTGGGCCTGCAGTACACCGAGGGCGCGACGCAGATGGGCATCGTGGCGTATGCCAACCGCGTGCAGAACCTGATCGTGTTCGACGGCTCGGCCAAGGGCTGCGCGTCGTCCTTCGGCTGCTACGCCAGCACCGCCCGCGCGCGCTACCAGGGCGTCACGCTCTCGGGCAGCCACCGCATCGGCGACGTCACGCTGCGCGGCTCCTTCGACTTCCAGGACCCGCGCGACCTCGCCACCCACAACCTGCTCGCGCGCCGCGCGCAGCGCCACGCCACCATGGGCGCCGACTGGCGCATCGCGGGCTGGACGCTGGGCGCCGAGGTACAGACCTCCAGCCGCCGCTACGACGATGCCGCCAACAGCGTGAAGCTCGGCGGCTACACCGTGCTGAACCTGTCGGCCACCACGCAGATCACGCGCGACATCAACCTCGTCGCGCGCGTCGACAATGTGGGCAACAAGGACTACCAGTTCGCGCGGCTGTACGCCAATGCCGGCCGTACCGCCTACGTCGGTCTCAAGTGGACGCCTCACTAAACAGCCAGCCATACCAGCCGGGCGGCACCGCCGGTGCCGCGGCGGCCTCCTGCGCCGCTGTGCTGGTGGCCGCCCCGGCCTCGGGGCAGGGCAAGACCACGGTCGCGGCCGCGCTGGCCCGGCTGCATGCGCGCCGGGGCCGGCGCGTGCGCGCCTTCAAGTGCGGCCCCGACTTCCTCGATCCGCACTGGCTGGCGCTGGCCACCGGTGCGCCGGTGCATTCGCTGGACCTCTGGATGACCGGCGAGGCCGACTGCCGCGCGCGCCTGCATACGGCAGCCGCCGACAGCGACCTGCTGGTCATCGAAGGCGTGATGGGCCTCTTCGACGGTACGCCCAGCGCCGCCGACCTCGCGCAGCGCTTCGGGCTGCCGGTGCTGGCGGTGATCGACGCGCATGCCATGGCCGGCACCTTCGGCGCGCTGGCTTACGGGCTGCAGAACTTCCGCGACGGCCTGCCATGGGCTGGTGTGCTGGCGAACCGCGTGGCCAGCGAAAGGCACGGCCAGATGCTGAAGGACGCGCTGCGCGACCCTTCGCAATGGCTCGGCGCCTTGCCGCGCGATGCCCGTTTCTCGCTGCCCGAGCGGCACCTGGGCCTCGTGGCCGCAACCGAACTCGGCGACGCGCTGGCGCGGCTGGACGCGGCCGCCGACGTACTGGCCGACACGCCGCTGGGCCGCATGCCTGTCGACAAACTGCCGCAGGTGCGCTTCGAGGCCTCCGCATCCGACGAGGCGCAAGCCGTGCCGCCGCTGCTGGCCGGCCGAACCATCGCCATCGCGCGCGACGCCGCCTTCTCGTTCATCTACCCGGCGAACCTCGACGTGCTCACGGCGCTGGGCGCGAAGCTGAGCTTCTTCTCGCCGCTCGCGGGTGACGCCTTGCCGGCCTGCGACGCCGTCTGGCTGCCCGGCGGCTACCCGGAACTGCATGCGCAGGCGCTGTCGGCTTGCACGCCGATACGCGAATCGCTCGCCGCGCACGTCGCTGCGGGCAAGCCGGTCTGGGCCGAGTGCGGCGGCATGATGGCGCTCTTCGACGAGCTGGCCCAGCAGGACGGCGGAGAGGTCCACCGCCTCTGGGGCCTGCTGCCGGGACGGGTGACCATGCAGAAGCGGCTCGCCGGACTCGGTCCGCAACAGCTTTCCCTCGGCAGCCATGTGCTGCGCGGGCACACCTTCCACTATTCAAGCTGCGAGACTCCGTTGGAGCCGGTCGCGCATACGGCCCGGCCCGGCGCCACGCAGGCCGTCGGTGCGCGGGCCGGCGAGGCGCTGTACGTGCACGGTCCGGTCCGCGCGAGCTACTTCCATGCGTGGTTCGCGTCCAGTCCGCAAGCCACGGCCCGCCTTTTCGGCGCCATGCCCATCGAGTTGGAGAGCCATGCCGCATTCGACCAAGCCTGAAACCGTGGTGCACGAGTTCATTCTGGGCGGCCAGAAGAGCGGCAAGTCGCGCCGTGCCGAGCAGCGCGCCATCGACTGGCTTGCGGCCGACGCCCGCGCGCGCCGCGCCGTGCTGATCGCCACCGCGCAGGCCTACGACGACGAGATGCAGGAGCGCATCGTGCGCCACCAGGCCGACCGCGCCGAGCGCGTGCCCGGCATGCGCACCATCGAGGAGCCCATCGAGCTCGCGCGCGCCATCGTCACCCAGAGCACGCCCGAGACGCTGGTGGTGGTCGACTGCCTCACGATGTGGCTCACCAACCTGCTGATGCCGATGTCCTCCGAAGACGCCCGCCCCGTGACGCGCACCCCGGCGACGCACATCGCGATGCTGCTGGTCGCGCTGCGCGATGCGCCAGGGCCGGTGGTGCTGGTCGGCAACGAGATCGGTCTGGGCGTGATCCCGATGGGCCGCGAGACGCGCGCCTTCGTCGACGCGCTGGGTCGCCTCAACCAGGACGTGGCCGCCGCCTGCGGCCGCGTCACGCTGATGGCGGCCGGGCTGCCGCTGAGCCTGAAGGCGCCTGTCGCATGAAGATGATCCGCATCACGCTGGCGGCTTTCGGCCTGGCCTTTTTCGCCCTGGCCGCGCACGCACTCGACGTGGTCGACGAGCGCGGCGTTTCCGTGAGCCTGCCGCAGCCGCCGCAGCGCATCGTCTCGCTGCTGCCTTCGCTCACCGAGTCGGTCTGCGCGCTCGGCGCCTGCGACCGGCTGGTGGGCGTGGACCGGTACTCCAATTCGCCCGAGCGGGTGAAGACGCTGCCGCAGCTCGGCGGCGGGATCGATCCGAACGTGGAAGCCATCGTCGCGCTCAAGCCCGACGCAGTGCTGCTGGCCAAGTCCTCGCGCGTCACGCAGCGGCTGGAGGCGCTGGGCGTGAAGGTGCTGGTGCTCGAACCCAAGAGCCACGCCGACGTGCGCCGCGTGCTCGACAAGCTCGACCAGGTGCTGGGCACGCACGAGGCACCGAAGGTCTGGCGCGTGATCGACGCTAGCGTGTCGGCCGCCGCGCAGTCGGTGCCTGCAGGGGCGAAGGGCATGCGCGTGTATTTCGAAGTCAACAGCGCGCCGTACGCGGCGGGCGAGTCGTCCTTCATCGGCGAGACGCTTTCGCGGCTCGGCATGAAGAACATCGTGCCGGCATCGCTTGGCCCGTTCCCCAAGCTCAACCCCGAGTACGTGGTGCGCGCGAACCCCGATCTCATCATGGTCAGCGTGCGCAGCGCCCAAGGTCTGGAGCAGCGGCCCGGCTGGGCCGGCATCCGCGCGGTGCGCGAGGGCCGCATCTGCCGCTTCAGCGCCGAGCAGTCCGACGTGCTCGTGCGCCCCGGCCCGCGCATGGACGAGGCTGCGCGGCTGATGGCGCAGTGCATCGCCGAAGAGGGCGGCAAGCGATGAATGCGGCGGCCGTCAGGCACACAGCCCATCTGCGCCGCGTCCTGTTGCTCGGCGCCGGCCTGCTGGTGCTGGGCGCGGCGCTGATGCTGCTGGGCCTGGGCATCGGCAGCACCGGCTTCGAGAGCCTGTTCGCCGCGCGCCACGACCCGGTGGCGCTGCAGATCGTGTGGGACATCCGCCTGCCGCGCACGCTCGGCGCCTGGCTGGCGGGCGCTCTGCTGGGGCTGGCCGGGGCGGTGGCGCAGGGGCTTTTTCGCAATCCGCTGGCCGATCCGTACCTGCTGGGCAGCGCCTCGGGCGCCTCGCTCGGCGTGGCGGTGGCGCTGCTGATGTTCGGCGGCTCGGCCGCGAGCACGCAGTGGGTGATGCGGCTCGGGCTCACCGGGGCCGCCTTCCTGGGCGCGGTGCTGGCGGTGATGCTCACGCTGATGCTGGCGCGCGGCGTGCAGCAGACGCTGCGGCTGCTGCTGGCCGGCGTGATCGTCGGCGTGGTGCTCGGCGCCGCGAAAGACCTCATCACCATCGCCTCGGCCGACATCCTCCAGGCCATCCAGGGCTTCATCCTGGGCAGCACCGGCCTCGTCGGCTGGAGCGCCTGCGCGGTGATGGCCATGGTCGGCGCGGTCTGCCTGCTGCTGGCCTGGGCGCTGGCGCCGGTGCTCGACGGGCTCGCGCTCGGCGAGGCCACGGCGCGCAGCCTGGGCCTGCCGCTCGGCGCGATGCGCGCGGCGCTGGTGGTGGTGCTGGCGTTGGCCACGGGTGCGGCGGTGGCGCAGACCGGGTTGATCGCCTTCGTCGGCCTGGCCGCGCCGCACCTTGTGCGCTCGGTCGTCAAGACCACGCACGCGCGGTTGATCGTGCTGTCGGCGCTGATGGGCGGCTTGCTGCTGATGGCGGCCGACCTGCTGGCGCGCTGGCTGATCGCGCCGCAGGAACTGCCGGTGGGCGTGCTCACGGCGGTGCTGGGCGGCAGCTACCTGCT
>Ga0068853_100005059_pt1 | contig 10289 bp, 7 predicted proteins | sample KBSCornC32_FD_65655 | JGI IMG/M metagenome (GOLD analysis project Ga0068853, IMG submission 65655) | Corn rhizosphere microbial communities from Kellogg Biological Station, Michigan, USA - KBS Corn C3-2 | ecosystem: Host-associated > Plants > Roots > Rhizosphere > Soil ... | reverse complement strand
ATGGATACGCTGTAAAAATTTCTGACCTGCTGCTGATGAAAATATTCCTGTACATCGCCCATTAGTTTCAGCGCGAATTCAGTAGAGAAAATACAGGTGTTCTGTGCCTGGTCTTCCTTCAGAATGTCCGCCTGAACCGTGCCCCGCACCTGCGAAAGGGCTTTTGCCTTCAATGCGGTATATATTTCAGCAGGCAATACTTCATCGCCCGAAACACCCAGCAGTTTTAACCCCAATCCGTCATTTCCCCCGGGCAATTTCTCTGAACCGGAATCCATGTATGCCGGGAGATCCTCTCCGGAGAATTTCTGCTGAATTTTCTGGTTCACTTCTTCCCAGAGCCCTTTTTCCGAAATATATTTTTCACATTCCTGGTCAATGGCGGCATGCAGGAAAAATGCCAGGATCATCGGTGCGGGACCGTTGATCGTCATGCTGACTGAAGTTTTCGGATCGCAGAGATCAAATCCGCTGTATAATTTTTTTGCATCGTCCACCGTGCAGACGCTTACCCCGCTATTGCCGACTTTACCAAAGATGTCCGGCCGGGGATCCGGATCTTCTCCATATAAGGTAACGGAGTCAAAGGCCGTGCTTAATCTTTTATACGGCTGTCCTGCGGACACATAATGAAATCTTTTGTTCGTCCTTTCCGGCCCGCCTTCGCCGGCAAACATGCGCGTCGGATCTTCCGTTTCCCTCTTCAATGGAAAGACGCCTGCGGTATAGGGAAAAGATCCCGGCACATTCTCCTGGGCCTGCCAGTGCAGGATATCGCCCCAGTCCTGGTATTTCGGAAGCGCCACTTTCGGGATCCGGGTTCCAGATAAACTGGTAGTGAAAAGGGATTGGGTTATTTGCTGGTTCCGGACTTTAAAGCTGTACTGGTCCTGCTGATAGGATTTAATTTTCTCCTGCCAGTTTTTGATCAGCTTTCTGCTTACCGGTGTGAGTTTCGTTTCATAATAAGCAATGCGCCGGGTTAAGAACATTTGCAGATCGGCAGACACGGATTCGTCATCTGTCAGATTGCGCTTGTTCTCCCGCTGCCGGTCCTTATCTGGCTGATCATTTTTATCTCCGGGAAGTCCGGTTTTTTTTTCCGGATTGTTATCTTCCTGCGGAAACTTCGCCTCCTGTGGAAATTTCTCTTCCGCCGGCAATTTTACATCCGGCAACTTTTTACCAAGCTCTTTCAGCGCCCCATGCAACTGGTATAAGATTGTCGCAATACGTGACTGCTCTTTCACCAGCTCATTATATTCCCGGATCGCTTCGTGAATCTCACTCAGGTACCTGACCCTCGCAGCGGGGATGATTGACTTTTCCGTATGCGTTTTAATTTCCGGTAATTGCAATTCCGAAACAAAACGGGTTCCGCATTTCTGATCCAGCTTTTGTAAAAGCTGGTTGAACAACAATTGTGTTCCGGTATCATTAAACAGGGAGGCTGTGCTGGCGTACACCGGCAGCTCATCTTCCTTCGCTTTCCAGAGGCCATGATTCCGCTTGTATTGTTTACGCACCTCCATCAGTGCATCCGCCGCTCCGGGTTTGTCTGATTTATTGATGACAATCAGGTCGGCATAGTCGAGCATGTTGATTTTCTCCAGCTGACTGGCCGCGCCGTATTCGGGAGTCATCACATAAACACTCAGATCGCAATAATCCAGGATGGATGTATCGCTCTGACCGGTGCCCGCAGATTCCAGGATGATGAGATCGAAGGCAGCCGCGCGACAAATCTCCAGCGCTTCCCGCACATAGGCGCTGAGCGCCACATCTGTTTCGCGGGTGGCCAGGGAGCGCATGTACGCACGGGTAGAATGAATGCTGTTCATCCGGATCCGGTCGCCCAGCAGCGCCCCTCCCGATTTTTTTTTCGAAGGATCAACTGAAATAACGGCGATGGTTTTATCAGAAAATCCCTGCAGAAAACGGCGCAGGATCTCATCGGTGATACTGCTTTTTCCTGCTCCACCGGTACCTGTAATGCCAATCACCGGGATGGAGATAATTTTGGAAGAAGGCTCGTTTTCTTTTGCAACTTCAGCTTGCTGATTATTCCCCGCAACTGCCGGATCTGTAAATCCATTTTCCGCAACACTTATATTTCTGGCAATCCGGCGGATATCCTTATATTCCGACAACGGCGGAGTACCATTCCAATGCATTTCAGCCTTCCAGAATTGATTTGTTTCCGGTTCTTTCTGATCGAATGTTTTTTCTGTCTGTCGGATCACATCTTCAATCATTCCTTCCAGTCCCATTTCCCGGCCATCATCCGGAGAATAGATGCGGCTGATCCCGTATGCCTGCAGCTCTTTAATTTCCGTTGGAAGGATGGTTCCCCCGCCGCCACCAAAAATGCGGATATGTCCGCAACCGCTTTCCGCCAGCAGGTCTTTCAGGTATTTAAAGAATTCAATATGTCCGCCCTGGTAAGAAGTGATGGCAATGGCCTGTACATCTTCTTCGATCGCCGCTTCCGCAATTTCCTGTACACTCCGGTTATGCCCGAGATGAATCACCTCCACGCCCTTGCTCTGAAATATCCTGCGCATGATATTGATGGCGGCATCATGTCCGTCGAAGAGAGAAGTGGCCGTCAGCAGCCGGATGCGTTGTGCGGAATTGTTCATTGGAAAGGGCCTGGTGAATCAGCAAAATTACTTTAAAAACTAATGACTGTTAGTTTTTAGAATAGGAACCGGCAAACCTGCAAATGACAAGAGAGATTAAAATTTGCCCGGCCTTTTAGTTTTTTATGGACTTTACAAACGTGATTACACGGTGTAAGCATTAGCAAAATTGAATTATTTTACAATTTGTCTTGAATGCACTAGCGATGAAGCCGATTTACAAAGCCCTTGTCTGGTATTTATGGAATATGATTTTCGGAATAGCTCCGTTTTTAATATTCGGATATTTATGGATTTCCATCGATGACAAGATATTAAGCGAAACCGTTAAGTTGGAAATATTCCACCTTACCAGAGACCTGATCTTTATTTTTTATTGCGTGGCGATGGCTGGCAGTGTTTCGTTGGATTTTCTTTTTTGTAAATACAAATATCCTTTTCACATTTATTTTCTGATGGGAGTAATTCCATGCTCCATTTTTGGCTTGGTAGCCCTGAATTATTCAATATTGATTCTCAACAAGTTAGAAAGCACAAATATCTCAAAACTGATAATAACACAAGGTATTGTATTTGCGATTATTAGTATATTCTGTATTTTCGCTAAAAGTCATCTTTTGACCAAAGAACAACAATTGGAAAAGAACAGAGCTAAAACCACATGACATGAACACAGCATCTTTTATAATCAACCTTATCATATTAGCTATAGCAGCGGTCGCTCTCTATTTTTTCATTTCAGAGGTTAAGAAGGAAGATAAAAAAAGGGCACATCATTAATAATTTACCCGACTCTTCCATTGCCATTGCTGCATTCTACCCGCCGTTAATATCTCCGCCTAATAACTTTTTACAGTCCAACTAATCTGATTTCTATCTGTTCCCGCTGTTTTTCCCAAACTTCTAAAAAAATCGTTCTATGCCAATATTTACCATCCCACAATCCAAAGGTGCAGTCAGTTCATTCCCGATAAATCTTTCCAATATTTTATATTTTAGCAGAGGAAACCGGATCGTATCAAAAAACATATCCGGAGCAGTTACCAAAACAAATTACTACACCATTGAATTTGCCTTCCTGAATAACAAGGAAATTTATTGGTATTTTGAAAAGGAAGCCGATCGCGAAGAGGAGTTTTCCCGATTGCTAAGTTTGTAAAAATGGCGGAGACATCCTTTTCGTTCACTCCTGTATCAAAAACGAACATTTATTATTCATCAAAAAAGAATATTTGATTGATTTCTAATTTATTACAAACATGGTACTGATTTGGTATTTAAAATATCCATGCTCAAAAATTACTTCAAAATAGCGTGGAGAAATCTCTGGCGGAATAAAAGTCTCTCTTTCATCAACATTTTCGGGCTCTCCATCGGAATGGCTTTCGCTATCCTCATCGGTTTGTGGATACAGTATGAAACGGGATATGATTCCTTTCATAAAAACAGGGACCGCATTGCCCTGGTAATGAAAAATGTGATGTTTAATGATCAGCGTAGCACTCAGGAATTAACTCCGCTTCCGCTATACTATGAACTGAAGAATAATTATCCGGAAGTAGAAAGAGTTACCCGGGTGGCCGCAGCCGGTACGCACAGTTTTGTTGTGGGTAATAACAAATTCGCCAGACAGGGTTTGGATGCAGACCCGGACTTTCTTCAAATGTTTTCTTTTCCGGTGTTGCAGGGAGATGTCAGATCGGCCCTGCAGGATCCCAATTCCATTGTGCTGACCCAATCGCTGGCATCCGTGTTATTCAACACGGAGAATCCAATCGGGAAAATTATAAAACTGGATAACCTGGATAATTTCAGGATAACTGCCGTGATAGAGGATGTTCCCAAAAACTCGACCTTAACCTTTGATTTCTTAATCCCCTACGAATTTGAAGTGGCGCACTCAGATTTTGTCAGAAATAACAAAACGGATTGGAGTAATAATTTTCTGATGAATATGGTTGAGCTGAAGAAAGGCGCTTCCATGGAAGCACTTTCAAAAAAGCTCGGGCCATTGAATGTACAGCGGGACGGCAGGATAAAAAACCAGGTGCTTTTTCTGCAGCCCTTAAGCAAACTGCATTTGTACGGTGATTTTAAAAACTGGGTGAACGTGGGTGGTAAAATAGAATACGTCTGGCTATTTGGAATCATCGGCATTTTTGTGCTGCTCATTGCCTGTATAAATTTTATGAACCTGTCCACAGCCCGCTCAGAAAAGCGCGCGAAAGAAGTGGGTATCCGGAAGGCGGTCGGCTCAAGGCGTATACAGTTAATCGCGCAGTTTTTTAGCGAATCCATACTCACGGCATTCCTTTCTTTTTTACTTTCCCTGGCGCTGATAAAAATGTTATTGCCCTGGTTAAAAGACCTGGGTTTTGAAAATATCAGGTTCGATTTCAATAATGTATTCCTGATGGCTTCTGGATTGATTGTTTGTCTGATTGCCGGATTGATTGCAGGCAGTTATCCCGCTTTATATCTTTCTTCCTTTTTACCCGTCAGGGTTTTGAAAGGAGTGATGAAACAGGGCCGCGGTACTGTTATGTTTCGCAAAATGCTGGTTGTATCCCAGTTCAGTATTTCCATTGGATTAATCATCTGCACGGTAATTGTTTTTCAGCAGATCCAACACGCCAGAGAACGATCGCTGGGCTATAACCCCAATAACCTGATTTCCATTGGCACCAGCAAGGACCTTGCGGAACACTATGCAGCACTGAAACAGGATCTGCTGAACAGCGGCTATGTTGAAGCGGTATCGAAAGCCTCTCAGCCGATGACCAGCGTCTACAATCAATGGAGCAGTTTTAGCTGGGATGGAAAGGATCCCAATGCGGATATTTCACTGGATGTCATCATAACCGAATGGGACTTTGAAAAGACAGCAGGCTTAAAATTCATACAGGGCAGGCCCTTTTCAGGAGATTATAAAACGGATTCGAATGGGGTGATCCTGAATGAAACGGCATTAAAAATAATTGGCTATAAAGATCCCGTGGGGAAGACAATGAAATTGGGTAACCGGATAATAACCATTACCGGTATCGTTCAGAACATCTTATTGGATAATCCGTTTAAGCCGATCCGGCCCCTGGCCATCTTATTTGATGCCGGCCCCGGAAATAATATCTTCCTCAGGTTAAAGCCAACGGCAGATCTCAAAAACGCATTGGCCGCTTTCAAACCAATTTTTGATCGTTACAATCCAACATTGCCCTTTGAGTACAGCTTTGTGGATAAGGAATTTGCAAAAAAATTCGCCACAGAAAATCAGGTGAGTAAACTGTCGGCCATATTTGCCGGGCTCGCTATTTTTATTTCCTGTCTGGGTTTATTTGGTCTGGCTTCCTTCATGGCGGAGCTCCGGGCCAAAGAAATAGGAATCCGGAAAGTATTGGGTGCGTCTGTCGCCAATCTCTGGGCGCTGATATCCCGGGAATTTGTCTGGCTGGTTTTATTGGGCTGCCTGATCGCAACGCCTCTCGCGTTAATACTGATGAAGAACTGGTTGCAGAAATTCGATTATCGGATTGATATCAACTGGTGGGTGTTTGCCCTTGCGGGGTTGCTGGCGCTGGTCATTGCTCTGGTTACTGTAAGCACCCAGGCCATCCGGGCAGCATTAGCAAATCCGGTAAGCAACCTTCGCTCAGAATGAGCTACGGTTGCCAGAGACAGTCTCCGTTCAGAATAAACTGTGATCACCAAAGATCGTCTGCATTCCGAGCAAACCTCCGCCGGTAAGATTAAGAGCAGATGATCGATTGGTAGCTGCCGGTTAAGAGCAAGCCTCCTTTTCCTCATAAACGATATACCGGCTATCGCAATCAATTTCTTCATGCTGTTTATGGACGGAAACTCTCCAGATATCTTTCAATTCTTCTTTTGCCCTTTTATCCAGTAACCGGAAGACATATTCTATTTCCGTAAAACTATCTTCTATAGGATGCTGGGCCTGAACATGTAAAATAAACAGCTTCGAATGATAAAGCCCTCCAAAATTGGCATCTTCCAGCCATACCAGTGAATAGTGTTTATTTTCTTCGCCGGCTTCGCAAAAAACACGATTAAGCCTTTTTATAATTGTTTTTCTATCCATAATGCAATCCCGTGAATCGAAATTAAGAATTTTTCCACTTCCTGTGAAGTCTTACCACCCGAATATCTTACCTCCTCTGACCACTCACAAACAGAAGACCATTGGGCCTGAAGGCTTAAATCTGATAAGACATCCTTTTTTAATTCTGTAAAAACGCCCGACAATAGTAATAATTGCTCAAAATCATGGCTTTTAAAAGTTTGGGGGAATTTAAGCTGTTTCAAAATCCCACTACTCTCATCATAAAAGTTTTCAATTCCAAATGTTCTGCAGATCCTTGCTTTTAGCATCAGTTCAATCGTATATCCCGCGGTATAATATGCCCAATCACAGTGGTTCTCTTCTAAAAGACATGCTGCCTCTTTTAATTTCGCCCATGCTAATTTTTGAATATTTGAGATACAATCCATTCGTAAGCATAAATGGCAAATATTATTTCGTTTTTCTGATTTAAACAGGGGAAAAAAGGCTTAACTCTAAGTGAAATCACCCTACCCAAAAAGGCAAATGCAAATCGGGCTTGTACACTTGCAGGTCAAAAACTTTAACCCTTTCAACACATTGGCATTACATTAAATCTGAAAGAAAAAGTAATTTTTATGCCGATTGAGGCCGAAGTTCATGTCCGGAATTACGAAGGGCGCTGCCAACGGCAAATTTAAGATTGAAGTAGCCCTGCTGGCAGGATTTATACTCGCGGTTCCTGTTGTGTAGTCAGAACAGGTTGAATAATATTTACTTTGATGGTTGCGATGGCGGATGATCCGCAATGGATGCTATTTCCATTTCCCGCTCTTCCGGGAATTTTAAAAACAGTCGTCTTAATAATTCATCGGGAAAAGAGTTGTCGGAAAATCGTTTCCGCCCGGAGACTTTAACCGTAGCATGGAAGATTGTGCTGGACAACCGACCCCTGGAAACCCGCTCCCTGGAAACTTCAACCGAAGACACAGGCTGCATAAAATCATTGTATAGCTGTTCAAAGGCTTCTTCCCCTGTTCTTCCCTGCTTCAGTAATTGCATGGCCATTCCCGTCAACTTTCGGTATAAGCCATGTTCCTGCTCCGGCAATAACCGATAGATGGCTGAAGCGATTTTGGATGCCTTCCCCAGCAGGCCGGCATACTGCATGGTCAGTTTAAAGGCCGGATCTTGCCGGACCCGCCTGGCCGTGAGGCTGCTGATGACACGGACATAATATCCCCCCGCCATCCGGTAACCCAGGAGATTACCGCGGCGACCAATAAAAGGATTTGGTCCTGTCTGTTTTGCCATTGTTTAAATCTGCTACCCGTTTTAAAAATTAAAAGATATCATTTAATTCCCCTGACAGCGGAAAGTAACCCAAAGCTCCTGGTTTAAGTATTGAAATACCTTTTGATACCCTTTAAAAAAGCAAGTTAAAGCGCACTTTGACTGCGGCAGGCAGCAGACCGGGAGGACATCGAATAAGCCAATGAGGGGTAGATAAAAGAGCCGTTTCCTGCCAAAAATTTCGAACCCACCAACATATTCTTAGCTTTGAACCACAACGTATTCATTATGACCATTGATGCGGAAGTCCATTTCTGGAAATACGGAAAAGCTACCGGAGCAACGCTGATCCGGAATAATAAAATGATGCGGAAGGATTATCTTCCTTCGGATATCTCCCTCAACCTGCAACGCAACCAGGTAGATGCCTGCATCGCCGTGGCCGCCGAACCGGCCGAAGTGGAAACGCGGTTTCTTGCAGAATTGGCTTTAACCCATCCGGTTATTCGCGGCGTTATTGGCTGGATAGATCTAAAAGGGAAAAATGCGGGCGAAAGAATTGAAGAACTTTCTTCCTATACCGCCATCAAAGGATTTACACTGGATGCTTCCGGCGAAAACCCTTTTCCTCCGGAAGAAGCGATGCGGGCGCTGGCACAGCACGACTACTCCCTGGATCTGAAACTTTCTTCCGATACCAATACTCCGCAACTGAACGAACGGATCCATTCTCACCCCGATCAGCATTTCGTGCTGGAACAATGCGGAAATCCGGACGCAAAGCAGCCACCATCTGCCGCATGGATCCAGCAGATCCGGCAACTGGCGAAAAATCAAAACCTGTTTTGTAAAGTTTCCGGGCTGTTCACTTTGAGCAACTGGAAATCCTGGAAGCCGGCAGATTTCTACCCCTTCCTCGATACCCTGTTTGAAGCCTTCGGGCCGAACCGGCTGCTGTATGCCAGCGACTGGCCCTTTATCCTGCTCTCCGGTTCCTATGTGCAGTGGAAAAGTCTGCTGGAGAAATATACAGAACGGATGAACGAGGAAGAAAAAGAAAATTTCTTCGGAAAAAATGCAGCCCGCATCTACCGTCTCTGATTGCAATTATCATTAACTTGACCACATGAAAAAGCTGCTGCTCCGGAGAAAATCCCTTGCCCTCTTAATTCCTGCCCTGATTATATTCTCCTCCGGATTTTCACAAAGCATCGACCCCTGGGTCATTTCCGCTTCACCGGTTAAGCCGGAGGGTTATTATGGTATCACGGTAGCCAACGGCATGATCGGCATTGTTTCCTCGCCGGAGCCTTTCAAAGTAAAAGACGTCGTACTCGCGGGCGCTTACGATCAGTACGGCCGCGGACGGGTAAGCAATTTCCTGCGCAGCTTTAACCTGCTGAATATGCGGTTCAGCGTGGATGGACAGGATCTCGGCGCAAAGGATATCACCCATATGAAACAATCGCTGGATATGCATCATGCCAGCTTCACCACTTCGTTCGACTACCTCGATAAGGCTTCCATCAGCTACACCTATTATGCTTTACGGGAACTTCCTTTTACCGTGCTGATGGATATTTCCGTTACCGCGAAAAAAGATATCGAGATCACACCGGCCAGCGTAATGGAAGCGCCGGACGCCCTGCGCGACGTGCAGAATTATTATAATGAAATTGACCGTCCGCATGTGCTCATTTCCCTGCTGACCTCCGAAGCGAAAAGTCCGACGGGAAAATTAACCATGTGCGCTTCCAATACCTTTTTATTCAGTGAACCGCACGGCTCCGAACCGCGTGTTATTCATGAAATGTGGGACAATAATCTGCACCTCATGAAATTTTATAAGAAGATCCGCGCCGGGGAGACCTATCGTTTCTCCATTGCCGGTTCTTCCATCACCTCCGCTCATCATGATGATCCGCTCAACGAAGCAGAACGTTTAACCATATTCGCCAAACTCCAGGGCCGCGACCGGCTGGTTCAGTTTCACAACCAGGCCTGGGACGAACTCTGGAAGAGTGATATCGCAATTGAAGGGGACGAACAATCGCAGCAGGACGTGCACAGCATGCTCTATCACCTCTATTCTTTTTCCCGCGAAGGCACGGCATTGAGTCTCTCCCCGATGGGATTGAGTGGTCTCGGTTACAACGGCCATGTATTCTGGGACGCCGACCTGTGGATGTATCCGGCCCTGCTCGTGCTGCATCCCGAAATTGCCCGGTCCATGGTGGAATACCGGTTCGACCGGCTGGAAGCGGCCAAAAGAAACGCATTTTCGCACGGTTATA
>Ga0068853_100005056_pt1 | contig 10290 bp, 5 predicted proteins | sample KBSCornC32_FD_65655 | JGI IMG/M metagenome (GOLD analysis project Ga0068853, IMG submission 65655) | Corn rhizosphere microbial communities from Kellogg Biological Station, Michigan, USA - KBS Corn C3-2 | ecosystem: Host-associated > Plants > Roots > Rhizosphere > Soil ... | reverse complement strand
CAGGAAAAACATTTGCCGCACGAAGCGTGGCATGTGGTACAGCAAAAAGAGGGCAGGGTACAACCCACCGCTCAAATGAAAGAGAAAATAAATATCAATGACGATATAGGGCTGGAAAAGGAAGCGGATATGATGGGCGCAAAAGCGATGCAATTAAAAAATAATCAGTCTGTACCATTGTCAGAAGGTCTTAAAAATGCAGGCAGCTTGCGTGAAGGAGCTAATTCGCTCTATCAAAGAATGAAATGGTCAAGAGGGCCTCTTGATGGTAAGGAGACAAATGTTGATTGGAAAACAATTACATTAGGAGGAGACCAGGTAGGTGTCGGAATGGAAGCATTCCCACTTGGCCCGGAACATTTGCAGGGCGGCCCGCCAAAGTCGGGTGTGCAAAGTAAACTGATGAATATGCTGCCTACCGATCCAAGTTTATCTAATCCGGATAAATATATCAGGGGACACTTACTAAATGATAACCTTGGCGGACCGGGTGATTCCGAAAACTTATTTCCAATTACAGGAAATGCCAATAAAGAACACGAAAGGGTAATTGAAAGCAAAGTAAAAAGATGGGTAAATGATGATAAACAGTGGGTTAAATATACTGTAGATGTCACTCCGGGCACAGTTGATCTGTCTAAGGGGGTCGTGAATTCCAGGTTTGTATGTGCTGCACACATATGGGACCCTCATTCTAACACTTTTGGCAATTCTATTGCTGCAAATATAACGTCACAATATAAGCAGGAACATAAAACCGATGAGACGAATGCAGCAGACAAGGGTCAGCGGGCAGCAGTTGGTTCGCAAGCAGCATTTTACACACCAGAACTTTCCAAGAGCAAAAAAACAAAACAAGCTTTTGATGAAGAGACCTTTGAACATATTGGTTTTCTGTTTGGAAATCCTGATACTGCAAAACTCCTTAAAAAACTGCTTATGGAGTACGAGGGCATAGGACAGGGAACTATAGCCCAGCTACAGCATATAGCAACTTTCAGTAATTTATCTGATGCCGATAAGAACGTACTTACAGCAATGAGCAGGGTGATAAATGCTGTTGGTGGCAATGACGAGTTGAAGGCGATCATCGGCGACGTTTACGATGAAGAATTTTAAAATACTTGCAAGATATGTACTCAAGTAAAAAAAATGCTGACCGTATCGGAAGCGAGAGTAGCTATCCGGTTCAAAATAAGATGGGTGATCACTCCGGTCGTTATCTTGAGGATAAAAGGCCCGATACTATTACTCAGATGAAGCAACTGGAATCTGCAAATGCAGTTGTGCAACTTGGGAAGAAAGATGGAAAAATGCGTGCAGGAATGCCTAAAAAATCCAAAGCCGGTTCAAAGGAAAAGCAGCAATCAAAAGCGCAAAGAGCATTTAATTCTATTCGATCTTACAGATCTGACTTTTGCCTGGAGAACGATGTAACAGTTCAGCATGTAACACAATATTTAAGTGAGGGCCATCAACTTCATGGCCACGCAAGCGCTGACAGCAACAGCAATGAAAATTCTGCTACCACGCATGACGCGGATGCATTTGTTGGTTGGTTTCGTGGCAAATATGGCGCACAGTGATATTCAATGATCTCATTTTGTCAAAACGAGAAAGATGATCTGGCACCTGTTTTTCCGAAAATTTGCCCTGCGATAAATCAAAATCAATTATTATTGTAGGTTCATTCATTAAATGCCTTGAAAAATAGGTGTTAAAAACCTAGGGGGAATGGGGTTGGAGAGATTGCCTTTTTTATATTTCAAAAAAACTAACAAAACTGGTCAAAACCTATTCAAAGGTGCTTTTCTAGCCGCGTTTTTATTGCTTGCAGTTACAGCACGTGCCCAGATCGAAATGGTGATGGATGACCACGCCGATCAGCATATTTTTACTTACGGTGAAATACAATGCCTGGAGGATCCCAAAGGAACGCTTCAATTTGACCAGGTTTCATCCGGGACGGGTTCTGCACAATTCAAAGACAGCTGGTCAAGCACTCCGCAGAATTATGATATTGGTTCAGTATACTGGTACAGGATCAGGATAAAACACCCTTCATTAACCCAAAAGAAATGGATACTGGAGTTTTTTGATCAAACAATTGATGATGTCACCGCCTATATTCCGACAGCAAGCGGCGCTTATCAAAGCAAACATTTTGGAGCGCTGCATAAATTTGGCGAGCGTACCTATCACCATAAAAACTTTGAGCTCAATCTTGATATTTACCCGGACAAGGAACTGACCTATTATTTTAGAGTAAAATCACACCAAACTGCCGACATCATTATTGTGCTGCGTTCTGTAGGCTGGTTTATTCAATATGCCCTTGACGAATACCTGTTGTTCGGCGTGTTTTATGGCATGATACTGGTTTTCTCTTTTTACAACCTGTTGATGTTCCTGGCGATAAGGCAGCGGCAATACCTCTATTATATTTTTTATAACCTGAGTGTTGCATTTTATGAGCTTTGTAACGATGGCGTGGGCTATGAATACCTCTGGCCCAATTCGCCTGTATGGAATCAGTATGCCTATGGTTTTGCGCTTTGTTGTGTGAGCGTTTTTGCGTTAATGTTTACGGATAAGCTGCTATTTGTAAAAACCAACGCACCATGGTTACATAGGCTTATCCAGGCTGTTATCGGCATCAGGATCATATTTTTCTTTATTTGCTTTTTTATAGACAAACAATGGTTCAACTATAAATTCCTCGAAATTATACCGCTCTGTATAGCCTTTTTTACAGGTATTTATGTGTTTATAAGAGGGTACAGGCCAGCCAGGTTCTTTGTGCTTGGTTATAGTTTCCTGTTTGTCGGCTTTATGATAAAGCTGTTAAGTGCATTCGGGCAGATCGACGTGGGCACAGTAGGTTATTACAGCCTGAGTATCTGCTTTATACTCGAGATGATATTCTTCGCTTTTGCTTTGAGTGACCAGGTACGTGTTTTGAAAAAATCGAAGGAAAATGCTCAGCGCGAGATGATCAGGCAATTGAGGGAGAAGGAAAAGCTTAAAGAATCAATCAATGTTCGCCTGGAAAAGGAGGTGCGGGAAAGGACAGCCGAAGTAATTGATAAAGCGCGAATCATTGAGCAGCAGAATGAAGATCTTAACCACGCCAATGAGATTTTGCAGCGACAGGCTCAGGAGATTATGCGAATGAACGAGTTGCTTGAGATCGACAATAAAGTGCTCCAGCATGATGTTGAGAAGGTAAGCCGTGATAGGATCATGTCGACAGAAGTCGACTTCGAAGAATTCAGCAAAATTTATCCCGATGCAGACAGCTGCTACCGCTTACTGGCTGAACTGAAGTGGAAGCAGGGATACAAATGTCACAAATGTGGCAATGACCATTCATTTAGCGGCCGGACCCCATACAGCCGCAAGTGTACCAAATGCAGTCATGAGGAATCGGTAACTGCATTTACTCTTTTGCACAACATACGAATCCCCATCACCAAAGGCTTTTACCTGATCTTCCTGGTTTACTCCAGTAACGGAAAAATATCATCACACAAGCTTGCCGAAATACTGGCCATACGCCAAAGCACTTGCTGGCAATACAGTAATCGTATTAAAAAATTATTAGCAGGCCGCCCCAGAAAGAATAAGTCTGAAAACGGTGAAGGATGGAGCAAATTGCTTCTCGAGGACGTCCATGTTCAGTAACATGTGCTCGCACATACAGTATATTCGCTAATTACGAAACTTTTTAAAGTTCTTTTTTGCCCGGTGTTTTTCCGTATCAATCACTCCTTGTTTTTCATGGTTTTAACTCACAGTTTTAACTAATAATCAACGCGTTACACGAATCGATCAGGTGGTATTAAAGCGTATCGATTTTATTGTAACTATCTAAATATCAAATGATTGCAAAGAAAAAATTACAAATTGTTTTTGTCTTTTTGCATTTGTTAGCATTAACTTTACCCCATCTTAATAAAAATGCCGACGGCATTTAACCAATTTTTAAACTTTCTACGAAAAGCATGAAAAAAAAACTTACTTTAATTGTGGTCATGCTGTTAACCGGATGTGCTTTGGCCTTTGCACAAACCAAGGTTAGCGGAATTGTAAAAGATGACCAGGGGGCTACTCTGCCCGGCGTAACTGTTACAGAAAAAGGTACCGCGAATGCGGTGACTACCGATGCCAACGGTAAATTCTCTATTACTGCCCCAGGAAATGGAACATTGGTATTCTCATTTATCGGATTTGATATGCAGGAGCAGCCAATCAATAACCGGCTGGAGATCAATGTATCACTTATCTCATCAAATAAACAGCTTAGTGAGGTTGTAGTTGTAGGGTATGGGTCTCAAAAGAAAAAGGACATCACATCAGCTATTTCAACTGTAAGTACCAAAGACGTTAGTTCTAGACCAATTGTTAATACATCTGAGGTATTAGACGGCAAGGCAGCTGGTGTGCAGGTATTTAATGCGTCCGGTGCGCCAGGCGGTGGTAACTTTAGTGTCCGGATCCGAGGTGCCTCATCTCCAAACGGATCTGAGCCACTTTATGTTGTTGACGGTGTAGTTGTGCCTAACACACAAAGTGTTGACCCGAACAGCATTGAATCCATTAGTGTTTTAAAGGATGCATCGGCAGCAGGTATCTATGGCTCATTAGGTGCTACAAACGGTGTTGTTCTGATCACCACCAAAAAAGGTGCTAAAGGGCAGACTAAGGTTGAAATAAACATGTACACCGGTAAACAGCAAATAATTAAAAAATTAGATATGCTGAATGCCCAGCAGTACAAGGATCTTTTAACTGATGAATATACGAACGCCGGGCAATCTGTACCTGCTTATCCAACCAATTTTACTGCAAATAATAACTGGCAGGATATAACCTATCGCACGGCTAATCAAAGCGGAGTAAATGTGGGTATGTCCGGTGGGTCAGACAAAGGAACTTTCTATTTGGGCTTAGGTGATCTGAACCAGGATGGTATTATCAACGGCACAAATTTTAAGCGCTACTCTATCAATTTGAATCTGGAGCAGCAAATGAAAAGTTGGTTAAGTATGGGAACCAACATCTCTTATAATCGGCAGGATGGAAGGACTGTAAACGATAACAATTCTGCGAATCATGGCGGGGCGGTTTTAGCTGCCTTATATACTCCTCCAATTGTTCCTATATATAATTCTTCGGGAATGTATCAGAACAATATTGATAATTCATCAAACCCTTTAGATGACATCTACGCTAATGAAAATCATTATGTAAGAAATAATTTATTAGGAAATGTTCATGCTGAAATTACATTGCCATATCAGATCAAGTTCCGTTCTCAGTTTGGAATTTCGCTAAACAATTATAACACAGATAACTTCACTGACCCTTTGCTGGATCAGGGCGCAAGCCAGGTTAATGGTATTGGTAGCAGCGAGAATAATGAAACATTCCGCTATACCTGGGATAACACCTTAACCTACTCAACAACAATTAATAGTGTGCACAGCATAACTGCTGTAATAGGAACTTCGGCAATCGAGGAAAAATATACCGATAGCTATTTGTATGGCACAGGTTTTCCGGCTGGAGTAACCACTTTAAATGCTGCGAGCGCCAACAAATCAATTTCCAGTTATAAAACCGATTGGACCACAAACTCATATTTTGGGCGTCTTAATTATAGCTACAATGATAAATACCTTTTAACTGCATCGTTAAGAGCTGACGGATCGTCCAGGGCTGGTATCAACAACCAATGGGGATACTTTCCAGCGGTGTCTGGAGCGTGGCGCATCTCTCACGAAGATTTTCTGAAAAACAATAACTTTATTAGCGACCTTAAATTAAGGGCCGGTTATGGTGAAGTAGGTAACTTACCGCAGACTTTGTATAACAGCTACAGTACATTAAATCCTGCGGCATATTTATTTGGAGGTAACAGTGCCTCAGGTTACAATCCTACCAACCCCGCAGGTAATCCAGATTTAAAATGGGAGAGCACGAAAGGTTTAAATATTGGGTTTGACCTCTCAATTTTACATGACCGTTTATCATTAAGTGCTGATTACTATAGTAAAAAGACAACAGATTTTATTTTCCCTGTTGTTATTTCAACGGCTGAAGGCGGAGCCGCAAATCTGAAAAATACAAATTTGCCGGGCTTTGTGTTGAACAAGGGCATTGAGTTTTCAATAACCGGCAGAATATTAGCGGAAAAAGATTTCACATGGACAGCTACACTGAATGCTTCGTTCAATAAAAATACCGTTAATGGCATACCACAAATATTGGATGCTACCGGAAACAAAGTTGACCAAACGTTCCCTTTCGGTGGCATAGCCTTTGGTGGAAGCGGGAATGCAACCAACCTTTCGATAGTTAAAAACGGACTTCCTTTAGGAGCATTCTATGGTTATCAGTTTGCTGGCGTTGATCCTGCTACAGGTAACGCTTTATACAAAACAGCAAGCGGAGGTACCACTGTAAATCCGACTTCCGATGATCAAACTTACCTGGGTAGTGGCTTGCCAAAAGCGGTATATGGCTTTGCAAACAGCATTAATTACAAAAATTTTGGATTAGATTTTTTATTTGATGCAGTAGCTGGTAACAAGGTATTTGATGCTACAAGAGTTGAGACAGAGGGTATGTATATCTCAGGAAATGCCACCACAGCTGTGTTAAATCGATGGAGAAAACCTGGTGATATTACCGATGTGCCCGCACCTTATTACGGTGGTACAAACAGCGCAGGTGTCTCAACTATATTACCATCGTCGCGCTTTATCGAGAGTGGGGCCTTTGTAAGATTGAAATCTTTATCATTAAGTTATCTTATCCCGGGAAGTTCGCTTCAGAAACAAGGAATAAAAATCCGCGTATTTGCAACAGCACAAAACCTGTTTACTATTACCAAATACAAAGGTTATTATCCAGAGGTCAACGCGTTTAGCTCAAGCTCGCAAAGCGGTGGGACGCTGGGCGCACCTAGTTCGACAGCAATTGGTATAGATTATGGTACATACCCGCAAACCAAAACGTACACCGCCGGCTTGAATGTATCATTTTAACAATCCTAAATTTTAAGAAAATGAATAATTATCATAAAATATTAACAATTGCGGTGTGCATCACAGTTGGGCTTACATCCGCTTGTAAAAAAGACTTTTTAAATAAACAACCAATATCCCAGGGCACAGCAGGTAATTACTATAAAACTGCAAGCGATGCCGAAGGAGGCTTGGTTGGGGCATATCAGCAAGCTTTTTTAAATGATCAGTATTGGGTTTGGGATTATACAACTAATGGCGATGCGCGCGCAGACAACTGCTATGCAGGTGGTGATAATCCAGACAATTTTGCGGTAGATAACTTTAGTCAAACCGCGCTTAACGGAAATGTGACCCGCGACTGGCAGGGCCTTTACCAGGATATTTATGCCTCAAATATAGTTTTAGATTATGTTCCTAAAATCGCGGCCTCTCAATTTGCAGGTAACCGGCAGCAGGAGATTTTAAGCGAAGTGAAATTTATAAGAGCTTTATCTTATTTTCAACTCGTTACAACTTATGGTGACGTTCCATTGATTCTAACAACTGTAAATGTTCCTTCTAAACCAACAAGAACGGCAGCAGCTCAAGTGTATGCTCAGATAGAAAAAGATTTACTTGACGCTGAAGCTGTATTGCCAGTTTCCTTCTCAAATGTTGGCCATGCTACAAAAGGTGCCGTGGAAGCTTTACTGGCCAAAGTTTACGCCCAGGAAGGTAAGTATCAAGAGTGCTTAGACGATTGTAATAAAGTGATAAACAGTGGGCAATATTCATTGGTTCCTAATTTCACCACGTTGTTTGATGGTACAAAAAATACTACGGAGTCGATATTTGAAATACAGCACTCGTCTGCCAGCGGTTTTACCACTTACAATGTTTCATTGTATCTTCCGGCTCAGTTCGGCACCTATTCTTTCAAAAAGTTCAACCTTCCAACAAATGATTTGGTTAATCTTTATAAGGCTCAGGGCGATAATATTCGTTTAAATTCGTCTATATACCAAGCAACAGTGGCTTCAGATGGTACAGCTGCGGGCGACCCCATTCCTGCACCATATACAGCAGCGTCCGCCACAGTTCCATTCTTATACAAATGGAAAACTAATATATCGCAATTCGGCGGCGGTACAGATAATACCATACTGCTACGTTTAGCTGACATTATTTTGTTGAAAGCAGAAGCATTAAACCAATTGGGCCAAACAACAGAGGCAATCCCATTGGTAAATCAGATAAGGGCAAGGGTCCAATTGGCCCCAATTACTGTAACTGCAAAGGCTGATGTTGCTTTGGCTATATTAACCGAGCGGAGAATGGAACTGGCTTTTGAAGGGAATCGCTGGAATGATTTGTTAAGATATGGCAGTCAATATACCATCTCTTTAATGAATAGCCAGGTTGATCCTACAGGAAAACCTTTGACATATAATGTAACTCAAAGTAAATTGTTGTTCCCTGTTCCGTATAACGAAATACAACTCGATGGTAACCTTACCCAAAATCCGGGCTATTGATTAATAATTGGTTTTTGATTAAGCCGCTCTCGTGAGGGGGCGGCTTTTAATTGTTTACAAAATCTATCTACGAAAAATGTATAATCGAAAATATCTCTTAATCGGTCTGTTCTTTATTCTGTGTTTGGGGGCGTACACGGCAAACGGTCAGCAACACTTGACTAAAAACGAAAAACCACAGCTTTGGCTTACAGATCCGGACCATGGGATACTTTTTAAACAGCAAACGGTACAAACTGCTGTCGAAAAGGGCAATCTTCCCGAAATAACAATTAATCCGGCAAAAAAGTACCAGCAGATGGACGGGTTTGGTTTTGCTTTGACCGGTGGCAGTGCAATGCTGATCAACAAAATGAGCCCGGATAAACAAACTACCCTGTTACGCGAGTTATTTGGCTTAGGCAAGGGCGACATAGGCACAAGTTATTTACGGATAAGTATCGGTGCATCTGATTTGGACGACCATGTTTTTTCATATGATGACCTGCCGGCAGGAGAAAAAGACCCGGAACTCAAAAAATTTAGCTTAGCTGAAGATCGCAAGGCGTTAATACCCGTTCTCAAAAAGATACTGGCAATTAATCCTAAGATCAAAATACTTGGATCGCCATGGAGCCCACCGGCATGGATGAAAACAAACGACAGTACAGGAGGGGGACACCTGAAGCAGGAATATTATCATACTTATTCTCAGTACTTTATTAAGTACATTAAGGGAATGGCTGCCAACGGTATTCGTATTGATGCCATCACTATTCAAAATGAACCTTTGAATGCCAACAATAACCCGAGTATGATAATGGAAGCCCCAGAGCAGGCCAATTTCATTAAAAATAACCTGGGCCCCGATTTTAAATCAGCCAAGGTAAAAACCAAAATTATCCTTTACGATCATAATGCCGACCGGCCTGACTATCCGCTAAGCATCCTGAGTGATCCAAAGGCAGCGGCCTATGTAGATGGATCGGCATTCCACTTATATGGCGGCAAGATCGAGGCGCTTACTCCGGTACATAACGCTCATCCCAATAAAAACCTGTACTTCACCGAAGAATGGGTTGGGCAGCCTGGCAACCTGAAAAAGGATATGCAATTTCATATCAGGGACATCATTATTGGTGCTACACGCAACTGGTGCCGGAATGTTATCGAATGGAACCTTGCTGCCGATCCGCATCAAAATCCGCATACCCCGGGAGGATGTTCCGAATGCCTGGGTGCAGTTACCATTGATGGCGACCAGGTAATCCGTAACCCGGCCTATTATATTGTTGCTCATGCAGCAAAATTTGTGCGACCGGGATCACATCGTATCGCGTCAAATTATCTCGATGATCTGCCTAATGTGGCCTTTTCAACGCCAGCCGGAAAAACTGTACTTATTGTATACAACGATTCATCAGCGCAGAAAAAATTCATGATCAAATCTGGCAATAGATCATTCCAGGGCTCTCTGAATCCGGGAGCGACGGGGACTTATGTGTTTTAATATCAATTCTCAATAATATCAAAAAAAAGGGATGGCATTATACCATCCCTTTTGTGTTTTATGTTTAAGCGTTCACGTTCACAACGCGGTGAACGCTCGTGAACACTCCAGGTAGATTGTTAACCGTTTAATTAAATGATCTTTAATTGAATTATTAAAGATGCTGTACATCAATATGTTGTGCTACAAAAAATGTAACCTTTCTCAATGTGCCACGTTTAACTAATCAATTAGATTATTAAAATATGATCAA
>Ga0068853_100005053_pt1 | contig 10292 bp, 9 predicted proteins | sample KBSCornC32_FD_65655 | JGI IMG/M metagenome (GOLD analysis project Ga0068853, IMG submission 65655) | Corn rhizosphere microbial communities from Kellogg Biological Station, Michigan, USA - KBS Corn C3-2 | ecosystem: Host-associated > Plants > Roots > Rhizosphere > Soil ... | reverse complement strand
CAACGTGCTGCAGAACGGCGTGCCCGTCACCGGCCTGTCGGCGACCACCGGCACCAACACCGCCGTCTACACGATGACGGTGCCGGCCGGCGCGACCAACCTCGTGTTCGCGACCTCGGGCAGCAACGGCGACGCCGACCTCTACGTGAAGTTCGGCAGCGCGCCGACCACGTCGAGCTACGACTGCCGTCCGTACACGAGTTCGTCGAGCGAGACCTGCACGTTCGCCTCGCCCCAGGTCGGCACGTACTACGTGATGGTGCGCGCCTACGCGAGCTTCACCGGCCTCAGCCTCACCGGCAGCTACTCGACCGGCGGCGGCGGCACGGTGCTCACGAACGGCGTGCCGGTCAGCGGCATCTCGGCGGGCCTGAATGCGTACTCGACGACCTACACGATCGTCGTGCCGGCGGGTCGCACCAACCTCACCGTGACGACCACCGGCGGCAGCGGCGACGGTGACCTGTACGTGCGGCTCGGCTCCGCACCGACGACGTCGACGTACACCTGCCGTTCGTGGGTGAGCGGCAACAACGAAACGTGCTCGATCAACTCGCCGGCGGCGGGCACGTACTACATCCGCATCTACGGCTACACCGCCGCCTCGGGCATCACGCTCAAGGCGACGTACACGCCATAGCCGGTCGTTCGGAATGGGGCGATCCATGGACGGATCGCCAGCGAGTCCGGCGCAAGCCGGACTCGCCGAGTCGAGAAGGACCCGACGATCGCGTCGCGTGAAGGCGAGCGGAATCCTCCGGTCGCCTTCATCCCCACACGGCGCGAGAGGGGTACAACGACAAGAAGGCCCTGGGGGCCACGACCACTTCTTAATACTCCCGGCCGCAGCAATGCGGCTTTCTTTTTTCTCGCACGCGACGGCAACGCCGTCCCCCACCCGACGCGCCCGTCGAGTCCGTTCAGGTTCGCCGCGCGGCGATCCGCGCATCCTCCGGCATAATCGGATCAAGGGTGCGGTCAGGGGTCATGTCGAGAGTCGCCGTTATTTCTTTCCTGCTGGCGTTGCTGATCGGTGCGGAATCCGCCGTGGCGGCGTCACCCGTCGAACCGCTGGACCTGTTCGACATCGGCGCGCCGTCGTTCACGAATTTCTCGACGCGCGATGGCGTGCCTGCGACCGTCACGGTCGCGACCCAGGTCGACAGCGACGGTTTCGTCTGGCTCGCTTCGCCAGCCGGCGTCTATCGCTACGACGGGCGCCACTGGGCCGCGAGCGCCGATCCGGGCATGGATCGATCGGTCGACAGCCTCTGGCGCGACACGAATGGCACCCTGTGGGCGGCGTTCCGCGAAGACGGCCTCGCGCGTTACGACGGCGCGCACTGGCACGTCGAGAATCGCGCGAGCGGCTTGCCCTCGCAGCAGATCCGCCGCTTCGCCGAAACCCGCGACGACGCCGGCCATGCGCACCTGTGGGCGCTCAGCTGGGACATCGGCCTGCTCGAACACCGCGACGGCCGCTGGGTCGCCGACCCCGGCAACGCGCAGCTACCGTCCGGCGCGCTGCTCTCGATGGCTCAGACGCGACGCATCGGCGGACGCCCGCGCGAATGGGTCGGCAGCGGATCGAACGGGCTGTGGTTCCGCGAAGACGGCAGTGCATGGCAGCGCTATCGCGCCGACGGTTTCGACCCCGGCCAGGTCGAGTTCCTTTACGCGACCGAGCATGCCGGCCGCGAGGAACTGTGGATCAGCGTGTTCGCGACCGGCCTCTGGCGCCTCACCGACGACGGCCTGCGCGCGTGGACGCGCGAGCGGGGCGAGCTGCCGACCAACGACATCTACGACATCGGCGAGACGCCACTGCCCAACGGCGACCGCGCACTGTGGGTGTCCTCGCGTTCGGGGCTCGTGCGCATCATCGGCGAGCATGCGCAGGCGTTCGACCGCCGCCACGGCCTGCCCGCGGACGCCGTGCGCGGCCTCAGCACCTGGCGCAGCCCGAATGGCGACGAGGTGCTCTGGCTCGCGACCGAAGCGGGTGTCGCGCGCACGATCGTCGGCGCGAACCAGTGGCTCACCGCGTCGCTGATGGGCATGCACGCGACCGGCGTGTTCGCGGTGCGCGTCGAAGCCGACGGCCGCGGCGGCGAACGCCTCTGGGTCGGCTCGAGCGACGAAGGCATCGGCCTGTTCGAGCAGGGTCGCTGGCGCACCTTCAGCCAGGCCAACGGCGCGCTGCCCGATTCGAGCGTGCGCCTGATCACCGAAGCGCCGGACGAGCACGGCGTGCCGACGCTGTGGGTCGGCCTGCGCTACGGCCACCTGCTGCGCGCACGCGACGGCCCCGTGTTCGAGCCCGTCGACACGCCGTGGCGCAAGCGCACCGAGGAAGCGGTGACCGCGCTGCTCGCGACGACGCGCGACGGCCACCAGGAACGCTGGGTCGGCACGCGCACGTCCGGACTGTATCGCTGGCGCGACGGCCGCTGGGACGCGACGGGGCCGCCCGGCGTCGTCGCGCCATGGCGCGTCGGCACGCTCGTCGAGCAGCACGTCGGCGCACGCGGCTGGCTGTGGGCGACGACGAACCAGGGTCTCGCGCGCTACGACGGCGATCAGTGGACCCTGCTCGGCCGTGACGCCGGCCTGCCCGACCTCGAACTCATCGGCGCGAACCTCATCGCCGCCGCGGACGGCACGCCGGTCCTGTGGATCGGCACGACGAGCGCGGGCATCGTGCGCCTCGACGTCGCCGACCCGCAGCACCCGCGCGTGCTCGCGGACGCGCTGCCGCCGCCACCGGATTCGACCGCGTACAGCGCGCTGCAGGATCACCAGGGACGCATCTACGTCTGCACCAACAACGGCGTGCAACAGCTCACGCCGCAGGCGCACGGGTACGCCTCGCGCGTGTTCACGCGCCGCGACGGCATGGTGCACGACGAGTGCAACCGCAACGCGCAGTTCGTCGATGCGCACGACCGCTACTGGACCGGTACGCTCGGCGGCCTCACCGTGTACGACCCGCAGCGCGCAGTGCAGGACACGCAACCGAAGGCGCTCCAGCTGATCGGACTGCGCGTCGACGAACACACGGTCGAAGGCGCGTCGCTGCACGTCGCGCCCGGCGCGCACGAGATCGCGATCGACTACGCGCTGCTGTCGTGGCAGCGCGAAGGCGAATCGCGTTACCGCTCGCAGCTACTCGGCTACGAGGACGTGCCCGGCGAATGGACCGCGCAGAGTTCGCGCACGTTCAACGCCCTCGCGCCGGGTCGCTACCACCTGCGCATCGAAGGCCGCGACTACGCCGGCAACGTCAGCACGCCGCTCGACGTGCCGATCGAGGTCGAGGCGCGCTGGTGGCAGGAAGCCTGGGCACGCGTCGCCGGCGCGGCGGCGCTCGTGCTGCTCGGCTACGCGGCGGTGATGCTGCGCGTGCGCATGCTGAAGGTGCAGCGGCGCGAACTCGAGCAACGCGTCGCCGCACGCACGCTCGAACTCAACGAGGCGAACACGCGCCTGCTCGAGCTCTCCTACGTCGACGCGCTGACCGGCCTCGCCAACCGGCGCCGCCTGCTCGAGACGCTCGAGCGCGATCCCGCGCGTGCACGGCAGACGGCGTTGATCCTCGTCGACGTCGACCACTTCAAGGCCTACAACGACCGCCACGGCCATCCCGCCGGCGACGAGGCGCTGCGCGCGGTCGCGCGCGCGCTGCGCGACGGCGCACCATCCGAAGCGCTCGTCGCGCGCTACGGCGGCGAGGAATTCGCCTGCCTGCTGCGGGACGCGGATGCGACCACGGGTGTCGCGCTCGCCGAACGCATCCGCGCCGCGGTCGCCGCGCGCGACATCGCGGTGCCGGGCACGTCGCAGGTCCGCCGCGTGACGATCAGCGCGGGTGTCGCGAGCGCGATGCTGGCGAGCGCCGCGGACGCGCACGCGTTGCTGCGCGATGCCGACATCGCGCTGTACCAGGCCAAGCGCGACGGCCGCGACCGCGTGCGCAGCGCCGACGACCGCGTGCCGTGACGTCGCCGCGCCGGCCGGCGCGACTCAGCCCGTAAAACCGATGCGCGCGTGCGTGCCGTCGCAGAACGGCTTGTTCGCGCTGCCGCCGCAACGGCACAGGCGCACGTCGGTCACGCGGCTCACCATGCGGCCGGTGCCGCTCACGATCTCGAGGTTTCCGCGCACGTGCAGTGGACCGTTGCGCTGCGGTTCGATCGCGAGCGGGCCGTCGCGCTGCGGCAGCATGTCGGTCTGGCTCGTCGTCGGCGGCTCGCCGGTCGCCGCGAACGCGACGTCGTGGTGGCTGCCGTCGCAGAACGGCTTGTTCTTCGACGCGCCGCAGCGGCACAAGGTCGCGCGATAACCGGCCGGCTTGCCGTCGATGACGAGCTCGGCATGGAACGCGTACGGTCCGGCCTCGCGCACGCGCGCGAGGTTGACCGGCGGCGCCGGCTCATCGAGCTTGCCGTCCTTGCGCTTGTACTGGATCGCGCCTGACGGGCACGCGTGCGCGACCTCGACGAGGCGGTCGACGCCGAGCGTTTCCGGATGCAGCCACGGCCCCTGCACGTTGGCGAGGAACACCGTCGGCGCGCCGGTCACGCAGAAGCGCGCATGGATGCAGCGCTTGCCTTCGAACAGGAGCGTCATGTCGTCGGCTTCGACGACTTCGATCGCCGGCGCGGTCGGTGCGGCGGGCGCGGGCGCAGCAGTCGCCGGAGCACCCGCGGGCGGCGCGGCGGCCGTGCCCGCCGGCGCCGTGCTCGCGTCGCGCGACGGCGCGGTCGCGCCGAGATCGAACTCCGCGAGCGCGCGTGCGGCGAGTCGCGCGATCACCTCGTTCGCCACCTTCGCGCGCGCGTGCGGCTGCGCGGCGAGCGCCTGCGCCGCGTCGGCGATCTGTTCGAAGCGCTCGCAGAACATGCGGCGCGCCGACGGTCCCGGCGGCAACGCCGCGGCGTCGCGCAACGCGATGAACGAGACGCCCGCGTTGACGTTCGAACCCGGCGTCGCCGGCAGGCGTGCGGCGAGCTCGGCGAGCGGCACGAGTGCGTGCATGAGACCGATCGCGAGATCGATCGAGAGATTCTTGTCGGCGTCGCCCGAGCGCACGGCGTACGCGTACGCGAGCAGGCGCAGCATGAGGCCGTAGCAGCTGCTCGCGAGGTCGACCACGGCGACCGCGGTCGGGTCCTCGATGCGCACGCGGCCTTCCGCGCGCGGCGGGCTGCGCAGCACCGGGTTCGTCGCGGCCGGGAACGCGGGCCGGAAATCCGCCGCCTGCGCGCACAACTCGGCGAGCTCGCGGCGGATCGCCTCGAACTTCTGGTAGTGCGAGCCTTCCACGTGGCTCGGCGCGCCCTCGCCCTGCGTCACGATCGCGTTGAACGCGGCGAGCGCGGTCTTCGAGCAGATCACGCGCGCGGCGTTCGGCAACCCGGCTTCCGCCGCGGTCAGCTGCAGCGCGGGATCGCCGCAGAATGTCGTCGCCTCGCCCCATTGCTCGACGAGATCGCGCAGGCCCTGGCCGATCGCCTCGTAGAACGCGCCGACCGTGTCGTAGTCCATCGCCATCGGCGTGATGCGCTTGCCCGGTGCGCCGCGCGTGAACGCGCGTTCGAGCGCGAAGCCCTCGCCGTCCGCCTCGTCCGAACCCGCGGGTCGCTCGAGGAAGATGAAATGCTGCAGCGTCGCCGCATCGAACGGCGCGAGTTTGACCACGACGCTCGCCGGCAACGCGCCCGGATCGAGCGGCAGGTTGAAGCGGCCGATGCGCGGCGCACCACCGAGCGCGGAGGTGATGTTCCACACCGCCACGAGATGGCCCATTTCCTCGATCGCGACCTGCAGCAGCACGTCGCGCCAGCGTCGCGTCGCCTCGAGCTGCGCCGGCGCGAGGCCATCGTCGGCGTCGGTCTTGAGCGAGAACGCCGCGTAGAGGTACGTGCACATGAGGCAGTGCTCGAGCTCGGCCGCCTCGTAGAGCTGGTGCAGCACCTGTTCGCGGCTGCTCTTCGTTTCACGGTCACTGAGGCGGGTCATGCGGGCTCCGGCGCGTCGGCGCGATGTGCGGACGACGATGCGTCCGCGGCGTGGCTGGCGTGCGGACTCTACGCCGCGACCACGTGCGAGGACAATCGGACCTTGGACGCTTGCGGCGACGCGTTCGTGACCGGCGCGGCGTCGCGACTCAGCGCGGGGCGGACGGAACCTCGCGCGCCCACGCCATCGCCGCCTCGCGCTGCGCCGGGGCGAAGCAGCGCATCTCGGTGTGCGACAGCATCGCGTCCTCGACGCGCGCGATCGCGGCGATCCACGGGCGATCGGTCACGATCGCGCAACGCGCGTAGCGGCCGAGCTCGCCGAAATGGCCGAACGCGTAGCGCATGTCCTTCGCCAGCGCGTCGAGCGTGATGCCGCCGTGGCGCGTCATGTCGCAGAAGAGGTTGATGCGCGGCTGGGTCGCGAGGCGACGTTCGACTTCGCCGACGCAGACGTCGAAATCCTCGCCGCTGAGCAGGCCGTCGAAGCGGAATGCGGCCAGGTGCGGTGGCGCGGGCAGTATCGCGATCATGGCGCTCCCTCGCTGCAATGCATGCCGACCGTGGGCCCCGACTATCGTGCGGCGCGCATGACTGGCAGCCGAATGGCCGACGCCCGGCCGCGCGCCGATGGTCCGCGAGGCTTCAGGCCGCAGCGATCGCTTCGACTTCGAGCTTCCAGGCCGGTTCGAGCAGGCGGCAGCAGACCACGGTCGACGCGACGCGATGACCGGCGAGTCGTTCGGCGCGGATCCGCCCGTTCGCGTCGTCGTACTGCGGATCGGCGAGGTAGGTGCGCAGCGAAACGAGGTTGCGCATGCCCATCCCGGCCGATTCGAGGATCGCGCGGATGTGCCGCCAGATCAGCTCCGCCTGCTCCTCGAACGACTCCGGCATCGTGCGTCCGTCCTGCTCGAAGCCGTTGAGGCCGCTGATGAACAGCAGCCGCGTGCTTCCGGCGACTTCCAGTGCGTGCACGTAGCCACGGTACGGCGGGAACAGCGAGGAAGGTTCGCGTGCGATCGTGTCCATCCGGCCTCCTGGGACTGCATGGGCGCGGGCGACCGTCGTGCGGCCGGACGCGCCGGGCCCGCGAGTGTGTCACGCCGGGTCCCGCGCTGCGATGCCGTCACTGCGCCGGCGGCAACAGGTTGGCGTCGCGCACGACGCGCCACGCACCATCGGCCTGCTTGCGCAGGATCGTCAGCGCGCCGCCCGAACGCGCGAGCGCATCGCCTCCGGAACGCGCGCGGATGCGCACGTCGAGCTCGGTCCAGCAGTAGGCGAGATCACCGCAGGCCACGACCTCCCGCACCCGTCCGGACGAGTCGATGCGGTGCGTGGCCAGCAACGTGCGCAAACCCCGCTCGAACGCGTCGCGGCCACGCATCGGCGCGTGGCCCGCCACGAGGAAGACGACGTCCGGCGTCATCAGCCCGAGGACCGTTTCGACATCGCCTTCGGCGGTCGCGCGATGCCAGCGCTCGACGAGGTCGCGGATGGCCTGTTCGTCCGCCGTCATGGCGCTTCCTCGCGGGGTACTCCGGCGCCGATCATCGCTTCGCAGGGCTGACTCGCGTCGAAACGCTCGCACCGGTCGCCAACGACGTTCATCGCGCGCCGCGGGCCAACGGTGCGAGCAGCGCCTTGTCGAGCTTGGCCGCGACACCGACGCTGCGGCCGGCAAGGTTCGCGATGCGGTACTCGACCGCGCTGCCGAGCACCTGCGCGCTTTCGGAGAGATCGAGGCCGTAGTCCTCGCGCAGCCAGTCGACCAGGCCCGTGGTCGCCGCGCGCACCGCTTCGTCGAGCGAACCGGCCTGGCCGAGCACCATGATCTGCGTCGCCGACTCGACGCGCGGCGACGAAGGCGCCTTGCCGTGCACGACGTCGATGCGGAACTCGACGTCCATCGACGTTTCGAGCGCGTACTGCGACGTCTCGCCGTCGCCCTGCCGCGCGTGCGCGTCGCCGAGGTAGAGCAGCGCACCGGGCTGGTACACGGGCAGGTACACGGTCGCGCCTTCGGTGATTTCGTTGAAGTCCATGTTGCCGCCGAAGCGGCCGGTATCTCCGGTGGAGAGCGGTGCGGACCCGAACGGCGGCGCGACCGCGAGTCCGCCGAGCATCGGCCGCAACGGCACTTCGAAATGCCGCAGCCGTTCGCCCGGCGCCTGCGGTCGCGCCGTGCCGCGCTCGCGGTCGAGCAGCCAGCGCACCGGCTTGCCGAGGCCGCGCGCCTCGGCGGCGAGACCCGCGCCGAGCGCGCGGCCGACGATGGCATCGAGGCTGTCGGCGAAGTCGCGGTCCGGGCGCAAGCGAACGATGTGCACGACGAGCGTGTCGCCCGGTGCGGCACCGTCGACGTAGAACGGTCCCGTCTGCGGATTGCCGAACAGCGCGCGCGTCTCGTCGTGCGCATCGACGCCGCCGGAGTCGATCGTCCGCGTGCGCACGGTGTCGCCGGGCCAGATCGTGAGCACGGGTGCGCGATGCGGCGAGAACTCGTTCGAGAACGTGGTCGGCTGGAACGTGACCGTGCGCGGCGCGCCCGCCGGTCGCCCGGCAACGCGCCGCGCGGTGAACGCGTGGCGCACGCGACGCCCGGGATGGTTGCTGTCCGGCCAGTCCGCCATCCCGCGCATCGCGTCGCCGCTGCGTTCGCCGTCGAACGCGTACGCCGACCCGTCGGCGGTCTTCACGCGGAAGCGGATCGCGTCGCCGTCGCGCTCGCCCGCGAGCGGATCGCCGTCGAACGTGCCGCTCAGCGTGCCCCCGTCGCGCTGCCATTCGAGCAGCGCGTAGCTCGGGTTGCCCCAGAGGTCGGTCGTGACGAGCCAGCGCTCGCGCGCCGGCGAGGCCGCGAGCGCGAGCGCAGGAATGCAGAGCAACGCGAAAAGAATGCGCATGGCGATGTCCTCGGTCGGATCACCACCGGATGCCCGGAAGCGGCGCAGCGTCGCACGGCGTCACTCGCCACCGATCCACGTGCGCTTCGAGCGCGCAACGATCGACGATCGGCTCGATCTCAATGACACGGATAGCGGTCGCGGATGTGCTCGCTGTAGTAGCCGCCCTTCGACGCGGCCTGCAGCAAGCCGTCGAACACGCTGCGCGGCACGTTGCAGAAATCGTAGGTATTGCCTTCGACGAAGCGGATCTTCATGAGCCGCGTCGCAGGGTCGTAGCCCACCGCTGCGATCGCGGAGGAATGCACGGCAATCATGTCCATCGGCGTTCGACCGGCACGTGATGACGCGATGACCGTGCGCCCGGCGGCCTCACAGGTCAAGCACCGCGATCACTGCACGGGCGTCCCGGTGTCCGGCAGCACTTCGGCCAGCCAGGCGCCCAGTGCGCCGTCGAACAGGGTGAGGCCGAACGCACAGTCGTCGTGACCACAGTCGAGCGTGACGAATCTCGCGTCGGGTCGTGCCGCAGCCAGGCACCGGCCGCCGCGCGCGTACGGAATCACCGCGTCGCGCCGGCCGTGTTCGATGAACAGCGGGCCGCCGTACGCACGCACGCGCGCTACGTTGTCCCACGGGAATCGCACGAGGAAGCCCGGCAACAGGTAGCGATGCGCCATGTCCTCGATCGAACCGTACGTCGACAACAGCACGAGCGCGCCGACCGCACGCTCGCGCGTGAGCGCCGCGGCAGCCCCACCGCCGATCGAATAGCCCATTGCAACCATGCGGCGCGCGTCGACGCCGGGCTGCGCAGCGAGCCAGTCCCACGTGCTTTCGGCAGCCTCCGTGACCTGGTCGTAGTCGGCGCTACCGTCCGCGCCACCGTAACCGGGAAACTCGAACTGCAGCACCGCGTAGCCGCGCGCGACCAACGGCTGCACGAGCGCGAACGAGTCCGCGACCGTCTCGAAGTTGCCATGGGCATACCAGATCGCGGGCGCCGGTCGCGTCGATGCGGCCGGCCAGTAGACCGCACGCGCGTGGCCGAAGGACACGGGCACCTCGACGAGCCGCGCCGGCGCCGGGACCGCGATCGCGGCGCCCTGCGGCACCTGCCCGGCGGCGGGGAACAGGATCGACGCCTGCTTTGCCCACATGATCCCCGCATACAGCGGATAGAGGACGAACAACGGGACGGCCATGCGTCTCACCCACCTCATTGACGTGGCACGGATCACGCGGCGAATCCTGGGAACATCAACGGCAGCACGGCGCTCCTTCCGGTCCGATCGCGACCATCGAAGCTCGCGCAAGCGTGGAGACGGCGCAAGTTTCCGTGCGTTGGTGATCCCTTGGTATG
>Ga0068853_100005051_pt1 | contig 10294 bp, 9 predicted proteins | sample KBSCornC32_FD_65655 | JGI IMG/M metagenome (GOLD analysis project Ga0068853, IMG submission 65655) | Corn rhizosphere microbial communities from Kellogg Biological Station, Michigan, USA - KBS Corn C3-2 | ecosystem: Host-associated > Plants > Roots > Rhizosphere > Soil ... | reverse complement strand
GGGCGCGTATTTCACGCGCGGCACCTCGCGTGATCCGTATGCGCGCTATTCGGAGCGCGGGCCGGACTATGTCTACAACATGGAACGCCTGTTGAAGAAGTTCGACAGCGCCAAGGCGCTCGTGCCGCAGCCGATCGCGCGCGAGGCGAAGCAGAAGACGCGCCATGGCGTGATTTACTTCGGCTCGACCAGCCCGGCGATGGACGAGGCGATCGCCGCACTGGAAGGCGAGGGCTTGCACCTGGACACCCTTCGGGTACGCGCCTATCCATTCCCGCAAAGCGTGGCCGATTTCATCCTGGCGCACGACAAGGTGTTCGTGGTCGAGCAGAACCGCGATGCGCAGTTGCGCGGCCTGATCGTGAACGAATTCGGCATCGATCCGGCGCGCGTGCTGCCGGTGCTGCACTACGACGGCACGCCGATCACCGCGCGCTTCATCGGCGGGCGCATCGCCGATGAACTGCACAAGCTCAAGGTGATTCCGATCGAGAGCGGCAAGGCCGCACGGGGGCAGTGATGGATTTTTTCCAGCAGATCGGCAATACGCTGAGCGAAGTCGCCAGCATCGGCGTCGTACTTGCCTGCGCGGTGCTGTGGTTGCGCCGGCGTTCGGGCTGGCTGCTGCTCGCGCTGATCGGAGAACTCGGTTCGTTCGCCTGCCGCATCGGGCTGATGCTGGCGCCGAAACTTTACTCCGACATGCCGTTGCTGCGCGTGCTCTGGCCTCTGAATGCATGCATCTTCGCCATCGGACTGCTCGGTTACGCGTGGTTCGAGACATCCAGCGCCAACACTCGCGAGGGGAGCCCGTCTTGAAGAGCTGGACTGCGCCAGGCCGAACGCTCGCGGCCATGGTTGCCTTCGCCGCCATGCTGTTGCCCGGCAGTGCCGGCGCGGCGCGTGGAAAGATGGACGGCAACACCTATGTGTCGCCGCGCGGCGATTTCCGTTGCGCGGTTGCACACTATGACCTGGGCGAGGTCGAGATCAAGGATGCATTCGAGAAGGGTCGCGGCAGCGTGGCGTTCAACGACTTCTTCGACATCACGCGCGTGGACGTCGAGGACTACGAACACTACGTCGATCCCGCGACGCTGTCGGCCGAACAACTCGAACGCGTCTACGCCAGCTATTTCGACGCGCGCGTCGTACCCCTGGTGAAGATGGGAGTAAAGGACGCCGTGGTGCTTTCCCGTCAATTCACGCCGGGCGGTTCGCCGACCTACGCGAGCGTCATGCGCTTGCCGGCGCGCGACGGGGAACACGTGCGCGCCGCCGTCCAGTTCACGAACGGACACTCGATGTACGTCGTCAGCGTGCTGCATCCGACCCGCCCGGAGCTCGGTTACTCGATGCAACGCGAAGCCGACGATATCCTCAGGATCGCGCGCGCAGCGTTCGATCATTGCCAGTTTCCTGCTCCCGGTGCGGAGGGAAAATACAAATGACCTACATCGCAAAACCCAAACTGCACCACCCGACCCTTGGCTGCAACGCGATCGGCTTCACGCGCCGCGACTACGAAGGCAAGATTTCCACGCTGTGCGCCGGCTGCGGCCACGATTCGATTTCCGCCGCGATCATCCAGGCGTGCTGGGAACTCGACATCGAACCGCACCGCGTCGCGAAACTGTCCGGCATCGGCTGCAGCTCGAAGACGCCGGACTATTTCCTGGGCCAGTCGCACGGCTTCAACACGGTGCACGGGCGCATGCCCTCGGTGCTGACCGGCGCGAACCTGGCGAACAAGGAGCTGCTGTACCTGGGCGTGTCCGGCGACGGGGATTCGGCGTCGATCGGCATCGGCCAGTTCGTGCACGCGATCCGGCGCGGCGTGAACATGGTCTATATCGTCGAAAACAACGGCGTGTACGGCCTCACCAAGGGCCAGTTCTCGGCTACCGCGGACCTCGGGTCGCAGTCGAAGAAGGGCGTCAAGAACACCGACGCGCCGCTCGACATGATCGGCCTGGCGCTGCAGCTCGGCGCGACGTTCGTCGCGCGCAGTTTCTCCGGCGACAAGGCGCAGCTGGTGCCGCTGATCAAGGCGGCGATCAAGCACAAGGGCGCGGCGTTCCTCGACGTGGTCAGCCCGTGCGTCGCGTTCAACAACCATCCCGGCAGCACGAAGAGCTACGAGTACGTGCGCGAACACAACGAAGCGGCGAACCGCCTGGACTTCATCGACGTGCGCGGCGAGATCACCGTCGATTACGCGGAAGGCGAACTGATCGACGTGACGCAGCACGACGGCACGGTGATGCGCTTGCGCAAGTTGCACGCGAACTACAATCCGCACGACCGCGTCGCCGCGATGAACTACGTGCACGAGCGCCAGGCCAAGGGCGAGGTCGTGACGGGACTGCTGTACATCGACGCCGACGCGCAGGACCTGCACGAGCACCTGTCGACCACGCCGGTTCCGTTCAACCGCCTCGAGGCAAAGGACCTGAGCCCCGGCGCGGCAACCCTCGCGAAGATCAACGCGTCGCTGCGTTGACGCGTCGCGTCTCCCGGCCGCGGCCGGCGTTGCGCGCTCGCGCGTGTGCTGGCGGAACCTGCCGTTGAACATATCCGCAGCGCCATTCGCTCCGCGCATCGCGCCGCTGACGGTGCTGCTGTTCCTCGGCCTGCAGGGCGCCGACGCGACGCTCGCGGCCGCCTGGGGCGTGCTCGCGCTTGGTGCGTTCGGCTGCGCGTCGTGCGGCATGCTCGACCTGCAGCGGCCGCTGTCGCGCATCGAGTGGGGCATGCTCGGCGTGGTGGGTGCCTGCGCGCTGAGCATTGCGTTCGGCGTCGACGCGCGGCATTCGCTGCAGCTGAGCGTCCCGGCGCTGGCGAGTGCGTTGCTGTGGATATTGATCGTGCGCGCGCGCCGTGCGCCGAGCATGGCGCTGCACGTCGTGCTCGGTCTGCTGCTGGCCGCCGTCGCGCAGCTCGCGCTGCTGCTGCTGGCCGCGCAACGCGCGCCCGGCACGACCGCGCCGCAATGGGTCGCCGGCGCGGGCGCCGCGTGGCTGGTCGTGCCGAACGATGTCGCGTGGATCGCCTGCGTGCTGCCGCTGCTGGCCGCGCTGGCGCGGCAGCGCGAACGCGCCGTGCTCGCGGTCGCGCTGCTCGCGTATCTCGGCGTGTGCGTGCTGCTGCGTTCGCGCAGTGCGGCGCTGGTCGCGCTCGCGGCGGCGGCGCTGTCCGAACTGCTCGCCGCGGTGCGCGTACCGCAGCCTCGCTGGCGCTGGCCAGCCGCATTTGCCGCCGCAGGCACGCTCGGGGCGTGCGCGTTGCTCGCCTTCGCCTCGATGCGCGCGCGCCTGCAGCTGTGGACCGCAGCATGGTCGATCTTCCTCGATCACCCGCTCACCGGCGTCGGGCTGCACGATTTCGTGATCGTCTACCGGCAGTATCTGCCGGACGATGCGCAACTCGTCGATCCGCGGCTGACGCCGTGGCCGCACCAGTTGTTGTTGGAAATTGCAGCCGAATGCGGTGTAATTGGCGTCCTAGCCGCGCTGATCCTGGTTGCCGCCGTATGGCGGCAGGCGGTGCGCGCGCCGTTCGCGCCGTTGCATCGCCGGGTAGTCGCGGGTTTGTGCGGCATGCTGCTGCTGGCGCTGGTCGAGGCGACGTTGTTGCGGCAATGGGTGTGGCTGTTGGGAACGGCGTTGTGCGCGCTGTTGACGCTCGAAGCCGGCGAGCGGGACAAGGGGAAACAACAAGAATGAGAATCTCCATGAACTGGAACAGATTGATTCGCGGCAGCATCTTCGGCCTGCTCGTGGCCGCCAGCGCCGTCGCGGCGCTGATGCCGGGCTGGGCGACCACGCTCAAGGCGCAGGGCTACACCAGCTACGTCGACCTGCATCTGGATGTGCAACCGGGTTCGCCGGTGCTGCATGCCGGCATTGCCGCCGATTTCCTCGTCACGCTCGCGAACGAAGGACCCGCCGACGCCAATCGTGCCCGCACGCTCGCGCTCACCGAGGGCGCCGCCGTGCGCACGCTGACCAGCGGTTGCACGACGGATCCGGCCGGGTTCCCCGACTGCGAACTGGCCACGCCGTTGCCGGCTGGAGCCAGCGCCGATTACCTGCTGACGCTCGGTGTGCCGACGAACGCGCGTGGTCACGTGAACCTGGCGGTGGCGGCAGCGTCGGATGACGTTGAGGCCGCACCGGGCCAGGAATTCGTGTTGCTGCAGCTGCCGATCGAAGCGCACGTGAATCTGCATGCGCAAGCCAGTTGCGCGCAGCCGATTGCGCAGAAGAACGTACCGCTCGCGTGCCGGGTGGTGTTGAGCAACAGCGGCGAGGCCACCAGCTTGTTGCCGTATTTTGCGTTGGCGACAGGTGCCGGCGGCACGCTGTCGATCGTCAGCTGCAGTGCGCCGCGGCCGCAGTTGTGCGCGAACCAGGGCTTGAACGCGTGGGGCGTGCCGGACCTGCAGCCCGGCGAGGCGGTCACATTGGACGTGCAACTGGATGTCGGCGCCGACTTCCACGCCGAGACGACCTACCTGTTTGCGCAGATCTATTACGGCGCGGGCGGCGAGATCGACGATGCGCCGTACGACTACTACACCGAGATGGATTTGCCGGTGCCGCTGTTCCGCGACGGTTTCGAGGGCGTTCCGCCCGCGGCGCCGCAGGCGCGCTGACGCGCACGGCAGCCTGACTTGCGCGTCGTGAACAAGGTTTACGATCGCGCGTATTTCGACAGGTGGTACCGCGATCCACGCCACGCGGTCACGTCGCGTCAGGTGCTGGCGCGCAAGGTCGCGCTGGCGGTTGCGGCGGCCGAGTACTATCTGGGCCGGCATATCCGCAACGTGCTCGACATCGGTTGTGGCGAAGGCGTGTGGCGCGCGCCGCTGCGCCGGCTGCGGCGCGACGTGGACTATCTCGGACTGGACAGCAGCGAGTATGCGATTGCGCGCTACGGCCGCGCGCGCAACCTGCGGCTTGCGACGTTCGGGGACCTCGGCGAGCTGAGGTTCGAGCGCCGATTCGACCTGATCGTGTGTTCCGACACGCTGCACTACGTGCGCTCGATCGAGCTCAAGCGCGGCTTGCGCGGCATTGCCGAGATGCTGCAGGGCGTGGCGTTCCTCGAGCTGTTCACCTCGCGCGACGCGCCGGACGGCGACAAGCGTGGCTTCATCGCGCGCACGCCGGGCTGGTACCTGAGCACGTTTGCGCAGGCCGGGCTGCGCTCGTGCGGCTCGCACTGCTACGTTGGCCCGCAGCTGATCTCGTCGCTGGCCGCGCTGGAAAGCCCCCAGTCCGGTTGATTGGAGTAGGCTGTGGCTTCGACAGGGCAGGGGAAGCAGGCATGAGCAAACCATTGAGCGGACGCGTCGCGCTGATCACGGGCGCGTCTTCCGGAATCGGCGACGCCACCGCGCGCGCGCTGGGCGCCGCCGGCGCGGACATCGCGATCGTCGCGCGCCGCCACGATCGCCTCGAATCGCTCGCCAAGGACCTGCAGAAGCACCGCGTCAAGGTGTTCGCGATTCCCGCCGACCTGGTGCACGAGGACGAGAACCGGCGCATCGTGGGCGAGACCGAAGAGCATTTCGGCCGCCTCGACATCCTGGTCAACAACGCGGGCGTGATGCTGCTCGCGCCGATCGAGGCATCCAGTTCGGACGACTGGCGGCGCATGCTCGAGCTCAACGTGCTGGGGCTGATGGTCTCGTCGCAGGCCGCGCTGCATGGCATGCGCAGCCGCGGCGGCGGCCACATCGTGAACATCTCTTCGACCGCCGGTCGCATCGCGAACGCGAACGCGGCCGCCTACGCGGCGACCAAATTCGGCGTGGTGGCCTTTTCCGAGGCGCTGCGCAAGGAGGTCTACAAGGACAACATCCGGGTCAGCGTGATCGAGCCGGGCGCGGTCGCGACGGAACTGCGCGAGCACATTCCGCATGCTGCCACGCGCAAGGCAATCGACAGCTGGGCCGAAGGGATGCGCCAGTTGCAACCGGAGGATATTGCCAATGCGGTGCTGTACTGCGTGACGCAGCCGCCGCATGTGAATGTCAACGAGATGCTGATCCGGCCTACGGACCAGGAGCGCTGAACGGCCGCGCCGCAAGCGCCGCTCGCGGCGCTTGCGTTGTCGTGTGCGGCAAGGTTCGCCCCGCTGCACGCGGGGCGAACCGCATCACAGCGGCTTCAGCGTGAACCGCGCGCCGCGCCGGCGCTGGCGCCGCGGCCCTGCCACTGGCGTGGCTGCTTGTTCGCGGCGGCGTGGCCCTTGCTCGGCGTGTGGTGCGGGCGACGTGCATGGTTCGGATTGCGCGGACGCGACGATGGCGACGACGAGTGCGCATCGAGATTCAGCGCGCGCTCCGGCTCGTAGCCGGCCACGTTCGCGATCGCGATGTCCTGCTTGAGCATGCGGCGGATGTCGCGCAGCAGACGGGTTTCGTCATGCGACACGAGCGAGATCGCGAGGCCTTCCGCGCCGGCGCGGCCGGTGCGGCCGATGCGATGCACGTAGTCCTCGGCGACCATCGGCAGATCGTAGTTCACCACGATCGGCAGCTGGTCGATGTCCAGGCCGCGCGCGGCGATGTCGGTCGCCACGAGCACGGTCACCTTGCCGTTCTTGAATTCCTTCAGCGCACGCGTGCGCGCGCCCTGGCTCTTGTTGCCGTGGATTGCCGCGGTACGCAGCCCGGATTTCTCCAGGAACGTGCACAGCTTGTCCGCGCCGTGCTTGGTGCGGCTGAAAACCAGCGTCTGGCGGCGGCTGTCCGCGGCGAGCAGATGCAGCAGCAGGTCGCGCTTGCGCGACGCATCGACCGGGTGCACGCGGTGCGTGACCGTGGCGGCGACGCTGTTGCGCGCCGCCACCTGGATCTCGGCCGGGTCGCGCATGAACTGCGTCGCGAGCTGCTTGATCTCGTCGGCGAACGTGGCGGAGAACAGCATCGTCTGGCGCTGCTTCGGCAGTGCGGCGAGGATGCGCTTGATCGCTGGCAGGAAGCCCATGTCGAGCATGCGGTCGGCTTCGTCGAGCACCAGGATCTCGATGCCGGACAGGTCCGCCGTGCGGCGTTCCATGTGATCCATCAGGCGGCCGGGCGTGGCGACGATCACGTCGACGCCGCGGCGCAGCGCATCCATCTGCGGGCCCATGCCGACGCCGCCGAAGATCTGCGTGCTGTGCATGCGCAGGTGTTTGCCGTAACCGCGCAGGCTTTCGTGCACCTGGGCGGCGAGTTCGCGCGTCGGGGTGAGGATCAGCGCGCGCGCCTTGCGCTTGCCGCCGGCAGGCGCCGGAGCGGCGGAGGCGAACAGGCGCTCCAGCAGCGGCAGCGCGAACGCGGCCGTCTTGCCCGTGCCGGTCTGCGCGCCGGCCATCAGGTCGCGGCCGCTCAGCGCGACCGGAATCGCGGCTTCCTGGATCGGGGTCGGCGTGGCGTAGCCCTGTTCGGTGAGCGCGCGCAGCAGCACGGGCGAAAGCCCGAGGGTTTCGAATGACATTGTGGAAAACTCCAAAGTTATACCAACGGCATGCGAATGCCGTTTGCAGAAAAACCCGGAGCGTTCCCAGTGAACCGCGCCGCAGGCGTATGAGCCTAGCCATCCCGTCGTTGACGGACTGATTCGGATGGGCGTCGGTACCGAGTGGTGCAGGGCGAGCGGCGCGAAGGAAATTCGCGGTCGGTTCGGCCGGAAGGGAAAAACGGGGGTCGACGCAGATCCCGATCGAAAAACATCGATCAAGACGCGCAGTGTATACGAAATTGCTGCAGCGCGCCAGCGGCGCCAGCGCGGATCGGGACGGGCGCCGGAGTCGATCCACGGCGCCGCAGACCGTGTTGTCAACGGGCTGCTGCGTGGCCGCGCTGCGCGCGAACGCGGTTAAGCGCTACTTGCGCACCGCCTTGGCAAAATCGAAGTAGGTGTAGGTTTCGCTGCCGCGCTGCAGCTGCTTGATGTGCAGGTCGAAACTGTAGGTGGTCTTGCCGGTCGCGCTGCCGAGCGGCGACTCGATCGACAGGCCGCTGGCGGGCGCGACCGGCGTGATCGTGCGCGGCTGCACCGAATACTTCGCCGCGTCGACGTGCGCGCGGCCCTGCAGCGCCTCGAGCAGCGGCCGGCCGTCGGCGTGCGGCAACGCGAGGCCGAAGATGTGCGCCACGGTCGGCGCCACGTCGACGTTGCCGCTCGGCAGCGTGTCGGTGAAGCCGCTGGCGAAATCCGGGCCCGCGGCGATCAGCGTGTTGTGCACGTCGATCGGGCTGAAGCTGCCGTGCATGCCTCGGTTGGCGTGACCGCTGGTGCCTTCGAATTCGATGCCGGGCATGCCGCGGATCACGGCGTGCTCGTCGAAGCTGTAGCCGACCACGATGTCGGGATTGCGCCCTTCGGCATTTTCCAGACGCACGCGGCTCAGCGGCAGCGTGCCGGGGATGTCGCCATAGCGCTCGTCGACGAAGATCGCGCCGTATTCCTCGTGGCTTTGCAGGAAACGCACCGCCTTGCGGATGCGCTCGGGATCGTGGTCCGGCTGATACAGGTAGTCGCTGCCGCCGTTCGCCACCACCACGAACGACTCGCGCGGCAGGAACGGGTGCAGCATGCCGTAGTCCGGCGTGGTGTATTTCACGGCGTGATTCGCGCAGGCGCCGGCGGCGGCCGCCTTGTCCGGATGCAGTTGCGTGCCGTCGGCCTTGATGCCGGACATGATCGGATCCCAGGCGCAGCCGCCGCTGTCGTAGGCGCGGATGCCGGCCATGCTCAGTTCGTGCGCGAGGCGCACGTCGCCGGACACCGAGTAGCCGTTGTCCAGATCGATTTGTCCCATTTTCCCATTTTCCACCCGGCGCGGCGGGAACAGGTCGAGCGGGCCGGAGACATTGCTGTGCGCATGGTCGGACACCACGATCAGGTCCGTGCTGCGCTCGAGTCCCAATTCATGCAGCCGGTCCTCGAGCATGCCGAGCAGTTCGTCCTGCGCCTGCAGCGCGAGATGATAGTTCGGCGAGCCGACGCCGAACGCATGCTCGGTGCTGTCGGGATTGCGCAGCCACACGACCGACAGGTCGGGATGCTTGTGCGGCAGGATGTAGTCGAGGAACACGGACATCAGCCAGCGATTCGCCGCCGCCGGCGGCGAGCCGCTGTTGTCGTCGGGATTGATGTCGACGCCGTCGCTCAGCATGCGCGCGTGGCCCTGCGCGGTCGGATCGCCGTTGTCGTCGGCGAGGCGCAGTTCGCCGTTGGCGTAGGCGAACGGCGTGCTCGCCGGCAACGCGACATGCGCGGCCTGCAGCTCCTTCGCGAACGACAGCGGGAAGGCCGCCTTCTCGTCGAGCACCAGCGCGCCGTTCTTGTAGTCCTGCATGAACGCAGGGCCCGACTTGCCGACCGCGACGGTGAGCAGGCCGGCGCGCTGCGCGGTCTGGAACAGCGTGTCGACGAGGAACAGATGGCGGTCCTGGTTCGCGTCGAGTTGCTTCAGGATGCCGTAGTCCTCGGTGAATACCGGTTCGTTCAAGTTCACGTATTCGCCGCCCGAATTGCGCGCCGGCGCGCCGGGGCGATAGAGCGAATTGCCGTAGAACCCGGATTTGCCCGAAAACGCGCCGGTGGCGAATGCCGCGGCGTTCATCATGGTGAAGGTCGGATAGCTCGAGTGGTTGTCGGCGAAGAACGTGCCGCGCCGCGCCAGCGCGGCCAGGCGCGGCGTGTCCTGCTCGCTGATCGAATCCGGGCGCATGCCGTCCCAGACGAAGATGATCACGCGCTTGCCGGCCGTCGCCTGGGCTGCGCCCGGGTCGCGCGAGACCGGCGCGGTCGGGGCGCAGGCGGCGAGCAGCAGCGTGGCCAGACCCGTGGTCAGTGCGGTGGCAATGCGCGACAATCCGAACATGTCTGTTTTCCCGTAAGACCAAACCTGGAACGATGGGCGCGCCCGGTTGCGGATCGTGACCCGCGGGGCGCGGCAAGGGTGCGAATGTAATGCGGATCACCATCGAATTGGAACCCGGCGACGTCGATCGCTTCCTCAAGGCGCTCGACCGCTCGCGCCGGATCGCGCGCGACGCGGAAGAGCCCGACGTCGTTGCCGCAGCCAAGCAGGCGCTGAACACGCTGCTGATCGGCAACGCGCCCGAATACGTGCGCAAGCGCATGATCGGCGTGCAGCGCCTGATCATGATGCTTGAGGATGACGCCTGGGCGTTGCCGCATCCGGAACGCGAAGACGTGCTCGAGGCGCTGGTTTATTTCAGCGACCCCGAGGACATGATCCCGGACGACGTCGAGGTGATCGGCCT
>Ga0068853_100005050_pt1 | contig 10296 bp, 9 predicted proteins | sample KBSCornC32_FD_65655 | JGI IMG/M metagenome (GOLD analysis project Ga0068853, IMG submission 65655) | Corn rhizosphere microbial communities from Kellogg Biological Station, Michigan, USA - KBS Corn C3-2 | ecosystem: Host-associated > Plants > Roots > Rhizosphere > Soil ... | reverse complement strand
TAATGTGATCTTTTGAGTTTTTCAAACTCAGCTACGGGCATCATATCTCCCGAAATTACATCCTCTACTTTAATTGCCCTTGTTTTTTTATCGACAGAAAAAATATAGCGTGTTTCAAATCTTTCAATGCCATTGTATCCAGCCTGGATATTGTATTCATTTTCCGCGGTATCAATTATGAAACTAATGCCATGCTTGTGATGGGTAATGGAATCGATCTGCCGATTGGCCTCTTTTACAAATGATATTTCGATCAAAGTGTCAATGATATCCTTTTCTTCCGGTATAGCTGTTGCATGTACTGGGGTATCAGCTGGCAATATTTTCTTTGCAGTATCGGTTGACGCAGAAGTATTGCTGTTGTTGTTATTGCAGGCTACAATAACAACAATGAAAAGAAAAGGAAAGCTGTATTTTATTCCTGGAAATTTCACTTAAAAGAATTTTTCAGCGCCATCATCTTCAAAGCGGTCACTGCTGCTTCTTCGCCTTTATGGCCATGTGCGCCACCGGTCCTTTCATCTATTTGCTGCTGGTTATCTACAGTAAGTATACCAAACACCGTTGGAATGGGCAATGATAAATTCAATTGTACAATACCATCAGTAACAGCCTTGCACACATAATCAAAATGCGGGGTGCCGCCACGGAGCACACAACCCAATGCAATAAAAGCATGTGGTTTGTCATCTTTATATTTATGTGCTTCCCAATAATTTTTAACCGCGAAACTAATTTCAAAAGCGCCGGGCACTAGAATGGTCTTGTGCATTACTTTATGTTCATCCAGTACCTTAATGCATCCTGCTTCCAGTTTATCAATAGAAGCGGCATTCCATTCGGTACGCACAATTACAACACAGGCATCCTTTGGTAGTTGGATGCCTGTTGTGTTATATAAGTTGGAAGAGTTTGTGGACATGTTCGTGAATGGTGGATGGTCAATAGTGAATAGTGAATAGTGAATGTTAAGCCGTGTACAAAGCCAGTTACTAATTAACTAATAAACTAATTAACCAATCAACTATCTTGTCACACCCAGCTTAGCCAATAATTTATCTATATCATCAACTGTAACTGGTGGTGGAGGTTCCTGGAAATTGCGTGGGTCTTTTTTCACCAGGCCGTCTCCATGGTTATCTTTCAGGTCGTGCAGGATATCGATCGCCTCTTTGCTTTTACCAACCTGGTCGGCATAAGAAGCCGCGGTAAACATAGCCAGCGCTTTTTGCGCAGCGTCTTTATCACTCAATACCTCGCCTGCTTTTTTATAATAGTCCAATGCTTCTGTTGTTTTCTTTTGTTCAGCATAAGCATGGCCCAATAAAATATAAGCTTTGCTTTCTATCTGCGTGGCGCCATTGGCATCAAATTCTTTCAGGTATTTGATCGCTTTATCAAATTCACCCAGCTGCAGGTAACATGCACCGGTAATATATTCAGCACGGTTGGCCGCTGCTGTTCCGCTGTAATTTTTCATGATACTGAGCAAGCCGGTTACTTTGCTGCCTTCAAGCGTACCACCGTTTAAAACGATGTTCACGGAATCTTTTGAGAACGCAGGAGCCTGGGTCATTTTTCCAAACAGTTTTTCTGCAGGGAAAACCAATTCACTTGCTTTTAGTTCTTTAGGTTCTTTTATAAATTTCTTATAACCGAACCATCCGCCGATCAATATGATGATTGCGCCGCCAACATAAATAATGGGCCTGCTGAATTTTGCCCAAAAACCTTTTGCTCTTTGTAAAGCTTCATTTGTCTCCACAGTTTCTACCTGTACTTTCTCTGCCATTGTTTGTTTAGTTATTATTTAAAATGTATACTTTATTCTGTATTCTAAATTCTGTATTCTTTAAGCCTCAAGCCTTATACCTTAATCCACAATAAAAGGATAATCTTTCTGCACATACACATCTTTCAGCAATTCATCATCCGAAGGCCATGGGCTTTCTTCTGCAAATGCTACCGCTTCTTCCACTTCTTTTTTAACCCTTTCGTTGATCGCTTCAATATCTGCGTCAGCCACTTTGTACTGTGTTTTTAATACACCCAGTACATGGTCGATCGGGTCTTTTTCTTTATATTCTTCCACTTCATCCTTACTGCGGTATTTCTGGGGATCGCTCATGCTATGCCCTTTGTAACGGTAAGTTTTGATCTCTAAAAAAGTTGGACCGCCTTTTTCCCTTGCCCTGTTCACTGCCCTTAATACGGCATTATGCACGGCTTCGGGGCTCATGCCGTCTACTGAATCAGCAGGCATATCATAAGCATCGGCCAGTTTATAGATGTCTAATGTTTTACTTGTTCTTGCTACAGAGGTACCCATTGCATAATGGTTGTTTTCGCAGATGAATACCACGGGAAGGTCCCAAAGCATCGCCATATTGAAAGTTTCGTGCAGCATACCCTGGCGGGCAGCGCCATCACCAAAAAAGCATAAAGCCACATTGTTGGTACCCTTATATTTTTCTGCAAAAGCAAGGCCGGCACCGGTTCCAATCTGTGCACCAACAATTCCATGTCCCCCAAAAAAGCCTACATCCACACCAAAAAGGTGCATACTGCCGCCCTTTCCTTTACTGCAGCCGGTAGCTTTACCGTATAATTCTGCCATACTTGATTTGGGTGTAACGCCTTTGGCAATGGCCAATGCGTGGCAGCGGTAAGCGGTAATGAATTTATCTTCGGAGTTGGTAGCGGTCATACAACCTGCTGCTACTGCTTCCTGCCCAATATAAAGGTGACAAAAGCCCCTGATCTTTTGCATGCCATACAATTGACCGGTCTTTTCTTCGAACCTGCGCAATAAGAGCATGAGCTCGTACCAGTATAAATAAGTTTCTTTAGAAAACTTTGTTGCCAAGTTATTTAAATTTTAGGCGGCAAAGATAGGGGTTTTCGGTTTTCGGTTTACCAATTTTCCCGCAGAAATCACATAGATTTCCCGCAGGTTACGCAGAGACTCGCAGAAAATGCATCTTGGCTATGAAAAATTTTATTACCAGGAGCACACAGAAATATAGAAATGTTTGTGAAAATATATTTCTTCTGCGAATTTCTGCGCTTTCTGCGGGCTTATTTCTGAGCACCTGCACGATTTCTGCGGGTTAATTAAATTATCTTGCAGCCTAATGCTCCAGATCAATAAAATAGTTATTACACAATACAAGAATTACGATTTTTCCAGCTTCGATTTTAAAGAAAGGGTGATCGGCATTTGCGGGTTGAATGGCAAAGGCAAAACCAATTTACTGGATGCCGTTTACTACTGTTGTTTTACCAAAAGTTATTTCAGCAAAACGGATGGTTTAAGTGTACAGTTTGATAAAGATGGGTTCAGGCTGGAAGGCTTATTTGAGAATAAAAATGAACCGCAGCGTTTAGTATGCATCCACCGTGGTGCAGGTAAAAAAGAATTGTTATTGAATGATGCGCCTTATGAAAAGATGAGCCATCATATTGGCAAATTCCCGGCCGTGATGGTGGCGCCAGATGATATTGAACTGATCACCGGTGGCAGTGAAGAACGAAGGCGTTTTGTGGATACCGTTATCAGCCAGATGGATGCTGAATACCTTTCACAACTGATCCAGTACAATAAAGTATTACAACAACGCAACAGCTTATTAAAACGTTTTGCAGAACAGGGTAAAACAGACTGGCCGTTGCTGGAAGTGCTGGATGAACAATTGGTATCCCCCGGCAATTTTATTTTTGAAAGGCGTAAAAATTTTACTGCCGCAATGATACCGCTGGTGCAGCAATTCTATACGCAGATAGCAGGCAATGATGAGATGGTATCATTGCAGTATGAAAGCCAGTTGAATGCAGGCAGTTTTGAATCCGTATTGAACGATTACCGCCAGAAAGATTTTATATTACAGCGTACCAATGGTGGCATACATAAAGATGATATCAGCATGCAATTGAACGGGCAATCATTTAAGAACACGGCATCACAGGGGCAACGGAAAAGTTTATTATTTGCACTGAAGCTGGCAGAGTTTGAATTGCTGAAAAAAAATAAAGGCTTCGCACCGCTTTTATTTTTAGATGATGTGTTTGAAAAATTAGATGATAACCGCATGCAGCATTTACTGCACTGGGTTTGCAATGAAAATACAGGCCAGGTGTTTATTACCGATACGCACAGGGAACGGCTTGAAGATGCATTCAGGTCGCTGGTCGTAAATTACCAGGTGATCGAGTTGAAGTGAGTATATATAGTACAAAGTACCTGGTGAATAATTGGTAGTTTAGGATTTGTATTATCAACTATGAACTAAGAACTAAGAACTATGAACTCATTATCTTTACAAGCTTAAAATAAAACCAATGAAAATTTATTTCCAAAGAATAGCATTACTCGCAACACTGTTATTTTCTTTTTCAGTTGCCGGCCTTGCACAAAAAACGCCGGTTAAAAAACCTGTCGTTAAAAAACCCGTTACCGCCAAGCCTGTTGCTAAAAAGCCGGTTGAACAAAAACCTGCTGCAACCATTTCCACACCACCCGAAATGAACGGTTATTCCAACGGCATCCAGCTGAATGTAAAAGGTTTTACTGTAAAAGCAGCCTACCTTGTTTTTGATGATGAAAAAAGAGTGCCCGCTGATAATAAAATAGACCTTAACCAGCAGGTAAGTATGAGGATCATATTGACAACAGGATTTAAAGAAATAGATGGCAAGGTTTTTCCCGGTGGAAGTGAAAAGATCGTACTGAGTACAGGCGACGTGATACTGGAATCTGATGACCTGTTCACTGCTTACGATGCAGTGGGCGTTAGTCCTGTTGATGCAAAATACATCACCATGAAAGCGGTGATCACCGAGATAAAAGATAAGAATAACGCGGTTATTGTATCCGTAAAAGTTTGGGATAAAAAATCAGGCGACAACGAAATTACCGGTTCATACACACTGCATATTAAATAGCCATGGCAGAGATCTCTTTACAGGATGCGATACAGCAATTTTTACAAAAAAGCCGTCTGAAGAGCGGCATACAGGCTTTGCGTATCGAAGAAGTTTGGGAAGAACTAATGGGAAAAACAATCGCCAAATACACCGATAAGATCCAGATCATCAATCATACCTTATACATCAGTTCATCCGTTGCACCATTGAAGAATGAATTATTGTATCAAAAAGAAAAGATCATCGAACGCATTAATGAAGCGTTGGGGGAAAAAGTTGTAAAAGATGTGATAATTAAATGAACAGTTGATTTGATGATTTGATAATTTGATGATGAGTTGATTGGTCAATCATCAAATCAACTAATTAACTATCGGCCTAACCGTATACCCTTCTTTCCGCAACAAACTGATCAGCCCCATCTCCCCTACCAAATGCCCTGCTCCCACTGCAATAAAAACGCTTTCCCTTTTCATAATGCTGTTCAGTTGGGTCACCCAGTTGATATTTCTTTTATCCAGTAAGATATCCTGGTTGTCATCCATTCCAAACTCGCTGCTGCTGAACATTTTCAGCATTTCATCCAGTTGCTGGTTCTTGTATACTTTCACCATATTGGTAAAATATTTTTTATAGGCATCGAGGCTGTCGATCGTTTTTAATAGCTCTTTTGCCTGTTGGGTATAAGGTATGCTGTCGAATACCGAAGCCTGGAATGCCATGGTCTCCAGGCCCTGTACCTCTTTTTTATATTCTTTCGTGAGCTGCAGTAATTCTTCTTCAACGCCACCTGTTGTTGTACAAGCCAATAATTTGGGATAGAGCATGGCACTTAACAATAAAGGCTTCATGCCCTGCAGCACAGCAAGAGGTAAGTGCAGCGAATCTTTAAAAAAAAGTTCTACCTTTTTATATTCATCAGGCGTATACAAATTTTTCAATGTACTGTCCCCACGCATTTTCATGAACTTCAGGCCACCCAGCATCGTGGCCGGGTCGTCCATATCCAGTTCCATATAAACTTCCTTTACAGAATGCAACGCTGTTTTTAACTGGCCGCCAAAAGGAATATCATCTTTACAGATCAAATGAAAAGTACCAAATAAATAGCTGGGTGTGGTGAGGCCATTGCCACTTATTTCCCATAGCAGCGTATTATCGTTATTGTTTGTCTTAAGTTTATTGCTGTTTTGTGCTTTACAGGAACTTAGTAAAATAACGGCAATAACCAGTTGGGCGATCTTCATAAAACTTATTTAAAATAAAATTACAATAAGATAGCCTCAGTTCATTTAAAAACATTTATTTTACAGGTATAACTGCCATTATGAAACCATTACTGTTGCTTTTAATTTTTTCCCTTTCTTTATCATTATCCTTTGCGCAAAAGGATATGCCTGCTTTTGGCAAAATAGATAAGTCAGACCTCAACATGAAGGATTGTGATTTTGATAAAGGCGCCGATGCGGTGAAACTGATCGACTGGGGCAATTTATATTACGACCGTGGCGTGCCTGACGTTTCTTTCCTTAACACCATTTATGAAAAAAGGGTACGGATCAAGATCCTGAAGGAAAGCGGCCTTTCTTACGCCAATGCCGCAATAGATTATTACGATAATAACAATGAAGAAAAGATACTGAAGGTAGATGCTTATACCTATAACCTTGATGAAGCCGGTAACGTTAAAGCAACAGAGGTCAATAAAAGTTCCATTTACTCCAAGCGCATCAACAAATTTTACAGCACGATGATCATTGCTTTTCCTGAGGCAAAAGTAGGAAGCGTGGTAGAGTTCAAATATAAAATGGAGAGAAGGACCGATATGAACCTTAAAGACTGGTTGTTCCAGGCGAGGATACCTACCAGGTACAGTGAATACCAGATCAATGTGCCGGTATTCTATCGTTTTTCGGTACAGCCAACCGTGGTCGATAGTATTGAAGTAAAAGAAGATGTAAAAGACGGCCTTATCACTACCAACGACGGGATACTGACCACGCAGATATTGAAAAAGAATTTCATCATGCATAACCTCATCGGTATAAGGGATGAACCTTTTATGGGCTCTGCAAGGGATTACCAGCAGCGGCTCGAATTCCAGTTGTCGCAGGTGGATTATGGCGATGGCAGGGTGAGAGACTTGCGCAAAACATGGGCCGATGTGATCAAAGTGCTTAACGATGATCCTGATTTTGGCAAGCAACTGGAATGGGCCCCGGCTGCCGCACAATCCATTATTGACGAAGCAAAGCGTATACCCGACATAGAAAGCCGCATGAAATTCATTTACAATTCGGTTAGAAAGAGCATGAGCTGGGATGGCGATGAAAGTATTTATTCCTTTGATGGTATCAGTAAATCATTTGCAGCAAAATCAGGATCCAGTGGCGACATCAACCTTTTACTGGTTTGTCTTTTAAACAAAGCAGATATAGCCACCTCCCCCATTTTATTCAGCACCAGGGAAAACGGGCTGGTGAATAAATTCTATCCATTTCTAAAACAGTTCAACACCGTGATGGCCTATGTAAAATTGTATAACCAGTTCTTTATACTGGATGCAACAGACAGGGTATCGGGGTATAAGCTGGTACCCGAATCGATAGTAAACACGCAGGGCTTTATTGTAGAAGGCGAAAAAGGAAGATGGATCGATGTGGTAGACACCAAACACAAATACAAAGTAATGGCCGCCGTACACGGCGAGATAGATGACGCGGGTGTAATGAAAGGCGAATGCCTGGTGAACTGCAACGACTACGCCAGGAAGCAGCGCTGCGAAGAATGGCTGAAAAATAAAGACCAGTTCAAAGCGGAATATTTTACCAAACCTTATACCGCTTTAAAGATCGAAGAACTAACCGTGAATAATGTTGATGCAGATTCTTTGCCACTGGAACAAAAAGTGAAATTCACGTCTACGCTGAACAGTTCGGGCAATTATAAATATTTTACGGCCAATCTTTTTTCCGACCTCGATAAAAATCCTTTTGTTGCCGACGAACGCATTGCAGATATTGATTTCGGCTTCCAGCAGGATTATACCATATTCGGCAACTATACCATACCGGAAGGTTATACTTTTGATGCATTGCCTGAGAACATATCGATGATCATGCCTGATACCAGCATCATTTTTACACGTACCATGCAGGCGGATGAGAATTTACTGAATGTAAGGATGTCGCTGGAATTTAAGAGAACATTCTATCCCGTATCCTATTACGCCGAATTCAAAGAATTCTATAAAAAATTATTCGCCAAGCTTAACGAGCAGATCGTTATTAAAAAGAAAGGAACCTGATGAGAAAGCTTTATTATACCCTTGCCCTTACAGCACTTTATGTTAATGGCTTTGCACAGCAGGCCAATTATGCCGTTGCAGCCATTGCTGAGCCAATGAAAAAAAATGCCTATTCCATCAAACGGGAAGAGCTTATAACTTTTGATGTAAAGTCGATCGACAAGGCTTATTACAAAGTACACAAAGTGATCACCATCTTAAATGAAGCAGGAAAAGATGAATTATTCTTTTATGAGTTTTCAGATAAGTTCCAGTCACTCGAAAACTTCGGTATACAAACCTTCGATGCTTACGGTAAGCTGCTTCGAAAATATTCCAGTTCCGATCTTACCAAACAGGCAACAGGCGAAGGCCTGGTGCCCGACGGAAAAGTATATTATCTCAATGCGCTTGCTCCGTCTTATCCAATAACGATACAGGTTGATTACGAATTGAAGTATAACGGTATCCTTGATTATCCTGATTTTGAAGTGCAGTTGCCCGAACAATCAGTGGAGCATGCTTCTTTTATAGCAAGGATACCTGCTGAACTGGGTTTAAGATTTAAGGCAAAAAACACAATGCTTGACCCTGTAATTACCAATGATGATAAATATAAAGTCTATAGCTGGTCGGTAAGTAATTTACCTGCATTACAATACGAAGAAGGCAGTGTGAGCCGTGAAAGCCGTTATCCAAAAATTTTGATCTCCCCTAATAAATTTGAGCTCGACGGTTATGAAGGCGATATGAGCAGCTGGCAGAATTTTGGTAAATGGTATGGCTCACTCGCAAAGGATGCCATCAACCTTACACCGGAAAGGAAAATTTTCTTTGCCAATATGGTGAAAGATATTCCTACAGAAAAGGAAAAGATCAAAGCCATTTACAATTATCTTCAAAACAATTTCCGTTACGTAAGCATTCAACTCGGTATTGGTGGTTTTAAACCTTTCACTGCCGACTTTGTTGATAAAAAGAAATATGGCGATTGCAAAGCATTGAGCAATTATATGCAGGCATGTTTGGACGCTGTAGGTTTAAAAAGTTACCAGGCATTGATCAATGCTTCCTATAACAAAGCGCCTGTTGACCCTGATTTTCCGCACAACAGTTTTAACCATGTGATCATTTGTGTTCCTGGTGATAAAGATTCAGTATGGCTGGAGTGTACCAGTACCACTAATGATTTTGGTGTGCTCGGTAATTTTACAGAGAACAGGAATGCATTGCTGATAACAGAAGATGGCGGTAAGTTAGTTGCCACACCAAAAAGCAAAGCATCAGAGAACCGTTTCAATTGCACCACTACCGTGAATTTAAAAGAAGATGGCTCGGGCATTGCAGATGCTGCACTTACTACAACAGGTGAATACCGCCAGGATTTTTTGCATTATATCTTCGACCAGAAAAAAGATGAACAAAAAAAATTCTTAGTGGATGATCTTGGTTTTTTACAGCCGGATGATTTTGAGGTCAGCGCTGATAAACTGGATAAGACAGCGCCGTTGAAATTGCAACTCGCCATTGAAAAGATCCCCGAATTTTCTGCAGGAAATAAAATGTTCTTAAATCCACGGATCTATAAAATATGGAGCTATGCTTTGCCCAAAGCAGAGAACCGTACACAGGATTTTTATTTCCAGCACCCTTTAATTAAAACAGATACCAGCATTTATATCTTGCCTGAAGGTTTTGGCGTAGAGACCTTGCCCAAAACAAAAGAACTGAATTTTGAATATGGCACTTTCAAAAGCACCTACCGTTTTGATGAAGCACAAAAACGCATCATCACTACTGCAAGATTAGAACTGGATGAATATAAGATCCCTGCCGCGAAATTTTTAGCCGCTAAAAAATTCTTTAATGATGTGCTGGGAGAATATACAGAGAAGATCGTGATAAAGAAATTATAAGCTCGTCCTCATTATTGTTGCTTTTTCATGAAATTACCAACCTCAAAATCTTTACAGTTTTTAAGGCATGGGAATTTTTCAACGTTAAAGATTTCAGAAGACAGCCCTTTATAAATGCATTCAAAATCTATTCGCTCAACCTTATAATTTTTAAAAAATTGTTTATTTTTC
>Ga0068853_100005048_pt1 | contig 10298 bp, 7 predicted proteins | sample KBSCornC32_FD_65655 | JGI IMG/M metagenome (GOLD analysis project Ga0068853, IMG submission 65655) | Corn rhizosphere microbial communities from Kellogg Biological Station, Michigan, USA - KBS Corn C3-2 | ecosystem: Host-associated > Plants > Roots > Rhizosphere > Soil ... | reverse complement strand
CGCCTTGGCGGACGGCTGGTTCTCGGTCAACGTGCTGGCGGTCGCGCGCGGATCGACCTCCGCGACGGTCGCGCCCGCCTGCGGATCGAGCGCGGCGCGGCCGAACTCGCCCGCCTTGTTCGGGTTGAAGGGGACCGCCGCGGCGAGGGCCTCTGTGGCCTCGAGCTTGGCGGTGAGATCGTCGTCCCCCGCCCCATCGCCGCCCTCGTCTGGACCTCCCGGCCGAGCGGGCCCGGAGATCGTCGAACGGGCGGTGGTGGGCGCGGCCGAGGCGGGTTGCCGCCCGCGTCCGGTGGAACGTTTGCCATTGGTCGTCGGTAGCTTGCTGGCCATCGGGCCTCCGTGATGATGCGTCTGTCGGCGTGACGAAGAAGTCGGTACGTCGTGGTCGGACGCAATGTAGAGCGCGATCGTCGGGACGTAAGCGCGATCCGTCGCCAGCCGCGCAGTCGGAGCACACGATCGGAGACGACTCGAGGTGCGCGCGACCAGGAGCGGACGGTCAGGACCGAGCGGACGGTCCGACGGTCAGGGTCCCAGGACGACGCCGATGGAGCCGAGGACGGTCACGCCCGGCGTGGCGCCCCATGCGGACGCGCGGGGCGCGGACTCGAGCCAGACGTTCGCCATCTCGTCTGCAGACACCACGAAGATCCGGTAGCGCTGGCCCTCGACGCCCAGCAGGTCCAGAGGAGCGGCGAACTCGCCGAACATGTCGGCCACGATGGGTCGGGGCAGCAGGTCGCCGGCGCCGCCATGTGCCGGCCCCTCGGATCGGGCGACGACCCACAGGGGGCGGGTGATGGTCTCGACCGCGACGCGGCCCCGCACCACGAAGTGCGCGGGGACCTGGTCGCCGGCGGCCGGCGCGTCGATCAGCACGCGCGGGCAGACCATGCGCAGCTCCGTGAGGGCGATCTGTCGAACGTGCAGGGTCGAGACGGCCAGGATCCCGAACAGCAGCGACCAGCGAAGAACGGTGAGCCGCCGCTGGCGCGCCGTGCGCGGAGGATTCAGCGCGACCGGCCCGGGCCTGCCGTGACCGGGGTCGACCCAGCAGCGGCCGCAGACGCGCTCGCCGGTCGTCGTGTAGAAGACGTCCACGGGCAGCAGAGCCGCCCCGCAGGTCAAACAAGACGTCGCCGGTTCGCGCACGGTTCGAGGATCCTCCGTGTCAGCCGAAGGACATCTAAGTTATCACGCAATCGCGCGCCCGCCGCCGCGAACACGGTCAATCGAGGAACCGGGCGCGATGCTCGGGTGACGGCAGGGGGCAGGCGTCGAGCTTGCCGAAGATGCGGTACCGGGCCCGCGCCACGCGCCGGTAGGCCCAGTCGCGGAGCGGGCGCGGGACGACCCGGAGCGCCGCCAGCCAGGACCATGGCGCGCGCAGCCAGCGGGCCACACCCAGGGCGCCGTCCGAGCGGAAGGAGAGACGCTCGCCCGCGGTGCCGAGGTCCTCGACCAGCACGATCGATTCGGGATCCCCCTCCGGAACGGCGACCCCGTGACGGAGCAGAATCTGCGCGGCGGTCGGCCCCTGCAACGGCGCGAAGCGCACCCTGCCGCGCGGGTCGCGGGGCAGGACGAACTGGACGAAGCGGTTGCAAAGACCGCAGACCCCGTCATAGAGCACGAGGGGCCCTCCCCCGGCTCGGGCCGTCGGGTCGGACGCCCCCCTCGCCGCCGAGCGCGCCACGCCGGCATCCCCTCCCACCGGCGCGCCCGCCGAGGCGCCGGTGGCAGCATCGGAGAGACGATCAACCGAGGCCGTGGCGCTTCACCTTTTCCATGAAGGTTCTGAGCGGAACGCCCAGCATTCGCGCGGCTTGCGTCTTGTTGCCACCCGTGGCGGCCAGCGCGTTCTCGATCCGCTCGCGCTCGAATTGCCGGTTGGCGTCGGCCAGCGGCAGGACCCCCTCCGTCCGCAGCCGGCCGCGCTCCGTCGTGTCCCCGACGTGCCCGGTCGAGTCGTGGCCGCGAGCGGGCACGATCGGGGGCGGGCCGAGGGCGCCCGGCATCGGCTCCACCCCGGTGGAGACACCCAGGCGATCGCCCAGGTGCCCCGGCTGCACCGGACCGTCGATCACGGTGGCGGCCAGATAGTCGGCCACGTTCTTGAGCTCGCGCACGTTGCCCGGCCAGCTGTGGGCCTCGAGGATCTGCGTCGCCGCGTCCGTGAACGCCAGCATCGGCCGGTCGAGGGCCCGGCGCGCGGCCTCGACGAAGGCCCGGGCCAGCAGGGACACCTCGCGGCGCCGCATCCGCAGCGCCGGGACACGGACGACCGCCGCGCCCAGCCGGTAGTACAGATCCTCGCGGAAGCGGCCCGCCTTCACGTCGTCCATCAGGTTGCGGTGGGTGGCGGCGACCACCCGGATGTTGATGGGCCGCTCCTGGATCGACCCGAGCCGCGTCACGCGCCGGACCTCCAGCACGCGGAGGAGCTTGGCCTGCACGGCCGGCGACATGTCCCCGATCTCGTCGAGGAACACGGTGCCGCCCGAGGCCGCCTCCAGCAACCCCGGCTTGGCCTGGACGGCGCCCGAGAAGGCGCCCCGCTCGTGCCCGAAGAGCTCGCTCTCCGCCAGCGCCTCGGGCAGCGACGCGCAGTTGATGGTGATGAGCGGTTTCCCCACGCGCTTCGACCAGTGGTGCAGCGCGTGGGCCGCCAGCTCCTTGCCCGTGCCCGTCTCGCCCAGCACCAGGACCGACAGATCGCTCGGCGCCAGCAGCTCGAGCTGACCGTAGAGGGTGACCATCGCCGGGTCGGCGACCAGGACCGTGCGCTCGCCGAGCTCGATCCGGCGCCCCGACGTCGCGGGCGTTGCATCCGGCGGACATGGCCGCTCGCCACGGTCCTCCATGAAAGCAGCCGTCACGTCGCCGAACCCGAGGATGTCGCCGTAGGCCAGCAAGCGGCGGCCGACCAGCCGCTCGCCGTTCACGCGCACGCCGTTCTGGCTGGCGTTGTCGAGCAACAGGACCTGGTTCGGCGTGATCACCAGGCGCGCGTGCTGGCGGGACACCATGGGCGACGGGATCTGGATCTCGGCCTCGGGCGAGCGGCCGACGACCACGGTCCCGCCCTGAGGCAACGGCCAGCTCTTCGCCGAATCGCCCAGCCAGACGAGGAGCCGGTGCCGGTCTCCGAGCAGGCGTGGCGCCTCGAGGAAAGGGGTGGTCGTGGCGCCCAGCAGGTTGGGCTCGCCGGGTTTCTCGCTGCCCATTCAGTCTCCCTCCGCCAGCCAGTCGGTTCGAATTCCCGCGCCCATCCGCGACTCCACCCGCTCCCGGAACTGCTTCTTCAACTTGTCGGCGATCTGGCCCATCCGCTGCTTGGAGACGCCGAAGCGGGCCCCGATCTCGCCTAGAGAGAGCGGCTCCTCGGCGGCCAGGTGCTCGCGCCAGACCACCCGCTCGCGCTCCTCGGACAAGGAGGCGGCGAACTCGTCCATCACCTGGTGCAAGGTGTCCACCATCTCGGCCGACGCCGCCCGGTCCTCGGGTGACGCCTGCTGCAGCGGGATCCGCTCCGAGAGCGAGTAGCCCTCGTCCGGGTCGCCGCTCGAGCGCGGATCGAACGAGACCTCGCGGGAGTCCAGGTGCCGCCCCACCTCCTCGAGGTCCTGCTCCTTCACGTCGAGCTTGGCGGCCAGCAGCTTGGGGGTCGGGTCGAAGCCGCTGGCGAGCAGCTTGGCCCGCTCGCGCTCGAGCCGGAAGAAGAGCTTGCGGCCGGCGCGGGTGTTGCCCACGTGGATGAGGCGCGAATTCGTCATCAAGAACTTGAGCAAATAGGCGCGAATCCAGTACGCCGCATACGATCCGAAGCGGGGCCCCAGCGACGGCTCCCAGCGCTTGACCGCCTCCATCAGGCCCACGCTCCCCTCCTGGAAGAGGTCCAGGATGTTGGCCCACGCGCGCCGGTATTGATTCGCGATGGCCACCACCAGGCGAAGGTTGTGGACGACCAGACGGCGGGCGGCGTCCATGTCCCCGCGCTCGCGGACGGCGCGTCCGAGGCGCCGCTCCTCGTCTTCCGACAGGCGGGGATAGCGGCGGATCTCGGCCATGAAGCGCGCCAGGGGATCGCGGATCCCCGGCGACACGAACCCGGGGCTCTCGGCGCCGGCAACGGGAGGAGACACGGGCTCGAGCCCAGCCCCACCGGCGCCCCGGCCCTCCTGAGCCTCGTGGCCATCCAGGGGGTCGACCGCGCCGGCCGACAAACGGCCCACGCCCTCCGAGCCGGTGCCAGCCTCGGCCCCCGCCTCGGCCAGATCGAGGGGCTCGTCGCCGAGGGTCTCGTCGCTGTCCTCGTCCTCGGCCAGCGCCCCGGAAGAGCGCGGGGCTGCACCGTCCTTGTTGGCCGGATCGCCGGCCGCCGCGCCGTCGCGCGCGCCACCGGGCTTGCGGCGGCCGGCGCCGCGGCGAGGAGCGCGCGGGGCCCTGTTCTTGGTACCGGAGGGGGTCGTCATTGCTGGCGGTTTTTGAATAGTATGCCGCTCGCGATGGCAAAGCCCCGTCTCAGGGCCATTTTCTTCCGGGCGGCCTCGGCCCTGGTCCTGGCGGGGGTGCTGAGCTCCTGCCGAGCGCCCGCCGGCCGGAAAGGGACAGGGGGCGCCAGCGCGCCCGCCCGGTCCGAGCTCGGACGGGGCGGCGCCGGTGTCGGCGCCCTCTCGGCCGAGCCGGCCGCCCCGGCATTCGCCGAGACCGCCGCCGAGCGAGGTCGACACCTCGCCCTCCTTCATTCCAACGACCTCGAGGGGGAGTACGAGAACTGCGGGTGCCCCTCGCATCCTCTGGGGGGCCTGGCCCGGCGCGCGACGGTGATTGACCAGGCCCGCGCCGAAGCCGATGGGGTGCTGGTGGTCGACGCGGGCGACATGCTGTTACCCGCCCCTGCCCCGCGACGAGCGGACGAGAGGAAGGACCGACGCGCGCCCCGGGACGCCAGCCCGATCGAGGTCGAGCGGCGCGCCCGGCTGCTGCTGGCGGCCTTCGCGCGGATGGGCATCGCCGCGTTCCTTCCTGCCGAGAGAGACCTGGCCGTTGGACCGGACAAGTTAAAGAAATGGTTGAAGTCAGAAGGCGTCCCGGCAGTGGCCTCGAACCTGGTGGACCGCGCGGGTCACCCCGTGTTCGAGAAGGACCGCCTCGTGACCGTCGCGGGTATCCGGGTCGGCATCTTCGGGGTCGTCGCGCCCCAGCCCGAGGACGCGGACCTCTGGAAGAGCTGGGCGGTTCTAGCGACGCCGGCCGAGAGCGCCGCCCGCGAGGAGGTCGCCTCGCTGCGCGCCCGCGGCGCCGAGATCGTCATCGCCCTCCTCCACGTGGGTCCCCTCGACGCCGCCAACCAGCTCCTGCAGAAGGTGCCCGGCGTGGACTTCGCGGTGCAGGGCCACGTCGGCGCTCAGCTTCAGCCCCCGTCGGTCGTGGGGACCGCCCGTATGGTCGACACGATGTCGACGGGGAAGTTCGCGGGGCGCCTCGACATCCACGTGGTGAACGGCCAGGCGAGCAACTGGAAAGATCGCGGCGAGCGAGCTCAGCTGCTCGCCATCGCGGCCGACCATCGCCAGCAGCTCGCGGATCTGGACCGGCGCGCCCGCGCCGACACCGGGGGGCAGCTCGCGGACTTCTACCGGCAACGCCGCGAAGCGATCGGTCGCGCCCTGGAGACCGAGCTCGGCGAAGCGCGGAAGCTGCCGGCGCGCGTCGAGGGTAGCTGGTACGAGGGCCGCGTCGTTCCCCTGGACGAGACGGTCGCCGACCAGAGCGGCGTCGCCCTGCTGGTCGCGGCCTACAACGCCGAGAGCGCCCGCCGCACGGCCGCCAAGCTGCCCGTCGGAATCGCTGGTGGCCCCCCCTCCTCCGCGCCGGTGCCCGGCACCCGCCCGAGCGACGCCGGACAGGAGAAGCCGACCCGCTACGCCGGCAGCGCCGCCTGCGCCCGCTGCCACCCCCAGCAGGCGGCGCAGTTCGAGACCACCAGGCACGCCCGCGCGCTGACCTCCCTGGCCAACATCAAGGGCGGCGCGCGCGATCGCGATCCGACGTGCGTCGGCTGCCACACCACCGGCTTCATGCAACCCGGGGGCACCTGGAGCGTGGCCGTGGCAGCCGCTCGCCTGCCCCACGTGGGCTGCGAGTCCTGCCACGGCCCGAGCCTCGGCCACATCAGCCTCGACGACAAGAAAGGAACGACCCGCCGCCGGGTCCCCGAGACGGTGTGCCGGGGCTGTCACACGCCGGACCGGACCAGCCGGGCGTTCGACTTTCAGGCTCTCTCCAAGATGATCCTCGGCCCCGGCCACGGCGGCGCGTGACCGGCAAGAGCGGCCGGGCTCAGGGCACGGCACAGGAGATGGTGGCATCGACGCGCTCCGACGAGGTGCTGGCGGCCTTGCAGTCGGCGTTCTCGCACACGCGGAAGAGGGTCTTGTTCTTGTTGTTGCCGTTGTCCTTGTCACAATCGGCGGCGTCCGGCAGGAGCTGGTAGCACGGCGCGTTCGTGGGCCGCTCGGGCGCCTCCGCGTTCGTGACGATGGGCAGGCACTCGTCCAGCTTGGACGTCGATGGCGAGCCCCCTCCCCCGTTCGACGAAGCGCTCGCGCGCCGCTCGGCCGCGCAGTTGTGTCCTTTGCTGTGATCGGACGGATTCCGCCAGGCCAGATCCGAGGCCAGGCAGGACGCGCCGATCGTCTGGTGAATCTTCTGGGCGATCTGGCTCATGGCGTTCTGCAGGGTCTGCGCGCAGATGGGGAAGATCTTGTTGTCGTCCCCGAACTCCTTCAGCCATTGATTGATGCGAACGGCCGGATCGGCGTACTCGGGCTGCTCCGGGTCGTTGCCGTCGTAAGTGCAAGAGTGGGCGATGTCAGGGTTCTGCTCGCCGGTGTTCAGGTTGTTGTAAGGCATCACCCGATAGGGAGTGGTCGGGCCTGCGATGGCGGCGACCAGGATGTCGCTCTCCCGGCCCGGCTTCAGCGCCTTGATGTAGCTCGCGAAGTCCTTCACGGTGGGCCAGAGGTGGCCGTGAGTCGGATCGGGGTTCCCCTTCGGGTCCGAGATGAGGTCGTCGTTCTTCGGCCCGGTGTCCTCGGCGGACACGCAGTCTTTCAGCTCGATGCCGCTCACCGGGATGAGATCCGGGTAGCCGTGGGGGGGCGGCTGCCCCCCACACAGATGGCCGAACTCGTTGCACCTGTAATTTCGCTGGGCTCCCAGTCCGGAGGCGTCCTTTGGTGAGTTCACCTCGGGCGTCAGCAGAAGCGAGTCGTAGTCGACGGAGCAGTCGTCCTCGTTGGTCACCATGACGATGGCCAGCACCGCGTCGTCGCGCAGGAAGCCGCCGTTGTCCGGGTTCTGGGGATCGCGGGCGTAATCGAGCGCGTACATCACCGACTTGAACTGGGACTCGAATCCGCAGCCCTGGTCGCCGAGCAAAGCCATGCATTTGAACGCGTCGCGGATGTCGCCCTCGAAGTTCGCGGAGGTCATGCCATCGCCGGTGTCCAGAAAGCGAGCTCCGTTGCGCAACATGGGGCAGCTCCCTTGCCCAGGCGCGCCGGCGCCTTGCCTGAACTTGCCGCCGTAGTCTCCCCCGGTGCTGGCCGTGCACGACGACTTGAGATCCCAGGCACCGGCCCCCATCGAAGACGACACCACGGCCACGTGAAGGTCTGGCAGCTGGTTCGTCGACTTGTCGACCAGGATGTCCATGAACAGCCCGAGCTGGTCCGACATCTTCTTCTGCAGAGGCTTCATCGACGACGAGTCGTCGACCATGAACAGCAGGTCCAGCTTGTGATTGATGTTCTGGCGAAAGCTCCGCTGGTCGACGAAGGCCGGGTGTGGATCGGGCACCGACAGTCGGTGCGAGGAGCACGCCCACAGCGCGGGCACCGCCGCGGCAGCGGCCACCCAGCGGGCGACTCGGGCCCACCTCCGAAGGGGGAGCCTGAACGTGGTCGTGGATACACCTCCGGTACCGGCGTCCGCGCGGGACGCGCCTGCGGCTCTGCGCATGGGGCTGCTCCGTCTGAAGGGTCGCCCCTCGGAAGCGAGAGGACACCCTTCGAATCGCTCGCTGCGAGCTCCCGCCGGGCTCTACCCGGGGCTCCTCGCGCGCGAGGCCGTTGATTCGTTACAGACGGGAAGTGCGTATCGGCCCATCAAAACTGTTCACAAATTTACGAGGGCCGAACGCACGCGCGGCCGCTCCCTCTCGGCGAGAGGAAAGCGACCGCGACGCGACGAGCGAGAATAGAAGCGGTGGGACCGGCGCCTACTCGGCCATCTCGAGCTCCGGAGCCCCCGCCCGGGCGTGCGCGCCGTGCGATTCCTCCTCGGTGTCCCGGATCGGGACCGCGGCCGCCAGCTTGTGACAACCGAACAGCACGGCGCCGACAACCAAGTAGGCGGCCACCACCCCGGGGTTCTGGAACGCGCCCACCTCCTCGCCGTGCATGAGCCCGAGGAAGGTGAGCACGCCACCGGCGGCCGCGAAGCCCGCCGCCTTCGAGAAGTCGCGATCGATGATGAAGGTCGTCGTGGCCCCCAGCACGACCCCGGCCAGGATCGACCCGCCGCCCAGGATGGACAGACCCTGGTACATGATGCCGACCTTCTTCATGGCCCCGATCATGTCGGGTGTGACCACGTGGATGTTCGCGACAGCCGCCAGCGAGTTGTCGATCTGCAGCTTGGCCCAGGCCGCCAGCGACGGGACCAGCGCGACGACGATGGCGGGCGCGTGCCGCCGCGGGCTCTCCTGGAAGGCCTGGGAGCCGATGAGCATGCCGATGTAGAGGAGGATCGGCGAGATGGCGACCACCGGGATCAAGGCCGTCATGAGCGAGATGATCCCGAACCACGACAGCACGATCACCATGACGCCGGTCGCCGCCGAGTACCCGATGCGCCCACCCATCGCCTTCCAGCCGGGGTGACCGATATAGACGGCGTTGATGTAGGGGTTGCCCATCAGACAGCCAATCAAGCTGATGACGCCGTCGGCGGTCAGCACGCGGGTGGTCGGGTACTCGTCGCCGGCGGCGGAGGCGCTGACGACGTTGTCCATGGCCTCGACCAGATCGTAGATGCCGAACGGGATGGCCGTCACCAGGATGACCTTCAGGAAGGACCAGTGCAGGCCCCCCAGGACCAGCCCGATGACCGGGTGGGGAACCGCGAAGCCGAAGGTCTTGAACGATTCCTTCAAGGCCGTGGCGCTCATGCCGCCGAAGCCGAGGCCGAACAGGTTCGAGCCCCAGGCGATCAAGGTTCCTGCCGCGATCGCGATGAGCCCCGCCGGAATGCCGGCGAACTTGATGCCGCCGAACCAGCTCACAAGAATGACGGCGAAGCAGACCAGACCGACCATCGGGTTCATGAACATCTCGAGCGCCGGCTTCATCGAGATGAACGTGATCGCCACGCCCGCCAGCGCCCCCAGCAGCGCGGCCTTCGGCGTGATCCGCCGGATGAGCGGCGCCAGGAAGCCGCCGCCCATCAAGACGAAGCTCTGGATGAACACCCAGGTCAGGCCCGCCTGCCAGCCCTTGATGGGATCGTTCGTGGCCAGCTTCACCGGCAGCATGATCACCAGCGTCACGATGAACATGTGCGGGACGCTGATCCCCGACGGCAACGCGCACACGTCCTTGCGACCGGTCTTCTTGGCCAGGCGATACGCCAGCGACGCGTAATAGATGGTGCTCATGCACATCATCATCCCGGCCGCGGGAAGGATGCGCTTGAACACCAGCCAGTCCGGCATCTGAAGGACGAAGCGCAGCAGCGCCGTCAGCGTCAGAAGGTTGACCAGGATGTTGGTGCCGAAGCCGAAGAAGGCGTTCCAGTCTCCCGGCACCCACAGCAAAGGCTTCCCCGTCAACGACGGGAGGGTGGTGGAAGATTTCGGTGCGGTTGTCGTCATGAACGCCTCCTTGGTGCCCGTCGTGTCCCCCTCATTCGCGCCAGCCATCCTCGGGCCGGCCGCGCCGTCAGGACGAAAGTCCTTGCAGGATCCGCGTCGAATCCGTGACCCAGCCGAAGATGCCGCCCTGGGCCTTGATCATCTCGAGGCCCATCTCGTGGAACTTCGGAAAGTACGACGCGCAGCAGTCGCCCGGCACGAGGCACTTGTAGCCGCGGTCGTTGGCCTCGCGGACGGTGGTGTGCACGCAGACCTCGGTCGTCACGCCGCACACGATGAGCGTCTCGATCCCGCGCAGGTGCAGCATCGGCCCCAGGTCGGTCGCATAGAAGGCGCCCTTCCCCGGCTTGTCGAT
>Ga0068853_100005041_pt1 | contig 10301 bp, 8 predicted proteins | sample KBSCornC32_FD_65655 | JGI IMG/M metagenome (GOLD analysis project Ga0068853, IMG submission 65655) | Corn rhizosphere microbial communities from Kellogg Biological Station, Michigan, USA - KBS Corn C3-2 | ecosystem: Host-associated > Plants > Roots > Rhizosphere > Soil ... | reverse complement strand
CGCCCTTACGAGCGAAAGATGCGCCGTTACATTAAATACGATGATTAACGGTTTTTCAACAGCTGTCCAGTCCTGTGTCAAAATTCAGGCAGGACAGTGGCTTATCGATGATTTCCCCAGTTGGACCCGTCCGGACGCCTGTCCGGCGAAACAGCATACGCTCTATACTCCGACACTTACCGCACATACTTTGACTGGCATCACAAGTCCTGCCGCATGACGATCTTTCTCCGCTTGCTGCGCTATGCGCTGTACCTCGCGCTGGCCGGCGTCCTCCTCGGCGGACTCGCGCTCGCCACCGCCTATTGGCTCATCGCACCCGGCCTTCCCTCGGTCGAGACGCTCAAGGACGTGCGCCTGCAGGTGCCGCTGCGCATCGAATCCGCCGACGGCAAGCTGATCGCGACGTTCGGCGAGACGAAGCGCACGCCGGTACGCATCGAGAACGTTCCCGAACGCCTCAAGCAGGCGTTCCTCGCCGCCGAGGATGCGGATTTCTACAGCCATCGCGGCATCGATCTCGGCGGCATCCTGCGCGCGGTGTGGCTCACCGTCACCACCGGCAGCAAGCATGTCGCGGGCGGCAGCACGATCACGCAACAGGTCGCGCGCATGTTCTTCCTGAGTTCGGAAGTCAGCTACACGCGCAAGCTGTCGGAGATCTTCCTCGCGTTCCGCATCGAGAACGCACTCAGCAAGGACGAGATCCTCGCGCTGTACCTCAACAAGAGTTTCTTCGGCCATCGCTCCTACGGCGTGACCGCCGCCGCGGAGTTCTACTACGGCAAGTCCCTCGACCAGCTCAGCCTGGCCGAGTGCGCGATGCTCGCGTCGATCCCGAAGTTTCCCTCCACCGGCAATCCGCTCAGTCGGCCGCAGCGTGCACGCGAGCGGCGCGGCTACGTGCTCGGGCGCATGCTCGACAACCACTTCATCGGCAAGGCCGACTACGACCTCGCGATGAACGAGCCGGACAGCGCGCAGCCGCACGAAGCGCCAGTCGAAGTCGACGCGCCGTACTTCGCCGAACTCGTGCGCCTCGAGGCGATCGAGCACCTCGGCAACAATGCGCTCACCGACGGCTATCGCGTGCGCACGACGCTCGACGCGACCCTGCAGGAAGCCGCCAACAGCGCATTGCGCAATGGCCTGATCAGCTACGACCAGCGCCATGGCTATCGCGGCGCCGAGGCGCATGTCGAACCTGCGGCGGACAGCGGCCCGCAGGCCTGGGGCGAACTGCTCGACGACTACCACACGATCGGCGGGCTGATGCCCGCGCTGGTGACCGCGAGCGACCGGGAATCGGCGACGCTGTATCTCGCCGACGGCCAGAACACCACGCTCGACCTCGCCGCGGTCGCCTGGGCGAGGCCGCACATCGACGAGGATCGGCGCGGCGCCGCGCCGAAGTCGGTCGCCGACGTGCTCAAGCGCGGCGACATCGTGCGCGTTGCGCGCGGCGACGATGGCAACTGGAAGCTGTCACAGCTGCCGGGCGCCGAGGCCGCACTGGTCGCGCTGGATCCGCAGGACGGTGCCGTGCGCAGTCTCGTCGGCGGCTTCAGCTTCCAGCGCAGCAAGTTCAATCGCGCGACGCAGAGTGCGCGCCAACCGGGCTCGGGTTTCAAGCCGTTCCTGTATTCGGCGGCGTTCGAGCATGGCTTCACGCCGGCCTCGGTGCTCAACGACGCGCCGGTGCAGTTCCCCGACCCGTCCAAGCCGGACGGGGTGTGGACGCCGAAGAACGACGACGACACGTTCCAGGGACCGATCCGCCTGCGCGAAGCACTGGTGAAGTCGGTGAACCTGGTGTCGGTGCGCCTGCTCGATGCGATCGGCGTGCGCTATGCGCGCGAATACATCACCCGCTTCGGCCTGACTCCCGACCAGATTCCCGAGAACCTCTCGATGGCGCTCGGCACCGCCGCGGTCGCTCCGATCGCGATGGCGCGTGGTTATTCGGTATTCGCCAATGGCGGATACCTGATCGACCCGTATCTGATCAGCGAGATCGACGACCGCGACGGAAAGCCCGTCTACCACGCCGACCCCGCAGTCGTCTGCAGTCATTGCACCGAGCACGCGGTGGCCGAAGAAGCGGGCGCGCCCGCGGCGGGCGACAAGGGCGCTTCGCTCAACCCGCTCGGCGACGCGCATGCGGGCAGCGTCGGCGCAAGCACGGGCGGCACGCACGACGCACCGCGAGCGATCGACGCACGCAATGCCTACCTCGTGACCTCGATGATGCGCGACGTGGTCAGGCGCGGCACCGGTTCCGCCGCGATGGTGCTCAAGCGCAACGATCTCGCGGGCAAGACCGGCTCGACCAACGACCATCGCGATGCCTGGTTCTCCGGTTTCAACGCGAAGCTGGTCGCGAGCTGCTGGGTCGGACTCGACGATTTCGGCTCGCTCGGCAAGGGCGAATTCGGCGCCAAGGCCGCGTTGCCGATCTGGATCGACTTCATGCGCGTCGCACTCAAGGACGTGCCGGAACAGCCGTTCGACATGCCGCCCGGCATCGCGCGCGTGCGCATCGACGCGGCCAGCGGCCTGCTCGCGGCGGCCGGCGACCCCGGCGCGATCCTCGAGGTGATGAAGACCGAGGATGCGACGCGTCTCGCTTCGCAGCCACCGCCGGTCGACGAGAACAGCGAGCAGCACGAAGCCTACGACGTGTTCTGATGGCCGGGCACGGCATCTCGCGCAGCCACGAGGCGCGGCGTCGTATCGCGATCGAGGCGGCGCGCCTCATGAGCGAAGGGGGCCTGCGCGACTATCGCCAGGCGAAGGAGAAGGCCGCCGCGCGCCTCGGCATCTTCGACGAGAGCAGCCTGCCGAAGAACAGCGAGATCGAGGACGCCCTGCGCGAGCATCAGCGCCTGTTCCATGCCGAGGACCAGCCGCGCGCGCTGCGCCGACTGCGCGAAGCCGCGCGTGAAGCGATGCGCTTCTTCGCGGCGCACGAACCGCGCCTGGTCGGCGCGGTGCTCGACGGTACCGCCGACGAGCACTCCGCGGTCTGCCTGCACCTGTACACGGATCAGCCGGATGCGGTGCTCGTCCAGTTGCAGGAACGCCGCGTCGCCTACGAGGAGCAATCGCGGCGCATGCGCATCGATCGCACGACGCTGCGCGAATACCCTGCCCTGCGCTTCAATGCAGGCGACACGCCGATCGACCTGACGGTGCTGCCGTACGATCTGTTGCGCCAGGCCCCGCTCGACCGCATCAGCGACAAGCCGATGCAGCGCGCGACGGCTGCCGCGCTCGATTCATTGCTGGAAGACGCCGCAGGCGACTGAGCTGGCACGCCGGCTCTACCTGGGTGCGTCGATCACCGGCACGTCTTTCGCCGGCGCGTATCCGAAGTCCCGCTTCCCTCAGCGCTTGGCGATCGCGACGAAGTCGCGCTGCGCCGCGCCCGTGTAGATCTGGCGCGGGCGGCCGATCTTCGTCTCCGCATCGTTGTGCTGCTCGAGCCAGTGCGCGACCCAGCCGGCGGTACGCGCGATCGCGAACATCACGGTGAACATCTCGGTCGGGATCTTCAGCGCCTTGTAGATGATGCCCGAATAGAAATCCACGTTCGGATACAGCTTGCGCTCGACGAAGTAGGAGTCCTTCAGCGCGGCCTGCTCGAGCTCCATCGCGACGTCGAGCAGCGGATCGCTGACGTTGAGGTCCTGCAGCACCTTGTGGCACATCTCGCGGATGATCGTCGCGCGCGGGTCGAAGTTCTTGTACACACGGTGACCGAAGCCCATCAGGCGGAAGCCCGAATTCTTGTCCTTCGCCTTCTCGACCGCCTTGCCGACGTTCTTCACGTCGCCGATCTCGCCGAGCATCTTCAGCACGGCCTCGTTCGCGCCACCATGCGCCGGCCCCCATAGGGCGGCGATGCCGGCGGCGACGCACGCATACGGATTCGCGCCGGTCGAGCCGACCAGGCGCACCGTCGAGGTCGACGCGTTCTGCTCGTGGTCGGCATGCAGGATGAACAGCAGGTCGAGCGCCTTCGCGGCGACCGGGCTCAACTCGAGCGGTTCGCTCGGCACCTCGAACATCATGTGCAGGAAGCGCGTCACGTAGTCGAGGTTGTTGCGCGGATAGCGGATCGGCCAGCCGATCGAGTAGCGGTATGCGGCCGCCGCGATCGTCGGCATCTTCGCGATCAGGCGGATCGCGGCGAGGCGGCGCTGCTCCGGATCGTTGAGGTCGAGCGTGTCGTGGTAGAACGCCGACAGCGAAGCGATCGAGGCGCACAGCATCGCCATCGGGTGCGCGTCGTAGTGGAAGCCGTGCAGGAAGTTCTTCAACGCCTCGTGCATCATCGTGTGATGCGTGATCTCGTGCTCGAACGCGGCGTTCTGCTTCGCGTCCGGCAGCTCGCCATTGATGAGCAGGTAGGCGACCTCGAGGAAATTCGACTGCTTCGCGAGCTGGTCGATCGGATAGCCGCGATAGAGCAGCACGCCGGCATCGCCGTCGATGAAGGTCACCGCGCTGCGCGTCGCCGCGGTCGACATGAAACCGGGGTCGAAGGTGAAGTAGCCGGTTTCCTTGTTGAGCTTGCCGATGTCGAAGGCCGGGTCGCCGAGGGTGCCGCTGACGACCGGCAGGGTGGCGCTCTTGTTCGTCGCGGAATCGGTGATCTGGACGGTCTTGTTGTCTGGCACGACGCGGCTCCTTCTGGCGCTGCGGCGCACGGCCCGCCTGGAATTCCGGCGCCACGCGCTGCAAGTTTGGAATGCAATGGACGATCGCGATACTGGACCACGATCAACGCACAATTATTGCATGGCGCCGCGACGGAGGTACGCCTGCGCACGGTCGCCCGTCGAGACCGCGCGAGGGTCTGCATGAGTTGGGCAAAGGGGACCGGGAAATGCGAACGCCGGCTCGAGGCCGGCGTCGGTTCGGATCCCGTGACGCGGATCCTTCAGGCAGCATCCCGGCTCGGCATGCAACGATGCACGGGCCGGGAAGTTTCTCGCCTTATTTCGCGTAACGACGCTTGAACTTGTCGATGCGACCGGCGGTGTCGACGACCTTCTGCTTGCCGGTGAAGAACGGGTGCGAATGGCTGGAGATTTCCACCTTGATCAGCGGATATTCCTGGCCATCCTCCCACTTGATCGATTCTTTGCTGCTCATCGTCGACTTCGTCAGGAACGAGAAATCGCTGGAGATGTCCTGGAACACGACCGGCTTGTAGGTCGGATGGATGTCGGCTTTCATGGGCTGGCTCCGCGGTACGGCCGCGATAAAAGAGCGGTAGTTTAGCCTGCGCCGCGCGCGACGCGCAAGCCGACGGGGGGAATCCGCGCCCCGACGAGGGTTTTTCGCGGTTTTTTCGCTCAAGCCGCTCCCAGCGCCTGCGCGACCAGTGCCTCGAAGCGTTCCTGATCGACCTCGAGCACGATCCGCGCGTTCGCCGGCTGGCCCATGCGATCGTCCCAGTCGACCACGGTCGCGCCACGCGTGAGGCCGCCAGCCAGTTCGATGCCGACATGGTGGCGTTCCGCGCGGCGGACCATCGCCGGCTCCAGTGCGACCGCCATCGCCAGCGCGTCGGCGACGATCATGCCGTGCCCGCGGCCGGCATTGAATGCGCGCGCCTTGCGCACGATCGCGGCGTAGAAGTCCGCATGCGCGCCCCCTTCGGCAAGCAGGCGGTCGAATCGCTCGAACGGCATCGCGTGGCGCACGCAGGCTTCCCAGTCGATCAGGTCGAATTCCGGCCAGCCCGAGAACACGACGTGCGCCGCCTCCGGATCGAAGCCGATATTGAATTCGACCGGCACGTGGTGGATGTTGCCGCGGCCGGTCACGGCGCCGCCCATCACCACCAGCTTCGCGAAGCGCGACGGCAGGTCGGGGTCGAGCCGCAGCGCGAGCGCGAGGTTGGTCAACGGCGCGAGTGCGACCAGGGTCAGCTCGCCCGGGTTCTCGCGCGCGAGGCGCACGATCGCCTGCGCCGCATGCTCGCGTTCGGCGCCGCGCGACGGCGCGAGGTAGGCGGTGTCGCCGAAACCGTCCTCGCCATGCACGAAGCCGGCGCCGGGTGCAGGCAACACCAGTGGCGAGGAACAGCCGACATAGACCGGCGTATCCGCACCGATCGTCTCGACCAGCTTCAGCGCATTGCGCGTCGTGTGCGCGAGACCGACGTTGCCGGCGGCAATGCACAGGCCTTCCACGCGCGCTTCGCGGTGCGCCATCAGGATCGCCAGCGCGTCGTCGACGCCCGGGTCGGTATCGATCAGCAATCTCGTCATCCGCAGTTCCCTTCCCTTGCCGGTTTCATGCATCGGCGTAGCGCGCCGCGCCGCCGATCCAGCGCGCGAGCAGGCGCTCGGCGAGCTGCGCATGATCGCGCATCATCGCCTCGCCGACACGCTGCACCGTCGGCAGCAGGTGCGCATCGCGCGCGAGATCGGCGACGCGGAATTCGAGCTGGCCGGTCTGGCGCGTGCCGAGCAGCTCGCCCGGGCCGCGCAGGTCGAGGTCCCTTTCGGCGATGCGGAAGCCGTCGCTGGTCTCGCGCATCGCCTCGAGTCGCGCGCGTGCCATCTGCGACAAAGGCCCCTGGTACAGCAGCACGCAGCTCGACGCCGCACTGCCGCGACCGACGCGGCCGCGCAGCTGGTGCAATTGCGCGAGGCCGAGCCGCTCGGCATTCTCGATCACCATCAGGCTCGCGTTCGGCACGTCGACGCCGACCTCGATCACGGTCGTCGCGACCAGCACGCGCAGCGAGCCAGCCTTGAACGCATCCATCGCAGCCTGCTTCTCCTTCGCCTTCAGGCGGCCATGGACGAGCCCGATCGCGATACCGGGCAATGCGGCGGACAACTCCGCATGCGCGACCTCGGCCGCTTGTGCGTCAAGCTGGTCGGATTCTTCGATGAGCGTGCAGACCCAGTAGGCCTGGCGACCTTCGGCGCATGCCGCGCGAATCCGCTCGATCACGTCCACGCGCCGCGCCGATGAAATCGCGACCGTCTGCACCGGTGTGCGTCCCGGCGGCAGTTCGTCGATGACCGACACATCGAGGTCGGCATAGGCGGTCATCGCGAGCGTGCGCGGGATCGGGGTTGCGGTCAGCACGAGCTGGTGCGGAACGATGTCGCCGCTGCGCCCCTTGTCGCGCAATGCGAGCCGCTGGTGCACGCCGAAGCGGTGCTGCTCGTCGATGATCGCGAGGCCGAGGCGACGGAACGCGACGCCCTCCTGCATCAGCGCATGCGTGCCGATCACGATCGGTGCGCCGGCGGCGACCGCGGCGAGCGCCGCGCTGCGCGCCTTGCCGAGCACCTTGCCGGCGAGCCATACCGGCTCGATGCCGAGCGGTTCCAGCCACGCGCGGAAGTTGTTCCAGTGCTGCTCGGCGAGCAGTTCGGTCGGCGCGACCAGCGCGACCTGCGCCGCGGACTCGACTGCAGCCAGCGCGGCGAGTGCGGCGACCACGGTCTTGCCCGAACCGACGTCGCCCTGCACCAGGCGCAGCATCGGCAGCGGCCGCGCAAGGTCGCGCTCGATCTCGGCTCCGACGCGTTCCTGGGCGGCGGTCAGCGCATACGGCAGGTTCGCGCGCAGCGCCGCGCGCAACCTGCCGTTACCGCCGAGTGCGGGGGCGGCATGCCGACGGACCTCGGCGCGCAGCCGCTTCAGGCTGAGGTGGTGGGCCAGCAGTTCCTCGAATGCGAGGCGCTGCTGCGCCGGATGGCGAGCGCCGAGCAAGGCGCCGATGTCCGCGTCGGCCGGCGGCCGGTGCACGGTGAGCAGCGCCTCGCGCAGGGAACCGAGGCGCAGCGGCTCGCGCAATGCATCGGGAACGAGTTCGAGCGACGCATCCGGCGGCAGTCGCTCGAGCGCGCGCGCGATCACGCCGGCGAGGCGCTTCTGGCCGAGGCCCTCGGTGCTCGGATAGACCGGCGTGAGGCAGTCTTCGGCGACGACCGGCGCATCGCCGGCGACGCGGCGGTATTCGGGATGCACCATCTCCGCGCCGTGCGCACCGTGGCGCACTTCTCCGTGACAGACGATGCGCGCGCCCGGCACGAACTGTTCGGCCTGTGCGCGATTGAAATGGAAGAAGCGCAAGGTCAGCGTCGCCTGCGAGGCATCGACGAGGGCCACGCGCAGTTGCGGCCGGTAGCGGAAGCCGCGCTCGACCGCGTCGACGATGCCTTCCACCTGGGCCGTTCCGCCGATGCGCAATTCGCGGATCGGCGTGATGCGCGTGCGATCCTCGTAACGCAACGGCAGGTGGAACCACAGGTCCTGCACGCGCACGAGGCCAAGCCTTTCGAGCGCCTGTGCCAGTGCCGGACCGACACCCGCGAGCGTCGTCAGCGGCGCGAGGCCGGGTTCGGCGAGGGCGATGGCGGGGCGGGCTGCGCGCGGCATGCGCCTAGGGTAGCAAGCGGCAACGAACTCCCACTACGCATGCACATGTAGGATGCGCAGCGTACGGAAGGACGGAGTTGCGCGTGGGCGAATTCGAATACATCTCGGTGCTGCTGTCGATCCTGATCGGCCTCGGCGTTACCCAGCTGTTGTCGGGCATCGCGCGCCTGGTGCGCGATGGTCGTGCGCTGGCGCCGGCGTGGTGGGTGCTGGTCGCGGTCGGCACCCTGCTGCTCGCGAGCTTCCAGGTCTGGTGGATCTCGTTCGCATGGCGGACCGTGCCGGAATGGACGTTCTTTTCGTACGTGACGTTCATGATCCAGCCGGTCCTGCTGTACCTGCTGAGCTACCTGATCCTGCCGGGCGACTTGCATCTCGACGGCGCCGCGCTCGTGCGCGCGTTCATCGAGAAGCGCCGCCCGTTCTACACGATCGTCGCGCTGATGCCGCTGGCGACCTTCCTGCAGCAATGGATGCTCGCGCACGCGGCACCGCAACCGGACCTCGACACCACGTTGCGCCTGCTCTGGCTGGTGTTGGCCGTGCCCGGCTTCATGTCGCGGCGCATCGTGATCCAGGCCACCGTCGCCGTCGCCTCGTTCACGCTGCTGCTCGCCTACATCAGCCTGCTGTTCGTGCGCCTGCACTGAGCACGAACATTCACCCGGCCAGCACGAGCACCGCGTCGACCTCGACGTGCGCGCCACGCGGCAATGCCGATACCTGGATCGTCGAGCGCGCCGGATACGGTTGCTGGCAGTACTCGGCCATCACCGCATTGACGGCCGCGAAATCGCCGAGGTCGGTCAGGTAGATGCCGACGCGCACGACGTCGGCGAGCGAACCGCCCGCGGCCTTGCACACCGCCGCGAGATTCTCGAACACGCGCCGCGTCTGCGCCGTGATGTCGCCTCCGACTAGCTCGCCGGTGGCGGGATCGAGCGGGATCTGACCCGACAGGTACACGGTGTCGCCGACGCGCACGGCCTGCGAATACGGGCCGATCGCCTTGGGTGCGCGGTCGGTCTGGATGATCTGTCGTGGCATGGCGTTTCCTGTCCTCATCGTTCAAGCGGTTTCGACGGGCCGTCGAGGGCATCGATCGTAACCTGCGCCGGCGTCTCCGTCGCGCGCAGGCGCGCGGCGACCGCCTCGGCATCGGTCATCACGCGCAGCAGGTTTGCTCCGGCCAGCTTCGCGAGGTCCGCATCGCTCCAGCCGCGCCGCGCCAGTTCGACGAACAGCGCCGGATAGCGGTCGACACCGTCGAGCCCGGCCGGCGTCTCGGGGATACCGTCGAAATCCGAGCCGATGCCGACATGATCGACGCCGGCGACGTCGCGGACGTGCTGCACGTGAGCGGCCACGTCGGTGATACCGACCACCGGCGCCGGATGCGCGGCCTCCCATTTCGCGAGTTCGCTCTTCGCGCGTTCCGCGTCGCCGATGTAGAGGCCGCCGAACGGCGGGCTGTCGAAGCGCGCCTTCTCCGCAGCGCGATCGGCGTCCCACCGGCGACGCGCTTCGGAGACGTAGCCTGGCGCGAAATTCACCATCACCACGCCGCCATTCTTCGCCACCAGGCGCAGCACCTCGTCGGAAACGTTGCGCGGGTGGTCGGTGATCGCGCGTGCGGACGAATGCGAGAAAATCACGGGTGCGCGCGCAATCTCGAGCGCCGCACGCATCGTCGCTTCCGACACATGGCTGAGGTCGACGAGCATGCCGATCCGATTCATCTCGCGCACGACCGCCTTGCCGAACGGCGTCAGGCCACGGTGAACCGGTGCGTCGGTCGCGGAATCCGCCCATGCCGTATTCGACGAATGCGTCAGCGTCATGTAGCGCGCGCCAAGGTCATGGTACTGGCGCAGGACCGCGAG
>Ga0068853_100005038_pt1 | contig 10303 bp, 8 predicted proteins | sample KBSCornC32_FD_65655 | JGI IMG/M metagenome (GOLD analysis project Ga0068853, IMG submission 65655) | Corn rhizosphere microbial communities from Kellogg Biological Station, Michigan, USA - KBS Corn C3-2 | ecosystem: Host-associated > Plants > Roots > Rhizosphere > Soil ... | reverse complement strand
GCGCTACGGCCCCTGTCGCACGCCGAACGCATAACCGCGGAAATGCACAACGCCGAATCGCAAAGAATCTACAACGTTGGATTGCGACGAGCCGAATTACAAAGAATCGCGGACGGTGTACCCGGCGCGGTCAATAACCTTAAATCGACAACTGGTATTCGATATGCCCCAGGTCGGCCGGCAGCACAAGCCGCCGCTGCATCTCGGAAAGTGAGACGTTCTCCTTGTCTGGCAGGTGGCAATGATTCACAGGTTAGAAACGTGAAGCGGAACCGAACCGGCAGGGGTCTGTCGCCCAACGGCGAAGCCGTCAATCGCCGTCTGTATCGTCATGACGCGCCGACCTGCGACGGCGTCGTATCGACGACTTCCCGCTGGATCGCCGGCAGCGACATGAAGCAGACAACGCACGACGCGTGTTCGCGGACGTATTTCTGCCAGGGCGGCAGGCCGGTCGCGGCGTCGCTGCCTTCCGGCGCTCCGAGTACCAGCAGGTCATAGTCAAATTCGAGCACGAGCTTGACCGTGCCCGGTCCGGGATCCGAATCCAACATGTGCACGGTCACTTCGCGGCCGATGTTGCGGGCCCGTTCAATGTCCAGCAGCAGGCTGTTGCCGGTCGACGTCGTGGTGCCAGGGCGGGCAGAGCCGGTCGGCGAAAAGTCGGAGCTGGAAAGCCGGGGATTGATTCCGTCTGTGCCGCTGCTCCCTGTGCTTGCGCCAATCTCCTTCGCCAGAGCAGCGCCGGACCCATCGGTGGCCACGTGCACGACGTCGAAGACAACGTCCGGGTCGAGCATCGTCAGCACCGAGTCGAACAGATCGCGCGAATGGTGGTTATTGTCGTGCACCATCAGGACGCGGCGCACGCCGATTCCAGCCGCGCGCAATTCGGCGACCGTGCGGGCCTTGCGCTCGGAAATTCGCGGAATGCGGCTGCCGCCGCCGACGTCATAATGCACGTCCCAGGACTTGCTCAGGACGCGGATTGTCAGCGGCACCGGTTCGCCGCCGTGGATGCTGATCCAGTAGAACGCCATCTGGTCGAGGTGCTCTTCGGCGGTGAATTTGTTCGACGCACCCACGACCAGCTCTTGAACTCCCAACGATTTGGCCGTATTCAGCACGGCATACAGCGGGTTGTTCGTAGGCACGACCATGGGCGTGATGTGCTTGCCCGACTTTTCCGCGAGCTCGATGACGGCCGTCATCAATTTGCGGTCGTAGCGATCGAGCTCGGCGACATTGGGCGCGGCGTCTCCGACGGGAATGACCTTGGCCGTCATCACGACGACGTCGGTCGTTTCCGGATCGGTTTCTTCCAGGGCCCGCTGCAGCATGTACAGATTCTGCGGCGATCTGATGGCCACCAGCTTGCGGTACGGTTTGGTGGAGTGCAGCGTCTCTGCCGAAACTTCGGTCGAGCTGCGCTCGGTGAATTGTTCGATGTGTTCGTGGGCCGATCCCTTGTTGTCGCGGTGCGTGATCTTTTCGGTGACAAGAAAGATGCCCATCAGAATCGACGAGAACGTCAGTCCACCGATCGTGGCCACTTCCTTCGTGAACAAGTTGATGAGCGCCGTCGAACCCAGTACCAAAAACACGAACAACAGGCCCACGGGAATCTCGAGCGAGCCGATGTGAATATTGAGCGGCACTTTGAACTCACGCACGCGCTTGTCCTTGAACCGCAGCACCAGCATCGACAGGGCGTTGAAAAAGAAGCTCCAGATCACGCCGAACGCGTAGGCTTCACCCAACAGCAGCATGTTGCCGCGGCTGGCGACAATCGTGAAAATCTGCAGGCCCACGATGAGGAATAAGATGCGGTACGTCGTGCCGTATTTCGGGTGCGGCTTTTGCAGGCGGTCGGGCAGCACGCCGTCTTCGGCGACGCGGTTGAGGACCCCGTTGGAGCCGATGATCGACGTATTGACGGCCCCCGACAGAATCAGGAAACCCGCCGCGACGACCAATGCATTCAGAATGAGCCGCACCGACGGCGGTCCGACCATGTGCATCGCCAGCCCCCCCAGCAGGTTATCGGCGTAGTCTTTCATGCGGACTTCGTCGGGGATCAGAAGCACCGCCAGGAACGATACTCCGGCCGTGAGTATCAGGCTGTATCCGAAGATGACAAACCCGGCTTTCTGAAAGTTCTTCAACTTCGGCGATTCGACTTCGCGATAGACCTGGGCCAGAGTTTCTTCGCCGCTCATGGCCAGAATCGAGTGCCCGAATGCCACGCCCAGGCCTAACAGGCCAATGATGCTCAAAATCCCGTCGAGGTGCCTCAGTTTCTCGGAAAGGCTGGGAAACACATGTGGCAAGAACCCCAGCGGGTCTTCCTGATGTTGCGTCAGCGCATTGATCCTGGCGATCGGCTGGCCTTCGTCGTCCAGTTTGAGTTTCAGCTTGCGCGGCTCGCTGTCGCGGATCCAGGTCTCGCGACGTTCACCCGTCATCCTATCTTTGCCGTTTTCATCGACGGCCATCTCAAATTTTGGCGACAGGTCGGGAGTCAGCGGAACGACGCCAGGATTGGCCGGCCCCTTGACCGCCAGAGTCACGCCGCACCAGACCAGCACGATGGTGGCGACGACGGTCGTGAAGCCCATGATCTTGAGCGCCTTGCCGCTCGACTCGTGAATGCCGATCAGGTTATTGCGAAAGAAATACAGCGTAATGCAGATGGCGATGAAGACCGACCCGTATTGTTTGATGTCGGCGCGCACGCCCGCATCGGTGATGGCCATGTTCGGGTTCGCCAGGGCGATGAAGTCGAGGAGCCAGCCGATGAGATACTGCCCCGCCGAAACAGAGCTGATCGGCCCGGTCAGGATGTAGTCGAACAAGAGCGCCGAGACAGCGGCCTTGGCCGGCAATGGACCGATGGCTTCTTTGACGACGCGGTACACCCCTCCACGGACGAACAGCGAGCAGCTCTCGATGTAAACGGCTCGCACGGCGTAGCTGAACAGCATGACAGCGAGGATATACCACGGGGCCGCCGGACCGATCGCCTGCTCGACCAGCCCGCCGATGTAAAAGGCCGTACTGGCCAGGTCGCACAACACGACCGCCGCGACGCGCCAGTAGGAAATGAAGCTGAACATCACACTGCCGACGATAATGACCGGCGCCGCCTTGAGGGCCTTGCGCGCCAGGCCGCCGGATTGTGATGCGCTGCTGTCCGAATCTGCCATGAATCATTCCTGGGAAGATGAAGTGGGCGCGGGATCAACCCGGGCCGACACATTGTCGCTCACGTCACGCGTCAATTGCGGGCGGCGCCGTTGCCGGGCCGATCGCCAGATGCTGGGCATAGAGTTACGACCGCCTGAAGGGTCGCGCAAGAGCCGAACGTGTGCTGAACGAAGCTGCTTTCAACTCGACCGGAACACCGAGTTCCAATCTAGCAATCATGCTTGCCGACGGGGTTAGCTGTCGGGCTGGGGCTTGAAAGTACCCTGGATCTCGCGCGGATCCTGCGCCCCGATAGTGCCGGATGAAACGGCACGGTGGTTCCCCCGCTCTCGCTTTCGCGAAATTTGGCGTAATCTGGGGATTAATTGTAGCGAACTGAAGACGCGTTGCAATCATGTGGACCGCATTCGCGATTTAAGTGCCGACGCAGAACATACTTCCGCCCGCGCCAATCGAATCGAAATGAGCCACGGATGAAACACGGATTGAACACGGATGACGGACAACTTGGTCTTTTATCCGTGGGACCGCCTTGCCATCCGTGGGCGCAACTCATTTGTGGGATTAACAACTGAGAGGCAAAAAATCTGGGGCAGAAAATGAGTCGCTCCGACAAGTGGCGATCTCGAATAAATGATTCAACGACGACGGATTGGACAGAAAAATGGGGACAAACAAATACAGAGTTGGCGACGGCGTGACCCATATTTCTGTCCCCATATTTCTGTCCTTCGCGTTTTCCGTCATTCAGGCTGCTTGGGCAAACTCTCGATCCACTCGCGCAAGAGCTTGACGCCGGCTTCATCGACGAGCGATGTCGCCAGCGGGGGCATCTGGCCGCGGCCGCGCAGCGCAAGCCGTCGCAGCAGCACGGATCGTGCCGGATCGCCTGGCGCGATCAGCTTCGCGTTCTCGATCCCAAACTTGTCGTGCAGCGGGGCCACGCCAAGCATGCGGGTCTTGTCGCGCGGCGTCGAGAATTTCATTTCCATGGCTGCGTTCCCGCCACCGGCCTCGACGTGACACTGGGAGCAATTCGCATGCAGGTATGATCGCGCGCGGAGCTCGAGCCCCGCCGATTCGTCTGCGGGGTCCGTCAACGCGCGGTAGTCTTCGGGCTTCTGCTTGAAGCGGCTGACCTGTTCAGGATTGTCGAGGCGGAACATTTTGAGGTGATCGAGCGTCCGCAACTGGTTGGCCAGCACGCCGCCGTAGTCGTGCTGTTTGTTCATCTGCAGCGTCGTGAGACCCAACACATATCCTGCCGCGCGGCTGTGGCAAACCATGCACTCGGCCCGGCTCGGATAATGCCAGACCTGCTCGCGCTCTCCTTGCGGCGCACGCGGATCGCGAATGGAAAATGTTTTGTCGGCTCCCGCGGCATCGACCAGCGTCGCGTCCGTCTGATCGTCGTTCCACAGATATGTATAGCCCACCCATTCGTTCTGCTGGATGACAAGCAGTCTTGTTTCAATGCGCCGGCGCGAAGCCGCATTGCCCACTTCGAGGTCAAGCGAAAAGGTTTTGACCAGCACCGCTCCTTCGGGAAACTTCCAGGCGCCCTCCTCGACGAATTCGATCTGCGACATCCCGGGCAGCGAGATGAAACGTTCTTTATGCGCGTTGTCCGACCACAACGGCGAATTGACCGAGTACGGGATGAGCGCGGGCTCGGGGACGTGTCCCTTGACCGATTGGAACAACCCCGTCTCGCTCAAAAGCCGCGGGAATGCCGGCAAGGGTTTGTCAGCGGGAATGCGTTCCAGGGTGTACACCGGGCCTGCGTAATCAACGAAGGACAGCTCTCCCGCCGCATCGAGGCCGAACCCCAGAATCTGGTACGGCGTGTCGGCGATCTCCTGATGGAAGGTGATCTGCTTTCCGTCGTACCGCGCGGCCCAGATTTTTCCTGTGCCGTAATCGCCGTAGATGTAGGCCCCGCGCAGTTCGGGAAATTTCGAACCGAGGTACGTCACGCCCCCGGTGATCGACCGCGCTTCACTGTGCGGATGGACGATCACCGGTTTCGTAAACGGATGTGGCCCGGTCTGCCGCTCCAGATAAAATGAATGGCCTCCTTCGACGACGCTCCATCCAAAGTTGTCTCCGCGGCGGACGATCTCGATCATTTCCCACTGGTCCTGGCCGATGTCGCCGCACCACAGGTTGCCCTGCGGGTCGAAATGAATCCGCCAGGGATTGCGAAATCCGTAGGCCCACAGCTCGGGTCGCGCCTGTGCGAGGTCCAGAAATGGATTGTCCGCAGGAATCGAATAGTTCTTGCCACGGGCTGGATGATCGACGTCGATCCGTAACATTCCTGAAACAAGATCGCTGATCTTCTGACCGGTGAGATTGGTGTCGGAATCGCTGGTGCCGTCGCCGGCCGAAGCATACAGCAGCCCGTCTGGCCCGAACGCCAGGTCACCGCCGTTGTGGCCATTCGATTCCCATTCGATGATGATCTGCTCGCTGGCCGGGTCGCAGGCTTGCGCGCCGTCCCGCGAGACGACGAACCGCGAAATGCGGTTCTGGCGGCGTTTTTCGTCAGAGTTCGGCCCGTTGCTGAAAACGTACACGAACCGGTTTTCGGCGTACTGGTCTTTGGCGTACTGGGGATGAAACGCCATCCCGTACGTGTCACGGTCATCGAGCGCCAGGAAGACGTCGGTCTTTTCGACAAGCGGATCGTTTGCGAACGCCAGGATCTTGCCTTTCTGCTGGACGACGAACATCCGCCGGGCGGCAGTTGCCCCTCCCGGCTCCGCAATGATGTACAAGGGAAAGGCGAACGTGAGATTCGGATAAGCCCGCACGGCTCGCAACGGCAACGGGGGATCGGGCGAGCCCACGACCCGCGACGTCGTCCAGGAAACCCGAGTCTCGATGCCGTAATCTGCCACCCGCGACTTTTGATCGGCCGCGTGTGCTATCCGAGCATTCAGTTCGCCTATGGCAATGATCGAAATCAGCACCCATCGAAGCATCAACACGCTCCACAAAGTACGACAGGCTTTCCAGCCTGACACGAGCACAAAACGACTGTGCGCTTGAAGTTTAGCCATCCTCGGCACCGAATACGTCGGCGGTACGTCGGCGCGTCTTCCCGCACCTGTGTCAGCCTGGAAAGGCTGACGCACATCGTCCAGCCTGACGTAAACGCGCCCCTGAAGTCAACTGCGGCTGGCCTTTATCCGATGCCGCCACGGTGCAATCAGTTGTTTTTAATCCGAATTCCGAAATCCCAAATCCGAAATCAAGTTCGCCACAACTGCTGCGAATGACACACTCGCATCCATTCGGTAATATAGTCTCCACAGTACCGGGCGATTAGCTCAGTTGGTTAGAGCGCCATGCTTACACAATGCAGAATCGACGTAAACTGTTATATTTCGTACTGTATTGCCACAAAATAAATTCTTAACTGGAAAAAATTGTGGCATATCTCTTGAATTGATTGTGGCAGATCAGTAGAGTTGCATTTAGATTTTGTGGCAACTCATTCCGGGAGCACATCATGGCGATTCAATGCGAGATGACATGGACGAAATCGAACCGGTGGACACGGATGCACGATGGCCAGCGGTTCTACGTGGGGTGCAAAGTTTTGAGGTCGAACTATCCCACCTTGTTCGTCGATACAACGAAGCTCGGGAGCTACTTGGCGGCAAACGCTTGGTGGGCCGACAAGGAGGCTACTCTCCGAATTGGAGAACGGGCAGGCGTCGTCTCCATCAAGCCGCCCCGCGATCTCTTGCACAATCCGAAGGCTCTTGCCGCCCGGCAAGCCAAAGGCGAAAAGTTCGTCGTGGTGCCAGTGACGGAAGTACAACAGGCAGAGACCATCGGCATGGCGATTGCCGCAATGCTGCGGTCGAAACAACTCGAAGCCGAGGCGAAGGGAATTTCTTGTGGTCGCTGGAACAACCTCAAGTTGCAGTTGTCTCACTTCGAGAACTGGAAGGGGTCGAATGCCTCGATTGTTTTGACCGGTGCCGACTTGATCGACTACCGGAACAAATTGCTTGCCGATGTTGACCGCAAGGAATTTGAGAGTGGTCATGCCGCTAATTGCCTTGTCACCTTGAAGCAGTTCTGTAGATGGCTATGGACGACGGAGAGGGTGGACACGCTCCCCAGAAACATTGACACAATCGAACCCATTCCGAATGTCCCCAAGAAAATCAAACCGATGAAGCCCGAGGAGTTTCGGGTTTTGATTGAGAACTGTTCCGAACGAACGAAACTCTACCTGCTGCTGATGTTGAATTGCGGGATGACTCAGGTAGACATCAGCGACCTGAAACCCGAACAGGTGGACTGGACTGAGGGGAGAATCATCCGCCGTCGTTCCAAGACCGAGGACAAGGACGTTCCCGAGGTCAACTATAAATTGTGGAAGCCCACATTCGACCTCTTGAAGAAGTTCGGATCGAAAACAGGAGTGCGGGTGTTAACGAACGACAACGGGGGTGACTTGAAGGTTGAGAAAATTGTGAATGGAAAACTCCGCAAGGTCGATAACTTCGCATCGGCCTATTCTCGCCTGCGGGTCAAGTTGAAGAAAAAGGGGATCGTGGTTGCTGCCGCCAAGACAATCAAGAAAGGCGGATCAACGAAGCTCAAGTCAAACCCGCTGTACCGAGACCTGCGGTTCTATTATCTGGGGCAGGCGTCTAAGACGATTGCCGACAAGCACTATGCTGGCGAGTCGGATGATTTATTTGACGAAGCACTGGAATGGTTGCGGGTGGAGTTCGGCGTGAAGTGACCCGCGACAAATGTTGGAATGAAAAGGCTGCCCCGTCAGAATATGACGGGGCGGTTTCGTTTCAGCGTGTTAAAGCATCGGGATGTGCGGTCGCAGGATGTCCCGCAGTTTTTGCTCCGTCTCATCAAGTTCTATTACAGCCTCTTGGAACTTTTCCTTTGCGGCCTTCAGTTCCCGAAGGACAGCGAGCAATTCATTAAACGATTCCATGATGATCCTCAAATGAAATGTTGTGGGAAGAATTTGCCCCGGTCGAACGACCGACCGGGGCGACGAGCCGGGAGACTACTTGGCGACGGACAGGGAGAACTCGACGAGTCCGTATTTCTCCGCATTCTTCTCGAACCACGTACCCATCTTGAGCAGGATTTTCGTGGCGTCCTCGTTGGGGACGATGACGGAGTAGACCAGATCCTTCTGTTCCGTCTTGAACACCCGCTTCAATTCAGAATGCGGCTTCTCAACCGTGAGCTTGACGAGGTACTTCGGCCCAGTGGTCTGGTCAGTCGTCTGGGCCACGAAGGAGACGTTCTTTTCCCCATCGTCCTTCTTCGCTGCCTTCTCGACTTCCTTCGCAATCATGCCTGCGGTGATCGTTTTCCCCGACTTGTCGGCTGCCTTCACGATGCGTTGCCAGATGGCGACACAATCCTCTTTGCCCAAGTTCTTCAACTCACGGCACTGGCCTTCGTTCGACGGCTTCTTGGCTTCGTCCTTCAGGTGAGTGAGAACCTCGCCAGCCTGCCGGTATCTGAGGCTCATGGTGTCGTCCATTTCCCATCGTGCCTTGCAGTAGTCGGCGAAGGACGTGAACTCGGGCTTGAACAACTTGTCAGCGAAGATTTCGTAGAAGGCGAGGGCGGTCAGGATGAACGCCTGCTGCCCCTGAACGATGACTTTCTCACATTCGACGAGTCGTGCCTTCTGTTCGTCCGAAAGTCCACCATTGCCCAGACCAGCTTCGTTGTTCGTGTTCATGCTGCGTACCCTTGTTTACGAGTTCGTTGATTTCGTTCGACCCATTGGCCGAATCACGAACTCCCGCGGGGTGTACGGTTTGATGCGAATGAAAACGCCTTTTGAAACTTGTTGTGTGCGAATATCGTTTGCTTTTGCTCACAAACTGCGTTACATTGTGTGAATGCCCAAGGCCGAGCCAGAACGACGGCGGCAGTTTGCACGGAAACTGTATTCCCTAGAGAGGCGGCGGTTCCCGATCCGTCGCCAGTGGAATACTGTTGCCGCCGATGTCGAGCGAGAGACAGGAGTAGAGATTCCCTACGACTGGTTTAGGGTCGCTGTATCGAAAGGCATACAGGACATCGGCTGGGGCAACCGTCCACGGATCGAAGCACTCGCACGGTACTACAAGATTGAGCCAGATGATTTCTGGGAACCTGCCGCTGCCGAAAAACCGAAGCTGGGCGACAAGGCCAAAGAGATCGCCGAAATGATTTATGATCTGTGCGGCGAATACGGCCTCAAGTATGACGCCTTCAATGCAATGGTGCTGGCATATTACAACGAGAGGGTGAGCAAAGCCGCCACTGCGGACGAGGACGCCTGACCTGCCAAATGGAGTTTTCAGAAACCGTTTGGTTTTTCTACGTCGTCTCGCCAGCGTTCTCCTCACGCCTAAAATGATTGACCGGGGTTCGTCTGTAGAAGTCATTGGCCTTGAGGCGGCAGTTCAGAATCGCCCAGCGGTAACAGGCGTCCCTGATCTCTTCCAACTTCTCGGGTGTCATCACGGACATTTGCAGCACACGCATGAATTCAATCGACATCTTGCTCCTTCTGGGCTTCGCCCTGTTAATAATGGTCAGACCGGGGAGTTCTCCCGTGTAGCAATTTTCCAGACCGGAAAATCGCTCGGAAAATCGTTTTACCCCGTGTTTTGTGCCATTTGGAGGGGTTTTCGGAGCTATTTTCCGCAGCACCCCCCCTTTAGGGGGTGCGTAGGAAAATGCGACGATACCCCGAGGCCGTCACGGCACAAGATAAGTAGACTGCCAGTAGTATGCGGTCTTGGTCTTTGGTTGTAGTTTCTGTTTGAGAATCTTCCCGTCTGACACAAGTTGAGCAAGCCGCTTCTGGACTTGGCTTCCTGTCAGTCCTGTGGCTGTCTCAATCTGGCACGCTGTCACGGTGTTCGTAATGGTCGGTTCTGTCTCGATTGTCAGGTTCGGGATGTGATCCATGATGACGGCTAGCCCGTCTGCTTTGTCGTCTCGTTCCTTCGCCCGCTTGATGTCGGCCTTGTGACCGATCCACTTCAAGGACAGGCTGTCTCCGGTCTGGACACGTTCAAGAATGTATGGCTAG
>Ga0068853_100005036_pt1 | contig 10303 bp, 9 predicted proteins | sample KBSCornC32_FD_65655 | JGI IMG/M metagenome (GOLD analysis project Ga0068853, IMG submission 65655) | Corn rhizosphere microbial communities from Kellogg Biological Station, Michigan, USA - KBS Corn C3-2 | ecosystem: Host-associated > Plants > Roots > Rhizosphere > Soil ... | reverse complement strand
ATAGGGTCCGCGGCGAAAAGCTGTCGAGCAAAGGAGAGGGCCTTGGCTGAGCGAGCGGCATTGATCACCGGAGCGTCAAGCGGCATCGGGCTGGCTACTGCCCGCGTGCTCGGCGAAGAAGGCTATGCGCTCACCATTTCGGCACGGCGTGCCGACAAGCTCGAGGGCGCCGCCGAGGGTCTCCGTGCCGACGGGCTCGAGCTGCAGACGGTCGCCGCCAACATGACCGACGAGGACGATGTCGTCGGCATCTTCTCCAAGCACCGCGAGGCCTACGGCCGGCTCGACGTGCTCGTCAACAACGCCGGCGTCGGCATCGGCGCGCCGATGGAGGAGATCAAGACCAAGCACCTCGACATGCAGCTCGGCGTCAACCTGCGCGCCCTGATCATCGGCACCCGCGAGGGGCTGCCGATGCTCAAGCAAGCCGGCGCCGAGCACGGCAAGGCGCTGATCGTCAACACCGCCTCGATCGCCGGCAAGGGCGGCCAGGCCTGGCTGTCGATCTACGCCGCGACCAAGGCCGCGGTGATCAACTTCACCCAGTCGACCCACCGCGAGGTCGGCAACGCCGGCATCCAGTGCACGGCTCTCGCGCCAGGCTTCGTCGATACGCCGATGACCGAGTTCGCCAAGGGACAGGTTCCGGGTGAGGAGATGATCCGCCCTGAGGACCTCGGAGAGGCGGTCCGCTTCCTGCTCCACACCTCGCGCAACTGCCACGTGCCGGAGATCGTCTTCACCCGACCCGGCGAGGGCCTCGACACGCCTTGAGATTTCTCGTCGCCGCCTTCGGCGACCCCGGCCACGTTTTCCCGGCGATCGCGCTGGGCCGGGCGCTGCGCGGGCGCGGTCACGAGGTCACGATCGAGACCTGGGAGGAGCGGCGAGGCGCGGTCGAAGGCGCCGGGCTCAGCTTCGCCGCCGCCGAGGAATACCGCATGTTCCCGCCGCCCGATCCCGATTCAGCCGAGGGGGAGCACGCGGCGGAGGCGGCGAGGGCGTTGCTGCCCCTGCTCGAGGAGATGCGGCCGCACGCCGTCGTCAGCGACATCCTCACCCTGGCGCCGTCGCTGGCCGCCGAGAAGGCCGGTGTGCCGCTGGCCACCCTGATCCCCCACATCTACCCGGTGGTCGAGCCCGGCCTGCCCTTCTTCGCGATCGGCCTGAAGCCGCCGCGAACGCCGCTCGGTCGGGCCGTCTGGCGTATCGGCCAGCGTGCTCTCAACATCGGCCTCGAGCACGGCCGCCGCGACCTCAACCGGCAGCGCGAGCGCCTCGACCTGCCGGCGGTGAATCGCTTCCACGGCGGCATCAGCACCGAGCTGGCTCTGGTCGCCACCTTCCCCCAGCTCGAGTACCCGCGCCGGTGGCCGGCCGGGGTCGAGATCACGGGCCCGATGACCTTCGAGATCCCCCACCCCGACATCGAGCTGCCCCCCGGCGAGGCCCCACTCGTGCTCGTTGCGCCCAGCACCGCGCACGACTCCGAGAACCACTTGGTCCGAACGGCCCTGGCGGCGCTTGCGGACCAGCCGGTGCGCGTGGTCGCGACCACCAATCGCGTCGTGCCCCAGCACCCAATCGAGATCCCGCCCAACGCCGTTCTGGTCGACTGGCTCAGCTACAGCCAGCTGATGCCGATCGCATCGCTGGTGATCTCCCACGGCGGCCACGGCACCGTCGCGCGGGCGCTCAGTGCCGGCACCCCAGTGCTGATCTGTCCGATCATCGGCGACATGAGCGAGACCGCGATGCGGGTCGACTGGGCCGGCTGCGGCCTCTCGGTGCCCTGGCGCCTCTGCCAGCCCGCCCCGCTGCGCTGGGCTGCCCAGCGCCTGCTGGAGGACCGCTCATTCGCCGCGCGCGCCGGCGAGCTGGCGTCCTGGACGCGCGAGCATGCCGGAGCCGAGCGCGGTGCCGAGCTGGTCGAACAGCTGGCCCGCACTCGAACCCCTGCATAGAGCTCCGGGGGTGGGACTCGAACCCACAACCCCGCGGTTAACAGCCGCGTGCTCTACCGATTGAGCTACCCCGGAATAACGGTGAGGAATGTACCGATTAACCGCCGACGCGCTCAGCGTGAGCGATGCGCTGGACGAGTGCGGCTCGCTCGCGGCTGAGGGCAGCGCGTTGCTCGTAGTCGTCGCGTTCGCCGGCGGCGGCGATCTCGGCCTCGATGCGGCGCTGCTCGAGCAGCAGGAAGTTGAGCTCCATCGCCTCGGGGGAGGCGGGCTCGTCGTGGGCGGTGATGATCAGCTCGGCGACAAGGCCAGAGAGCTCGGCATCCTCGCGGGGCAGGTTGGAGGCGGGATCCTGCGGGTTCTCGCGAATCCAGGTGGCCGCGCGGGAGCCAAGCCTGGTGAGGTGCTCATCGGTCAGCTTGTCCAGATAACCCTTGCCCTCCTCCGGGAGGGCGATGCACATCGCGAGCAGGGCGCGCTCGCGGCGCTCGCGCGAGGTCAGCTCGGCAGTGCGACGCGGCTGCGGCGCCGGGGCACCGCGGGGTGCCTCCGGCTCGACCGAGCCGCCGCTGAGCGGCTGTGCCGACACCACCCTGCCCATCACCATCGCCGGCTCCAGGTCGAGCCTCTCCGCCACCCGCCGCACCAGATCGTCACGGCTAGCGCTCTCCCCCAGCCCGGCCATGATCGGCGCCACCTCGGCCAGGGCGCGGTCGCGCTCGGCCGGCGAGGACGTGTCGGTACGAGCGAGGACGAGATCGACCTGGAAGGCGGTCAGCTCGACCGCACCGTCGAGCAGGGCGCGGAAGCGCTCGGCTCCGCCCTCCGCGGCCATCATCTCGGCGGGATCCTCGCCCGCCGGCATCGCCGCCACCCGCAGGCGCATCTTGCGCCCGGCGGCGACCCGCTGCGCCCGCAGCATCGCCTCCTGCCCGGCCGAGTCGGCGTCGAGCGCCAGGATCACCTCCTCGACCATGCCCGAGAGCGAAGCCACCTGCTCGTCGGTGATCGCCGTCCCCATCACCCCCACCGCCTCCTCGATCCCAGCCTGGTGCAGTGCAAGCACGTCGGTATAGCCCTCGACCACCACAGCCCTTCCCTCCTTGGCGATCGCGGCCTTGGCCAGGTCGATCCCATAGAGCATGCGGCTCTTGTGGAAGAAGTCTGTCTCGGCGGTATTGACGTACTTCGCGCCCTGGTCAGAGCGCATCGCCCGCCCGCCGTAGCCGAGGGTGCGGCCGCGGCGGTCGCGGATCGGGAACATGATCCGCGAGCGGAAGCGGTCGTACTCGCCGCCCCCTCTCCCCTTCTGCACGAGGCCCACGCCGCGCATCTCCTCCACCTTGAAGCCGGCCCGCTGGCCGCGCAGCAGCACCTTGTCCCAGGCGCTCGGCGCGTAGCCGACCGCGAACGCTTTCAGCACCCCCTCGCCGAGGCCGCGCTCGGCCAGGTACTGGCGCGCCTTGCCAGCCTCCTCGGACTCCCAGAGGTAGGCGGCGTAGAAGCCCGCGGTGCGATCGAGCAGCTCGCCGAGGCGGCGGCGCTGTTGGCGCTTGGCCTCCGCCCGGGGGTCCTCGCGCTCGCGCTCCAACTCCACCCCGTAGCGGTCGGCGAGCAGCTCAACCGCCTCGGCGAAGCCGAGCCCCTCCTTCTCCTCGATGAACTTGATCGTGTCGCCGCCGACCCCGCAGCCGAAGCAGTGGTAGAGCTTTTCCTGCGCATCGACCGAGAACGAGGGCGTGCGCTCCTCGTGGAAGGGACAAAGCCCGACCCAGCGCGCCCCCTGCCGGCGCAGGTCCGTGTGAGCCGAGATCACCTCGACGATGTCGACCGCCTGCTTGACCCGCTCGAGGCTCTCACTCGAGATCAGCGCCACGGCGCTTCCTCGGGAATCGTCAGCTCGGCGTACTTGGCGATGCAGTAGCGGTCGGTCATCCCAGCCAGGTAGTCGGTCGCGCGCTGGCACTTGCTGGCGCCGGGCTCGAGCTCGGGGACCTCGTCCGGATGCTCCATGTAGTGGTCGAAGAGCGCCCGCATCGCCCGATGCACGCGCTCGTGCTCGCTGCGCGCGACCTCCCCCAGGTAGACGCGGTCGAACATGAACTTGCGCAGACGCAGCATCGCGCCGCCGATCTCATCGCTCTGGACGATGTCACCCTCGGCGCTCGAGCGCTCCACGATGTCGCGCACGAGGGTGTCGATCCGAGCCGAGCCGCTCTCGCCGAGCAGCTCGATCTCGGTCGCCGGCAGGTCCGCGGGACGCAGCACCCCGGCGCGCAAAGCGTCGTCGATGTCGTGGTTGATGTAGGCGACGCGGTCGACCAGCTTGACGATCCGCCCCTCCAGAGTCGCCGGCTTGCGCGAGCCGGTGTGGTTGAGAATGCCGTCGCGCACCTGCTCGGTCAGATTGAGGCCGCGGCCATCGCGCTCCAGCACCTCGACCACGCGCAGCGAGTGCTCGTTGTGCTTGAAGCCGCTGCCGCAGCGCTCGCGCAGGGCGCTGTCCAGCGCCTCCTCGCCGGCGTGGCCGAAGGGCGGGTGGCCGAGGTCATGCCCGAGTCCGATCGCCTCGGTCAGGTCCTCGTTGAGTCCGAGCGCACGGGCCACAGTGCGGGCAATCCCGCAGGCCTCCAGCGTGTGGGTCAACCGGGTGCGGTAGTGGTCCCCCTCGGGCGCGACGAAGACCTGGGTCTTGTGCTTGAGCCGCCTGAAGGCCTTGCTGTGCACGATCCGATCCCGATCGCGCTGGAAGGGCGTGCGGACAGGGCTGTCAGCCTCATCGATCACCCTCTGCGCGGGATAGGACCGCGTCGCCTCAGGAATAAGGAACTCTGCCTCCCAGGCGAGCACTCGATCCTCAAACGTCGCGGTCAACTCCATCCGTCGATCCTAAGGGCCGGTTCCGGCAGGGGTGGAGCGTCTTGCACTTTTTCGGCAATACCTTGCGGCGCCAGCTCCCCGCGTCTCCACCGAAAAAGTTAAGCGAAACCCCTGCCGGAACCGGCCCTCACGCCGCGGATCGAAGCTGCACGTGCGCATGATGCTCGAGGGTCTCCCTGACGGCCCGCTCGACCTGCCGCAGGTCCCGCTCCTCAGCCCTCGGCGCCTCGGCGAGCGAACTGCCCACCGCGCCGACCATGAAGCGATGGGCATCTTCGGAGAGCGGGAAGCCGCCCGCTTCGCAGCTGACGCAGACGACGCCCCCGGCGGCGCCGGAGAAGCCGCTGAGGTGCTCGGCCTCGCCGCAGTTGGCACAGGAGGCGAGCTCGGGAGCGAAGCCGGCCGCAAGGGCGAGCTTGAGTCGGAACGAGAGCGCGGTCTCAAGGCTCGCTGCCCCCTCCTCATCGGGATCGTCGAGCAAGGCTAGGTAGCGGCAGAGCAGGTTGTAGGCGGGAGGGTTTGGCTCGGCCGAGTCGAGCAGGCGCAGCACCGCGTCGCAGGCGCGGGCGCCGGCATTGAGCCCGGGGCCCGAGGCGCGCAGGCGCGGGTAGCCGTCGAGGGTCGAGGCATTGGTGACGGTGAGCAGCTCGCCGCGGCCTTCGTGCAGGATCAGGTCGAGCCGGAAGAAGGGCTCGAGGCGACCGCCGAAACGCGACTTCGGTTTGCGCGCCCCCTTGGCGATCGCGCCGATCCGGCCCCTCGTCTTCGAGTAGAGGTGGAGGATGCGGTCGGCCTCGCCGTAGCGGATGCTGCGCAGCACGACCGCCTCGGTCTTCAGCGTCTTTCCGGCCATAGCTGGTCTACGTTGAACTACGGACCGGACGGTCTTGCGGGGCTACGTACGCCTGGCGGCCCTGCGCCGTGGCCTCCTGCGCAAGCGCACCTGGCAGCTCGGGCAGAAGTAGGTCGAGCGGCCGGAGACGACGATGCGGATGATCGTGCCGTCGCAGCGCGGGCAGTCCTCACCCTCGCGCGTGTGGACGAGGAACTCGTCCTGCATCGTGCCCTTCTCGCCGCGACCGTCGCGATAGTCGTCGATCGAAGCGCCACCGCCGTCGATCCCCGCTTCCAGCGCGGCGATCACGGCGTCTCGTAGCGCCATCAGGTGCTCCGGCTTCATCGAGCCGGCGGGAGAGAGCGGGTGCAGCCGAGCGCGGAAGAGCGCCTCGTCGGCGTAGATGTTGCCGACGCCGGCGACGCCTGACTGGTCGAGCAGGAAGGACTTGAGCGGGACCGTTCGCCCGGCCGCCATCGCACCGAGCGCCTCAGGGGTGAAGTCAGCCGAAAGCGGCTCGACCCCCAGCTTGGCGAAGCGAGCCTCGAGGTCGGCCTCGTCGATCAGGAACGCCTCGCCGAAGCGGCGCGGGTCGGTGAACCAGACCTCGCGACCGTCATCGAGGGTGAAGCGCGCTCGCAGGTGCCGTTCGGAAGTCGAGCGCTCGGCCTCGTACAGGCGCCGTCCCACGGAGGGGTCGAGCTTGCTCTCGCCCTCGACCAGGACCAGGTTGCCGGTCATCCGCAGGTGCATGACCAGGGTGCGCGCCCCCTCGAGCGCGAGCAGCAGGTACTTGCCGCGCCGACCGAGCGCCTCGATAGTCGCCCCCTCGACGGCGCGTTCGAGCACCTTGGGCGCCATCGGCCGGCACCAGCGTGCGTCTAGCACGTCCAGCCGCTCGATCCGCCTCCCTTCCAACTCCGGCTCCAATTGCCTGCAAACGGTCTCCACCTCGGGCAGCTCGGGCATTGCCCGGTTCTATCAACCGGTGGCGCGGGGGTGGCTGTTGAAGTAGACGGTCTTCAGCTGCTCGCCGGAGAGGTGGGTGTACATCTGGGTGGTTGAGATGTCGGCGTGGCCGAGCATCTCCTGTACGGCGCGCAGGTCGCAACCGCCGGCCAGCAGGTGGGTGGCGAAGCTGTGGCGCAGCGTGTGGGGGCTCATCTGACCGGCGAGGCCCGCCGCCCGGGCGTTGCGCTGGACGATCTTGTAGAGGCCCTGGCGGCTCAGCGGCCCGCCGCGGAAGTTGACGAAGAGCCGCGCCTCGTGGCGCTCGCCGATCAGCTTGGGACGCCCGCCGCGAAGGTAGGAGGAGATCGCCGCGATCGCTTGACGCCCCAGCGGCACCAGCCGTTCCTTGCTGCCCTTGCCGCGGGCGCGCAAGAAACCCTCATGGAGGTCGACGTCGGCCAGCTCCAGGCCGATCGTCTCCGAGGCGCGCAGCCCGCAGGCATACATCACCTCGAGCAGGGCACGGTCGCGCAGGGCGGTGGGCTCGTCGCCGTGTGGCGCTGCCAGCAGCTTCTGAACCTCTGCGTAGTTGAGCACCTGCGGCAGCTTCTTCGCCCGGCGCGGCGCGCTCAGGGCCGCGGTCGGGTCGTCGCCGATCAGCTCGTCGCGGCGCAGCTGCTTGTAGAAGGAGCGCAGGCAGGCGGCCTTGCGGTGCACGGTCGCGGAGGAGCAGGCCGGGCGGTTCTCCCCGGTCGCCAGCTCGGCCAGGAACTCGCCGATCTCGGCCGGCCCAGCGGTCAGCGCATCGATGTGATGGGAGGCGAGGTACTCGCCGTACTGATGCAGGTCGGTGCGATAGGCGTCGAGCGTGTTGCGTGAGAGGCCGCGCTCGAGCTCCAGGTAGGAGAGGAAGTCGAGGACGAGGGACTCGAAGCGGGACTCGGTTTTCGGAAGATCGGCGACAACCATGGCCGGATGGTTCTTCCTCGGTTGCCGGAGACCTTGATCGGCAAGGGACCGTGCGCGGCGGCGCGCGGGTCCTGTCGTGGGGTGAGGGGGCCTGCGGGCTGTCCTCGACCCCCTCACCCCACGCCACCCGCGCGAGCTGCGGCAAGGGCGCTTCCCGACGCAAGGGCTGCGGCGAAGAAGAGAGGGTCCTCCGCGAGGGTGCGGCCCATCGTCTGGGCCGGGAGTCCCGCAGCCTCGTAGGCGGCGAGATCGACGGGAGCTTCGCGCAGGCGATGGCGCCAGCCGGAGGCAGTCGCCAGGATGGCGATCGGGACCGGCTCGGTGGTCGGCACTGGAATCTCCACCGCGCCGAGGAGGAGTTCAAGCACCGTCAGGGTGTGGTGGCTGACGGGCTTGTGGCGCTGACGGGGGTCGGCGCGGGAGAGCCGCGGCGAGATCAGAGTGGGCAGGCCGAGGGCAAGCGAGGCGTGAGCGGTGTCGAGGGCGGCGATGCCGCCGTGGCCGAGTCGCGTGTCGGAGCCGATGATCCCCGGGCCCGGCCCGGCGAGGGCGGCGTCCCAACCGAGCTTGCCCGCTGCGGCATCGAGCGCGCCGATGACCGAGATCGCCTCGTGCTCGCCGCCGTAAGCCGGGGCTGCGGTGACGTGGCCGCAGAGCAATCCGCGCTCGCGCAGCTCGGCGACGTCGCGGCTCAGCGAACCGGGCAGCGCTCCTCCCCCGGTCTGCACGTAACCGACCTTCGCCCCTGGCCAAGCCTGCGCAGCGGCCCAAGCCGCCGGCGCCAGATGCCCGTGCAGCGGCAGAACGAGCACGGGCATCGATCCTCCCAGCCCTTCCGGTGCGCCTTTTGCACCCCCGGCGTGCATAAGGCGCACTGGAAGCTCGATCGGGTCGACCGGGTGCTGGATCGAGGAGTAGTTGAGCTTGATCACGTGCTCGCGCTCCGGGGCGCCGCCTCCCTCGAGACCGCGGGTGAGGTTGACGTGGACGATGTCGAAGCCGCCCGAGCCAAGGTCGAGGTCGAGCGCCTCGACGTTGACGACGACCTCGTCGCCCTCTCGAACCTCCCCCAACAACCCCTTGTCGGCCCAGGCCGGACGGCGCTCGCCGTCGACCTCGACCGTCAACGGCTCCTCCGCGACGACGACGCCGCGGCGCAGCTTCAGCCATCCGCTCACTCCGAGCCCAAGGCCGCGGCAGCCTCGGCGACGATCCCCTCGCAAACCTCCAGCATCGCGTCGAGGTTGCGGGCGCTGACCGCCTCGTCCGGCGTGTGGTTCGCCTCGGTGCCATTGGCAAGCAGGATGCAATCGAAGCCGTCGACGATCAGCGCGTTGGCGTCGCTGCCGCCGCCGGTGGCGGTGCGCTCGGGCTCGAATCCGGCCCGCCGCAGGCCGGCCTCGGCGAGCGCCAATGCCGGGGAAGACGGCAGGATCTTGTAGCCGCGAAAGAGCTCTTCGATCCGCACGTCGGCATCGCAGCCGTGCTCGCTGGCGCCCCAGGCGCAAGCATCGCTCAGCGACCCGGCGACCTCGGCCGCCCGGTTCGCGTCGAGGCTGCGGGCCTCGGCGACGATTTCGCAGTGGCCGGGAACGACGTTCCCGGAGGTGCCGCCGCGGATGAGACCGACGTTGGAGGTCGTCTCCGCGTCGAGCCGGCCCAGGTCCATCCGGGCGATCGCCGCCGCGGCAGCGGCGATCGCGCTGTTGCCGTCCTCGGGGCGGATGCCCGCGTGGGCCTCGACCCCGATGAAGTCCGCCCGCACGCTCTGCTGGGTCGGCGAGGTGACGATCACCTCGCCGACCGCGCTGGCGTGGTCGAGGACGAAGCCGCACTTGGAGCGCAGCAGGCCGGTGTCGAAGGCCTTGGCGCCGCGCAGGCCCTGCTCCTCGGCGACGGTCAGCAACAACTCGATGCCGAGCGGCGGCGGCCCATCGCTTCCCGCGTGGCGAGCGACCAGCTCCATGAAGACCGCAACCGCCGCCTTGTTGTCGGCGCCGAGAATCGTCTCGCCGGCGCTGCGGTAGACGCCCTCGGATTCGACCACCTCGATCTGGCCCTTGTGCGGGACGGTGTCGATGTGGGCGCAGAACATCACCCACTCGTCGCGCACTCCCGGCAGCCGCGCGAGCAGGTTGCCCGCGCCCGCGCCCGCCGGCCCAGCCGCGCCGTCCTCGCTCACCTCCAAGCCAAGCGCCCGCAGCTCGGCAGCGATCGTGTCCGCCACCTCCCGCTCCTCGCCCGTGGGGCTGCGAATCTCACAAAGCCGGACGAAAGTCTCGTGCAACCGCTCCACGGCGGAACAGGCTAACCGGGTTTCGGCGGCGCTGGTGAATCCCTACCGGGACAGTCCCTGAACGGACTCGGTGTCCGTTCGCTCCACCGCGTCCGCCGGCTGCTCGCCCGCGTGTTGCGCAACGGCGCCGACGAAGTCGCGAAAGAGCGGCTCGGGTCGGTTGGGGCGCGAGTTGAACTCGGGGTGGAACTGCGAGGCGACGAAGAATGGGTGGTCGGGCAGCTCGACCATCTCGACCAGGCGCTCGTCCGGTGAGGTGCCGCCGCAGACCAGGCCCTCGTCTTCGAGCCGGCGCCGCAACTGGTTGTTGACCTCGTAACGGTGGCGGTGGCGCTTGTAGATGACCTGCTCGCCGAAGATCTCACGCGCCCGCGTCCCCTCGTGGAGCTTCACCGGGTCGGCGCCGAG
>Ga0068853_100005035_pt1 | contig 10304 bp, 6 predicted proteins | sample KBSCornC32_FD_65655 | JGI IMG/M metagenome (GOLD analysis project Ga0068853, IMG submission 65655) | Corn rhizosphere microbial communities from Kellogg Biological Station, Michigan, USA - KBS Corn C3-2 | ecosystem: Host-associated > Plants > Roots > Rhizosphere > Soil ... | reverse complement strand
CAGCCAGACCGCCGCAACGGTGCGCCAGTTCGCTCTCAGTTGATTCCCTTGTGGCCTGATCAGACCGTCAAAAACGAGGTCCATGGGACTTCTCTCCTTCGCGTGTGGATCAGCGCCTAGCGAAGTCGAGTTGTGTAGATAGGCTATAGATCAGCCGTTTTCGGCCAATCGTGAAAACTCTGAAGACCTTGGAATTGTTGGCTCCCCGGGCCGGATTCGAACCAGCGACCAACCGGTTAACAGCCGGTTGCTCTACCACTGAGCTACCGGGGAACGGAGGCTCTGACGTGAGTGGCGCAGCCTATAGCAAACACCTTTCACCTTTGCAAAGAAGCAATTCGCAATTTTTCTCCAGTTTTTAATGCGGCTATTTGTGGCATCGTTTCGGCATGCCCACATATGAAGGGTTTCACACCGGCGCGGAACAAAGCGGCCGGGTATCGCCTTTTTTGTATGGATGGGATTGGTTTTGAATGACGGCAGCTGACGACAACAGCGCCCCGGCACGGAAGATCACGGTTTTCGGCCGCGAATTCGCCATGCCCCGGTCGCGCGGCTGGCGGATCGCGATCGGCATGCTGCTTACCATTGGCGGCATTCTGGGCTTTCTGCCGATTCTCGGTTTCTGGATGATTCCGCTTGGCCTGCTGGTGCTGTCCTACGAATTCGCGCTGGTGAGGCGCCATCGGCGCCGTTTCGTCGTCTGGTGGGAACGTCGGCGGCGGCCCGACTGAGAAGCCCGCGGCAGCCGGCTGGCGGCTCCGCGAAAGGGATCCCGAACCTGTCACAACCGATTGGTAATCACCACTTTCGCCGCGATGTGCGAAAGCGTCGGGAATGACGCGCGGGCGCTTGACGACCTTTGAGCACCAACATAATGAGTTCGCTCGGAACGCCGGGAGCAATGCGAGGCCTCGTGGCGGAGTGGTTACGCAGAGGACTGCAAATCCTTGCACCCCGGTTCGATTCCGGGCGAGGCCTCCAGATGCTTGCGGGCTCCAGCGCTACCGCGCCGGAGCGGGAGTTCCAATCGAAATTGAGCCGCGCGTTCCGCGCGGAGAGCGGATTGTTGGGACATGAACGCTGATTTCTCCGAACGCCGCGTGAAGATGGTCGACGGCCAGGTCCGCACCACCGATGTAACCAGTGCGCCTCTCATCGAAGCGATGCTCACCGTCCCGCGCGAGGCCTTTGTCGGCGCCGGACAGCAGGATCTGGCCTATATCGACGAAGACATCCGCATCTCGGATGGCGCCAATGGCGGCGGCGCGCGCTACCTGATGGAGCCGTCGCCACTCGCCAAGCTGCTGCAGCTGGCTGAAATCGACGCCGGCGATTCGGTGCTCGATGTCGGTTGCGGCACCGGCTATTCCGCCGCGTTGCTGTCCCGGCTCGCGCGTTCCGTCGTCGCGCTGGAGAGCGATCCCGCGCTGGCGGAGGCCGCGAAATCCACGCTTTCCAGCCTTGGCTGCCAGAACGTAACGGTGGTGACCGGTCCGCTGCCGCAAGGGCAGGCGGCAAAAGCGCCATATGACGTCATCTTCATCGGCGGCAGCGTCGAGGAGGTGCCCACGGCGTTGCTCGACCAGCTTGCGGAAGAAGGACGCCTGGTTGTGGTCGAAGGACAAGGCAACTCTGGCGTGGCCCGACTGTTTTTCAAGGCAGGGGGGGTTGTAACCGGAAGACGGGCCTTTAATGCGGCAATTAAGCCACTACCGGGCTTCGAACGTAGTCACGCGTTTGAATTCTGAGCGTTTTTGCCTTGCAGCGAGGGCGTTGTCATGATCGCTTGCGTCAACAGTCGTTGCTGATTTGTTGACCGAAGTCTTCGGGAGGCTGTCAGCGGGGGAACGATAACAACGCGGCGCCGGTCGATCCGTAAGGGTGGGCTGACGTGGCGTGGTTCCCGTGCAAAACGAATGAGGGAAATAACGTGCCGCCTCTACGCAAGAGTGTTTTACTAGCTATCCTTGTTTCCGCCACCGCGCTATCGCCGCTGGCCGCCTCCGCAGAAACCATTACCGGCGCTCTCGCCAAAGCCTACCAGTACAATTCGCAGCTCAACGCGGCACGCGCCGGTGTGCGCGTCACCGATGAAGGCGTGGCAATCGCCAAATCGGGCTGGCGCCCGACCGTCACCGGTTCGAGCAGCATCGACTACACCAGTACCCATGCGCAGGGCGCCACCCAGAACATAACCACGGGCAGCTTCGGCGTGCAGATCAACCAGACGCTGTTCGACGGCTTTCAGACCAAGAACAACGTCGCCGCCGCCGAATCGCAGGTGAAGGCTTCGGTCGAAAGCCTGCGCAACACCGAAGAGAACATCCTGTTCAACGCCGCGAGCGCCTATATGGATGTGATTCGCGACAGGCAGGTCGCGGCCCTGACCGAGCAGAATCTGCAGTTTCTGACCGAGCAGGCGCGCGCTGCCCGCTCGCGTTTCGAGGTCGGCGAGGGCACCCGCACCGACGTCGCCCAGGCCGATGCCTCGCGCGCCACGGCCGTGGCGCAATTGAGCGCCGCCCGCGCGACGGCGCTGGCGAGCGCGGCCACCTACCACCAGATCGTCGGCGACGAGCCGGGCAAGCTCAAGGCGGCCTCGCCGCTGGGAAAGCTGTTGCCAGGTAACCTCGATTCCGCCCTGGCTGTGGCCTCGGCCGAGCATCCGGCGATCCTTGCCACGCAGCATCTCGTCGATGCGGCGGCGTTTTCGGTGAAATCCTCGGAAGGCGCGCTGCTGCCGCAAGTGACCGCTTCGGCCGGCATTTCGGACAATTACAGCCACGCCGCTCCTGATATCAGGGGCTCCAACGGCACCTCGACCTCAGCCAATATCGGCGCCACGCTGACCATTCCGATCTATTCGGGCGGGCGGACCTCGGCGCTGGTGCGGCAAAACAAGGAGTCGCTCGGCGAGGCGCGCATCCAGGTCGATGTCAGCCGCGACCAAGTGCGCCAGGCCGTGGTCTCGGCCTGGACGCAATACGTCGCCGCGCGCGAAAGCGTGGATGCCAACAGGCAGGTGATCGATGCCGCGCAACTGGCGCTCAACGGTGTCATCGAGGAGCGCAATGTCGGCCAGCGTACCACGCTCGACGTGCTGAACGCGCAGAACGCGGTCATCACCGCCAGGATCAACCAGGCGAGCTCCGAACGCGACGTGGTCGTGGCGAGCTACGCCATCCTGTCGGCGATGGGCCGCCTGTCGGTCGATCGGCTGGGCTTGCCGGTCACCAAGTACAAGCCGGAAGAGCATTACAACGCCGTCAAGGACAAGTGGTTCGGACTGCGTACGCCTGACGGGCGCTAATTTCGGAATATTGGCTTCAGGCAAACGCCGCGTGCCCGATGGACACGCGGCGTTTGCCTTTTTGGATGGCTCGGCTTGTCGGGTCGCACGGCGCCCAAAGCAGTTCATCGTTTCACGGAAACGCCGAGCTGCTTTGGCTATTTGTCATTGCGCAATTCCGGACGGAAAACCCCGTCACACACTTTTCCTGGAATTGCTCTAATCTGTTGAAATCCAAGGAGTCCCCAGATTGGGGATTCTCGGATGACGAACGGTCGGCTACGCTGTCGATATTGATTCGAATTCCGGCTCGGGCATGAACGGAATTCTTGAACGGTCAAGTTCTTGAACAGGTCAGGTTCTTGAACAGGTCACTAGGGCGGCGGATGTGACGATGGCGACGGCAAGCAGCGCGCAGCGCGAACCTTCCATGGAAGAGATACTGGCTTCCATCCGAAGGATCATCGAAGACAGCGACACCGGGCGCAAGCAGCCGGCCGAGGCCGGTGAGTTGCGCCAGGACCTGGAACCGGCCGCAGTTAACGTGCCTGCAGCTGCCGTGCCAAATGTCGAGGTTGACGCCTTTCGTTCCGAATTGCACGCGGATGCCGGTTTCCGCAAGCCGGTGACTCTGGCGGAAGTCCAGGCCCAGCTTGCAGCGACCGATCCGGTGCTTACGCGCGCCGAGACTCGTGCCGAGCCGGTGAAAGTCGCGCCGACGACCCTGGCGGAGGCCGGTGTCAGGAGCGCTGTCGAGCCGAGCGAGCCGGTGGCCGCGAACAAGCCCGCCGCGGCAAATACATCGCAGACCGCAGACAGCATTGTCGCCGATTGGCGGCGGGAAATCGCGGCAGCGGGCGGGAGCACGGTCACCGCGAAACCGGCTGTCTGGACCCAGGAAATCGAGCAGCGAGTCGAGATCGAGAGGGAAGAGCCGACGGTGGAAGCTTCCGCGGATGCCAGCCAGGCATCCGCACCGGAGGCTCAGCCGGTCCGACCTGCGATCCTTTCCGAGCACACGGGCAGGCAGGTTGCCGCTGCCTTTGGCGAGCTTTCCGACGCTTTTGCCAGCCGCAGCAAGAAGAGCTTCGACGAAATGGCCGAGGAGATGCTGCGGCCGATGCTGCAGGATTGGCTCGACAACAACCTGCCGACGCTGGTCGAAAGGCTGGTGCGCGAGGAAATCGAGCGCGTGGCGCGCGGGGCGCAGTAGCTGTCGCGATATGCAGGCTGACAAGCGCCGCCTTCGGGGCGGTGCTTTTGTTTAAGTCTGCCCGGTGGAGCGCTGCCGCCCGCCCGGGCGGCATTGTCGCTGGTCGCGGGCAGGCCTATCTGTGCGGGTGATCGCTGCTCTCGCGGTTGACTCGGCCAAGACCTTCCGATTTACACCGGACGCTTGTTCCCGACAGTTCGGACTTCCTCCATGCTTGAAAAGACCTACGACGCCAAGACCGTCGAGCCGAAGATCGCCAAAATCTGGGAAGAGGCCGATGCCTTCCGGGCCGGCGCCGGCGCAGAGGAGGGGGCGGAAGCCTTCACCATCGTCATCCCGCCGCCGAACGTCACCGGTTCGCTGCATATGGGGCATGCGCTCAACAACACGCTGCAGGACATTCTGATCCGCTTCGAGCGCATGCGCGGCAAGAACGTGCTTTGGCAGCCCGGCATGGATCACGCCGGCATCGCCACGCAGATGGTGGTCGAGCGTCAGCTCATGGAAAAGCAGATCCATCGCCGCGATCTCACGCGTGAAGAGTTCATCGAGAAAGTCTGGGAGTGGAAGGCCGAATCCGGCGGCGCGATTTTCAACCAGCTGAAGCGGCTCGGTGCCTCGGCGGACTGGTCGCGCGAACGCTTCACCATGGACGAAGGCCTGTCCAAGGCGGTGCTGGAAGTCTTCGTCACGCTCTACAAGCAAGGCCTCATCTACAAGGACAAGCGCCTTGTGAACTGGGACCCGAAGCTGCTCACCGCCATTTCCGACCTCGAGGTCGAGCAGCACGAGGTCAACGGCAATCTCTGGCACTTCCGTTATCCGATCGAAGGCGAGGCGTTCGACCCGGAGAATCCGAAGACCTTCATTACGGTCGCCACGACGCGTCCCGAGACGATGCTCGGCGACACGGCCGTGGCCGTGCATCCGGACGACGAGCGCTTCACCGATCTGGTGGGGCGCAATATCGTGCTGCCGATCGTTGGCCGCAAGATACCGATTGTCGCCGACGAGTATTCCGACCCGGAAAAGGGGTCTGGCGCGGTCAAGATCACGCCGGCGCATGACTTCAACGATTTCGAGGTCGGCAAGCGCCACAAGTTGCCGGCGATCAATATCCTGACGGTCGAAGCGGCCATCAAGCTGAAGGACAATGAGGATTTCCTCGCCGGTCTCGAGGTCACACCGGAGCGCCAGGCCGTCTGGGACGAACTCGACGGGCTCGACCGCTTTGCGGCGCGCAAGAAGGTCGTCGAGCTGATGGAGGCTGGCGGTTTCCTCGACAAGATCGAGCCGCACCGGCATGCCGTGCCGCATGGTGACCGCGGCGGCGTGCCGATCGAGCCGTTCCTGACCGATCAGTGGTATGTGAATGCCGCCGAACTCGCCAAGCCGGCGATTGCCTCGGTGCGCGAGGGCCGTACCAACTTCGTGCCGAAGAACTGGGAAAAGACCTATTTCGACTGGATGGAAAACATCCAGCCCTGGTGCATTTCGCGCCAGCTCTGGTGGGGTCACCAGATACCGGCCTGGTATGGGCCGGACGGGCGTGTCTTTGTCGAAAAGACCGAGGAAGAGGCGCTGGCCTCGGCAATCGAATATTACCTGGCGCTGGAAGGGCCGTGGAAGGCCTGGGTCGAGGACAAGCTGGAGAATTTCCAGCCGGGCGAGATCCTGACCCGCGACGAGGATGTGCTCGACACCTGGTTCTCCTCGGCGCTGTGGCCGTTCTCGACGCTGGGCTGGCCTGACCAGACGCCGGAGCTCAAGACCTACTACCAGACCGACGTGCTGGTGACTGGCTTCGACATCATCTTCTTCTGGGTCGCCCGCATGATGATGATGGGCCTGCATTTCATGCACGAGGAGCCGTTCCACACCGTCTATGTGCACGCGCTGGTGCGCGACAAGAACGGGCAGAAGATGTCGAAGTCGAAGGGCAACGTCATCGATCCGCTCGACCTGATCGATGAATATGGCGCCGATGCGCTGCGCTTCACGCTGACCGTGATGGCGGCGCAGGGTCGCGACGTGAAGCTCGATCCGGCGCGCATCGCGGGCTACCGCAATTTCGGCACCAAGCTGTGGAACGCGACGCGCTTCGCCGAGATGAACGAGGTGGCGCGCAACGACGAGTTCTGGCTCAACGACGCCAAGCTGCCGGTCAACCGCTGGATCCTGACGGAACTGACGCGTGCGGCTCGCGCGGTCACCGAGGGCATCACCAGCTATCGTTTCAACGAGGCGGCGGGTGCCGCCTATCGCTTCGTCTGGAACCTGTTCTGCGACTGGTATCTGGAATTGCTGAAGCCGGTGTTCATGGGCACAGACGAGGTCGCCAAAGCCGAAAGCCGGGCCTGCGTCGCCTTCGTGCTGGACGAGATCTACAAGCTTCTGCATCCGATGATGCCGTTCATGACGGAGGAGCTGTGGGCGCAGACCGCGGGCGAGGGCAAGGAGCGCGCCTCGCTGCTTTGCCATGCGGCATGGCCGTCGCCCGACTTCGAGGACGACGAGGCGGCCGCCGACATCAACTGGCTGGTCGATCTTGTCTCGGGCATCCGCTCGGTGCGTTCGGAGATGAACGTGCCGCCGGCGGCGATCGCGCCGCTGATGGTGATCGGCGCCAACACCCTCACGCAGGAGCGGCTGGAGCGTCACGCCCAGGCGATCAAGCGGCTGGCGCGCGTCGGCGATATCGCGCTCGCCGATGCGCCGCCCAAGGGCTCGGCCCAGATCGTGCTCAACGAGGCCACGGTGAGCCTGCCGCTCGGCAGCCTGATCGACCTCCAGGCGGAGGCCGCGCGGTTGCAGAAGGAACTGGCCAAGGTCACCGAGGAGATCGCGCGCCTGCACAAGAAGCTTTCGAACGAGAAGTTCGTCGCCAACGCACCGGAAGAGGTGGTCGAGGCCGAACGCGAGAAACTCGCCGAATATCGCGAGGCGCAGGAGAAGCTTTCGGTGGCTTTGACCAGGGTCCGCGACGCCGGCTGAGTGACAAGATTCGCCCTGCCGGCGGGACCCTTTCCGGTACGTTAGCTGCCTCGAAAACAGGCGTGCCGCTACGTTAATTTTGACGTAAACGGAAAGTTTGCGTCGCATTGTTGCCATAATGTAACAATGGGGCCCATCAGCCCTGAAACCGGCTGTTTTTGCCCTGTTTTGGCTGGTTTCTTCAGATTTTTTCGGCCGCTTGACGCCGGTTGCACGATTTCGGGCACCAATTGCGGCGCTACGCACCGTGGCAAAAATAAGCCCTGTCAAGATGTACGTGTACAGCTCTTGAAATCGTTGTTGCGTCGTTAACCTGAATTGGTTCTAGCTTGACCCACGTGTATTTCGGGGAGGGATTTCCATGAACATTTTGCGGCTCAAGGCTCTGGCGGGGGCAGGCTGCTTTTCGATCGCCCTGATCGGCGCCGCGATGCACCCCGCGCATGCCGGCGGCCTGGAGCGCGGCGGCTATGACATCGACCTTTTGTTTGATCCGGCGCCGGTAGCGACGGAGGCGGAAGCCACATATGTTATGCCTGATCGCAAGTATAAGAATGCAAAAGGTCCGTTCGGCGCGAATCTGGGTTTAGGCACTACGGCCGATGGGGCTGAGCCCTATTGGGTGCCGCGCATTGGCGTCAAAGCCCAAATTGTTCAGGGTGTTGACTGCATGGTCGACTACTCGCAGCCTTGGGGCGCACATACAGCGCCGGGTATGTGGAACGGTGCGATTTCTAACATCGAGACCGATATCAAGAGCAATAACTACGCCGGTACTTGCTCTTACAAGTTTGATGCCGGTAAGGGCCAGCTCCGTTTTATCGGCGGCGTGTTCTATCAGGACATTTCAGGCTTCAAGGAAAGCTTGGTGGGCTTCAATCCATTTGGGCCGTCACCGATTGGCCGCGTCGACCTGGACACCAGCGGCTGGGGCTGGCGGGCCGGTGTGGCCTACGAAATCCCTGAGATCGCGCTTCGCGCCAGCTTGGTCTACAATTCGCAGGTCAAGCTCGACAACATCTCCGGTATGCTTGATTTGTCCAGTGTCGGCGGGGGCGTCAAGCCGATTTATGGTTCCACGCAGTACATGCCAGATTCGGTGGAATTGAAATTGCAATCCGGCATCGCGCCAGGGTGGCTTGCCTTCGGTTCTATCAAGTGGGTCAACTGGAGCGTGCTGCAGAGTGTTCCGATCTGCTATGTGGGCACTCCCACTGCCGCTTGCTTCACTGGCAACAAGGCGTCTGGTTCGCTCCAAGTCACCTCACTTGACCTGATGTACCGTGACGGCTGGACGGTTTCGGGAGGTATCGGCCACAAGTTCAACGACCAGTGGAGCGCAGCAGGTCAGCTCACCTGGGATCGCGGTACCTCACATGGCTACGGCGCCCAGACTGATACTTGGACAATTGGGGGCGGCGTTGCCTATACCCCACAGCCGAACATTGAGGTCCGTCTGGCCGGTGCCATCGGTGTGATGACGAGCGGGCATTCCGGGGTAGTGAACGGTGAAAACGGGTATCAGGCCGGAACCGACGCCAGCTACGACTTCGGCAACGATCTGGTCACGGCGATTTCCGGCGGCGTGAAGATCAAGTTCTAAGTTTCTGAAAATTCATCGAAAAGGCCGGGCAATGCCCGGCCTTTTTGTTGCGCAACGGCGATTCAACCTCGCCTTTCGACCCGATGTTGCAGATTCGCTGCACAACAGGCGTCCAATTTGATTGTGGCGTTTCGGCAACAGTTTATGAACAACCCCTACGCTAAAGGTCAGGCCGAGGGAACTGCCCATTTCCCGCCATAAACCCGGAGCAACCCGGATAGGTCTCGGGATGCGTGCCAGGTTGGCCCGGCGATGGGACCGGCCGCGGGGTGTGCGGCAAGGACGAGTATGGACGCCAGGGTAATCTCCAAGGCCAAGCTGCCCAGCCGCTACGTGACCGAAGGTCCGGCTCGCGCGCCGCATCGCTCGTATCTCTATGCCATGGGCCTTTCGGCGGCGGAGATCGCGCAGCCTTTGGTGGGCGTCGCCAGCTGCTGGAACGAGGCGGCTCCCTGCAACATCTCGCTGATGCGCCAGGCGCAGGTGGTCAAGAAGGGCGTTGCGGCCGCCAACGGCACGCCGCGCGAGTTCTGCACCATCACCGTCACCGACGGCATCGCCATGGGCCACCAGGGCATGAAGTCGTCGCTGGTGTCGCGCGAGGTGATCGCCGATTCGGTCGAGCTCACCATGCGCGGCCATTGCTACGATGCTCTGGTCGGGCTCGCCGGCTGCGACAAGTCGCTGCCCGGAATGATGATGGCGATGGTGCGCCTCAACGTGCCGTCGATCTTCATCTATGGCGGCTCGATCCTGCCCGGCAGCTATCGCGGCCGGCAGATCACCGTGCAGGACGTGTTCGAGGCGGTCGGCCAGCATTCAGTTGGCACGATCAGCGACGCCGAGCTGCTGGAGATCGAGCAGGCGGCCTGTCCTTCCGCCGGTTCCTGCGGCGCCCAGTTCACCGCCAACACGATGGCGACCGTTGCTGAAGCAATTGGCCTGGCGCTGCCTTATTCCTGCGGTGCGCCGGCGCCCTATGAAATGCGCGACCGTTTCAATTTCGCCTCCGGCGAAAAGGTCATGGAGCTGATCGCCAAGAATATCCGGCCGCGCGACATCGTCACCCGCAAGGCGCTGGAGAATGCCGCGACCGTGGTGTCCGCCACCGGCGGCTCTACCAACGCGGCGCTGCATCTGCCGGCGATCGCGCATGAGGCCGGCATCAAGTTCGACCTGTTCGACGTGGCGGCGATCTTCGA
>Ga0068853_100005034_pt1 | contig 10305 bp, 9 predicted proteins | sample KBSCornC32_FD_65655 | JGI IMG/M metagenome (GOLD analysis project Ga0068853, IMG submission 65655) | Corn rhizosphere microbial communities from Kellogg Biological Station, Michigan, USA - KBS Corn C3-2 | ecosystem: Host-associated > Plants > Roots > Rhizosphere > Soil ... | reverse complement strand
CTTCTGCAGCTGGAGACATCGCGAGCGCGGATCAGCTCTACGCTCAACGCGAAGATCTGATGCAATTGCGCAGGGGCATAGTTTCCTTACGACAAGCGCTCACCAAAGATCCGGGAAACTACGAGGCCGCGTGGAAGCTGTCGAAGCTCAACTACTACCTCGCCACGCACACTGAAGATTCGAACGAGCGCGACACTGCGTTTAAGCAGGGCATTGAGGCCGGCAAAACTGCGATCAAATTGCAGAACGAAAAACCGGATGGGCATTTCTGGCTGGGAGCAAATTACGGCGGCGCCGCCGAGCATTCCGCTATCCAGGGACTGGCAACCGTGAGTGACATTCGGAACGAGATGCAAACGGTTCTGCGTCTGGACCAGGGATATCAGAACGGCAGCGCTTACATGGTGCTCGGCCTGGTCTATCTCAACGCCCCCAGCATAGTTGGTGGCGATCCTAAGAAGGCTGTGGAAGAAATGGAGAAAGGACTGCCCTTCGGTGAACCCAACGCATTCCTTCACCTACATCTCGCCGAAGCGTACAAGAAAGTCGGCCGCAACGACGATGCCCGCAAAGAAATCAAAAAGATCCAGTCAATGACTCTCGATCCAAACTACCAACCCGAATACAAAGAGGCGAGCACCGCCGCTCAAAAGCTGCTCGACCAAATCGACCACGGTAGTTGATCGGCGATCCGTCAGTACGATCCGCATGTGGCGGTGCAGTCTTTGTATTTCCTCACAGCCTCGAAGTGGGAAAGCGAGATTTTAGGCGAGAGATAGCTGTCCTTTACAGGTTCTTCCCGCAGCAAATCGGTGCTTAGATATTTCTTGTTGCTGTCGGCAAAAACTGTTGCCACGACAGCGTCAGCTCCAAGTTCGTTCTGCGCCATCAGGGCTGCAATAAAATTTGCTCCCGAAGAGATGCCGGCCGCAAGGCCAAGATCCCGGGCCAGCTTCTGCGCCATTAGAATGGCGTCGCCGTCGTTAACGGCAATCACATGATCCAATTCGTTTAGATCTACAATCGCCGGAATGAATTCGTCAGAGATACCTTGAATGCGATGTTGACCCACTTTATGTCCGGTCGAGAGCGTCGGCGACTCAGCCGGTTCAACTGGATGAATTTTGATCGCTTTCCGACGTCTGCGCAGATATCGGCCGACGCCCATGATCGTCCCACCTGTGCCGACACCGGCAACAAACGCATCCGGCTCTTTGGAGAACACTTCAAGCTGCCGCCAAATTTCTGGTCCAGTGGTCTGCTCGTGCGCTTCTACATTGGCGCCGTTAGAAAATTGGCAAGGCAGGAACACGTGAGGTGACGCGCCGGCGCGTTGTTCACTAAAGCGAATGCTGCCATGAAACCCGCCCTGCTCGCGACTAACCGGACAGATCTTCGCACCGAGGCTTCGGATTAGCGAGACGCGCTCCTGGCTCATCCAGTCGGGCATGAAGATTTCTACTGGGTGGCCCAGGGCACGGCCCAGAGCGGCAAACGAGATGCCGGTGTTGCCTGAGGTCGCCTCAACAATCGTGTCTTCCGGCTGCAACCTGCCCAGCCGATAAGCGTTGGCGAGAATATGGTACGCCATCCGGTCCTTGATGCTGCCGGTCATATTCATGTGCTCAGCTTTGGCGTGGATGACGCTCTCGCGACCGTTGAAACTAAAATGAATCGCGAGCAAGGGAGTGTTGCCGATCATTCCTTTCAAACCACTCAACCGGCGGGAATAAGAATCAGCAGTCGCTTGTGTAGTTATCACTGGGAACCCCACTATCGTTGGGCAATCGTCGCCAGCGAGAACCGTTTCAAATACCGGGCCATCGCGGAATCAGTGGCTTTTGGAAGCTGAGATTTGTTTATTGCGGAAATTCTCGCGGGCCAACGGGTAAGATTACTCAGAGAGGATGTCTTACCGCGCCGGTTGGACTTAAGTGAAAGATCTGTAAAACTGGCGACAACGCAACGAAGTAGTATCATGTGACGAGCGTAAGTTCGACATAAGCAAGCCCTCAGACGTTAAACTTTCGGGACAGTAGCATGAAAACAAACTCACGGCGCCTCGCTTTAGTGGTTGCAATTCTTTCGTTAGCATTACCGGTAATTGCGCAATCTCAGGCCAAACCTGACGCGAAACAAATCCTGGATAACATGTTCAAAGCATATTCGCGTTTCTCGTCCTATCAGGATGAGGGGATGCTTGTCACTACGAGAGATGAGGCGACCGGCGGAAGCATTGAGAAAATGCCATTCAAGACGTTTTATAAAAGTCCGGACTTGTTTCGCTTTGAATGGACTGATTACGCCATTACAAAACTGGGCAGAACCAAAATGATCTGGTCAAACGGTAAAGAGGCCTTTAGCTACTGGGAACCTGATAACTATAAAAAAGAGAAATCTCTGAGCATGGCGGTCGCCGGCGCTACCGGCATCTCTTCCCGAACGGTTAATACCATTTATGACCTGGTCATACAGGAAGAGTTTAATAGTTCACCACTGATGCACATGGTCAATGTTTCACTAGTGGGCGAAGACGAGTTTGAGGGAGTGAGATGTTATCGCATCAAAGGAACACACGGTGACGAACCTCTCGAATTGTGGGTAGGAAAAACCGACTTTCTTTTGCGCAAGCTCAGGCGCGAATCAAAAATGGACGACACGTTATGGATCTACGAAGAGACCCGAAGAAGGATTCAGGTAAACCAAAGAATTGAGGAAGTTGTTTTCAACTACAAGCCGCCCATTCCGTTAACGCCTAAAAACGACAGCGACACTACGGACATCGATAAGATCCTGAATCCCGGCCCGCCGTTATGGACTGAATTCAAATCAGTTGAAGGAGGATTCAGCATACTGATGCCACAGAAACCACTTTCGCGAGCGGTCACCGTTGAAACGCCAGACGGACGCGTTGAGCAGCACGTCTTCGTTGCGACCCATGATCTGATGGTTTGTATGGCTGGTTACAGCGATATTCCGAAAGCTACAGCGGTTGCCAACAATGTCGATTCGTTCTTCGACGGTCTCCAGGAGCAGTTTATCAAGGAGCTGGGCGGCAAGCTGGAGAGTCAGAGCTCGCTGACGCTCGACGGACATCGTGGACGCGAAGTAACGGCGCAACTATATCGAGGGAAATTTCGCGTGCGAATGTTTTTTGTCGGTAATCGGTTGTACTTTATGTCGCTAATTAGTTCGAAGGAAGATGCCGCGTCCAATGAGGAGTCATTTAAGAAATTCTTTACATCATTCAAGTTGAATTCGGTTACGAAGCCGGTCGCCGTGCTGAAGCTTAATCCGCGCTGGAAGACGGACTATGGTACCCAATTGATCCCATCTGCTTTCCAAGTGCTGCGATCGTCGAACGTCGCTTCTATCAGAGTCAGTTTCGCAGCACCTTCGCAGCCCATCTTTTCGTCGGTCCAATGATTCAATGGACCATTCAGAAGAGTGAATGGCCGGTAATAAGAACCCGGTCGCACGCCTCCGTGATTCGAGCCCATCCCATTTAGACTGTACAAGACACGCACCTTCTTGTTGTCTTCGAGAGCAACACAGCCGAAGAATACCCACTCGATTCCTTTTGAGGATCTGTTAACCAGCACTGCTTCACTCACACCTTCAATGACGCGATACTCCGCCGCCGCTGGAGCACCGGGTAAGTCAACCCACTGAACGGGTATCGTTGCTGGTGGAATCCGCTCGGGCGGTTTGGCAGGTGCGGTACTCTGCATGGCCCACAATTCTTTTGCGGTCTGTCTACAGGATTCAGCTTCTTCCACTCGTCCCGCTTTCTCGTAAAGACTCGCAAGCTGCGTCAGAATATTCGGCTCGAGTGAACGTAGACCAGCGGACCGGCTCATTGCCAGCACCTGCTGAAGCGTTTCCATTGACGCCGTTTCTCTTTTCATCTGCCACTGGCGGATTCCGAGTGAAAACAGAGTGTCGGCTTGCGCCGCGACGTCGCCCCGTTGGCGCCAGTACTCAGCCTCGCGAGTGAGTCGATCGACGACGCGGTCGTACTCGCCGAGAACCGTATAAATGCGCGTAAGCTCCTCGACCCCCGCTCTGAGCCGGTTGTCATGACGAACCTCCCGCCACAGCTCAATCGCTTTCTCGAGACTCTCTGCAATTTGCCTGTCTGCTTCGAACAAGAGTTTGCGGTCACCACCGGCCTGCACCTTTTGATACGCGTCACCCTTCTTCCGCTCAGCCTCCGTGACGAGCCTCCCCGCCTCCCTCAGAACCTCCTCCCGGGAGCGTTGCTGTGCGGGAACAGCCGGCAATAGTGTGAGAAGTCCGAGAACAAGTGTGTGAGCAATAACTAAATTCATTGTGACCGCTTCTTTGCGCTTCGAGGTTTTAAATGATCGTTGCTGGCTGAAGTGATTCATGGGATGAGAATCATCGTCAACAAGATGTACCGGCAATTTGTCCATTAGTATTGACCCAGGAACGTTGTTAATCTCATAATGCGGCCATGACAGAAAAAGAGATCGTGCTTGAAACTATTCGCGCCTTACCGGACGACTGCTCGCTGGAAGAGATAGCAGAACGCATCGAATTTATGGCTGCGGTACAGAAAGGTCTCGATCAGCTCGACAAAGGCGATGGCATTCCTCACGACGAAGTAAAAAGACAGCTCGCCTCATGGCTTACAAATTAATTTGGTCTCCCGCTGCTCGCGACGACCTTCACGATATAGTCACCTTCATTGCGCGCGACAATATGAATCGGGCAATGTCTTTTGGGTTCGAACTGATCTCGGAAACAGATCGTCTTAAGGATTTTCCTACCATGCAGGGCTCCATTGAAAGCGAACGCGCAGTTCTTTCAGCATCGTAAATGGGTCAACATACCCCACACCAAACTTTTGGCACACGTTAGGAATTGGGACCCGTCTCCTTGCTTGTGGGCTGAATTCTTCGTGAGTCACGACGATGTGCTGAGCGTTCGCTTTCGCAAAAGCGCATAGCCAGGCATCCGCAACTCTGGCAAACTCTGTCTTAGCCTCTGAATTGAATTGCGAATTCGCCTGTGCCCAGCTGACTACATCTTCATAGTGCTGAACAACAGCGGCATTCGTAGTAGCCGCAAACAAACTTGAAGGCGCGGAATCCTTAGCCCAAGATTCCAAAGCGTCGCCGGCAAGTATCTCCTCGCGAACTCGATCGATACTTATGATCCGGCCAGTTTCATGATGATGAATCAGACAGTCCCAAAAGCCGGGACAAATCTCAAATGCGTAATGACGTCTATGCGCCTGGACAAAAACATTCGTGTCCAGGACGTACACCGGTGAGGCAGTGTTCATACTCTAAAACCTAAATTCTCAGCAAAACGATCGAAAGTCTTTCCACTCAAACCTGTCAGATGATAAGCCTCGCGATAAAGCAGGCGGCCTTCTCTGGCCGCTTGCACCACCGCAGTGCCAAAGCGCTCTCCCACGCGCACACTCTGCGTGTTCCAAAAATCTCCGCCTTTGTTTTTCTTCGCCTCCTTTCTTCGGCGTTCATCTTTTTGATAAGTGTCGTAAAACTCAACGAACTGTTTCTTACTAATGAGGCCAAGGTCCAACACGCGTCGAGCGGCGACTATTGTGCTGACTTTGAAGCGCGCCGCAAGAGCTTCGAATGGTTCCTGCGAGTTCATGGCATGTTCCCAAGCTTCCGATAGCTCAACTGCCGGCACCAAGAATTCAGCGGCTACCTGATTACACCATTGCTCAACACGAATTGGTGCAGGCTGCATCGCTTGGAAATTCGAAACGCCTTCTCGATCAATCCAGAGGTGCGCCACTTCATGCGCGATCGTGAACATCTGCGCAGCCTTAAAGTCAGCTCCGTTGATGAAGACCAACGGCGCATACACGTCCGATAAAACGAATCCACGAAATTCATTCGGATCCAGTTTTCGATGATTATTATTTCCGATGACGCCATTAATAACAATCAAAATACCGGCAGCTTCAGTCCGCAGACGCAAATGCATCAGCGCCTCTGTCCAGGTACTTTCCTCATTGGCCCAGCCATCGGTAACACCAAGAGTCTTACGCATCTCAGAGGCCACTTTCTGAGGATCACTGTTCAAGGTGGCACTACCGACAAATTCCAATTGCGGTTGAGCTTCTTCAATAAGAAAGTCGCGCATCCACGTCTGACGGCGTTGCATCATGAAAATGGTATCAAGTAGGTCCGGACTCGGGCGTTTGACAGGCCCATCCCCAACAGTACGAAGATCTGGGATCGGCAGACTGTCATCAGGAGGTTCCTTCAGGTAAAGAAACCCTTCGGGTGTGTGAGTCGCATGGGCTAGTTTTCTGACTTGCGCAAATGTCAGCATACCAGTTTGCTCCCACTGCTTTACACGATCCGCAGTTGGCTTACCGGTCACCTTCTTCGCAAGCGTACGCTGGTCCAACCCCGCGCGCTCGCGAGCCCAACGCAAAACCCTTGGTGTAAGGCTGACGTTCATAGCGTTGTCAGATTATCCGTCGGGATCAAGTCTATATTCTCTAAAGTCCACGAGAGGAGCATCGAAACAGGAGCCATGTACTTGACTGTCCCCCTAAGCGTACCAGGTCGACGCAGAGGCGGCTTGGATGTTCATAGTTTTTATTCTGTCGTACTTGGGCGCGGTCAGTACAGGGAGCGGTAGCGACCTGGTTGGTGATGAGAGTCAAGATCCTTTGGAGTATCGCATGCTGATCACCGACCAGGTCGCTACCGCTCCCTGTACTGACCCTGTCCAAGTGCGACGTCCAACTCAGCTGAACGTATGTAATTGAAACCCTGTGGGCTTCGACCACGTAAACCACTGTTCAAATTTTACCCATGAAAGAGGTGTTTATGCGTTCAACCGGCCACTCTCGCCGCTCGCTTATCAGGTTCTTGATGCTCTCAGTCCTAATGATTGTCGCACTTGCGGCGCCGGTCTGGGCGCAGAGTCCGCCGCTGATTGACCGCGAAATCTTATTCGGTGACCCGGAAATCTCAGGCGCGCAGATTTCTCCAGACGGAGCCTACATCGCGTTTATCAAACCCTTCAAAGGCACACGCAACATCTGGGTCAAGAAAACTGCCGAGCCGTTCGACAAAGCAAAACCAATCACGGCCGATACCAAACGACCCATTCCCAGTTACTTCTGGTCTCGAGATGGCAAGTTCATTCTCTTCGTCCAGGACAAAGCCGGTGACGAGAACTACAACGTCTACGCAGTCAACCCGGCAGAGTCGCCGGCTGCGGGACAAGAGGTACCCACGGCTCGCAATCTCACCGACGTAAAAGGTATCCGCGCAATTATCTATTCGATACCGCGCAGCGAGCCTGATGCCATCTACGTCGGCTTAAACGATCGCGACGCCGCGTGGCACGATCTCTACAAAGTAAAAATCTCCAGCGGCGAACGCGCCCTGATCCGCAAGAACACCGAACGCATCACTGCCTATTACTTCGATCTGAAGGACCAGTTGCAACTGGCAACCAGATCGGCCGAGAACGGCGACACGGAAGTGTTGCGCGTTGACGCAGACAAGTTTACGAAGGTTTACAGTTGTAACGTGTTTGAGACGTGTGGCCCAATTCGCTATCACAAGGACGGTGAGCGAGTTTACTTCCAAACAAACAAGGGCAGTGGAGTCGATCTGGTTAGTCTTGAACTATTCAACCCGAAGACTGGCAAAGAGGAGTTGGTTGAAACGGATCCCATGAAACGCGTGGACCTCGGCAACGCAATATTCTCAGACGTTTCCGATGATCTGATTGCCACAACCTACGACGACGAACGCGAACGAATTTACTTCAAAGACAAGGGCTTCGAAGCTGATTACAAAAACCTCCAGAAACAACTTCCCGGCAAGGAATTCAATTTCGCATCTTCGACCAAAGATGAAAAGTTATGGATCATCGGCGCCAGCGCCGATACGGATCCCGGTTCAACCTACCTGTACGATCGCACCACCAAGAAACTGACACTGCAGTATCAGATACGCGAGAAGTTGAACCGGTCGTATCTGGCTCCAATGAAGGCTGTCACATACCCGTCGTCTGACGGTTTGGAAATCCCGGCTTATCTAACCTTGCCTAAAGGCGTCGAAGCGAAAAATCTACCCGCGGTGATCTTTCCACACGGTGGTCCATGGTATCGCGATAGCTGGGGCTACAACGGTCTGGCGCAGTTTCTCGCCAACCGCGGTTATGCTGTCCTGCAACCGAATTTCCGTGGTTCGACTGGTTACGGCAAGAAGTTTATTGACGCTGGAAACAAGCAGTGGGGCGACAAGATGCAGGACGACCTGACCTGGGGTGCGAAGTATCTCGTCTCTCAGGGCATTGCCGATCCAAAGAAGATTGGCATCATGGGCGGATCGTATGGTGGCTATGCGACGCTGGCGGGAGTCGCGTTTACACCTGACGTTTATGCGGTTGGTGTTTCGATTGTTGGACCATCAAGCCTAATCACCTTGCTCGAATCGATTCCGCCGTACTGGGAACAGGGTCGAAAGCTTTTCCACGAGCGCATGGGTGATCCCAACACGCCTGAAGGAAAAGCGCAGTTGTTGCGCCAGTCGCCTTTAACTGCGGCTGCAAAAATCAAAACGCCGCTGTTCGTGATTCAGGGCGCTAATGATCCGCGTGTTAATAAACGCGAGTCAGACCAGATTGTAATCGCGCTGAGAGATCGAGGATTTCCGGTTGAGTACATGGTGGCGCCGGATGAAGGACACGGCTTTGCTCGCCCGGTGAACAACATGGCGATGTTTGCGAGTGCCGAGAAGTTTCTCGCGAAATATCTCGGCGGGCGCTATCAGGAAAGTATGACTTCTGAAGTGTCGCAGCGTCTGAACGAAATCACAGTCGATCCAAAGACGGTGACGATGCCGAAGATGGTGACTGCATCCGCTGAGACGCCGAAACCGGCGGTCGATCTGCGGCCAGGCACTCACAACTACAAGGCGTCGATTGCTCTCGGAGGCCAGGAGATTCCACTCACCATGCAAACGGACATCAAGGAAGAAAACGGAGCATGGACCGTCAACGAAACGGCGCAAACTCCGCAAGGCCCGATTGTCGATGTCACCACGATCGAGAAAGGAAGTCTGTTACTGAAGCATCGGTTGATCCAACAGGGTCCAATAACGATTGAAATGAACGTATCACCGAATAAAGTCACCGGCACCACGAACATGAACGGCCAGTCGAAACCGATTGACGTAGATCCCGGCGGTGCTTTGTTCGCCGATGGAGCGGGTACGTTTGAAGTGATTGCTTCGCTTCCGCTGGCCGATGGTTACAGTTTGAGTTTTCGAAATTTCGATGTGATGAAGCAAAAGCCGCAGATGAAACAGTTGAAAGTCGTTGGGACTGAGAGCGTCACTGTTCCGGCAGGCACGTTCGACGCCTATAAGTTGGAGATAGTTGCAGCCGACAACGATGCCGACAAGCAGACCGTTTGGATCGATAAAGCAAGCCGGAGAGTGTTGAAGATTTCTGCCGTAATTCCGAGTCTTAACGGAGCTATTCTGACTTCAGAATTAACGCGGTAACGTTTCTGTTTAGCCACAAAGAGGCACAAAAAGCACAGGAGGATTGACTCATCCTTCTGTGCTTCCTTGCACGGCCCCCGATATTACAGGGAAAAATTATGTCCGACGAAACAACCCCCAAAAAGAAATGCTTTGTCGTGATGGGATTCGGCACTAAGACCGACTTCCAACAGCAAAAGGCCTACGATCTTGATAAGACCTATCGCACCATCATCAAACCGGCAGTGAATGACGCCGGCCTTGAATGTATCAGGGCCGACGACGTGGTCCATTCGGGAATCATCGACAAGCCTATGTATGAATTGCTGCTGGATGCCGACGTTGTTGTCGCCGATCTTTCGACATCAAACTCCAACGCGATCTACGAGCTGGGCGTCCGTCACGCTTTGCGCCCATGGACGACTATCGTCATAGCCGAAAAGAATTTCAAGTTCCCTTTCGACATCCATAGTTTGTTGATACGGACTTACAAACATGGAGGTGAGTATATCGACGCGGAAGATGCCGCGGCTGCGCGAGAGGAGCTGACGAAAGCGATTAAGAAACTCGTCGAGGACAACGAAGTCGATAGTCCCGTCCACACTTTCCTCCCATCTTTGGGCTCGAAGTCGAGTGAAGATACAGACACTCAACCCGGCGTTGTGTCACCAGCAGCACCCGTGGCGGCGGAAGATCAAACAGTCACTATTTTGATGAAAATGTTTCGCGACGCACGGGCCGCAGCCAAACCTAACTGGGCCGGAGCGAAGTTTGCCCTGGAGCA
>Ga0068853_100005033_pt1 | contig 10305 bp, 6 predicted proteins | sample KBSCornC32_FD_65655 | JGI IMG/M metagenome (GOLD analysis project Ga0068853, IMG submission 65655) | Corn rhizosphere microbial communities from Kellogg Biological Station, Michigan, USA - KBS Corn C3-2 | ecosystem: Host-associated > Plants > Roots > Rhizosphere > Soil ... | reverse complement strand
CGGCGGCGCCCAGCTGATCCACAATTCGGAAACGACCTGGACCATGCCGGTATCCTGTTGCGGCACCGTGCCCGGCTTGATCCGGAACTCGGGAAGCCGGCGGAACCACTCCTCCAGCCAGATCGCGATCTCCTTCTTCGCGAGGATGGAGCCGGGGCACCGATGGGGGCCGTTGCCGAACGTGGCGTGCGGGATGGGGGCGGGCCGATCGAAATCGATCTTCATTGGATCGGGCACGGTCTCGTCATCGAGGCCGACCAGATAGCTGAACTGCTGAATCTGATCTCCTGCCTTCAAGGCCACGCCGGAAAGCTCGGTGTCGCAGGTGACCAGGCGGGCCGTCGCCGAGCCTCCCCGGGCCCGCGCCATTTCCTCGATCGCATGGGGGATGAGCTCGGGCTCGTCCCGAAGGCGGCGCTGCAAGCCGGGATCGCTGGCAAGCACGATGCACATGGACCCCATCATGTTTTTCACCGTGTCGAGCCCGCCGGACAGCAGCAAGGCCAGCATGCCCACGGCCATCTCGCGATCGATCGTCTCGCCGTCGACCTTGGAGGCGATGATCTTGCTGACCAGATCGTCGCGGGGGTTCGCTGCCCGCTCTTCCACGACCGCCTCGATATAATTCTTCAGGCCCATGCGGGCATCGTGGATCTTGGTCGGGTCCGGCGACCTGACGATCGCGTTCGCGAAGGGCGCGAGCCGCTCGCGATCCTCGAGCGGGAGCTCCATCATGGTCAGGAAGACGATGATCGGCAGCACCGCGGTGAATTCCGAGACGAATTCGCATTCTCCGCGGGGCGCGAAACCCTCGATCAGATCGACCGTGAACTTGCGCACCGTCTCCTCGACCGCCTTCACCGCCTTGGGCGAGAAAGCCGGGGAGATCAGGATGCGCCATTTGCCGTGCTCGGGCGGGTCCATGTCCATGGGCGGCGCCGGATAGGGTCGCGGATTGTTCGGAACGAGCGACGCCCGCATCGAATAGGTCACGGAATCATTCTGGATCGTCAGGATGTCCCTGGCCCGAAGCGCCATCCAGTAGCCGCCGTTGCGCGGCGTCCAGACGATCGGCGGCATCTCATTCTGCATTCGTTTCCACGCGGCGTGCGGCCCATCCTTGGCGCCCGGCAGGTTGTAGATGTCCACGTCGCGGATCAATTCCGGCGGCACGTGCGGGGGCGGCTCGCTCAGCTCGGGATAGATGCGCGGGACACGATCGGCCGCCTTTGTCGCCACTTCGATTCGCCTTCTAGATGAGCATGAGGGGCTTTCCGAATCCGATTGAGTGGGTGCGCCGCGCATCGCGGATGCGGCCGCGTCACCTGACAACCCGGATTCTGGCGGCTTCTCCCGTTGCGATCCCCGGCTCGACTTGCTACGCTACCTCGCTAACTAGGTCAACTAAGCCGTTGGCGCGCACCGTCGAAACCGGCGCGATGCCCGGGATGGTCTCTCGGAGGAGAGGATATGACGATGCATGCCGGCGACCCGCCACGCTTTGGAATGTGGCGTATCCTCTGGGTGCTGATGGTGGCCGAGGTCGTCTCGGGCTTCGAGACGTCGATGATATATGCTGGCCTCCCCGCCTGGATGCGTCTCTATGGCAATCCGCTCGGCGTCGGCTGGATCGTCACCTCCTATCTGCTCGTTTCCGCTTCGGCGGCAGCTCTTTGCGGCCGGCTCGGCGACCTGTACGGCCGCAAGCGCGTCCTCCTGGTCGTGCTCGGCGCGGCCGCGATCGGATCGGCGATCAGCGCCGCCGGGCCGTCGCTCGGCTGGGTCATCGCCGGGCGCTCGCTCCAGGGCCTCGCCGGCGGCGCCATCATCCCGCTCTGTTACGGCCTGAGCAAGGAGCATATCGCTTCCGAGAAGGTGGCGACTGCGATCGGCTTCATCGTCGCCACCGCCTCGGCCGCGACCGGGCTCGGCGTGCTCGCCGGCGGCATCCTCACCGATCGCCTTGGCCCCCAAAGCATCTTCACCTTCAGCGCCGCGATCGCGGCGCTTACCTTTGCGATCGTCTGGCAGATGCTGCCCGCCTCGCCGGTCGAGCGGCGGAGCCGGCGGATCGACTGGATCGGCGGCCTGTTGTTCGCGCCGGGCATTGCCGCCTTGCTCGTGGTTGCCAGCCAAGGGAAGGACTGGGGCTGGGCAGCGCCGCTGACGCTCGCGCTCGGGGCGGGTGGCCTGATCGTCCTGGCATTGTGGGTATGGCACGAGCTGCGCCAGGCCGATCCGCTGATCGACGTGCGCCTGCTCGCCGACCGCCGCTGCGCGCTCGCCAATCTCGTCATGGCCTCGGCGGGGATCGGCGTCATGCAGTTCACCCAACTCACCTCGCTGCTCCTGCAGCAGTCGCCGGCGACCGGTGTCGGGCTCGGAACCTCCGCCACCTTCGTCGGCCTGCTGAAATTCCCGGCGCTGGCGGCCGGCGTGCTGGGCTCCCTGATCGCGGGCTGGGCCTGTGGCCGGTTCGGCGGTCGGACACCGATGGCAATCGGCTGCGCTTTGATGACCGCCGCCGCCGCGATCGGCGCACTGAACCATGGCAGCATCGCGATCATCATCACCGCCATCGTGATCGGCATGTTCGGGGTCACCGCGGCCTATACGGCGGTGCCGGCCGTGATCGTCGCGGCTTCGCCTCCGGACCGCACCAGCGAGGCGACGGGAATGATGGCGGTCGTGCGCTCGCTCACCCAGGCGATCGGCGCGCAGGTCCTCACCGTCCTGCTCGCCTATTCCGCCGTTCGCGGCCCGGATGGACGGCCCGCCCCGACCGACAGCGGCTATACCGCGGTATTCTGGTTCATGGCGCTGGTATCCGCACTGGGGATCGGCTTCAGCCTCGCGCTCGGCGGCCGCGCGCGGCGCGCCGCCGCCGCCGTCCCGATCGAGGCTGCGGCGATCACCCCGCCAGCCTGACCCGGATCTTCTTCTCGATCAATGGGCTCGCTGGCATCGGGCCGGCCATCGCTCTGGCGGGGCGGCCGGTCCGCATATCGCGATCAACGCTTGGGCCGGATCGCGAAGACCGTGCCGTCGGGGTCCTTGAAATTGCCCGACGAATAGGAGTGACCCATGTTCGTCACGATCATGCGGTCGCCGGCAAAGCCGATCAAATTCTGGCCCGCCTGGACGTTGGAGGCGAAGACATGCTCTTTGCCCTGGGCATCCCGGCGGATGATTTCGGTCGTATAGGGTAAGGGCGCGGCATCGCCCTCGGTCCAGTGAACCGACGAGATGAATCCGTGATTCTCCGGGCGGAAGCTGTCGCCTCCGAACGGGCCGAAGGCGGCCGGCGCGCGCAGGCCGGCGCCGCCGGCGAGGCTTTCGATGACCTCAGGGTTGATCGCGCGCCCTTCGACCCGGTAGTGGCGCGGCTCGAACCTGTGGGTGGCTTCGCCGCCGAAATGCGTGTCCCACTTGCCCTCGACGACCAGCACATTCTCCTCGCCGACGATCAACGGATCGGCATAGAAGAGACGATAGGGCATGACCGGGCCGGAATTGCCGGCATCGCCATCCATGATGATATAGGGTTCGACCGAGCCGTCGGGCCGGGCTGCGTAGATCGTCGTGTTGTGCATGCAGAAGAAGAGAAACAGATCTTCTTCGGGTGTCCCTTTGCGGCCGAAGACGCCCATCAGCATCGCACCCGAAATGCCGCCGCCGTTCTTGCCCGCGCGGGGAGGGATAGCAAAGGCCGTCGGGGTGTCGTCCCCCGGAGCGAGGCGATAAACCATATGGTCGAACAATGCGCCCCGGCGGTGGGGCACGATCTGACTGCCCAGGAACATGTGGCCGCCGAAATCGCCCCACCCTTCCGGGGCGATGATCGGGCGAAAGAAACCGGCCTGATGGCCCTGGCCGTGCGGGACGATGGTTTCCCAGCTGTTGTCGGCATGGAGACGGAAGAGGCCGCCATGGCCCAGGTTCCAATTGACTCTGGGCGAGCGCTGGCCGCCAATGTCCGAAATCAGGATCGATCCTTCCGGTCCGGCCCAGGCGGTATGGGCGCCGTCGTCCGCCCAGTTCCAGAAGACCTGGGGATCGTAGAGGAAGCCGCCGCCCGTGACGATCGGCTCGAACTCGTAGCGATCGTCGTGGAGGACCACCTTGAATTCGGTCTGCGCGGCAAGTTCGCTGGCAGTGTAGCTCCTGGTCATGACTGCATTCCTTCAAGCTCCCTTCGAGCGATCCGCACCCCGGTCACGGAAGCGTCCGCGACAGGAATGAGCAGGCCACTCATTTCAGCATGTCCCTGGCGTTCTCGATGATGGCGCCGGCGCCCTTGTAGTGCATGGCAAGCAGGCCGGCATGCTTGGGCACCGGGGAATAGGCTCCGGCGACCCGCGCAACCGGCGCCTTCAATCGACCGAACAGCTCCTTGTGGAGGAAAGCCGCGATCTCCCCGGCCGGCCCCATGAACTCGGTCGCGCGGTGGGCGACGATCGCCCGCCTGGTCTTGCCGACGGACTCCAGCAGGGTCGCGCCATCGAGCGGGACAAGGCTGCGCAGATCGACGATTTCCGCCGAGATCCCGTCCTTCGCCAGCTCGTCAGCGGCCTTCACGGCATCCGCAACGGTCGGCCCATAAGCGATCAGCGTCACGTCCGAGCCCTCGCGAACCACCTTGGCGAGCCCGAGCGGGATCCGGTAGGCGGCCTCGGGCATCGGGCCCTTCTGGAAGAGCTGGCCCATATGATGGACGAACACGCAAGGGTCCGGATCGTCGATGCAGGAGAGGAGGAGACCCTTGGCGTCGGTCGGGTTGGACGGATAGACGACCTTGAGGCCCGGGGTGTGCATCAGCCAGGCTTCGCTCGAATGGCTGTGCTGCGCGCCGTTGCCGGTCCCGACCAGGGTCATCATGGTCATCGGCACGTGCATTTGTCCGCCCGTCATGTAACGGGCCTTGGCGGCATGATTGACCATCATGTCCATGGCAACGGGCAGGAAGTCCATCATCAGCAATTCGCCGACCGGCTTCATTCCGGCCAAGGCTGCGCCGACGCAGCAGCCGAAAATGGCCTGCTCCGCAATGGGCGTGGAGCGGCAGCGGTCGCCAAACCGGTTGGTGAGGCCCTTGGAGATCCCGACCACCCCGCTTGCCGGATCGGCGATGTCCTCGCCAAGCATCAGCACGCGCTCGTCCTCGGCGAAGGCGGTATGCAGCGCATTATTGTAGCTGTCGCGCATGGTGACCTCGATCACCGGGCCTTCCGGGAGAGGTTCGGCCTTCGGCCGCGTCAGGCTGATCGGCCGGAATTCCGGATCGGCGTAGACGTCGCTGGTCACGTCGGCGTTGGTGCGAGCCGCAACCGGCGTCGAGGTCACGGCCTCCATGTCGGCGTCGACCTCGACCTTCACCGCCGCTTCGATGGCCGCGAGCTCGGCTTCGCTCGTCCCGGCCTCGAGCATCCGGGCGCGCAGCTGCGGCAGCGGATCATTGGCCTTCTCCGCTTCCCACTCCGCCTTGTCGCGGTAGCCGGCGGGGTCCGCGGCATAGTGGCCGCACAGGCGGTAGGTCTTGGACTCGATGAAGGTCGGGCCTTCTCCGGCGCGGGCACGGGCGATGGCCGCTGAGAATACCTGCGCCAAAGCCTCGGGATCACGGCCGCTGACGGTGAAGCCCGGCATGTCGTAGCCCTTGGCCCGATCGGAAAGCTGCTCGAGCACCGAATATTGCGAGAAGGGCGTGGATTCCGACCAGCCATTATTGTGGATCACGAAGATCATCGGCAGCTTCCAGAGCGAGGCGAACAACATCGCCTCATGGACGGAGCCGATCGAAGTCGCGCCGTCCCCCATCGACACCGCCACGACGCGATTGTCCTTGCGCAGCTGCGCGGCGAGGGCGAGCCCCGCGCCGATGACGCCGGAGGAACCGACAATGCCGGTGGACATCATCAGGCCCAGCTCGGGCTTGGCGACGCCCATGCCGCCGCCCTTGCCGCCGCACACGCCCAGCGAGTGACCGACACATTCGCCGACGAATTCCTTCACCGAGAGCCCGCGCGCCAGCACGTCGGCGATGTTGCGGTAAATGGTGACCATCTGGTCCTGCGGCTCGAGCAGGCTGGTGAGCACGGCCGGCGCGATTTCCTGACCCGTGGCGGGATAGAAGGAGAAGGCGAGCTTGCCCGCGCGCAACTGGCGCAGAACCGCTTCCTCGGCAGTCCGGGTCCGAAAGCTCTTGCGGTAGATTTCAAGAAGCGTGGATTTATCCATGTCCTGGCTCACTCTTGCACGCGCACGCGCGGGCCGTTTTCGATGGGTGGGCGGCCGAACCGGGATTCGCGCCCTCGACGCGGCGAGATATCGCAACTATATTAACTTGTATAGCGATGTTTGCCTGTTTTAGAAGGAAAGGCAAGGGCAGTCGGGCCCTGATTCGACTCCCGCGGAGATGACGTCCAGGAGGTGCGCGTGAGCAACGAGACTTCTGCAAAACAGCCCACGCTGACACAGTGGCTGGCCAAGGATACACGCAAGGCCCCGCCGGCTTATGCGCGCCGCACCGAGTTCGACCTCGGCGTCGAAGACGCGCCGGTCGCGCGCTATATCTCGCGAGAATTCCACGAGCTCGAAATGAAGCGCATGTGGTCGCGAGCGTGGCAGATGGCCTGCCACGAAAGCAACATCCCGGCCGCCGGCGACTATACCACCTATGAGATCGGCAATCGTTCCTGGATCGTCACCCGCCAGAAGGACGGTTCGATCAAGGCCTTCGTCAATGCCTGCCTTCACCGCGGCATGCAGCTGGTCGAGGGTTCGGGCAAGCTGCCGGCGTTCGTCTGCCCGTTTCATGGCTGGTCATGGAATCTCGACGGCACCAACCGCGGCGTCACCGAGAGGTGGGACCTGCCGCAGCTCAAGGACCGCGACATTTGCCTGCCGCATGCCAAGGTCGCCACCTGGGGCGGGTTCGTCTTCATCAACCCGGATCACGACGCGCAGCCTTTCGAGGACTATATCGGCGATCTCGACGAGCATTTCGTCTCCGATCCGCTCGAGCACCGCCGGGTCGCGGTCCACGTGGCGCGGGTCACGCCCGCCAACTGGAAGGTGGCGATGGAGGCCTTCATCGAAAGCTACCACGTTTCCCCCACCCATCCGCAGGCCGTGCCCGTCTCGGAATATGCAGAGACCCAGTACGACATCTACAACGAGAACGTCAGCCGCCTCGCCACCGTCTCGATCGCGCCGGTGAACGAGACGCTCAAGAATATGAGCGAGCAGGAGTTCGCCGATTTCGGCGCCCGATCGACCGGGCGGGAGCCGGTGCAGCTCAAGCCGGGACAGACCTACCGCCAAGCCCTCGCCGAGGAGCGCAGGGCGGTGGTCGGCGCGGCCATGGGCCGGTCGGTCGACCACCTTACCGACTGCGAGATGCTCGACGCAGTGGAATATTTCGTCTTCCCCAATTTCATGCCCTGGCACGGCTACGGCCTGCAGATCGCCTACCGCTTTCGCCCCCATGGCGACGATCACGAATCGTGCATCATGGAGGTCTACTTCCTGCTGCCGCGCAACCTGTCGGAGCCGTGCCCGCGCGCACCGGAGACGATCTGGATCGCCGACGATGCCAAATTCGCCGATGTCGAGGAACTTGGCCGGATCGGGCCGATCTTCGACCAGGACTGGGTCAACATCCTGGGCGTGGCCAAGGGGCTCAAGTCCACCGTCAAGCGCGGGCTGATGCTCTCCCGCTATCAGGAAGCGCGCATCCGCCACTATCACAAGCGAATCGACGCGTTCATCGCGCAAGGCGACCCCGCATGAACGGGCTTGCGCAGAAGTCTCGAATTCTGAAAGCGGGCTAGCCCTGGAGCGGCCGCCGGAGTCCGCTTTCACCTGTGCGAGCGAGGCCCAACGCCGCGCCGCCGAACCGGGAGTCGCCTGATGCTCTATCCCACCCTCGGCCGCTCCGGCCTGCGCGTCTCCCAGCTGGTCCTGGGCACGGTCAATTTCGGCGAGCTGATCGGCGCGGAGGAGGTGGAGCAGCTGGTCGCCACCGCGCTCGACCATGGCATCTCCACCTTCGACACGGCCGACGCCTATGCCCGCGGCAACAGCGAGCGCCTGCTCGGCCAGGCGCTGCGCGGAAACCGGCAGCGGACGGTGATCTGCACCAAGGTCGGCCTGCGCGTGGAGGACAGCGAGGCCGATCATGCGAGCTCGTTTCGAGGCGGCTATGACCATGAAGAGCGCTGGCGGCGCGGCATCTCGCCGAACGAGGCCGGGCTCGGGCGGATCCACATCGTCACCGCCGTCGAAGACAGCTTGTGCCGCCTCGCGACCGACTGGATCGATCTCTACCAGGTGCACCGTTGGGACAGCGACGTCCCGCTGGAGGAGACCCTGCGCGCGCTCGACGATCTCGTCCGCTCGGGCAAGGTCCGCTACATCGGCTGCTCGCAATATGCCGCCGCGCAGATGCGCGAGGCCGCGGCGCTCGCGGGCGAGCGCGGCCTGACGCCGTTCATCTCGATGCAATTGCCCTACAATCTGCTGAGCCGCGGCGCCGAGGCCGAGATCATGCCAGCTGCGCAGGAGCTGGGGCTCGGCCTCCTCACCTTCCAGGCTCTTGCCGGCGGCCTGCTCACCGGCCGCTTCAAGGACCCGAACGGCCCCGAGGAGGGCAGCCGCTTCGCCAGCAGGGCCGTGCTCCGCGACCGCTATTGGAGCGCCGAGACCTTCGCGTTCGTCGCGCGGCTGGAGGAGCTTGCCCGCAAGCTCGGCCGCCGCGCGGAGGAACTGGCGATCGGCTGGAACCTCGCCCAACCGGCCGTCGATGCGACGCTGATCGGGGCGGCCAGGCCCGAGGACTTGATCCGCAACTGCCTTATTGCCGAACGCCCGCTCTCGGCGGAGGAGCTTGCCGCGCTACGGGAGCTCGCCGGCTGAGCAGACCCCCGGCAGGCCGAGCCGGGCCGTTGCACGACGCTCGCCGGATCGCTGCTCAGACGAGCAGCGCGTCGATCTCGGCGAGCTGGCCGGCATCCAGGGTCCAGTTCACCGCCGCAACGTTCTGCTCGACCTGTTCCGGGCGAGTCGCCCCGGCGATCACGCTCACCACCGCCGGCTGCTGCGCGACCCAGCTCATCGCCAGCTCGAGCAGGCTGTGGCCGTTCGCCTTGGCGAAGGCATCGAGCTTGCGCACCTTGTCCAGGTTGGCTTCGGTGAGCAGGCGATTGCCGAGGCCGAGGAAATTGTCGCTGAGGCGGCCGCTGGCGCCCGCCTCGAGATACTTGCCCGTCAGCAGGCCCGAAGCCAGCGGGAAATAGGGGACAAGGCCGAGGCCGTAGGCCTGCATCGCCGGGACCATCTCCTTCTCCACCTCGCGGTTGAGGAGATTATATTCATATTGGCCGGTGATCATCCGGTGGGCGCCGAGCTCCTTGGCGATCCACTGGGCCTCGACCATGCGCCACGGCGAGAGGTTGGAGCAGCCGATATAGCGCGCCTTGCCGCTGGTCACGATGTCGTCGAGCGCGCGGATCACCTCTTCCATCGGCGTGGTGAAATCGGGCCAGTGGATCATGTAGATGTCGAGCCAGTCGGTCTGCAGCCGGCGCAGCGCCTGCTCGACCTCGCTCAGGACGAAGCGGCGCGAATTGTCCCGCGGGCGCGCCGGCGAGCCGGAGAATTTGGTCGCCAGGACGATCTCGTCGCGCCGGCCCTTGATGAGCTCGCCGAGCACCTCTTCCGAATTGCCGAACGTGCTGCCGTAGACATGGGCGGTGTCGAAGAAGTTGACGCCCAGATCGTAGGCCTTGTCCACGACCTTGCGCGAGGCCTCCGCAGCGATCGTCCAGCCGAAATTGTTGCACCCCAGCCCAACGACCGAGGCGCGCAGGCCGGAGCGGCCGACATTGCGTTGTTCCATGACCAATGTCTCCAGCTATGTCAGCGAGAAAGAACGGCTTGTGAGGCGGCCAGCACGTCGGGCGCGATTTCGAGGGTGGACTTCTCTTTTATCCCCTGCCGCAACTCGATGAGATTGCCGTCGGGGTCGCGGATGTAGCAGGTGATGACCGAGCCCAGATGCTGGGGCGGGGACAGGAAGAGGACGCCGGCCTGGGCAAGCTTCTCGTAGGTGGCCGCGAGGTCCTCGATATCGAAGCACATGTGCGTAAGCCCGGCATCGCAGGCGGGGCGGTTCTCGATCGGCGCCTTGCCGACTGGCGCGCTATATTGCCAGAACTCGATATAGGCGTTGCCCGCTTGCAGAAACACGCCGCGGGCGCGCGCGCCTGGCAGCCCGACAACTCTGTCGAACGAGGGATTGTCTGC
>Ga0068853_100005031_pt1 | contig 10308 bp, 9 predicted proteins | sample KBSCornC32_FD_65655 | JGI IMG/M metagenome (GOLD analysis project Ga0068853, IMG submission 65655) | Corn rhizosphere microbial communities from Kellogg Biological Station, Michigan, USA - KBS Corn C3-2 | ecosystem: Host-associated > Plants > Roots > Rhizosphere > Soil ... | reverse complement strand
GTTTTCGCTCTCGATTTATCATCCGTAAAAGGTGCGCCACCTATTTTCCAGTTGCTATCATTATAAGTTAGCGCTCCCCAACCCACAGTTGGCGCGGCCTCGGTGTACTTACATTCGTAAGCCGGATCCTCATCTGATGCAGGCAAAATCGTTTTATATACCGCGGGCATTTTCCCCATGAACCGGTACGTATCACCATCAACATTAATGTAACCCAACAAGGATTGATCCTTACCTGTCCAGTGTTTGGTCGGCGACGCGGTCAGCGTATCCGAGAACGACCAGATACTTGTGTAAGTATTCCGCGTGATCAGGGGATAAGCCGGCGCTTTTTGCACCTGCGCGTGCAAAATACCCGATGCCAATACCAGTAAAAACGACGAAAGGAGCTTTTTCATAAACCGATGAAGAACAATGATGAGTTGAGTGTTAATTAAACAAATATAGTTGAAAAATAATGCCGTAAAAGGGGTGGCAGCTTTTTCACAAAACAAAAAAGCCGTTCGTTCTGAACGGCTCTCTACAGTTAATTTTCTTATGACGTTACAACTCCCTAACCCATATATTACGGAAGCTCAACGGTTTGCTTTTATCGCCGTGCGCCTGCAATTTGATAGGTGACGGACCGTGCGCTTTATATTGCGGTTTCCCGATGTATAAAGTCGGGCCTATCAGCTCGAAATGATTTTCAACCAGTACGCCGTTGAAAAACACGGTCGCATAAGCTGGTGATTTCAATGATCCATCCGCATTAAAGGTAGGCGCGGTCCATATCACGTCGTATGCCTGCCATTCGCCGTCAGGACGGGCCGGGTTTGCCAACGGAACGGCTTGTTTGTATAAACTGCCGGCCATGCCGTTTGTGTAAGTTTTATTTTTGTAGGAGTCCAGCACCTGCAGTTCATAGCCGGCATCGCCTTTGCCAATTGAGGCCAGGAATACGCCGCTGTTGCCCCTGGCCTGGCCTTCACCCTCCAGGTCCGAAGGTTCGCGCCATTCGATGTGCAGCTGGTAGTTAGTGAATTTACGTTTGGTTTCGATGTTGCCGTAATTTTTGTTCACGGTCAATATACCGTCTTTAACATCCCATTTGGCTGGTGAGCCATCGCCATTTTGCACCCATTCGTCCAGGTTCTTCCCATCAAATAAAACGATGGCATCTGAAGGTGCGTCGCCTACATGTGCGCCGGGTGTAACCACCGGAGGGACAGGCGTATATATTTCTGTATCTTCTGGCTTTGCTTTCTCCTGCGCTTTCGCCATAAATAAGCTGCCTGCCATCAGCGCGGTTAATATGATCCTGTATTTCATAATTGATAAATTAATTGGTTTAAAACTAAACGTGCAAAATGTAACTCATATACTTACAACTTTCGGTGATGCTTGCATAAGGGTCGATATTGGTAAAATTCTCCTGCTCCATAATAAAATGAGTTACGCCGGCTGCCTTCGCTATCGGTACGATCGTTTTAAAATCGATACTGCCTTTGCCTATTTCGGTATTGATATCCGGGTTATGTTTGTCCCGATCTTTCACATGCGCCAGCGCAAATCGTCCAGAGTGTTTCTTCAATATTTTTATGGGATCCTGCCCGGCGCGTACTACCCAGAAAATATCCATTTCCATATGCACCAGCTTCGGATCGGTTTCACTCAAAATGGTATCATAAAAGGTAGTACCATCTATCGGTTTCCACTCAAAATTGTGATTGTGATAGCCTAGCTTGAGACCCGCTTTTTTACAGATCTCCGCCGCCCTGTTCAAATTGGCCGCTACCTTTTGGAAATCGCTTTTACTTTTCAGTATATCACCATCTATCGAAGGAACTACAATATAGCTTTGGCCCGTGATATGCGCAGCATCGATATAGCTGTTCAGATCGTCCATTTTGTTATTCACAAAAAATGAGTTCAGGTCGTAATGCCCGCTCGGAGTTTTTAAACCGTTGGCTTTGAGCAATGCCGCGAATGCCTTTGCGTCCAGGCCCCAATAACCGTCCTTTTTTGAATATCCAAAAGTTTCCACTTCCTTATAGCCGGCATGGGCCACTTTGCCTATTACACCTTTTACGTCCTTCGGCAACTGGTCGCGAAGGGTGTACAATTGTAACCCGGTATTTAGCCTGCCCTGGGCCGTTAATAATTCGGGCGCCAGTAATACCGCCGCCGAAGCGATGCCGGCATGGGCTAAGAATGTTCTTCTCGTAGTCATAATTTTAATTGGTCAATTTGGTTATTTGAAAATTTGAAAATGATCGGATAATGAAGCTATACTGATTTTCAAATCTTCAAATCAGCACATTTTCAAATCAATTATACATCGCATATCTGTATGGCCGCCCGCAACGAAGCGATCTTGTCCGCCTGCTTCGGTACAAACTCCTGCCCTACGTATCCCTTAAAGCCGGCGGCTACTATTGCGCGCATTACCGCCGGGTAGTATAGCTCCTGCGTATCGTCTATCTCGTGCCTGCCGGGTATGCCGCCGGTGTGGAAATGCGCAAGGTATTGATGGTAGTCGGTAATATTACGAACGATATCACCCTCCATGATCTGCATGTGATAAATATCGAACAGCAGTTTGAAATTTTCCGAATTGATGCGCTTGCATAGTTCAACGCCCCATTCCACGCGGTCGCACTGGTAATCTTTATGGTCGATCTTGCTATTGAGCAACTCCATGCATAAGATCACCTTGTTTTTTTCGGCTAAGGAGATCAGTTTTTTTATACCCGCTTCACAATTCTTCCAGCCGGTTTCATCGCTGATGCCACGGCGAGCGCCGCTAAAGCAGATCAGGTTTTTGTACCCGTTCTTCGCCACCAGTGGGATCATATCGGTGTAGTTCCTGATCAGCTTATCGTGGAACTTGGTATCGTTAAAACCATCGTACAGACCCAGTTCGGCGCCGTTACACATAGACGAATACAGTCCGTGCTTTTGCAGGGTCGGCCAATCTTTCGGCCCACACAGATCCACGCCGGTTATACCGATGCCTTTCGATATTTCGCAAAGCTGGTCCAGGGTGTACTCACTATAGCACCAGGGGCTTACCGAATGGTTGATATTGCCTTTAAGCGGCGCGAATTTTTCTTCGCTTTCGCCTTTTGTAAATGATGATAACATTCCTGTAGCGGTGATGGCTGCTGTACCGGCAAGCATGTTTTTGATGGCCGATCTGCGGTCTTGATTTCCCATAATCTTCTATTTGAAAATTTGAAAGTGTGTTAATTTGAAAATGATTGCCTGCTTTGATATAGCAATTTTCAAATCTTCAAATCGGTACCTTTTCAAATTAATTATATTTCCACAGCCGGTGACGGCTCTTCAATATCCAGTCCGGGTTGTGTTTCGGTATGTTTTTTATCCGAGAAGAACAATATAAACACGAGCATAACTGCTACCGATATTCCGCCAGGTATGAGCCAGATGGATTTCCAATCGTGCATATTCTGCGCTGTTTTCCAGTGGTCAACAATTGGCCCCGATATAAAATAACCGATCATCATACCCAGCCCGTAGGTCGCCAGGGTAATAAAACCCTGCGCTGCGCTTTTAAAACGTTCGCCGGCGAACCTGTCGGTATAGATCTGCCCTGTCACAAAGAAAAAATCGTAACAGATACCATGCAGCACAATGCCGCCTACCAGCATCCAGTAGCCGCTGCCGGCGTCGCCGTACGCAAAGAAAAGATACCTGAGACCCCAAGCCAGCATACCCGCCGCAAGCATTTTTTTGACACCTAACCGCACAAAAAAGAACGGCATGGCCGCCATGAAAAACAGTTCCGAAAATTGACCGAGACCCTGCACGGCCGCGGCGCGTTTCATACCCACCTCGTTCAGAAATGGGTTAGTGAAGTTATAATAAAAAGCCAGCGGTATACAAATCGCAACTGACGCGATGAAAAATACGAGGTACGATTTGTTTTTTAACAGACCGATAGAATCTAACCCGATAATGTCTCCTAGCGATGTTTTTTGATTTCTCTTACCGGGAGGGGTGTCAGGAAGTGTAAAGCTCATTAACCCCAGGATGAGCGAAGCGGCGGCTGCCATTTTAAAGGTGAGCGCCAATGAACCGCTATGCTCCCAGTTCAACCACCCGATAAGACCACCTGCTACCATCCAGCCTAAAGTGCCGAATATCCTGACCAACGGAAAATCCTTGCTCGGATCAGTCATTTGCTTAAATGCCACCGAATTGACCAACGCCAGCGTTGGCATATAGATGATCATATAGGCGAGGATACCCGGATAGAAGGATGAGAAATCCGGTGCAATGGATTCGCAAAACAACAACACCGCTCCGATAATATGCAGCACGCCGAGTATCTTTTGCGCCGAAAAGTATTTGTCAGCGATAAGGCCAACCACAAACGGAGCGATAATGGCGCCGAATGCCTGCGTCAGGTAGGCTTCGCCATTCTGCGTACCTGAAGCATGCAGCGTTGTCATCAGGTAGGTACCCATCGTCACAAACCATGCGCCCCAGATAAAAAACTCCAGGAACATCATTGTAGATAATTTGATCCGGATACCTGCGGTCATGGTTCGTTTATTAAAGGATTAAGGAAAAAGCTATTGTTTCTTGATCGATAAAATATATTTCACCATCGTCTTGGCGTCATCCATCGATACGGCCGGATGCGGAGTCATCGGTGTGGTGCCCCAATGGCCCGATCCACCTTTGATCACTTTGTTTGCTAAAGTGTCCACGATGGCGTCGCCGCCTGATTTATATTTTTCGGCAACGTCAGCGTACGCAGGGCCTACTATTTTTTGCTGTTCCTTGTGGCAGGTAAGGCAATCAAATTTTGCTATCAGCTGTGCGCCCGGCGCTGAAGGTGTGCCGCTTGCTTTTTCGGTGCCGTTATGACTCGCCGCTGTATCCTGTGCCGCGTCTGAATTTGTGGCCACAGCAGTTTTGTTAGCTGCATTTGTGCTGTCAGCGCTTGAATCGCCGCCTGATTTATTGCCGCCGCAGGCAGCGATGATCAGGCTTACACCAAGAACGAGAAATATTTTTTTCATAATACTAAAAGAGATGTTATTAGCTGTGATTTAATTTGTTTGTTCAGCCCGCAATTTAAACATTCCGGCCATAATTTATACAGCCGCCGTTTGTAAAGGTTTTGTTTTATTTCGCGAACGCATATAGATCACCAAACCGGTGAAAGCGACGATCAATCCGAGCGGGATAAAAAAGGTAATATGCAAAAGCTGCTGACCTGCGGTACTGGCATCGCCATGCGCCGCTGCAACAATATTGTCATAGCGTTTTCCCATGATAATGAGATAAAGCGAAACAGCAAACATGCCTGCGCCGCCCATCAGGTTGAGGCCGATTGCACCTGTTTTAGGCAGGTTTGTATTGACGAAACCCAGCATCGTAGGCCAGAAATAGCATACGCCCATACCGAATATAATGGCGGCTGCGTAGATAGCAGGACCCGTAACTGTACTGAGCATATAAATTCCGATTGCGGCCAAAATAGTTGATATCAATAGCAGAACCTCCGGTGGAACGAGTTTCAGCACCGGTTTAGCGAATCCCCGCCCGATGACCATTACACCGGTGTCAAGAGTCAAGATCAGTATCGCATTGTCGGTTACATTTTTCAGCAGCACATCGATCCATTGCCCGGTGAAGAGCTCGGTAATGGCTGTGCCGAACATACAGATAAGCATAAACAGGAATAACGGGTTCAAAAGCGCCATATACATGCCGCCGGTTGTTACACCGGAAGAAACCCTCTCGGTAACCGGGAAATCCAATTTCGAAAATAGGTAGCCGTAGATCAGCGTCGGAATTAACATTACCCCTACCTGTATTTGCCAGCCGATATTAACCTTATTCAACAAAAGGACTATCAGTGTGCCTATAACAATTCCTCCTGGAAACCAGAGGTGGAAATGGTTCAATTTTGTTGTCTTATTATCCGGATATAAAGAGGTTACCAGCGGGTTGCAGGCTGCCTCTACGGTACCATTGGCAAGGCCGATAAAGAGTGTAGAAATAAAAAGGGGCCAGAAACCGGTCGAAAACAGTGGTGTACACACCGTCAGAATGATACCTATTAGATGAAGTACAAATGCCAGTACCAGCAAGCGTTTCATACCAATGATATCGACAATGATGCCACCAAACACAACCGCAAGCGGAAATCCCCAGAATGCGGTGGCTGTTATAGAGCCTAGCTGTGCCTTATCCAGGTGAAAATCTGTTCCAAGCTTATTCAAAATACCGGCGCGGATACCGAATGACAATGAAGTTACCAGCAGCGAAAGGCAGCTCGCCCTGAACAACTGTGTACGATTGATTGATGACATGAATTTATTGTTTTAGGTTAATTGGTTGCTTGTATACTATTTCAGGCCAAGGGTGCGGCGGTTAAATGCCTCATCCGAACCGGATGCCGCAAAATCGTCAAATGCCTTGTCGGTGACCCGTATGATATGATTTTTGATGAATTCGGCGCCTTCTCTTGCACCGTCTTCCGAGTTCTTTAAAGCACATTCCCATTCCAGCACGGCCCAGCCTGTATAATCATAAGCCGTCAATTTACTAAAAATTGATTTAAAATCAACCTGCCCATCGCCCAACGAGCGGAAACGCCCGGCACGGTCGACCCAGCCCTGGTATCCTCCATATACACCTTGCTTGCCGGTCGGGTTAAATTCAGCATCCTTCACATGGAACATTTTGATCCGTTCGTGGTAGTTATCGATATATTCCAGGTAATCGAGGCATTGCAGTACGAAGTGTGACGGATCGTATAAAAGGCAGGCGCGTTTGTGGTTATTCACCTTTTCCAAAAACATCTCGTAGGTGATACCATCGTGCAGGTCCTCGCCGGGATGTATCTCATAACACAGGTCGACACCGCAATCTTCATAAACATCCAGTATCGGTTTCCAGCGTTTGGCCAGTTCGGTAAAGCCGGTTTCAACAATACCCGCCGGGCGCTGCGGCCAGGGATACATCATCGGCCATAAGAAGGCACCGCTAAAGGTCACGCTGGCGTTCAGTCCTAAATTTTGAGAGGCCTTTGCAGCGTCTTTTACCTGCTGTACCGCCCATTTTTGCCTTTCAGCGGGATTATTTTTTACCTGCTGCGGGGCGAAGGCATCAAAAAGTTCGTCATAAGCCGGGTGAACGGCGACCAATTGTCCCTGTAAGTGGGTTGACAATTCGGATATTTCAAGACCGCAGGCATTTACCTGGCCTTTGATCTCGTCGGCATAGGTTTTACTTTCAGCCGCTTTTTGCACATCGATAAAACGAAGGTCGTTTGTAGGCAACTGAACAGCCTTATAACCCAGGTTCTTAGCCCATTTGCAAATTGAAGTTAAATTATTGAATGGTTCCTGGTCGCCTATAAATTGCGCGATAAATATTGCGGGGCCTTTGATCGTTCTCATTAGTTTATTGGTTTATTAGTGTCATTGGTCATCTGCACACTCGCACATCTGCAAATGGGCACATCAAACTACGTGATCAAACCATTTTTTGTCCGACTGGCTCGAAGCGACCACGTTGTCAATAAAGGCCATACCTCTTATGCCATCCTCAACGCCGGGGAAATCCAGCCATTCGGGACGCGGCTGTTCGCCATTCATTTTGGCGCTTAAAGCCAGCGCGAAGTTGCGGTATAAATTGCCGAAAGCTTCCAAATAGCCCTCAGGGTGTCCTCCCGGCGTACGGCAATTCGAAGTTGCGAAAGATGATTCCCACCCCGAATAGTTATTCCCGGCCCGCAAAGTTTCGGCAGGTTTATCACCCCATCTTATCGTTAGTGTATTTGGTTCCTGCTGCGCCCATTCCAAGCCGCCATTTTCGCCATAAACACGTATTTTCAATGCGTTTTCTTCTCCTGCCGCCACCTGCGATGCGGTGAGTACGCCGGTGGCGTTTTCTTCAAATCGTAATAATATGGCACCATCGTCATCCAGCATACGGCCTTCAACAACGACATTCAGCGAAGCGCACATTTGTGTAATTTTTAAGCCTGAAATATATTCGGCCAAATGAGCGGCGTGCGTACCTATATCGCCCATACAACCGGCTTTCCCTGATCTTTTTGGGTCGGTGCGCCAGGCAGCCTGCGCGTTGCCTTCCCGTTCGGAAAGTTTGCTCAGCCATCCCTGGTGATATTCAACATATATTTTCCTTACTTTTCCCAGCTTGCCGCTCTTGATGAAGTGTTTGGCTTCTTTCACCATTGGGTAACCGGAGTAAGTATGCGTCAATAACAGCATCAAGCCGGTTTCATCCAGCTTCTTTTTAAGCTGCCTGGCTTCGTCTAAAGTAAAGGCAATGGGCTTTTCGATTACGACGTTAAAGCCGTTCTCCAATGCCAGCATAGCCGGACCAAAGTGCGCGAAATTCGGCGTAACGATGGTCACAAAGTCCATACGTTTATCTGCCGGCATCTTTGCTTCGGCAGTAATCATTTGCTCGTAGTTGGTATAGGTGCGGTCCTCGGGTAAAAAAAGTATTTTACCACTTTCTTTAGCGATCTCTTCATTAATGCTTAATGCCCCGCAAACCAACTCGATCTGCCCATCCATATTGGCGGCAATACGGTGTATGGCGCCAATGAAGGCATCCTTTCCACCGCCTACCATACCCATGCGCAATTTTCTTTTGCTCATATAGCCCCCTCTAAATCTCCCCCGGATGGGGAGATTTTATAAATTGAGAAATAAAGTTAAAAATATATAAATTAAAAAGCCCTCCCCTTCCGGGGAGGGTTTGGGTGGGGCCTAGGACAGCGCCCAGGCTTTGTCGCCTTTTTTGTAAGGGATGCAGCCATCATAGCGTCCCGGTACCGGAACATAGCGTAATGCTTTTGTAGCGCCTACTTCCGATGTGAAATAGCCCAGCAGCGTAAGCTCCTTCATCATCCTGAAATAGTGGTTCGGATCCTTTGGTTTTTTGGTTTTTGAGTAGGCCGCCTGCTCTTTATCCAGGTCTGTCAGCAAAGCTGTTTTTTGCGTGGCATCCAGGTCCATGAATTTCTTGCTGAACTTTTTGTTGGCAGCATCATCGATCTTGCCAAGACCTTTAAGGAAAATATCCTGGTCAGGAGTCTCGTAGCAATCGCGTACCATTACGGCCATAAACGCACCCACTTTAGCGGCTTTTGCACCGGGGCTGCTTGCTGTATCGGGCAAAATCGTATCCGCTACTTCGTCCATGAATGCGACGTGGTTCTCGTCGAACAGGCTGGTTATTGTTGCCGGCCCGTTAGGCTTGCAACCTGCGAGCAGGAACTCGGCGCCTATCATGGTACCACCCATGATCACGGCTATTCTTCCGATGGCATCTCTTCTATCCATAATTATTGATTTGTCGAATGATTGAATTATTGATTTTGGTTAATCCGGAAGTCCGTAAGACCGAAAGACCGGAAGTTATATTCAAACTTAAAATTAATTTATTACAAATTTTAATCTTTCGGACTTCCCGACTTATGCGGACTTTCCGACTCCTTACTCATTACACTTTCAATTCAAAGCCTTCACGGTAAGTACGCTTAACATACTGGTTCACATCGTCAAAGTTGGTCACCCTCATGTTGTCGTTATCCCAAAGCAGTTTAACCTGGCCGGGATAAGTATTGCGGCCATTCGCGCCTTTTACGGCAAGATCATGTCCCCTAACTGCAAGGTTTGCCATCAGCAACGCTTCAGTTAAAGGACCGGCCCTTTCGAAAGACGAACTCAGCTCTGTTTTTCCATAACCTGCAATGCAGCCTTCAACCCATTGTTTGTAATGGCCATTAGCGCCATCCGGCACACGTGCCCAGCGCTGTTTAACATTCTTCACTTTTTCTTCCTCCATACGCGAGCTTGGCAACAGGTGAGCAGCGTCTGAATAGGTGCTTGAGTACATTTTGCCTTTAGTACCGATAAATAAGCAACCGTTACCTTCTTCGCCGCCCCAAAGTTCGTTAGCACCGAGTTCTTCTGGTCTTTCAGGCTCGATACCCCCGTCCATCCAATGGAGTGTAATATCACCTTTTGTTTTGTGTGTTTTCGGGAAAGTCATGGTGATATGGCTCGAAGGTGGGCAGCTTTCAGGGAAAACGCCTTTTCGGAATTCACCTACATAAACTGACCCGACGCTGGCCTGAACGTCTTTTACATATTGCAGGTCCAACACCCTGAACGGAGCTTCAACCAGGTGACAGCCCATATCGCCCAAAGCGCCGGTACCGTAGTCCCACCAGCCGCGCCAGTTGAATGGCACCAGGTTCTCTACAAAGTCTTTATAAGGCGCATTGCCGAGCCACAGGTTCCA
>Ga0068853_100005029_pt1 | contig 10309 bp, 7 predicted proteins | sample KBSCornC32_FD_65655 | JGI IMG/M metagenome (GOLD analysis project Ga0068853, IMG submission 65655) | Corn rhizosphere microbial communities from Kellogg Biological Station, Michigan, USA - KBS Corn C3-2 | ecosystem: Host-associated > Plants > Roots > Rhizosphere > Soil ... | reverse complement strand
GACAACGACCGCGAGTGGCTGCCGGGACCGCAGCAGAAGGGCGTCAACCCGCTGACCGGCCTCGAGGTCGGCCAGGAACAGGTTCAGGCCTGGCTCGCCACGCTGACGGTGGCCGAGGATCTGCTCGAAGGCCGCGTGCTGCTGCCGCATTTCCGTATCACCGGCAAGGGCATCAACATGAAGCGGTTCTTCGACGAGCCGAAACCTTTTGATCTCGTGCTATCGATCACCGGCCCCGGCATCGCGCCCTATCTCGAAAGCGGCAAGATCCTCAGCAGCGACGATTTCGACCAGATCCAGCGCCAGTTCGGCGGCGCCGGCTTTTTGACTTTTGCGCTGTGGTTCAACTGAGGACCAGCCCCGCAGGCTAAAGAATAGCGCCCTGATAAAGCACGGCCTCGGCCTCCTGCGGGGCGAAGCGCCGCGCCAGGCTGCGAAAGGCGCTGTGGACGCCGTCGCGGTCGAGGTTGCAGCTTCTGAGGTGCCGGACGGCCAGCGTCGGATCGAAGGCGGTGCGCCCGTGCAGGACCCGCTGGTTGTCGAAGACCAGGACCTCGCCGGGCTGCAGCTGGTACTGGAACTGGTTCGCCGGATCGCAGATCAGCCGCGTCAGTTCGGCGAGCGCCTCGATCAGACCGTCGATCTCCTCGATCGAACCGACCTGCGGCGCGAGGCAGCGGTCGTTGTAGCGCATGCCGGTGACGGCGCCGCTCGCATCGAGACTGATGACATGCGCTTCGGCGCTGAAGAACACTTCCCCGGCATGCTCCCGATGGAATGTCACGCCATGCCGCGCGAGCAGGTCGAACAGTTCCGGCGTGTTGCCGCGCATCCGTTCGGCGACCTGAAAACCATCGACCATCAGCGAGGTGCCGCCGCTGCCGGCGCCGGTCCTGATGGCATGGAAGAAGATGAAGCCCGGCGGCGAATAGCGGAACGGCTCGTCTGTATGCGGGATCTGCGCGCGCGCCGTCTCTCCGGCCACCCGCGCGTCCGGTCGTGAGATGAGATCAAACACCTTGCCGTAGCTGGTCTCGCGCACCGGACCGTAGCGGCCGGCGACACGCAGCGTCGCCTCGGGCTCGGCCGGAACGCCGGTCAGCATGGCGATACCGTGGTCGCGCAAGGCGCGCAGCGATTGGAAAAGCATCTCGTCGTCCTCGACCACCGCGTCGAAAGCGAAGCGGCCGAGCCGAGCCGCGAGATCGCTGCCCCACAGCACCGGCCGGAAACGTACCGTGCCCGGACCGCCTGCCCGCCCGGCATGAGCGGCCAGAAAGCCGGCCGCGAAGCGCGAGACATGGCCGTCCTGCCAGACCACATCCATCTTCCCGTCCGACGCGATCTCGATCGAGGCTGCATGGATATCGGCTGGAACGTCGGCGGGCGTCAGCCAGCGCTTTCCGGAAGCGGTGTCGCCGCATATCTCGCATTCGCAGGCAAGCCGCAGCCAGCGCATCGACAGCCGGCCGGCGCTGCCGTCATCGAATTCGACCGCGATGCGCGTCCCTTCGTTGCGCACCGACCGCAAGGAGTGCCGCGGCGCAACAGCTTCATCGTCGGGGACTGACTGCGTTTGTAAATCGAGCATGGCGAAACCTTCCTTGGATTGAGCTGTCTTCAACAAGGCTAGGTTTGTTGTGGCACTGCCTGCAAACGAGTTTCCTTTCAAAAGTTTTGAGGTAAACTCAATCCATGACGCTTCTTCGCGACCTTCCGCTGTCGGCTCTGCGGGCTCTGGCCGCCGCCGCGCGCACCGGCAGCCTGACGCGCGCCGCCGACGAGCTCGGTGTCACGCCGGGCGCCGTCGGCCATCAATTGCGGCAGCTGGAGGATCGGCTTGGCGTCAAGCTGGTCAGGCGCGAGGGCAACGGCATCGTGCTCACGCGAATTGCCGAAGCGGCACTGCCCGACATCGACCGCGGCTTCGACGCCTTGGCCTCCGGACTGCGGCGGCTGCGGTTCGAGCGCCGCGTCGATACTTTCACCATCTCGGCCGATCCTTCCTTCGCCTCGCTCTGGCTGGCGCCGCGCCTTGGCGATGTCCGTGCAGCTCTCGGCAGACTGGATGTGCGCATCGTCGTGTCGATCGCCTTGGACTCGATGCTGGAGGAAGGCGTCGACCTCGCCATCAGCTACCGCAACAGCTCGGCGAAGGATATCGCATCGGCCGATCTCTTCACCGAAAGGGTTGTCCCGGCCTGCGCTCCAGCCTTGATGCGACACCGCTCCGATCGGGATCGCGCCGCGGTGCTCGATCGCCTGCCTCTGCTGCATATCGATCAGACCATGGGCGACGACGTCTATCCCGCCTGGCGGGACTGGTTCACCGCCGCTGGTTTGCAGCGGAAAGACCTCGACCACGGGCCGCGGTTCCCCTTGACCGTCCTGGCAGCGCAGGCCGCAATCTCCGGCATGGGCGCGTTGCTTGCCAGCGAACTCGTGCTCAGGCAGCATCTTGTCTCCAACCATCTCATCGAGATCGCGCGCGATGTTCCGGCACTGACGATCAGGCGCCGTCTGGTCTGGCCGGTGGACGGGCCCAAGGCCCGACGCGCTGCTGTCATTGCCGCGGCGCTTGCCACGGTCGCGACGGCGGAGGCGGACGGCCCCCGGCTGATCGGGTCATGACGCATCTCCTGACAGCCTTCTGTCAGCAGCGTCCGCGAGCGCCCGCCGCCCTTTCACTCCGCTCTTTCCATTTTGGCCGAGTCCACCCATATTCGGGCCATGGCCAAACATCCTGACAAGAAGACGCCTTCGCCGGCGCAAGATGGCGCGCAGAAGCGGCGCAATCCGCTGACGGAATTCCTCGATGCCGCTGAGCCGCTCAATCCCGGCGGCTTTTCCGAGGCGCCGCAGGCCGACTTTTCCGGCGCGCCGCTGACCGGATCGATCTCCGATTGGGCCGGACAGATCGAGCGCGAGGCGGAAAAGCAGCCTAAGGCAAAAGCCCCGAAGAAGATCCCCGAACGCTCGTCGGCGCCGGGGCGCACGGCGCGCGGCACCTCGATGGGCGGCGCGGCCTCGGCCCGCGAACGTACGGCTGCCGGCCTCAACCCGGTCGCCGGCCTCGACATTTCGCTGGAAGATGCCGAGACCATGACCTCCAGCGGTGTCACCGCCACGGTCGCGGCGCTGTCGGCGCTGATCGAATCCGGCAATCCGCTGCACAAGGACGGCGTGCTGTGGACGCCGCACCGCCCTGCCCGGCCGGAAAAGTCGGAAGGCGGCATCGCCATCAAGATGGTGTCGGACTTCGAGCCGGCCGGCGACCAGCCGACCGCCATCAAGGACCTTGTCGAGGGCGTCGACAACAACGACCGCACCCAGGTGCTGCTCGGCGTCACCGGCTCGGGCAAGACCTTCACCATGGCCAAGGTGATCGAGGAGACGCAGCGTCCTGCTTTGATCCTGGCGCCCAACAAGACGCTGGCCGCGCAGCTCTATGCCGAGTTCAAGAAATTCTTCCCCGAAAACGCGGTGGAGTATTTCGTCTCCTATTACGACTACTACCAGCCGGAGGCCTACGTCCCGCGCACCGACACGTTTATCGAGAAGGAATCCTCGATCAACGAGCAGATCGACCGCATGCGCCACTCGGCGACGCGTTCGCTACTCGAACGCGACGACGTCATCATCGTCGCCTCGGTGTCCTGCATCTACGGTATCGGTTCGGTCGAGACCTACACGGCGATGACCTTCCAGATGCAGGTCGGCGACCGGCTCGACCAGCGCGCGCTGCTCGCCGACCTCGTCGCCCAGCAATACAAACGCCAGGACATCAACTTCGTCCGCGGCTCGTTCCGGGTGCGCGGCGACACGATCGAAATCTTCCCGGCCCACCTCGAAGACCGCGCCTGGCGCATCTCGATGTTCGGCGACGAGATCGAACAGATCACCGAATTCGACCCGCTCACCGGCCAGAAGACCGGCGAACTGAAGAGCGTCAAGATTTACGCCAATTCGCACTATGTGACGCCGCGTCCGACCTTGAATCAAGCCATCAAGTCGATCAAGGAAGAGCTCAGGCACCGCCTGCAAGAGCTTGAAAAGGCTGGCCGTCTCCTGGAGGCGCAGCGCTTGGAGCAGCGCACCCGCTTCGATTTGGAGATGCTGGAGGCAACCGGCTCCTGCGCCGGCATCGAGAACTATTCGCGCTATCTGACGGGACGCCAGCCCGGCGATCCGCCGCCGACCCTGTTCGAATACATTCCAGACAATGCGCTGGTCTTCGTCGACGAGAGCCACGTCACCGTGCCGCAGATCGGCGGCATGTATCGCGGCGACTTCCGCCGCAAGGCGACGCTGGCGGAGTATGGATTCCGCCTGCCCTCCTGCATGGACAACCGTCCGCTGCGCTTCGAGGAATGGGATGCCATGCGCCCGGCTTCGATCGCGGTGTCGGCGACGCCCGGCGGCTGGGAGATGGAACAGGCCGGCGGTGTCTTTGCCGAGCAGGTCATCCGTCCGACCGGCCTGATCGACCCGCCGGTCGAGGTGCGCCCGGCCAAGAGCCAGGTCGACGATGTCGTCGGCGAGATCCGCGACACGACCCGGGCCGGTTATCGCACGCTGGTCACGGTGCTGACCAAGCGCATGGCCGAGGACCTCACCGAGTATCTGCATGAGAACGGCATACGCGTGCGCTACATGCATTCCGACATCGACACACTGGAGCGCATCGAGATCCTGCGCGACCTGCGCCTCGGCGCCTTCGACGTGCTGGTCGGCATCAACCTCTTGCGCGAAGGCCTCGACATTCCCGAATGCGGTTTCGTCGCCATCCTCGACGCCGACAAGGAAGGGTTCCTGCGCTCGGAGACCTCGCTGATCCAGACCATCGGCCGCGCCGCCCGCAACGTCGACGGCAAGGTCATCCTCTACGCCGACCAGATCACCGGCTCGATGGAACGGGCGATGGCGGAGACCAACCGCCGCCGCGAGAAGCAGATGGAGTGGAACGCCGCCAATGGCATCACGCCGGAATCGGTGAAGTCGCGCATCTCCGACATTCTGGATTCCGTCTACGAGAAGGATCATGTGCGCGCCGACATCTCGCAGTTCACCGACGACGCCGGTGCGATGATCGGCAACAACCTCAAGACCCATCTTGAGGCACTCGACAAGCAGATGCGCGACGCCGCCGCCAATCTCGACTTCGAGAAGGCCGCACGCGTCCGCGACGAGATCAAGCGGCTGCGCGAGATGGAGCTTGCCATCTCCGACGACCCGCTGGCGCGCGAGGTGGAAGGCCAAAGCCCCGCCTCGGGCCGCGAAAAGGGCAAGCACAACAAGGGCGTGGCCAAACATCGTACGGTCGAGGAGCAGGAGCGGTTCCGCAAGCTCGATGAAGCGCGCGCTGCCGAAGAGGCGGCCAAGGCTGCCCGGCCCAACCTGTTTCGCAAGCCGTCGATCGATGACATGGGCCCCGGCACCGACATGCCGACCCCGGCCGGCGCGATGTCCCGCACGCTGTTCAAGAAGCAATCGGCGCAAGAAGCGCATGGCTCCGATTTCGGTATTCCCGGCGATCGCACCAAGCCTTTGTTCAAGAAGAACTCGCTCGACGAGATGACGGTGCGGCGGACGGAGAAGCCGGTCGAAGGCAAGAAGCCGGCAAAGCCACAGCCGATCTCCCCCCTTGTGGGGGAGATGTCCGGCAGGGCAGACGCGAAGGAACGCGACGACAAACCGATCGTCCGCCAGCGTTCGGGCATCGGCTCTTACGAGGATCCAGGTGACGAGCGCCGTCAAAAGCGCCGGCCCGGCAAGACCGGGCGGCCAGGGCAGTAGGTTTGGAACGCTACGCGCCAAAGCTTACTTTGAAATATCGGCGGGACAGTGAAGGATCGCGGCGGACATCGTTCCGCACTGTTGCATCCCGAAGCGCTTAGCCCAGCCCCCTTGTCACCATCCCTGCCCCAGTGTACCCATTCCCCATACTCGACCGTCTTGAAAGGAGGGCTGCGTGTTTATCGATCATCATCGTCAGCGTGGCCCGATTTGTGCCCTGCGAGCTTGCTTGCAGGGCTGACCAGGACGGTCCGGGTTTTTCCCGCTTCGATTTTTGGTCTGCCCTTCGTGGTGCGCAACGCTGAGTCTTATGGCCCGCATGCGCACCGTCAAAGTGCACCCGGAGTTGTCTCCGGCAAGACCAGAGAAATCGACATGGCCCTGATCAGCCTCAAATCCCTCGGCGTCACCATGAGTGCGCCGCTCTTTTCCAACCTCGACCTCACCATCGGCACCTGCGACCGGCTTGGCATCGTCGCCGCCAATGGCCGTGGCAAGTCGACCTTGCTCAAATGCCTGACCGGCGAGATGGAGCCGACCGCCGGCGACATCACCCGCACGCGCGGCCTGCGCGTCGGCCATGTCGAGCAGTCCGTTCCCGCTGCCCTTCTCGGCCGCAGCTTCCATCAGGTGGTGGCCGATGCCTTGCCGCCTGACCAGGCCGACAGCGAGATGTGGCGGGTCGACGTGGTGCTGGATTCGCTCGACGTGCCGGAGGAGATGCGCGGCAGGCCAATGCGCGCCTTGAGTGGCGGCTGGCAGAGGCTGGCGCTGATCGCCCGCGTCTGGGTCACCGACCCCGACGTGCTGCTGCTCGACGAGCCGACCAACCATCTCGACCTCGCCAAGATCAGCCAGCTCGAAACCTGGCTGAATGCGCTGCCGCGCGACGTGCCGGTGGTGATCGCCAGCCACGACCGCGCCTTCCTCGACGCCGCCACCAACCGCACGCTGTTCCTGCGCCCGGAAGACTCGCCGGTGTTCGCGCTGCCCTATTCACGCGCTCGGCAGGCTCTCGACGAACTGGATGCGTCGATGGCGCGCAAATTCGAGCGCGACATGAAGGTCGCCCAGCAATTGCGAAAGCAGGCCGCCAAGCTCAACAACATCGGCATCAATTCAGGCAGCGACCTGCTGACCATGAAAACCAAGCAGCTCAAGGAGCGGGCCGAAAAGCTGGAGGATGCCGCTGTGCAGGCGCATCGCGAACGATCGGCTGGCGCGATCCGGCTCGCCAACAGCGGCACCCACGCCAAGGTGCTGATCACCCTCGACGACGCGGCGGTCGAGACGCCCGACGGCACGCTGCTGTTCAGGACCGGCAAGCGCCACATCTGCCAGGGCGACCGCATCGTGCTGCTCGGCCGCAACGGCGTCGGCAAGTCACGTTTCGTCACCCTGATCCGCAACGCCATCGCCGCACCGGAAACGGTGCCGAACGTGAAGGTGACGCCATCGACCGTGCTCGGCTACAGCGACCAGGCGCTGTCGGGCATCAGCGGCGACGACACGCCCTTGGCGATGGTTTCGCGCCGGTTCGAGGTCGGTGAGCAACGCGCCCGCACGCTGCTGGCTGGCGCCGGCGTCGCCATCGAAATGCAGCAAAGGAAGATCGGCGCCTTGTCGGGCGGTCAGAAGGCACGGCTGATGATGCTGGTTCTGCGCCTCGCCAACCCCAACTTCTACCTGCTCGACGAACCGACCAACCATCTCGACATCGACGGACAGGAAGCGCTGGAGGACGAGTTGCTGAAGCACCAGGCAAGTTGCCTGCTCGCCTCGCATGACCGCTCCTTCATCCGCGTCGTCGGCAACCGCTTCTGGCTGATCGAGAAGCGGCGGCTGACCGAGGTCGACGATCCGGAGGAGTTCTTCCGTTCGGTCGCAGAAGCGGCGAAGTGAGACACGATTCATCTGCCGGTCCGGCAGGCAGCTGTTGTCGGCCCGGCAATACTTTTCCACTCACTAAAAAAGGCGCATGTTGAGTTGCTTAGCCATGGAGGGAACGGGCCATGCGTGCAGTAGACATCGTCAGCAATCTCTACAAAGCCTATGCGGACCGCGACATCGAGGGCGCCCTGGCGCAGTGCGCCGAGGATGTCGTTTTCCGCTGGATTGCCGATCCCCGGCAATCGCGTCATGCCGGCACCGCGCACGGCAAGCAGGAATTCCTCGCGAGACTCCTGGCGCTCGACGATGACTTCGAATACCGGCACTTCGCCCCGGTCGAGATCATCGACGGCGGCGACAAGGTCGCCGCGCAGGTCGAGATCCACATGACACGCCGCGCCACCGGCGAGGAATTCGTCATGCGCACCGCCAATTTCTGGACGGTCCGCGACGGCGAGATCATCGAGATGGTGGAATATTACGACACCGCGCTGGCCGCGTCGGTGTTCTAAAAAAGATCGAGGCGATCTGTCGGATCGCCAATTGCCGCCTCGTCCTTGGGACGCCGACACGATGATGCCGGCATCAACCAGGGAGAACTGTCATGTCGGTACTGTCATCCATCGGCCGCCTCGCGAACCGGTATGCCAGAGCATGATGCCGAAAAGTGTGAAACGGTTTTCGGACGACATCATGCTCTATCACTTTGATTTAGAGCGCGCGTGCCCGTCATCGCAGCGAGCGCATCCTGCTTTCGCTGCCCGCCGAGCTGCGCAAGGACATCGGTTTTCCGGAGATTTTCGAAACGCACGAAGGCCGCCGCGCCGCCACCTTCTCGGCGAAGGTCATATAAAGTGGCACCTTCGATGCGATTGTCTTCCAGTCTCGCCAGTCGCCCGAACTGTCTGCGACCGGCGCGTTAAAAAATTTCCGAAGGCATGTAGGATCGCCGCCGCTTCATCCGTCCTCAGAGCAATTCCAGGAAAAGTGTGAAACGGTTTTCCGTTTGGAATTGTGTAGAAACGAAGAGATAGGGCGGTTCGCCGTTTCTGTGAAACGGTGAAGCGCCCAGGTCGCAAGCCGGATCAACCCGTAAAGAGGAACACGAGAATGAACGACCAGACCCCGCCCCGCGCCAAGGTCCTTGGCGGATTGACCCCCTATCTGCAGGTCGACGGCGCCACCAAGGCCGCCGAGTTCTACAAGAAGGCTTTCGGCGCCGAGGAAGTGTTTGCCTATCCGCCGGACGACAAGGGCCGCACCATGCACATCCATCTATACGTCAACGGCTCGACGCTGATGCTGGGCGATGCTTATCCGGAACATGGCCATCCCCATCAGGCAGCGCAGGGCTACACGCTGCAGCTCCATCTCGGCAGAGACGATATCGATGCCTGGTGGCAGCGCGCCGTCGATGCCGGCTGCGAAGTCGTCACCCCGTTGCAGGTGATGTTCTGGGGCGACCGCTGGGGCCAGGTGAAAGACCCCTTCGGCGTCGCCTGGGCGATGAATGCGCCGGTGAATTGAATTTCCTGGAGCATGATCATGCTCCAACAAAGAGTTAGACCGTGATGGCGATTCAACGAAACGCCATCACGGTCTAGCGAGCAGCGGCGCCCGTCAATGGCGGGCATGACGCGCTCACTCGCGCCGGGTCGTACCCCCCGCCGGCCCGGCGCCCGATTTCAGCCCCGACTTCAGCAAAGAGGAGACCGCCATGTCCTACGTCGATGGTTTCGTGCTCGCCGTGCCGAAGGCAAATCTCGATGCATACAAGAAAATGGCCAAGAACGCCGGCGTCGTCTGGATGGAGCACGGTGCGCTCGCCTATGTCGAATGCGTCGGCGACGACGTGCCTTATGGCGAGCTGACCTCGTTCCCGCGCGCCGTCCAGGCAAAGGACGACGAGACCGTCATCTTCGCCTGGGTCGTTTATAAGTCGAGACAGAGCCGCGACACGGTCATGGCCAAGGTGATGGCCGATGAGCGTCTCAAGATGGATTGGTCCGCCATGCCGTTCGACGGCAAACGCATGATCTTCGGCGGCTTCCAGCCGTTCATCGAGCTTTGAGCAACTTGGCCTCAAGCTGGGTTGAGATTGAGGTCAGGCCGAGACGAGAACGGTGGTTCCCGAGAACCGGAGCGGAGCGTACTTAACATACGTGAGCACCGGAAGCACAGGGAACGGCCGTTCGCAGGCCGGTCTCACCTCAAGATCAGCCCAGCTTGTCGAGCAGCGGCTTCAGCCTGTCGCCATAGCGCTTCCACAGATCGACCGAGCCCTGATACATCGGCTGGCGCACCTGCGCCGCCGAAGCGGTGCGCACCGGCCGGTCTGTCTCGTGGAACGACAGCACCTTGTCGTCCCAGGGCAGGCCGAGATACGCCATCAGCGCCCGTGTCTGCCCTTCCTGGTCGGCGACGAAATCCTCATAGCGCACATCGTGCACGACGCCCGGCAAGACCTTGTGCCAGTGCGCCATGATGTCGGTGTAGAGGTTATGAAAATCGGCGAGTTCGCCGAGGTCGTAACCGTAGCGGTGGCTGTCGCCGCGGAAATGCACCTTGAAGATCGACAGGCAAGTGGCCGCCGCATCGCGCGCGCAATGGATGATCTTCGCCT
>Ga0068853_100005026_pt1 | contig 10313 bp, 9 predicted proteins | sample KBSCornC32_FD_65655 | JGI IMG/M metagenome (GOLD analysis project Ga0068853, IMG submission 65655) | Corn rhizosphere microbial communities from Kellogg Biological Station, Michigan, USA - KBS Corn C3-2 | ecosystem: Host-associated > Plants > Roots > Rhizosphere > Soil ... | reverse complement strand
ATAGAGGTAACGATACCCCGATTCGAGGCTGGCTATGTTTGAAGATTCCACATTTGAATCCGGCGGAAAGATCAAGAGCAAGAGCGGACGTTGGATGATGCTTACGTTCATCATCAACGGATCGATTCTGATAGCGTTGATCCTCTATCCGCTCATTTACCCAGAGGCGTTGCCGAAGGCGATGATGCAGACACTGCTCGTCGCTCCTCCACCTCCGCCGCCGCCACCTCCACCACCGCCTCCGGCTGAGGTTGTGCACGTAGTGCACGTTCAGTCTGAGATGATGAACAACCAGCTGACTGCGCCGACCAAGATTCCGAAGGACATCAAGATGGTCGCGGAGAAGGAAGCTCCCCCGAGTTCGTTTGGTGTCGCGGGCGCAGAAGGCCTGGGCGGCAGTTCGGGCGGCGTAATGGGCAGCGTGTTCGGCAGCGGTTCCGCGCCGAAGGTGCAAGCGGCCCCTCCGAAGAAGGTGAACATCTCGGCCGGTGTTGCGACCGGTATGTTGATTCAAAAGACCACACCGGTTTATCCGCCGATCGCAAAAGCGGCCCGCGTTTCCGGCACGGTCGTGATCCAGGCAACAATTTCGAAGCAGGGTACGATTGAGAACCTGCACGTCGTCAGCGGACCGGCAATGTTGCAGCAGTCGGCGCTGGATGCGGTGAAGAGCTGGCGCTACCGGCCTTACCTGCTTAACAATGAGCCCGTTGAGGTGGAGACCACAATCAACGTGATCTTCACGCTGGGCGGCTAGAAAAGTCTTGGGCTCTTTCCCGAATGGGAAAGAGCCTTGTTTTTGACCTGAATGCGAATCCCGAAAGAGCCGCATTCCAAATCGCAGTCCTAGTCGCAACTCGGGGGATCCTGATATCGGAAACAATGTTCCTGCTGGCCGACTCCAGCTCTGATCGGAGTGCGAACGGCAGGAGAGAAGGTTTCCGATTGAATTCTCTGATCTTGCGGTCATCAATCCGTTGAAACGGATAGTTTCAGATCACAAACTCCTTAGGAGGAACGATTCAAGTGATTCTCGCTCAGCTCGCACATTTCGCTTCGCACTCGGTCAATAGCCTGGCCCTCTTCTTCCAGGAAGAGCAGACAGTCAGCTTCAGCCCGCTTGGGTTGTGGCAGCACATGGGATGGTTGGCACGGGCTGTTGCCATCATCCTTTTCATTGAGTCGATCTGGTCACTGGCCGTGATGATCGACCGCTACCTGTATTTCTCAGCGGCCCGCAAGCAGTCGCGCGAATTTGCGCCCAAGGTTGCCGGAGCGCTGAAGGACAGCAAGCTGGAAGAGGCGATCAAGATCGCCGATCGCAACAAGAAGTCGCATCTGGCAGAGGTTGTGACTGCCGGTCTGCAGGAGTTCCGTGCATCCGGTGGCGCCGCCAACGAGGCGACGATCGAGAGCTCGGGCCGCGCTCTGGAGCGCGCCGAAGCCATCGTTCACGCCAAGCTGAAGAGGGGACTCAGCGTTCTTGCGACCATCGGTTCGACGGCTCCATTCGTCGGACTGTTCGGAACGGTCGTCGGAATTCTGAACGCCTTCCAACAGATCGCTACGCAGAAGACCTCGGGTATCGGCGCGGTTGCCGGCGGTATTTCTGAAGCCCTCGTGACGACGGCGTTCGGACTGCTCGTGGCCATCCCTGCCGTTATGGCGTTCAACTACTTCACTGGCCGTGTCGAGGCGTTCGATGTCGAGATGGATAACTCCTCGAGCGAACTGATCGACTACTTCATCAAGCAGAGCAGGCGGTAGACGAGTAGTACAGCCGAGCGAGAGACTCTGAAGGGCGGGAGCGCGAAAAGCACTCCTGCCCGGATTTTCCCGCCAGGCACAGGCCACTTCGGGGCAAAGCCGGATGCCTTCCGGTAAACGAATTCACAGGCACGGAGCCGAATATGGGTGTTGCGGTTCGAAACGAAGGAAGCAAGGTCAACTCAAACATCAACGTCACCCCAATGGTGGACGTGATGCTGGTGCTGCTGATCATCTTCATGGTCATCACGCCGATGTTGCAGAACAAGGTCGCTGTGGACATGGCGAAGGTGGAGAATCCCACGCCGATGCCGGACGCAGACAAGGAAGATGCGATCGTCGTTGCGATTACGCGCGACGGCGGCGTGTTCCTGGGCCAGAACAAAGTTGCGACATCGGAGCTAGGCGCTAAGGTTCGCGACAAACTGGCTGACACGCCGGGCAAGCAGATCTTTATCCGCGCGGATGCGCGGGCGCAGTTCCGCGGAGTCGAGGATGCGATCGATGCGGTTCGCACGGCTGGCGTCGATGAAGTGGGTCTTTTGACGCAGAAGCGTGAAGGGCCGGGCGGCGGGGCTGAATAAGCTCGATTTGGGAACGTTACATTAACTGATTGCAGCCAACGAGGAGTTTGAAGCCATGGCAATGACATCTGGGAGTAGCGGTGGCGGCGCGATGGGTGACATCAACGTCACTCCGATGATCGACATCCTTCTGGTTTTGTTGATTATCTTCATGGTGATCGTGCCGGTTACGCCCAAGGGACTGGACGCCCTGGTACCGCAGCCGCCGAAGAATCCCCAGCAACAGCCACCACAAAACGATCGAACGATCGTGGTGCAGGTTGGGTATCGTCCCGGCGCGGCCCCGACGTACAAGATCAACGAGACCGAACTCAACAAAGGCGATCTCCTGCCGCGACTGACCGAGATCTATGCGAATCGCGCAGAGCGGGTCATGTTCGTGAGGGGCGATGACGATTTGAACTTCGCCTACATCGCTGAAGTGATCGACATTGCCAAGGCGGCGAACGTGGATCATATCGGTCTGATGACGCCGAAGATCATGGCCGGTCAGTAACCGGCAGTTGACAAAGATTCTCCCCGGCGGGAAGAAAGGGGAACACTGTATGACTGCTGTGACTGGAAACAAGAGCATGACGTCGGAGATCAATGTGACTCCGATGATCGATGTTCTTCTGGTACTCCTGATCATATTCATGGTCATCGTTCCCGCGATTCCGCGAGGGGAAACCGCGAGGGTTCCGCAAGCTTCAAAGGGTGATGGAGGAGGCGGACAGGCCGTAGTTCTGGAGGTTCTGAAGGACGGCGCAAACGCGGTAAAGTTCCGTATCAATGAGCAGGCAGTCGCGCAGGGGGAGTTGCAGGCGCGGCTTTCTGCTATCTACGCTAATCGTGCCCAGCGGGTTTTGTTTCTGAAAGGCGACGACACGCTCAGCTTCACGCAGATGGCCGAGGTTATCGATATTGGCCATGCGGCAGGTATCGATCAGATTGGTTTGATGACACCTGGATTGGTGGCTGGGCGATAGAGCGGTTCGGTTAAACAACACGGTAGGTTCGACGGTAGTAGGAGTACAATTTGGCCATCCTGGATTCGGATTCTCCCGCCCGAAACCAGATGCATGATTTTCAGGTGCGCAATCGCGACGCACGATCTGAAGGAGAAGAATAAGGACATGAATGGACCCGCACGTATTACGGCGCTCACGGTTGCGTTAGCCGGCATGGTGCTTTCCATGGGCGGGTGCAACCGCCTTCAAGCCCGTGATCAGTTGAACAAGGGAGTGGAATCATACAAGAGCGCCCGCTACGAAGAGGCGATCGGGCACTTTCAGAAAGCTACTGAGCTGGATCCCAGCTTGCCGATGGCGAAGAGCTATCTTGCAACCGCTCTTGCACAAAATGTAGTTCCGGGCCTCACGACACCCGACAACCTGAAGAACGCGCAGCAGGCGATCAGCATCTTTCAGGAGGTTCTGAACAAGGAACCCAAAGATGTGAACAGCCTGAAGAATATTGCGTCCATCTACTTCAGCATCAAGCAATTCGATAAGGCGAAGGAATACCAGAAGAAGGTATTGGATGCCGATCCGAAAGATCCTGAAGCGGCTTACACGATTGGCGTGATTGACTGGACATTGGCCCACGAGAATACGCTGAAGGCACTTGCCACAGTGAATATGAACGACGATGGCGAGGGCAACGTGAAGGCTCCGAAAAAGGTACTGGAGCAGATCAAACAGGAGAACGAACCGCTGGTCACGGAAGGTTTGCAGTATTTGAACCAGGCGCTTGCGAACCGGTCGAATTACGACGAGGCGATGTCGTATCTGAACCTGACCTACCGGCGCAAGGCGGACATTGACTACACCGATCCTGGCGCAGTGAAGGCCGATGTGGCTGCCGCAAAGGATTGGAGCTCCAAAGCCATGGGCACACGCAAGGAGAACGAGGCCAAGAAGGAAAAGGGCCCCGGCGGCATCACCATGGACTCGAGCGGCAACTTCAAATAGTCGTCCCAGTTCAAGCTTCGACTTCAGATCGGAATGGCCTCCGCTTATGCGGAGGCCATTTTGTTTGGAAGTTCAGGGACGGCGAAGCAAGCTAAGGTTCGCCGGAATCCCCGTGCCGATCGCTGAACTTGGAAAGAACTCCGCTTACATTGCCGCCGATTCGGTATCTTGAACTGACGATTCTTCCTCTCCGGAGCAAACAATGGATCATGCGTCCTCGAACGATGGGCAGATCAATCACGTTAGCGATACAGCACTGATGGTGGCCGCGTGCCGCGCGCTCGAAACAGAACTTCCGGATGCCTTCGCTCGCGATCCATTTGCGGCCAGGCTGGCAGGCGAGCGCGGCTTCGCCATTCTCAATGCCGTGCCATACTCCATGATCCTGCGTTTCGGTATGGCTATCCGCACGCGCTTCCTCGATGAACTGCTGGCCGGAGTTCTGGGTCGCAACGCCATCACTACGGTCCTGAGTGTTGGCTGTGGGCTGGATACGCGCCCGTGGCGGCTGGATATGCCCGCAGATCTGCGATGGATTGAAGTCGACTTTCCGGATGTGCTCGATTACAAGTACCGGCTGCTTGCAAACGAGAAGGCGCACTGCAAGGTCGAGCGCCTCAGTGTGGATCTGAATGACCCTGTCCAACGCCAGACCATGTACAACAAGGCCGGGAGTCGCGCACTGATGATCACAGAAGGCGTTCTGATGTATCTCCCGGCAGCAACGGTGAAAGCAATGGCGGCCGAGACACACGAAAAGTCCGGCGTTGTCCACTGGATCGCCGACATCACCACCGACTCTTTCAACAAGGCGCTCACCGGTGGACAAGGAAGAGATCACCTCGGGCATGTCCGGGCTCCGGACGCGCTTTCAGGAGAGCAGATTCTCGATGTTCTGCGCACCCAAGCCTGGATCACGGCGGAGATGCGCAGCTATATCAGGGATACGGGATTCACTCAGGAACGCGTTCGGCGGATGTTTGGTGATAGGCCTGCAGCGCCGCCGCCGTTTGCGGAAGGAGACCCTACCGGTGTGCACCGGTTCGAGCGAGGGTAGATCTCGCGAATAGGCGTGCGCAGAATTCTATTTCGCGCCTTGTTTCAGGATTTGTTCGGCGAAGTCGTTTCGAATTTTGGCGTTGTTGCGAAGAGTCTCGTAGTATGCGAGGCGCAGCAGTTGGGCGTGGCTTTCGCGAAGGCCCTGGCGAATGCTCTGCTGAACGCTGGGATTGCTGAGCTCGCGCTGACCCGCAGGCTCGCGGGCGATGAGCTTGTAGATCGCGTACCCGATAACCCGCTGCGTCGGTCCGGTACCGCCATACACGGGGAGAACATCCGTGACCTGGCCCGGCTTGAGTTTGCTGATCGCCGCGAATACTCCGGAGTCGGTCTGCAGATTTGATTCCGCTATGAAGCCCAAGTCGCCTGCTGTGGAACTGGCGTTTTGATCTTCAGAAAAGTTCATGGCCAAGGCGCCGAAATCCTCTCCGCTGGAGAGGCGGTTTCGAACTGCCTGTATCTTCTTCCTGGCTTCGGCATCCGTTACTGCTCTGGCCCCGGGCAGATTGCCGGGCTGCTGTCCAGGCACGGACAAGACAACAATGCGAGAGAGCCGGTACTGCGGTTCGAGGACGTTGAACTCGGACTTGTGCGCCGCATAGTAGTTGTTGATGTCGGCGTCGGTGATGGCGATCTTGGATTCGATTTCCTTGTTGATGAGTTTCTCAGAAGTGAGTTTGCGACGAATCTGCTGCTTGAGATCGTCGAGGGTCATGCTTCGCTGCTTGAGCTGTTTATCAAACTCTTCCTGTGTGGAAAGGCCTTTCAGTTCAGTGAGCTTGGCATTGACGTCCTCTTCGGAGGCGGCGAGGTTCAGCTTGTCGGCCCGTTGCTGGAGGATTTCGTCGTCGATCAGCTTCTGGAGGAGATTGAGGCGAACGATGTTGGCCTGTTCGGCACTGGGCTCCTGCGGCGTCTCACCCTGGGTCACTTTGTAGTCGTTGTACGCCTTATCGAGATCGGAACGGGAGATATCCTTTCCGTTCACGGTGGCCATGACATCTGGCGATGTTGGGTGCGTGCAGGCGGTGAAGGCAGCTAAAAAAAACGTGCTTGAAAGTGCCAGCGCAAGCAGCTTACAGCGCCTGGAAAAGAAACATTCGACTTGCAACCTGGAATCTCCTCGGGAGCCCGCCGTCTCTCCGGTATTACAGGATAAATCCTGAATCCGGTCCGATGGCGGTATTCTCGCGTTCGGGTTTGCAGCGTTCAGCACTGGCCCAAGAGTGCACGATGCAGCCCGATGTTATTTACCTTTGGCGGCAGGCTGTGCGGGCGCAGGCGGCGGAGGAGGTTCAACTCCAGCGGCGCGAAGGGCCCGGTCAATAACAATCCAAACCTGCTCTGCGGGAAGAGCGCCATTGATGCGCTCACCGTCAACAAACAGCGCGGGCGTTCCTTCAATGCCCAGCGATTCTGCTTCCTTTGCTGATAGCTTGACCTGCGAGTCGTCCTGTTTGGCGAGGCAGGCCTCGAGCTTGGTGGTGTCCAGTTTTGCCAGGGTGGCTTCCTGGCGAGCGATGCGATCGAGAGTAGCGAAGCTCTTCTGCACGTTGCGGTCTTCGCCGCTCACTTCCTGGCCATGGGCGTGGATGTAATCGACGAAGTTCCAGTATGTGTCCGGGCTCTGCGCGGCAACGCAGTTGGCGTCGACGGCAGCGTGCATGGCCCAGGGATGAATCTCAGACAAGGGATCATCTTTGTAGATGAAGCGAACCTTGTCTTTGTAGCGGTCCAGCGTTTGCGGAAACAGCGACGAATGCATGCGCGCGCAGTAAGGGCACTGGAGATCGTCGAAGTTAATGACGGTAACTTTTGCGTTTGGATTTCCGCGAATCGGCCGCCCGGCTACGTCGATGTTGAAGACGGGGTTCTTGGCAAGGTCGAAGGTCTCAAGACGCGCCAGCTTTGTGTTGTCAGAGGAAATCAGGAAGTCGACTACCTTTTTGGTTGCGCCGTGAGAGAGGGTGATGGGAAGGGAGTCATAGCCGGCAATCTGGCCTGGTTTGCGCTGCCCTAGGGAGACGGATACATCGGCGGGTATACCGAATTGCGAACGAACCAGGACTTCAATACGGCGGTTCAGAGCGGCATCGGGAGTGGCGGAAGCGGCGGATTGCGCCTTGCACCCCACCACCAGGCTTAAAGCCAACAGGCCACTCAACAGGTGAAATCGTGACAAATGTGTTTCCCTCTCCTCAAAGGATATCCCAGCAGGGTCTGCGTCGGGCGAACAAGAGACCGATGCGAGGTTACTGTCTGGTGGACGGATAAGCGGATGAAAGGCAAGCAGAAGGAGGCCGACAAGATGCCATCCGTCAGGGGCTAAAGCCCTATCATGTCATCGCCGATAGTCGGCACGACTGAAGTCGTGCCCTTTCAAGACCCCCAGGAATCAGGTGTGTTTCGGGTCAACTGAGGCTGTACCCTTCACAATCGTTTCGCACCGGGCCTAGTAGGCAGGGGGGAGGTTGGCGTCGTGGAATACGGTGTTGGAGCGCCGGATATCGCCTACGGAGCCGAAGTTGGCAATCGTAAAGCTATATAAATACTGTGTTTCGTCGCGGACTGTACCCAGGGCGAAACGGCGATAGCCGAGGCTGAGCCCGCAGCAGTTCCAGTTGTAGACGGTCTGAACGCCTGCATATTGGAGGGCCTTGTTGACGAAGTCGTAGCCGCCGTTTGCGGCGATATTGAAACCGGCGGCATTGGGCCGGCCGTATTCGAAGAAGGGCTGAAGCTGCTGGCTCTGAATGAGCGAGGCGGTGCTGCCTTTCTCGTCGACGGCGTTCAGCAACGAGTGGCCGACGCCGATGGTGGCGCGGCCCCGGCTGTATCCGGCGAACAGGTTATCAGCGTCGAGACGGCCACCCTTGGGGTCATAGTCCATATCCCACTCGATGCGGAGATTGCTGACGGCTTCGAAACGCAGGCGCGAGATGAGAGGCGAGAGGTTGCGCGCGTTGGTGAGGAAGGCGATGCCGGTGAGATCGAGCGTGGAGTCGGTGAGGTTGCGGCGGCCGGGGATGATGGCACCGCCGAAATCGGAGTTGAGGAAGTATTTCTGCGCGATCTCCCAGGAGGCCCACTCGCGGGGTGTGTTTTGGCACTTGCCATCGGCCTGGTCGATGTCGCTGCAGGGCTTCGGATTGAGCGAGCGCGTGTAGAAGCGCTGCATGATGGAGTAGCCGAATTCGTTGGTGTTCGTTGCGATGTCTGAAGGGTCGATGAGCGGAATGTTGCGCGCTTTCTGGCCTATGCCGCCAACGAAGCGGTAGGTGAGTTCGGGCTCGATGACGTGGCGCAGGATTCGGTTTCCCATGGTGAAGTCACGCTCCAGGGCAGGGGGCCGGACCTCGATAGAGGCTTCGGCATCGCTTCGGCTCAGGGGATCGTGGCTCACGGTCGGCGTGCCGGCGTTGGTGCCGGTGAGATCCGGGATTTGGCTGGTGGTGTAGAAGGTGTGGCGCAAGGCGATTTCAGGAACGATGCTCCAGCCAGCGGCGACGAGTGGAAGAGAGAGATGCGGGTAAAGGTCGAAACGGCCCATGTTGCGGACGTGGAAGCTGTATTCGGATCGTCCGAGATAGCTGACTGAGGAGCCGAGACGCCAGTAGAAGGGAGAGGTGTGCAGAGGTTCGTCGACAACATCGAATCGCAACGTGGGGAGGTGAAGGATGCGGACTTCGTCGCCTTCATTAGAGCTTGCGAAGTTCTGCACGCGTTCGAGGTAGGCCGAGGGCACCAGTCCATCGTGCACGTGGGTGAGGGAGATGGTGCTGTGCACCTGTGAACTGACGGCCTGCTGGTAGTTGTCGTTGAAGACGAGCTTGTAGACGTAGCTGGAGAGGTATTCGACATTGGCGGCGGCGCGTGTGGAAGGGGTCAGGTCGACGCGTCCATCGGCCAGGATATCTGCGCCCCCCTGGTTTACGAGTTGTGTGGAGGGCGGAATCTTCACCCCACGGTCGTAGAGGGCGTTCCACCTGGCTGTGAAGTGATCGAGGCCGGGGCCCTTGTAGCGGAAGTCGCCGTTGGGGGCAAAACCGCGCTTGCTGTAGTACTCGGTGCCGAGGACCATGTCCATGCTGCGGTTGAGAACGATGTAAACCTGCTCGCCGACGGTGAGGCCCTTGATGGTGGAGTTGCTGACAACGGGGATGAGGAAACCGGATTGGCGTCCCGTGAGTTCTACGGGGTGGCTCAGGTAGGGGAGAAAGACGATGGGCACGCCGAGGAGTTTGAAGTAGGCATTGCGTGTTGTGGCTTTGTTGTTTTCTACCGTGATGGAGCGCGCGATGATCTGCCAATCGGGTTTGGGGATGCGGCAGTTGGTCATAGTGCCGTCGATGATCTTGAAACTGTCCTCGCCGGTTTGCAGAAGAACTCGTGCGGAGAAGAGGAAGGGATTGGAAGTGGAATAGACGACGGTGCGGCCGGATCGGCGCAGCCCGATGGATCCGTTGACGTCGTAGAAGCGGGCCGTATGCATATTGAGGCGCATGTCTCCGTGAGAGGCGGTGATGTAGGCATCGCTTGCTCCGCCGGTGACCTTGATATTTCCCTCGGCATGCAATTCGCTCGTTGCGCGGTTGTAGCTGACGCGGTCAGCGCGAATGATGTAGTCGCGGTAATAAATGACAACTCCGCCTGAGAGGGTCGCGATTTCGTTTTGCCAGGTTTGCACGCCTGCTTCCCAGCGCAAAGGAAAGCCCGTGGGCGGCGCGGGCTCAGGGGTTGCGACCGGAATTGCTTCTTGTCCGGGATCGTCGGGGAGGGTGGAGTCAGAGGATTGTTGAGGTGTTTTTTGCGTGACCGGGGACTGTTGCGAAGGAGGTAACGGATTGGTCAACATCTGACTTGCAAGTTGCAAGTGACAGAGGGTCATCAGCGTGATAAACACGAAATTACGAGGATGCATCGAGGACCAAGGCCAGCATAGCAAATGCGC
>Ga0068853_100005025_pt1 | contig 10314 bp, 8 predicted proteins | sample KBSCornC32_FD_65655 | JGI IMG/M metagenome (GOLD analysis project Ga0068853, IMG submission 65655) | Corn rhizosphere microbial communities from Kellogg Biological Station, Michigan, USA - KBS Corn C3-2 | ecosystem: Host-associated > Plants > Roots > Rhizosphere > Soil ... | reverse complement strand
CCGGCCAGACGGAAAATAAACTGCTGGCATTCGAGGGCTCTTTGAAAATCGAGTCGAGCTTGATGGTGGAGAAATAGAGTTACTTCGTCGTAGATCGTGTACGACAAGTTCGGGTTCGTGGCTACCAAATCCCGCGAAAGGTAGCCGGGCGCATCCATGCGTTCGAGCATGGGAAGGTAGATCTGTGTCGCCGAACGTAAGTAAGTGTGTCCGGGGAAAATCTCGAATTCGAGCCAGCCGACGGCCGCCAATGCCAGGCATAACCACAGCAGCCGGCGCATTTAGTGTGCCGGCGTCTTTTCCAGTTGTTGTTTGGTCCAGAGGCGCGCGGGATTTAATTGCGCAGCGTGTTCGAGCGCCTGCCGGGCCTCCTGGTTTCGATTGGCCTTGCGCAGCGCGACTCCCTTCCAAAGGTAGGCTTCCGATAATTTTGCGTCGAGTGAAATAGCCTTGTCGAAATCTTTAATGGCCTCGTCCACCCCGCCTCCCATCGACGACGGCAGATAGTAGTTGCCGACGCCGCGGCTCACATATGCCATTGCGAGTTTGTTATCCATCTGCAATGCCTTGTTGATTTCATCGCGTGCGCATTGGCCGTATTTCAAGGCTCCGAGGACCGGGTTGGCCGGGATCACCTGTCCGCAAATTTCTCCCAGCAGACGATGGTATTCGGCGTTGCCGCCGTTGGCCGCGACCGCTTTCTGTGCCGGATCGATCGCGGCCTGGGCATACTCCTCGGCCTTCTTCTTGGCGCGCAGTTCGAGAGCCACCTCCGCGGCGTAGGAGTTTGCCAATGCCAGCGTATATTGCCCGTCGGGTGCCTGCGCGGCTTTCTGGTAGCGCGCAATCAGGCCGTCGAGAGCCGCCAGGTCCTGCCGGTCGCGCGCAGCCGTCAGCTCGCTGGCCGCCGTCAGCCCGCAACCGCTGATGCATACCACCAATAACTTCCCGATCATGCCTGCCTTAATTCTAAGAGGGCCTGCCTTCATTCTAGGAAGGACGAATTTCCTCCGTCAGAGTTTCGAGAGTTTCTTGCCAACGAGAAGAAAGTACAGTGCGAGTGCTACCACGAGGACTCCGTTTCCGGCCATAATCGCGGGTGCCGACGTCTGCTTGATGAGAAGTCCGGAAACAAGGCTTCCGAATGGCATGCCTCCACGGAAGGCTACATTGTAGACGCTCATGACACGGCCGCGCATCGTGTCGCTCACGTATAGCTGAACGAGTGATGTATTCAGCGCGAACATGATCATAAGCAGCGAGCCTGTTACAAACACGAGCACGGCGCTCAAGCCCAAAACACGCGACAATCCGAACGCCGTGATCGCGACACCCAGCACCGCCATTACAATAAGAGACTTGCGCGCCTGGCCTCCTTTCGACGCGCTGCCTGCCACCAGTAGCGCTCCGGTGACCGATCCGGCTCCCGACAAACAGAGAAACAATGTAAACGTGTTCGCGTTGCCATGGAAGACGTCGCGCGCCATGACGGGAAGAAACGTGATGAGCGGATACGAAAGCAGCGTGCCTCCGAAAGCCAGCACCACCAGGCTTGCCATGCCCTCGCGTTTGCGCAGAAAGTCGATTCCTTCCCGCATGCTGTGTATCACCGATTCCTGTGTGCGGGCAGGAACGAACACGGGCCGGATCGCGAGGAGAGTCGCGATCACCGCCAGGTAAGAAACGCCGTTTAGCGCGAAGCACCAGAACGAACCCAGCTTCACGAGCGCGAGTCCGCCCAGCGCCGGCCCAACGACGCGCGCCAGGTTGAACTGGATGGAGTTCAAGGCGATAGCATTTTGCAGGTCTTCTTTCTTCACCAATGTGGGAATCAGCGCTGAATAGGCTGGACCGCCGAACGATTGCGCCAGGCCGACAGTGAAGGAGAGACACCAGATATGCCACACCTGAACAACGTGGGTGCGCATCAGGGCAGCAAGCGTGAAAGCGCAGACTAGTTGTATGACTTGGGAAGCCAGCAGAATATCGCGGCGATTGCGCCGGTCCGCAAAGACGCCGCCGAACAGAGAAAAGAGAAAGACTGGAATCTGGCCGAGAAATACATCCAAGCCGAGATAGACTGACGAGTTGGAGAGCTGCAAGACCAGCCAACTTTGAGCCAGGACCTGCATCCACGTTCCGATGCTCGACGTGCACGCGCCGAACCACATCAGGCGGAAGTCCCGATACTCGAATGCCTTGAAAACCCTACTCAGCAAGCCATGCTCTTTGTAGCACGCTCACGGGTTGCTACCCGCGTTTCGTAGGCAATGGTTTACTGCGATGGATGAGATGTATCAGATTGCCGTCTGCATCACGGAAGAACAGCAATCGGTTGCCTTGGGTTTCGTAGGGTTCTCCGGCAAAGGTCACACCTTGCGTTTTCAACTGCTCGTGTGCGCGATCGAAGTCGGCAACGGAGATGGCGATGTGCCGCAAGCCCGGCGTTCGCATCGCGGCATGTCCGCCGTCGCCTTCGGCAGGAATGATTTCGATGAGTCCGCCGTTCGCCGCCTCGATGAAGTAGTTGCCCGCGTATTCGAACGTAATCTCGAATTCAAGATTGGCGACATACCAATCAGCCAGCCGCTTCGGGTTCGGCGAAGCAATTGCGAAGTGCTCGATGCCAGTGAACATTAACGGGGATTGTAGCAAGCTAACAACCTCGCACATCAGAAAACATCCGCTTCAGACGCTATAATCGAGGCAAACATACAAGTAATCCCCGCGCGAAGGACATTCGTTATTCCTGAACAAGCTATAAAACCGGCGAGACCGGCAACGCGCTGGCGGCTTCGCCTTGTTCTTGGCGGCCTGCTGGGAATCGCGTTTCTGATGGTAATTGCACCATTCATCAACGCCGCCGCGTTCGGGCCGGCCGTCGACAGGGCTCTCGAAGCTTCGCTAGGGCGCAAGGTAGAGTTCGACAAGATTTACTTTGCGCTGTTTCCGGTTCCGGGTTTCTCGCTACAGAATGTCACCATCCACGAAGACCCGCGGTATGGGTTGGAGCCCTTTGCTCACGCCAGTGGTCTGGACGTTCGTCTGCGGGCCGACAAACTGCTGCTGGGGCAAATGCGTCTTTCCACGCTGCGGCTTGTGGAACCGTCCTTGAATTTGGTGAAGCGCGGCGATGGAACGTGGAACGTAGTCGAGCTTGTCCAGCGGCTGAGCGCTCCGCGTCATATGCCGCTGAGTTTGATTCCCGCGATCGAAGTTTCCGATGGCCGCATCGATTTCAAATTGGGCACGCGGAAGACGACCCTCTATATTACGGGCTCGGATCTCTCGATTTATCCGGAACGGTCCGGAAGCGTGGTGGTCCGATTTTCGGGCTCGCCGGCGCGCACCGATCGTGCCGGCAACGGCTTCGGCCATCTGCGCGGCACCCTGAACTGGCGTCTCACGCCGCTTGCTAATGGCAGCCAACTCGACGCCGACGTGAACCTCGATCCCAGCAATCTGAGCGAGATCACGGCGCTCATCGAAGGACACGATATCGGTATACACGGAACCGTGGGCGCGACCGCCCATCTGGAAGGGCCGCTTTCGGCGCTCCGCATCGGGGGCGATTTGCGCCTTGAAGATGTGCACCGCTGGGACTTGCTGCCTTCGAGCGGCGATTTTTGGCGGGTCGCCTATCAGGGCAGCGCGGACCTTGTGACCCACCATTTCGCGCTCCGGACTCTTCCTCCGTCTTCTGGAGAAGCCGTCCCGGTAGCTCTCGAAGTGCGGATCAATGAATTTCTCACGCACCCGGCCTGGTCTATTTTCGCGACTCTGCACAAGGCTCCGATTCAACCCTTACTTCCGCTCGGCAAGCGCATGGGCCTAGCCTTCCCGCCTGACCTGGAAATGAAGGGGTCTCTCGATGGCGTAGTGGGTTACTCAAACGCATCCGGGCTCGAAGGCGGCATCGCCATCACCAACGCGGTGGCGACTCTACCCGGGATTCCACCTCTGCGCTCGGCGGTTGCTAACGTACGGGTTTCGGCTGGCAATATTCATATAGATCCGGCTATTCTCGAAGCCGGTGTTGGGGGAACGCTCCGCGCCGGCGGCGATTACAATCTTTCTTCGCAACGTCTCGCCGCCACGTTGAGTGTCGATGAATTTCCGGTTCGGGCTCTCAAAACGACTGCCCAAACCTGGTTCGGCGCGCCCGCTGCGCTAACAAGCCTTACCGACGGATATGTCACCGGCCAATTTCGCTACAGTTCGGAAGAGCGTGGAGACAACAATGTGGAGCCCGCCGCGTGGTCCGGACAATTTCAGTTCTCGAATGCCATCCTCGCGCCTCCCGGAATCGCCGTTCCCTTGAAGCAAGCCGAAGGGCGGGCCCAATTTGGTCCCTCGACGTTCGACCTGCCCCATTTTTCCGCTACCCTCGCTCAACAGCCCGTGTTTGGTAGCTACCACTACAACCTGGCGGCAAAACGGCCCGAACGACTTCGCCTGGAGCTGCCTTCTGCGAGCCTGTCGCAGCTCGAAACGGCCCTCAGTCCGGCTCTTGAGGAACGTGGCCTTCTGGCCCGGCTGCGATTCACGCGCCGATCCACGCCCGCATTTCTGACTGCTCGCAACCTGGAAGGCGAACTCACCATTGACAGGTTTTCCGTAGAGCGCACCGAGCTTGGGCCGCTGGTGGCGCGTTTTATCTGGCAAGGGGTCAACTTGCAGTTTACGGCTCTCAAATTACAATTGCCGGAAGGGTCCCTCAAAGCCTCAGGTGCGGTGAATCTTTCTTCTTACTCCCCACGTTCCCATTTCGAAGTGCAAGCGACTGGCGTGCCGTGGGGTGGAGGCGCGCTTCGCGCAACGGCCCAAATCCACACTTCAGGCGTAGGTGTGGAAAGCATCGCCAAGTTGCACGCCGATGGATCGTTCTCCGCGAGCCACGTTATCCTTCCCGCGGCAGGACCCTTCCGTGACGTATCCGGCGCATTCGATCTCTCGTTTGGCGCAGGATGGCCGGATCTTCGTCTCTCCAACCTGAAGGCTTCTCAGGAAAACGAAGATTGGAGCGGCGAAGCGGCCAGCAATGCCGACGGAAAACTCATTTTCGATCTCGAGCACGAGGGGCGACAACTGCATGTCATCAGCGATCTGTTGCCCCAGGCTCCGGTGCCTTCGACGCCGCTGGCGAGCCAGGCGCTTCCTCAATGAGCGCGGCCGCACATTCTTTGGATGGCGTATGGCGCGATCTGGAACGCCGCTTTGAGGATGCCTGTGCCCAATCCCGTGCGCAAGTAGTCAACCAGCTAAACGAGCTTCTGCGGCGATTCCGGCAGTACGGCGGCGAGAAGGACTGGGTACGGTTGGTTTTGGAAGGAGCCGGCATATTTTCTCGCCAAGTCGCTCTCTTTTCGCTCGAAGGCGGCCAGGTTCGTCTGCGCGGCCAGACTAACCTCGACCTTCCCGAGTCTCTTTCATTTCCTTGCGCTCAGGGTATGGCCTTTGAGGCGGCAAGGGCTTCGGCAGACGCAGTAATTGCTTTAAGAACAGCTCCGGAAGTGACTGAATCGCTTAGCGATATCAATCAGGGGTCGCGTGCGCATTTGTTTCCTATTTCGAATTCTGCTCGTGTGGCCGCAATTCTCTTTGCCGTCGTAGGGCCCGAGACCAACGCGCAGGCCCTCGAACTCATTGCCGGGCTCGCATCATGCGCACTGGAACGACACACGAACGCCTGGCAACACTCTCAGATTGGAGCCGCGCCGGTGCCCACCACAAAGGGTGTCCGCCTTCCGGTGTGGGCCGATTTCGATGAATCGCAGCGTCAGCTCCACATTCGCGCCCGGAGGTTTGCTCGTGTGGCGGTCGCGGAGATGCAATTGTCCAAGCCCGAGGCCTGCCGGGCCGGCCGTGAGCAGAGCGATCTCTATCTGTTCCTGAAGAACGAAATCGATAAGGCGCGCGAGATATATAGCCGGCAATTCCGAACTATATCTTCGATGGCCGATTACCTTCACTTAGAACTCGTGCACACTGCGGCTGACGGCGACGACTTAAAACTAGGAGCCGACTATCCCGGGCAGCTGGTTTAATCGCACTCGAGTGGTCGCCTTCGGAATAGCGATTGGCGGATTGCTCGTGGTTGCGGCGCCTCCCACACCAAAACATGTGGTGAAGCGGGCGCCGAAGCCGAAGCCGCCACAAAGTCCCAAAGCGGTCGGAGCAGCTGGTGTGCTTGCAGTCGCGCAGCATCAGCTCGAGCAGGGCAACTTCAACGCAGCTGTCGATTATGCCAAGGAAGCAGCCCGCAAAGCGCCGTTACTGAACGACTACGCGCAGTATGTTCGGGCCCAGGCCGAGTACAAGTTGAAAAATTATCCGGAGGTCGCAAAAGCAGCGACGCAAGTGTTCAACCAGGATCCCGTCTCTCCCTTACTCGGCCCGGCGGCGATGCTGGCAGTCAATGCCGATCTGGACAACGACAATCCGAAGAGTGCCTTGGAACTGGTGAAGAAATATTTCGACCGGATTCCGCAGCCTCAGGCCACCCTGCTGCTGGCGCGCGCGTTTCAGGCCAACGGCGATCTGGTGCGGGCTGCCGAATACTTTCAGAGAGTGTATTACGGCTATCCCGTCGCTAAGGAAGCAGCGGATGCGGCCAATGCGCTAGTCAGCTTAAAAGCCCGCTTAGGAGACACTTATCCGCCGGTCATGTCGGCCGCAATGTTGGGACGCGCCGAAAAAATGTTTCAGGCCAAACGACCGGCCGATGCGACCACAGAATTGGCCGCGGCCATTCCTCAACTTGGCGGCGCCCAGCGCGATCTTGCGCAGGTCCGTCTAGGAGAGGCGAACTTCTTCGCGGGGAAAGCGCAGCAGGCCTTCGAGTACCTCACCGCTCTCAAAGTCGACGACGCGGAGGCGGATGCTGAACGCTTATCCTATTTGATCCGTTGTGCGCGCAAACTGAACCGCGAAGCGGACGTGAAACCATTTCTCGATCAACTGGAAGCAAGGCACCCTGTTTCCGGCTGGCGATTGGATGCGCTTATTTTCATTGCGGACGAGGCGCGCACGCGAAATGACGATTCCAAATACCTGCCTCTCTATCGTACCTGTGCCGCTAGTTTTAGCTCCGATCCCAGGGCCGCCTGGTGCCACTGGCGAGTGGCTTTCGAGAGTTATCGCAAGGACGCCGCTGATACTTTCGATCTGCTGCGCGCTTATGTCGAACATTTCCCTGCTTCCGGCGATGTGACGGACGCACTCTATTTTCTGGGCCGCCTTTCCGAGCGGAAGAAAGACTTCACGTCGGCGCGCGCCTGCTATGACGAGCTCATTGCACGCTTTCCGAATACCTATTACGCGACCGTGGCGCAAGATCGCTTAAAGGAATCCACCGTCAAAGCCGCCCTTCCCAGTCCACCCATGCTGGAATTTCTACGCGCCATAGCTTGGCCCTCGCGGCAAGTCTTTCCAAGTTTCACGCCTTCGCCGGGCGTCACCAAACGGCTCGACCGTGCGCAATTACTGCAATTGACCGGGTTAAACGATATGGCGGAAAACGAGCTGAAATTCGGTGCGGCCAACGATGACGAGCAGCCGAACGTGTACGCTTTTGAGCTTGCCAAGATCGTGTCGGCGCGCGGCGCTCCGGATCAGGCCCTGCGCTATATCAAGCACTTCACGCCCGATTATCTGTACATGCCGCTCGACCAGGCGCCAGTGAGCTTTTGGGAACTCGCTTTTCCTATCCCAAACCGCTCGGCTATTGAACGGCACAGCCATGCCCAATCGCTGGATCCGTTTCTGGTGGCTGCGCTCATCCGGCAGGAATCGGAATTCAACGTCAAGGTAGTTTCCTACGCGAACGCGTATGGATTGATGCAAATCATGCCGGCCACTGGACGTGAACTCGGTCGCCACTTCGGTATCCGGCGATTAAGGACCGCGCAGTTGTTGACGGCGGATCGAAATCTGCAATTGGGCACGTATTATTTCCGCAAGCTGCTGGATTCCTATGATGGAGAACCGGAGATCGCGCTTGCGGCATACAATGCCGGTCCGAGCCGTGCCAAGTCCTGGCGCACCTGGGGTCCGTTTCGTGAACCGGCGGAGTTCATCGAAGCGGTTCCGTTCCATCAGACGCGCGGCTATATTCAGATCGTGCTGCGCAACGCCGATGTTTACCGCCGCCTCTACGCCACGGCCACGCCTGACGTACCGGCTTATCGATCGAAGCCTGCGCCCAAACGCCGCAGCACGCATAAAAGGTAATGGCTGATCGGAAGCGGGCTCGTGAACTGGCGAAGGATTTCAACGAACGCATTTGTTTCTTTTGTGGCTCCTTGCGGCTCTACTCGTAATCACACGCAGGCGTGATGAATCTGATCCGTTCGGCAGGATGCGTTGGCCCCAACCCAAGCCAAATTTCCGTGCCCTTTACAAAAAGTTGTAGCGATTACGCGCAAGACCTCGTCGAACAGCAAGCGAAATTGAAACTCTTGGCGGGAGTGGAGTCTGTGTGTATGCGAACCAGCACATCGAGGTGAAATTGCAAACGGAAATTTCTAGAAAGCCGCTGCTAAGCGCCCTTATCGAGGGCGGCCAGTTCACCGATCACGTCGAGATCCGAGAAATCCGCTTCGGTCCTGGACAACAGACCGGGTTACACCGGCACCCTTGTCCAGTACTTGGATACGTGGCCAAAGGGACAATCTTGTTTCAAGTGGACGGAGAGCCTGCCAAGACTTTGTGCGAGGGCGATGCGTTTTTCGAGCCCGCCAATCGTAAAGTGCTGCATTTCGACAATGCTTCCCGGACCGAGCCTGCGACATTTATCGCGTTGTACCTGTTGGGCGCGGGCGAAGACGAACTGATCGAGATGCTTCGCTAAAATCGCTCCATGCCCCTTTCCGCGCAGCGGCGTTTTCAGAGCGATCGCATCGGGGATTTTCGCGAATCCGTCATTCGTGAGATGACCAGGCTCGCGCTGTTGAGCGGCGCGGTAAATCTCGCGCAAGGGTTTCCGGATTTTCCGGCGCCTGCGGAGATTAAGGCAGCCGCCCAGCGGGCGATCGCCGAAGATTGGAATCAATACCCGATCACTTGGGGAATGAAGCCGCTACGGGATGCCATCTGCGAGTCCTATCAACGGTTTTACGGCATTGAAATCGATCCCGAGCGCGAGGTTACTGTTTGCTGCGGTGCAACGGAGGGAATGATCGCTACTCTGCTCGCGCTACTCAATGCGGGCGATGAGGTGGTTGTATTCGAGCCGTTTTATGAAAATTATTGGCCTGATTCTCAGCTCAGTGGAGCGGTTTGCCGCTATGTCCCATTGCGGCCGCCCGCCTGGGACTTTGACCCGGCCGAACTCCGCGCCGCGTTTAACCCTCGGACTCGCGCAGTTATTCTCAACACTCCAAATAACCCCACAGGACGTGTGTTCTCACAAGATCAAATTAAAGTATTGGTTGAACTGTGCGAAGAGTTCGATGCTCTACTAATCACCGACGAGATTTACGAGCACATCGTCTTCGACGGCGAACGGCATGTGCCTCCCATCACTCTCGGCTCTGCCGCTCGGGACCGCTGCGTGGTTGTGAACAGTTTGAGCAAGACTTTTTCGGTCACCGGTTGGCGCGTCGGCTGGGTGATCGCGCCACCTGAATTGACGAACTCCATTCGCAAGGTGCACGACTTTCTGACGGTCGGTGCGCCTACGCCGCTGCAGCAGGCCGGTGTGGCGGCGCTTCGGATGCCCGATCGTTACTTCGTGGAACTTGCCGCCGCATACGAGGACAAACGAAACAGCATGCTCGCGATTTTGGAGAACGCCGGTTTCCGTTGCTTCGTGCCGAAAGGCGCTTACTACATCATGTGCGCGATCGATGCCTTCGATTTTCGCGACGATGTTGCTTTTTGTCGCCATCTCATTGAAGAAATAGGCGTCGCTGCAGTCCCAGGATCCAGCTTTTTTAGCGATCCGGTTGCCGGGCAAAATCTGATCCGCTTTTGTTTTGCGAAGAAAGCGGAGACGCTTGAGCTGGCGCGAGAGCGGCTCGATCGGCTCAAGGGCTAAGTTGGACTCGACATCGCGGCTGCAAGGCTGAGCTGGCTTCCCCGCCATCGGTCCGCCGGCGCACGTGCCGAAAATTCAGAAACCGCTTCGCTGCTTTCGGAAATAATCCGCATCAATATGAGCAATCCACCCGGTATGAGAAAGCGCTGGATGAATTGTTGGCGGCCAATTTCAAACCGGTCTGGCGCTTGAGGATTCTCCGGCTCTTCGGCGGCTTTGGCCCAGCTACCCTCGCAATAAAGACGGCGGCTGCGTTTGCGATAGAATGGCGGGCG